>Ga0207996_1001773_pt1 | contig 14172 bp, 10 predicted proteins | sample AntAceMetag02UKG_FD_184773 | JGI IMG/M metagenome (GOLD analysis project Ga0207996, IMG submission 184773) | Saline lake microbial communities from Ace Lake, Antarctica - Antarctic Ace Lake Metagenome 02UKG (SPAdes) (version 2) | ecosystem: Environmental > Aquatic > Non-marine Saline and... | reverse complement strand
GATGGAGCGCTTACAAGGCAACAGGAAGTGCAGAGCCGGAAGTCATCATAAAGAACTTAGATGGAATGGACCCATTGCTCTATGCGGCAAAAAAGGCAATAGGCCCCCGGCAACTAAGCGAAGAGGAAACAAGAAAGACTGCAAGGCGGGTATTTCAGAATAATTCCGGATTGACCTCATCCGAAATTGGAAAGGCTATCGGCCGTTCCAGGCAGGCAGTAGATTCCTATATCGCCGATCTCAGGGCAGCAACCCGGATGGAACTGGATCTCAAGATATTTCGCATGAACCGGCTTGAGATTCCACAGGAAAGGATTGCAAAGAGGTTAGGACAAACGAGAGATACTATTAGAGATCATTTGGGGAAAATGCCAGGATTGGCAAAATCCCCAAAAGCCGATTTATCGAAAGGATTTACAGCCCCCCAAGTAGCCGAAAAGCATGGTTGGCCAGAACCGATGGCCTGCCCGCAATCCCTTTGCATGGATTTATCAATGTGCCGGAATTGAGTGCCTGGGAGGTATAGGGGACGTTCTTCACATTATAAGTTGCTATGCGAATATGATGTGTGATAGCGGATGTCGGAACTTTCACATAAGCTGAAAATATCTGAACCAGCCGTGAGTTTATCTGTTAAGCGCGGCATGAAAATCGCAGAAGAAAACCAATATTTACTGTTTGACGATACAAACTTATGAACTGAAGAATGTCCCCCATCTTACGCAGATAGTTGCGATATTTATATGTAATCTGTGGTATTAGCACTTACAGCATAATTGGATAGTCACATTCTTTCTCTCCACAAGCCCCCCATACCATCTATCAATAAAGACGTCGTAATTTTGCACACCCGCGTCCTTTTGGTTTAATTTCAATAGCTTTGAAGGATTGTAATATTTGAGAAATATGGTATTAAAAAAAGGAATGATCTGTTGGACTTTTGCTTTTTGTTAAAATTGTTTCCGGCTGTTTTTCAGAATCAGAAATTTGCTGTTCTACAGCTTCATTAATAGCTGCAACGCAGCTCTTGCTTAACCAGTCATCAACTGGTCTTGATTATGCCAGATTTATTGAACATGCTTTCAATTTTTAACATGGAAAAGTAGTCACCAAAAACTCCGGGCTTATCCGGGTTTATTGTTTGATTTTGAGGTCTGATTAGAGTAGTATGCATTTTGATAAAATTTCTATTTTTGGTTAAATAAAACATGAAAACGACATTGCAGCAGTTAAAAAAATGGATCCGGCTGGCGGAAAGCGAACATCTTGAATTCAAACAGGCAGGGCGGCAGTTCGATTTCGAGAAGCTCACCCGTTATTGTGTCGCGCTGGCCAACGAGGGAGGCGGGAAGCTCATTTTGGGGGTGACGGACAAACCGCCTCGTCAGGTTGCGGGAACCGAATCTTTCCCTGATGTCGGCAAGACCCAGGCTCAGCTTTTGGACAGGCTCCACCTGCGAATCGATATGGAGGAGATGGTTCATCCTGACGGCAGGATTGTCGTTGTACATGTTCCATCCAGGCCTATCGGAAGACCCGTTGAATACAGAGGGGCATACTGGATGCGCAGCCATGACGCGCTTGTGCCCATGACACCGGAAAAACTGCAGCAGATATTTGCGGAGGCGGAACCGGATTTCTCGGCTCAGATTTGTAAAGAGGCAACTATTCGCGATCTCGATCAACACGCCATCAAAACATTCAGGAAAAGATGGCATCGTCGATCTGGCAACGATGAACTGCTTGGCATTTCTTCAGAACAATTGCTTGAAGACGCCGAGCTTGTTGTTGATGGCGGAGTTACCTATGCCGCATTAATTCTTTTGGGCACCCATAAAGCTTTGGGGATTCATCTTGCACAGGCCGAAGCTATTTTTGAATACCGATCAAAAGAAACCTCACTACCGTTTCAGCAGCGTAAGGAATATCGAAAAGGTTTTTTCCTGTACTATGACGATCTCTGGAATACCATCAATCTTCGAAACGATGAATATCAATACCAGGATGGCCTTTTTATGCTGATGATTCCGACTTTTAACGAGCTGGTGATTCGTGAAGCCATTCTAAACGCCGTCAGCCACAGGGATTATAGGCATGCAGGTTCTGTATTCATTAAACAGTATTCCACCAAAATCGAACTTGTCAGCCCGGGTGGTTTTCCGTCCGGTATAACTCCGGAAAACATTCTCTGGAAACAACATCCTCGCAACCGGCGCATTGCAGAAGTGTTTGCTAAATGCGGAATGGTTGAGCGTTCCGGTCAGGGGGCCAACCGGATGTTCGAACTATGCGCCCGCGAGAGCAAGCAGCCACCTGATTACAGTGGAACTGATGACTATGAAGTATTCCTCACACTATATGGGAAAGTACAGGATCCCCGCTTTCTAACATTTCTGGAGAAGATCGGCCGTGAGCGTCAAATGTCTTTCGAAGCCACTGATTTTATCACCCTTGATTTGATAAACAGGGAAGAAAAGCTCCCCCAATGGGCACGTGATCGCATGCCGGTCCTGCTCAAATCCGGAGTCGTTGAACGTATCGGGCGGAAATACATGCTCTCCAGAAAATATTACGAGTTTGTCGACCGGAAAGGCGTCTACACCCGTAAACGCGGCCTTGACCGAGAAACCAACAAGCAATTATTATTGAAGCACATAAAGGAAAACAGGGATAGCGGCAGCAGGCTAAAGGAGCTTATGCAGGTGCTTCCCGCTTTGTCAAATGATCAAGTTAAAAAATTAATTGCTGAACTTAAAAAGGAACGGAAAATATACAAAATTGGCGTTACAAGGGCAGCCCTTTGGTATCCGGAAAACAAGGGCTCTATTGTGCCAACAAGAGAAAAATAGCACAATCACGGCACAATGCAAACTGTATAACATTTTGATATTCAAAGAAATATATTAGGCCATTTAAAAAAAATAAGCGTAATTCAGGCACAAGTTTAGTGCAATCTAATCAGTTAACTACTTGTATATACAGTTATTTGATCATTTTTAATAATTGCGCTAAATATAATTAAGGCGCAAGTTAGACACAACCAGCGCAATTGATCGACACATCGGTGTACGGCCGGATAACTTGCGTCTGACAGTGGAAAAAATGAGTTCGGGAACCCGTGACCAGCTTTTCCTTGCCCTGCGCCTGGCCACCCTTGCATGGCGCCTTGAAACCAGCGAACCAATGCCATTTATTGTGGATGATATTCTGATCAACTTTGATGATGATCGATCCAGGGCGACCCTCTCGGTCCTGGCTGATTTATCAAAGAAAAACCAGGTGATCCTTTTTACCCACCACAGACAGATTGTGGAAGAGGCGAAAAGTATTAAAGGCAAGCGAGCAATTCAAATCCACGAATTGTGAGTGAAAATTTAAAATATGTAACTTTAAAGTTCTTTGACCGTTATTCAAGGGTGTGCGTTCAGTTTTGACAATTCCGAATTTCGTTTGGTACTCTCAATGTATCAGTAGCGATACGAGAAGTTGCTTGTTTTGACGGATAACATTACAAAGGTGATGATATCCAGATCCGTATAATTACTTCGCTGTAGAAATACAAGAAGAAAATATAAAATGGCTAAATATTCTGTTCATTTTTTCTGTGATGAATGTGGGCAAGTTCATCCTCTGGGTATTTCAATATCATTAGATGATGGTCCAGCTAGAAAAGAAAGTATTGGCAATTTGTACGCTGGTAAAGAGCTTCCTCAACAAGTCGCTACATTGATAGGTAATGCGGATTCCGGCGAATAAATGTGGGTTATGAGACACAATGAATATTTATCAATCTGAACAATTCTGGGAAGAATTATATAAGGCCCTATTATTTTTCAGAGACAATTGGCTTGCACTTGCTGCAGTTATCTTATCAATTATTTCTCTGTATATAACATGGCGAAAAAATATAAAGGATAGACAATACGCCAATGACAAGGAACTCGTTGAACAATTAAAACAATCTCTTGAGCTTGCATTTAAATCACTTGTGTCAAACAGCGATAATGGGCCACCAACCAATATCAAATCGCGGTGGTTGGCAGCCGCAAGACATATCTCTCGGTATCGTGAACTTCAATCGTTTCTTAAGACATCCCTCCACAAAACCATTTGTGAAGAGCAAGAAGAATACTGGAGGGATAAAGTATATAATTTGCTTAAATGTATAGACGACAACGGGTTTTTCGAGTCAATTAACCCAGAAATGGAAAAAGAAAAAATAGATCTTAGGTCCGCAGCAGTTGTGTTTTCATTTTCTGTGTGGAAAGAAGGCCGACCAGATCCTTTAGATAAAATGAGCTTGGAGGAAATTATAAAAAAACACAAACTATTTACTCCGTGCCATAAACACTTTTGGGGATACGTTGAAAAAACAGCTCCTGACATTGCGTCTAAAATAAAAAGTACCAACTCATTGACCTAACAGGTAAAGCCGGTGCATTTATTTCTTTCACGAAAGTTATCATAAAACCAACTTTTTGAAAGTATTTCTTGGCTTTTCCTGTTGGTCATGAGCAACGAAGTCCATGGAGACTTATTATGGGAAAATGTCCATTTTGCGCAGAAGAGATTCAAACTGAGGCAATAAAATGTAAACATTGTGGAGAATGGCTATACGATGAAACGTCTTTAGGAAAAAGGAAGGAAGTTTCCGAAAAGAGTTTTTCAAATGATAGAATTGCCGAAGATAGTTCCCAGTATGCTGATTCTATTGATAATTTAAACAATGTTCAACCTTCTGATGATAAAATCATAAGAAGCTCTCCAAAGAAACCTTCAGCAATTATGAATATAGGGTATATTCTTGTATGGATTGGGGTGATTGTAGGCGTTTTTCAATACACATTCGCAGATAAACTTACTACAAAACCTATTGAAGTATTTTATATGTTAATTTGGATTGGAATTATAATCGCTTGGACCGCAAAGAGAAGAGGTAAATCTGGTTGGCGATGGTTTTTTATAGGGTTAGCAATTGGTTGTTGCACCATTTTTATATTAAGTGTTTCAATGTCATTTTTAAAAGTTAACAAAATTAATTCAGAATATCAAAAAATAGAACCATTGATGAAAAATGTTTCATTTCAACGATTGCAAATAATTACTAATAGGCTTGAAACAATTGAAAATATAGACACTGAACAAAATATAAATAAAGCAATTGATATTGTAGAATTATCACAAAGTGAATTATTCAAAATAACGTCGGCGATAAATAATTTAAAGTTTTTTGTAAATGAACATGAGGATGAAGAAAAAAATTGGGAGGAACTTAGTTATTTGATAGGTGCAATAGATGTGAGCGAAAAGATTGGAGCTTATAAACACTTACAAATTTTCAGTGAATATCTCGAAGTTTATAAAAAGCTATTATTGTTTTCCTGCAACAATTTTGAAAGCATTGCAAATGGGAAACAACCTGAAACGAAAAAGTATGATTCCCTATGGGCTAAATATGAATCTGCTGGTAATAAATTAGATATTGCCACTTTTCAAAAAGAGAAAGCTTTGAAAGAATATTTAATAGAGCATCCTGAGTTTATTGATTTTATCAAACAATCTCAAAATAGGTTATAAGGAGTAGGTAATTAAAAGTTATCGTATAAAAGCTACCGTGCCCATACAATTATGCATTTTGTCTATGGTATAGTGATAGTCGATGCCTTGAAACCAATTGTTCACATTTTTGAACCGCCCTGCTCACCGCTTTTTTAATGCTTCAACATATCATATGATCGTTTTATGAAACGCATATTTTCATGGGCCTGTACCCACTCGAACAAATTGCTACCCATTGGGGAAATAAGGCAAGGAATTGAAAGAAAAAACCACTATAATAGATATAATCAAGACGATTATTAGGTGGAACCATAGTTTTAATAATTGTGTGGGGTATCGGCCAGCTTGAAGGGGGGAACTTAGGGGGTAGAACTTAGGGACGCCCTTTAGTTTTGCAGTTTACAAATTATCATTAATATGCTAAGCGGTTGTCATGCCAAGAAAATCGAGAATAGATGCGCCTGGGGCGTTTCATCATATCATAGCACGTGGAATTGAGCGTTCTGATATCTTTAAGGATAACACTGACCGGAATAATTTTTTAAATCGGCTTGGTAAAATAATTAAGGAAACCAATACGTGTTGTTATGGCTGGGCGCTTATCCCCAATCACTTTCATCTACTGCTGAAAACCGGTGATATGCCGATTGCCACAGTAATGCGACGGCTGTTAACAGGATATGCTGTTTCGCATAATAGACGTCACAGCAGAAGCGGGCATCTTTTCCAAAATCGATACAAGTCAATTTTATGTCAGGAAGACACCTACCTGTTGGAGCTGGTACGATACATCCACCTGAATCCGGTTCGTGCAGGGATTGTAAAAGATGTTAAAGCCTTGAACAAATACCCATTTGCCGGGCACAGCGTAATTATGGGCAAGGTAAACTATGACTGGCAGGATATTAAATGGATATTAAGGCTTTTCGGCTCTAAGCCACTGGTTGCACGCCGAAGATATCGAGAATTTGTTGAGAAAGGCATCTCCGAGGGGCGGCGCAGTGATTTGATCGGTGGCGGTTTAATTCGCAGCAGCGGAGGTTGGTCTGCAGTCAAAGCAAAGCGCAAGGCCAGGATATTCGAGAAATCAGATGAGCGTATTCTTGGTGATGGTGATTTTGTTGATCAGGTGCTTTCGGCATCTAAAGAGCAGATGGAGAAAAAGTATAAGCTAACTGCCCAAGGCTATGATCTTGACAAGATTGCATCAAAGGTGTGTGATATAATGCATCTTGAGAAATTTAATATCTGGGCAACGGGCAAAGAACGCATACGGGTTAAGGCAAGAAGTTTATTATGCTATTGGGCAGTAAGAGATATTGGCATTACCATGGCCGAATTATCAAGGCGATTAAATCTTTCTTTGTCAGGAATAAGTTTGTCTGTAAAGCGGGGAGAGAGAATAATACAAGAAAAAGGCTATAAATTAATCGATTCTTAAGTCTAAAACTGCAAAACTAAAGGGCGTCCCTGAGTTTTACAGATCAAATTGCCGCCAGTGAATTTCGATCGCTCAATAGTTTAATTTTACAATTGTTAAATGACCAGCTTAAATCAAAGGACATTGACTGGCGTAAAGAAACGCCAAAGAAATAGAAGTAAAATATGAGAACAAGCAACGAGGTATGCAAAGAAAAGCAAAACAATTTGGCTTCAAACTTGATGAATTCGTAAAAAGTCCCAGCATTTTATTTTGGCCACAACATATAGTATATGCGCATGTGTCATTGCCTAATATGTTGTGGTGAAAAATCGATTTTCTGACTTTTTACAAGTTCATTAAACTTATTTAGGTCGTCAATGTGGATAATGGCTATATTGCAACATTATTAAGTAGTTAGAATTAAGTTTATTGAAAGGATATTATGATTAAAAAAGCTGCTATATTAATCTTGATTACTTACTCTATGGCTTCTCTTGGTTGCGCTGCTTTGACAACTGTGCGAACGGTTTCAAGTAACAATGAATTCTATTCTTCATATATGCCGAAAATACAGGTGAATATTAACCCTGATTTTACTTACATTAGTGAATTTCAATGTATTAGAAACGTTGATTATAGAAATCAGCAGGGCAGTTCAACTATAACCATTCACGCCTACATTTTCGTAGAACCAGATGAAAATAATTACGTGGAGAAAGGTGTTATTATAAGGATAACAACAACTAATCAAGGGTATGTGCTTCCTGACCTTTACGACAATGTAAAAAATCCTATAGATTCCGGTTTTACTAAAATAAATGGGGAACAGTATCAATATTGCACCACCACTACATCCCCTGCAAATATTTGCGGTCATAAAATTGAGCGTTTTATCATCGGTAAAGGGTATCACTTTTCAAACTCTTACTTAGCAAAAGCCCTGGGTAGACGTGTCGGTGCAGAAAATAAAACACGCTTCGAAATATTTTATATTGAGAATTTATCCCACTTTGATTCGATAAACGATCGTTATTGGAAAGCGAATTTTCTTTCGACTAAACAGATCGAACTTGTAAGAAAGTTTGAAAAAAACATGCAAAAGAGCTTTCAATTAATGGCATCAAGTCAGCCCATTGTAAAGTCCGGATCGGACAATTTTGCGAATACGGAAGAAAAGTTGAAGGCGCTTAAAATAATTTATGATAAGGGCTTGATCAACGAAGAAGAATATAATGATGGAAAAAGACAAGTATTGGAGGAAAGTTTGAAGTAATTTTGTAAATTTCCGGGGCCACAATACCTAATTTTTATTAACTGGTTATTATCTCACTATAGATTTATATTTCAAAGAACTTTTGCCTCACGCACGTTAGGCGGTCTATTATAAACAATAAGGAATCAGTAATGGCACTATTGCCTTGAGGGCACATTATGTCGTGTTGCTTGGCTTCACTATAGGCGTTGAAAAACTTTTTTTATGGAGTATAGGCCGTGTAAGTTGTGTCAGCCTTAAAATTTGTGATATACAAACAAAAGCTGTATAAAAATTATTGAATTCGTGAATTGTTCAGTTGGCAAAATATCTGTAATTTACGTTTTTCTAATTCTGATTGAAAATCATTTCGGAAAGGTATTACAAAACTTAAATTTACAGTTAAAAATTAATGATCGGCTCTTTCTGGATAACATTACAAATTGTATATTATCAGAAAACAAGATAAATGTAATATCAAAGAAAAAAACTATATAATCACTTGAAGGGGTTATAAATAATATGTCTTGTAATCCATTTCGAAGACTAAAAAGTCCGTCTATAATTTTCATATTCCTAATAACTAGCCAACTAAATGCCCAAGATATAAAAATTTACAAAACCGATCAACTCGGGATAAAGAATATTACTCCCAGCATAATAATTGACGAAAATTCAATGACAGGTGAATATAAAGTTTATTCTATTAACGAGTTCGGACTTAGGAATATTCACCCGGATGAAATCATAGAAAATGATAAGTATGGTGGTACCTGGAAAGTTTATCGAGTTAATAATCTTGGATTAAAGGATATTGTTCCCGTAAAAATTACAGAAGAAAATTTATTTGATGATAGTGTGAAAATTTATGATGTAAATAACATAGGTCTGAAAGACATCTCTCCATCTACAATAATTGAGAAGGATTCATTTTCTGGAAATCTAAAATTATACAATGTCAATAGTATGGGCTTGAAAGCTATTTCACCATTTGAGGTCATTAAGAGGGAGGGCAACAAGTACAATGTTTACTTAGTAAATAAAATGGGGCTGCCTGACATCGCCCCAAAAAGAGTAATTGAAATAAAAGATAACTCAGCAGTTTTTGGTATTTTGCTGTTGCCATCCATTAAACAGATCAAATTTGAGCCTGGACACACCAGTTTGAAGACTATTCAGCGTATAAAAGCAACTCCCGAGAAAATGCTTAAGGAAGATGGGTGGTTGAAAAGCAACCCAAAATCAAAATAGGGTACCCATTAATTTGGGGGATGATATGAGTCAGCATGAATACATTAATTGTCCTAATTGCAATACAAGGTATAGAATCCCTCGCACCGAACAACCTTTAAAAATAACCTGCAAAAACTGTCACGAAGTCTTCTATAAAAACTTACCTCAACCACATAAAAATCAGGGGAATAAGTATTTAATTATAGGAATTATTATTGCGATTGTTGCCGCACTTATTTGGTTCAATCAGGATTATACGAATCGGGGTTCCAAGACCAAGGTTCTCAAGACATCCGGTGGTAAGGCATCGAGCTCAACGACATTATCACCACCCAGTAGTTCAACTTATTCAAAAGCAAAGCCAAGCAATTGGGTAACAATCTCATACGATGGATTGATAGATAGAACGACACTCACGCATAGCGGTAAAAATGTTGGTGTGGTTATCCGTGAAATTCCGAAGCACACTGATGATTATAAAGGGTTGGTGCAACAATACCTGGAGCCCTATTCAATTTTGTGTCATGACGTATTATTATCTACAATGAAACCAGATACTCCCCCCCTCGTCAATATTCTTGCACACTACCCCATAGGCTCTGAGGAACCAGCTTGGGTGGATTTATTTCGGGAAGGGCATTTTCAATTATACTATAACACTCATCTGATCAGAATATTTCTAAAAGGGTCCAATCCTGAAAATAGCTTTGAAAAATATCACTCTGTGATAAAATATCCGATTCAGGATGTAATTAATAGTATACATACATCGATTAGCAATGTGGAGGTATACGTGTTTAATAATGATTATGCTAACGCTGAAATACGCCTGAACACAATCCCTCATGTTTATAACATAGCAGACCTTAACCTGTCGCCAAAACGTAAGTCGATTGATTTATCCAGTATTGAATATTTTCTAAAGCAAGGTGTCATTCTGGAAGCTGTAGAAGTGGATGCAAACAACGGCTTATATTTCTATGGAAGGAAGGCATCAAAGCAAACTCTTGCTGATCATCCTGTTTCACTTTCAGATATTGCGGTGATATACAGAGCAATTTTTCATTATGGTAACAATGCCCCTTATATCAGTCTTGATAAACATGAAGACAACAGATACGCAAAGGTCAATTTTGGAGGACATATTGAAAATACTCATACTGGAAATGTGGTATTAGAAGCAGATAAATTATTTAAAACGTTAGGTGCCGGTATTGATCCCAATACACATAAACTTGTGAAATCCAAAATTACCAAGTATGTACCAAATTTTTTAACAGAAAATGAGCGAAAATTATTGGAGAATTCGGGTAAGGGACATACTCAAATCCGCTACTGGTTTTATCCGGATTCCATTGGTACTGTAACTGATGGATCCATAGGTGCTATTTTGACACACCAGTTTCTCGCAGACGTTGAACGAATGGATATAAAGGTAAACGTCAGTAATGCTGTTAAAACAACTATTGATCATCTAAATCAAAATTTCAGCCAATATGAAAGAGCAGAAAAAACATTTAAAGAACTGAGTACTGTCGGACGCATTATGGCCCTTGTCAACTGGTTAAAGGGAATGAATATGGAGGACAGGATTGAACTGGATGATCTGCTTTCTGTAAAAATTCCAGCTTTCAGAACCCCGAAAAGAACAAAGAAAATGCTGGCTGTAACAACTCTAGTATATGCAGGCAATTCTGATTTAACCAGTCAAAACATTAGAGATTATACAAAGGTATATTATATTTCTCATTTGCTTGATCAGTATAAATCATCTACTTCAGACAAGGAATTCCTTAAAATAGCCAAAGATTTCATATCTCAGATTGACATTTCTGAATTAGCCCCATCCCGATATGGTGAAGCTCAATCGGCAAAAGATTATTATAGTCGATTGATTAAATCAAATGAATCGAAGATTGAATCCCTTGAAAATGAAATTGACCGGAAAGAATATACACTAAACAAATATAATTCGAGAGAGGTAGATTGTTATAATGCCCTAATCAATAAATACAATAGACTGTTGGCGACTCAGAAATCTAATGTAAATAATTACAATTCAAAAACAAGAGAGATGAATAACATGAAAATTTCTTCAACAAATATTACTTCTATTGGTGGAGGAATTAACCTGCGCCCAAGTGCATTTAAGCGCATATCAAGAAACAAAAATTCACCCAAGCTCCGGGAAGTAATAAAAATAAAAAGTAAAATCAAGACTGTCGGTAAAATCGCTAAATCCGGAAATTGGATACGGAGCAATCCAGAGAGGGGTGGATCCAGAATAAATAAATTACCAGTTAACTCATGGGAATCTTCAAAACCTATAAACGGGAAAATACGATATAGTTCCCGCTCCAATTCAGGCAATTTTGCATCCGTGACCCTTTCCCCTAATTTCAAGAACTGGCAGTCTAATATCTCTGTAAATGGTTCTCAAGATATAGTGAAATATTCAAAGGAAACAAACCTGATAGAAGTGAACCATGCTGGTTTTGCTAATATATATAAAGGAAAAGTGTCCTCCAACGGCAAGCGTTTCGTTTTTTCTAAATAGAATATGGAGGACAAGTCTGCTTTTGACTCATGTTCGCTGATAATGGAAAAACAAATCTAACCTTGCTCTTTCAGTCGACAGCTAATCGCTGAGGCTGAAGAGCCCATTATCGGAAGTTACAAACATCTGATATATACGTAACAAATTGAAACCCTTTAATATTTGTGATATGCAAATGAAATCTAAATGTTATTTGATTTTAGAGAATGGTAAGTAATGGCAAGATATCTGTGGTAATAGTTAGAAACTATATAATAACTTGTTCTTGCGTGAAAAAATGACCGGATTTAAAAAAGACTCAGAAATCTTTATTAACAGTGCAAAAAAACTTCTTATGGACGAGTCTTCGTTTTTGATTAATAAATTTATTGAAAAGCCGCTTAACAAAAGGAAGCAAGCAATAAGTGAAGAACAAAAGAAAATAAAACCATTCCGTGAAAATCAAGAAAGAGAAACACAAGAACTTTTTGAATATTTGGAAAAAGAAATACCCCAAGACAGATTTTCTTTAATGATATCAAAAGCAAATAAGGAAGGTAAATCAATAATAGACTTTGTGATAGGAAGTGGTTCATCGTATGAAACGGCAAAAACAATAAGCATGATGGCTAAACGGTATGGATTAAGAGCTGATGCAGATAGAACTTGGATTCAAAATATTAGGGGAAAGATACTTAATGGATACACCATAGTAATGAAAAATATAATTTATAATGTTATTGTTAGCGTTTTATCGGGCATTGGAATGTTCTTTATTGTATCAGGTGTTGGGCAACGATCGGCAAGTTTGATGGGTGGTGGATCCGCATTATGGGAGTTTAACCCAGGAATGATTGGAATAGGAGCGGCGTTTATTGTGGGTGCAGTTTTACTATACAAAAATACAAGAAGTAAATCGAAGTAACCGCATAACAAATTACTCCACCAACCCACACTGAGAAGCATTCCATAAGTACAAATATGATGTCATAATATTAGGATAATAAGGCAAAGCAAATATGCCTGAAAACACCTTTAATATTATTATATCAAGGCAAATTTGCTTGTCAATCAATGGTTATACCGCTAAGAGAGAACAAAATGAATACACAAAAAGAAATAGAATCAGCAGTTTCGGAGTTGAAGAGTCGATTTGTAAAACTCAAAAGCTCAGATAATGAGATCTTCCACAGTATAGTAGACCCCCGTGATGGAGTTATCAGTAGATTTCGACCAGTTTTCTCATCAGAAAATGTTTTTGAAATAACAGAGCAAGAATTTAAAGAATTTCTCCTTTTCGACAATAATAAGCACTGGAGCGGTCTACATAGAATGGGGCCTAAAATATGTTCAGATATGCCCGCTTTACGTGAGGCACTAAAATTTCTTGTTGATGAAAACCAAGCTATTGAAAGCAGGCTTGATTCTGTTGCTGGTTCTATTAACGGAATGGGAAAAGCAATAACTACAGCAATACTTTTGGTTACTTATCCTGATAAGTATGGTGTTTGGAATAATACATCAGAGGGAGCACTCAAGATACTAAATGTATGGCCAAAATTTGAACGAGGTGAATCTTTCGGAAAACGTTATTTGAAGATTAATAAACTTTTATTGGAAATTGCTCAAAAAACCGAACTCGATCTTTGGACATTAGACGCTCTATGGTGGACTATACGCAGTGACAACGATACTGAAGATAAAGAAACTTTAGAGGCATTAAAGGATACGGCTACCACTTCTGAGGAAACGCAACGTTTTGGCTTAGAAAGGCATTTACATGAATTCTTAAGGGATAATTGGAATCATATTTCCTTAGGAAAAGAATGGGCAATTTATTCTGAACCCGGCGATGATGAAACTGGCTATGAATATCCTTGTAACATCGGAAGAATAGATTTGTTGGCAAAACATCGTAAAGAGCCTCGATGGTTAGAAGGTATAGGGGACATCCTATATTCTTTCTGTCAAGCATAAAGTGTTCGTTTTTAATAAGCCAATTAAATCAATAAGATAGAAAAGCGGTTGATTTCAGGACGTACTTCTCCTTATAGTTTACTAAAAAAAATTTCGGCGAATCTCCCACTATCGCGAACCATGCATCTGATCGTTACGATTATCCAGCATGCCGCAACTAAATGCAGCCACTAATCATCCCTTATCCAGATT
>Ga0207996_1001772_pt1 | contig 14184 bp, 15 predicted proteins | sample AntAceMetag02UKG_FD_184773 | JGI IMG/M metagenome (GOLD analysis project Ga0207996, IMG submission 184773) | Saline lake microbial communities from Ace Lake, Antarctica - Antarctic Ace Lake Metagenome 02UKG (SPAdes) (version 2) | ecosystem: Environmental > Aquatic > Non-marine Saline and... | reverse complement strand
TTCTTGCAACAGAAGATGGAAGAACCACCAACAAGCGAATGGAAAGTCAAAGCAGAAGATTGGGAGATAAAGAATAATAAGTCTGTAAAATTATCAATTATTTCAACTGATAAAACTTCGGAAGAAAATATCAATATCATCCCAGAGGTCCTTAATGGTGAGAGTCATTTCATTTATGACCGACATTTCAGGGGAATCGGCATCTTAGATGAACCAGCTGACTTGGAAAATCGCCCACCTTTGTTTCATGAAGCCTTTGACAAGTCCTCGTCCGATTTCGTGCCGATATTTGCTTCATCTCCAACCCCTAAAATGATCTATCAACTTGCCGAGGCAGCTGCCTTGCGTGTACTAATCATTGATGAAAGGGTTGCGGAGGTGGCGTATAAAAACATGATTAGGGATGACAAAGGCTATGCCAACGAGTATTACGAGCAAACCCAAAGGCTTCAGGTTGCAGAGTGGTCAAAAATCTTCATTGCAACACATTTGAAAGTCGGTGATAAACCTGCAGTCCCTGTGCATCACTCCATAATGATGGAGTCGCCCCGTGTATGTGTCAAATGCGCGCCTTCTGATCCCGAGGTTCAGTCCAGCCAGGTGCCTGTATTTAAGGCATATTGGTGCACTTCTACTAATTGCACTCATTGCAGCAACACGGAACCGATAGATCTCCAACCAAACGCTGTCATAATGCACCAAGGTATCACGGAAGGGATATTGAAAGATGCCATACTTAAGAACAATAAGCCGGAGACATTTGCTGAGGCACTTACCGTCTTTCTCAATGACGTCAAAACACATGTTTCGTATGTGGTAATAGATTCAGGGAGGGGAATTCCTGCCAATTTGCCCGAAACAGCGAAGTTTCTACCTTTTTCTTTAATCGAGGACTATTTAATGAAAGACAGAATGGCGAAGTTCAGTTTAACGAGAGTGCTTATGAGTATTGTAAGGAGGGGGGAAGGATGAAGTTGATTTTTGTGGTTTCAAGTGTCGGAGGCGGAGCTGAAGAATATGAAGAATGTTGGCAAGAATGCCTGGAGAACGGGAAATGGAGGGAAATACAAAACGAAGCCGATAAGAAGATTGAGATTAACACCAATTCAGGCATCGAATTGCATATATTCAACGGTTTTTTCTATTCTCAATTGTACCAAGGAGACGTAGTGACACAGTTGGCTAAAAGAATTATGAGTGTTGTAAAAAAGCGCAATGATCTTGATCCTCCGGTTTTCGTTTGTTTCCATGGATCGGGAAGAAAAATGCGGAACCTCAAACAAAAACTCGAAGACGATACCAAAATAGTCTTCGAATGCAAAGAATACCATCATGACGACAATTTTTACAGAGATTATATTATACCATTTGGCATCTGCGACAACGACATCAGTAACCTGGTAGAAAAACTTCTAAAAGAGGTCGAAGGAAAGAGAAGGACCACTGAAGCCCTGACTCTCAGATACGAAATTCTCTCCCCCCTTGTCGCTTTGGACCTGATCCTGCAAGCCGAGGGAAACAATAAACTTGATGGGAATATCAACCTAACTGAAATAAGGAGGGAAATCCAGGCAGCAATAAAGGACCTCAATACACCAGTCAAAGAATTCTGCCAAGGCGCAATCGCATGTGATAAATTCAAAAAGCAGCTTGACAACTTGATAACCAGTGACGGCGACTGCGGGTGGGAGGAATATCATGTGGCTGTGAAAAAAGTTGCTGAAGGAATGGAAGAGCAAATTGCAATGATTTGACTCCACTACGATTAGCCGGCCCTATGGAGCAGGCTGAGTAGGAAAAAAGGGCAGTGAAATCAATCAGGAGACCATGTTTTGGCATTTACACTTCAGCCGGCCACAAAGGATGATTTTATCAATCGGGAAAACATCCTGAATGAGATGATTTCCACCCTTGCGGATGGAGAAGACAAGGATGGAATTTGCCCTTGTCGGCCCGAGGAGGGTGGGCAAGACCTCTATCCTGAAAGAGGTGGCAAGACGGCTGGAGAAAGAGGGTGGAATTGTTCCTGTTTATTTCTCCTTGTGGGATCTCACTGAAAACAGTGTCCTTGAGTTCTGCTCAAGACTCACGCTCTCTGTGATTGAGGGGTTTAAGCCATATCTATCCTTGAAGCTCAAGATAAAGGAAATCCTAAAAGTACCGGCGCATAAGGTCTTTGATGTGCTTCGGTCATTAGATATCAAGATAGGGATATTTGAAGATCTGGAAATAGATCTGAGGATGGGGAAAAGAGGTGAGATCGGGCCAAACGAGCTTCTCGAAAAAGCCTTCTCATTTGGTGAGACACTTGCCGGACAGAACAATGCCAGGCTGGTTCTCATGCTCGATGAATTCCCTTCCGTAATCGAGCTGAAAAACAGGGTGAAGTCAGGCGAGGCCATAATAAAAAAAATAAGGACAATCCACGAGCTACTTGAAAATACCGTTTTATGCATCTCCGGGTCTGTCAGAAAAACAATGGAAATGGCGGTTCTTTCCCCTTCTTCGGCATTTTACAGGCAGTTTATAGTGAAAAATATTGGAATGTTTGATAGGGAATCAGTCCACAAACTGTTGGTAAAGAACCTGAACAAATCCATAGGTGCGGATGTGGTGGACAGGATACATGAACTCACATGGGGAATCCCTTTTTACCTTCAGTTTATCGGAAGAAGGCTCCATATTTCCAAAAAGATTGATGCCAGGGGCGTTGAGGAAGCATTCGAAGAATTCCTGAAAGGGGAGGGAGATATTCTCTTCTTAGAAGAGCTCAAGGCATTCAGCAATAAAGAAAGACTGATCCTCTTTGAAATGGCCTATAACGATCTGAAGTCACCTTCCGAAATTCAAAAACACGCTCAGGAAAGTTCCAACGTAATAAGCAGGTACCTGAATTATTTCCTGCTCAAAGGTGTTTTGGAAAAGAAGGCAAAGGGTGTATATGAGTTTTTCGATCCCATATTCAAGCCATGGCTCAGACGGAAATATGTCCCGACGAATTTGTAGGCGACAAAAATGTAGGGAGGTGGTATTTTATAGATGGCTGATTTGATAAGAAATACGCTTAGCGCTATTTTCCCTGAAGCGGCTAAGTTTGAACTCGTTGATGCTTATAAGGGTACAAAAGGCCATGTCGCCATGCTGGCCGGGCTTGAGGAAATAAAGGCAAAGAGAGCCAAAGGCCGTCTGAGAAGAGCTGTGGTAGTCTATGGCTTTTATAGTGAGGAACTGATCAGGCAGCACGAGAGCGGCTCTATTCTGGATGCCTCAGGCGTTTTCTATCTGAGGCTGCCTGCCCTTCTTTCCGATATTGAGAGGGTTTTTAGGGAGGCTGCCAATACTCAAGTTGTTGAGAACAATGCCATTGATGAAAAGAGCTTCCGCGATTATGCCATCCAAGAGATCGGGGCCTTCAAACACCGGTGCGACAATCTATGGATTTCCATGGAAATGAATGCCAACATTGCTAAGATGGATATTGATAACTCCCCTGAAACCATGCCAAGCGAGCTTTTTGAATTCAAAACGTCCCATATTGAAAAGCTTTTAGAGGAATACCGTAAACTCGCTCCAATGGCCAGGCGACTTGGGATTGCAGATGCTAATAAGGTGACGGGTATGATGGATAAAGTTATTGGCGTAGTAAGACAAATGCAGGACAAGAAGACCTCGCCCATAAACGCCTTGAATCTCGCTTTCGTATGCGTAGAAAAAGGGAGGGCACTTTCAACTATTCTTGAGAAAGTAAAGGAATTAAAATATGGCAAGTAAACGCGTTCTTTTTATAGATGATGATTTTAAATTTTTTGAGAAGACATTGCGTAAACACTTAGGCAAGGTGGGCTTTGAGATCAGATGCGAGGAAAATCCTTCCAATGCTCTGAGAGTTATTTCATCTTACAATCCCGATGTTATTCTCTTGGATATACTCTTCCCCGAAGGCTCCTTGGGAAAGCCAACCCTCGAAAAAATAAAGAAAAAGCATCCCAACCTGCCGGTGATGATGATTACCAGCACCATGGACAAGTCCGAGTACAAATCAGAGGACTATTTGAAGGCCGACTATCGTTATTCTAAAGAGGCCCTAACCGCAGGGGACTTTTCAGATCTGGCCACGCAATTGAACAGGCTGATTCAAAGGGCAAAGGCTCAGGAACAGGAGAAGGATGACGACACGGGGCTAAACAGGTTCGGTTTCATCGTGGGCAAGACAACAGCCATGCAAGAAGTGGTTAATATCGTTGAGGATATCGCTGATCAGAACCAAACAGTTCTTATCACGGGAGAATCAGGGACAGGGAAGGGGCTTGTCGCTCGTTCCATTCATAGTAAAAACAGCAGTCAGGACCGAAACTTCGTGACTGTTGTATGCGCGGCCCTACCCAGGGAGCTTTTTGAAAGCGAACTTTTTGGTCACGAAAAAGGGGCTTTCACCGGCGCGGCTTCACAGAAAATAGGCAAGTTCGAGATTGCGGGAGATGGCACAATCTTCCTGGATGAAATCGGTGAAATGCACCTCGACACACAGGTTAAGTTGCTCCGTTTCCTGCAGGAGAGAGAATTCGAGCGTGTAGGGGGAAATAGGGTCCTCCAGTCCGACGCCCGAATTATTGCAGCCACAAACAAGGATCTTAACGACCTCGTCACGAAAGGTAATTTCCGAGAAGACCTCTTCTTTCGACTAAATGTGGTTTCCATCCATATGCCCCCGCTCAGGGAGCGAAAATCGGACATTTCGCTGTTTTTTGAACATTTCGTTAAAAAGGCGAATAAACTGTCTCAAAAGAGCGTGTTGACGATTCTCAGACCCGATGTAGAAAGAGAGCTTACCAACTACCCCTGGCCGGGAAACATTCGGCAATTAGAAAACGCCATAAACCGTGCGGTTGCCCGTTCCTATGAGAATATCCTCCAGGTGAGCAACTTTCCTGACCTGAACCAGATAAACTCTGAGCATTCCGGTTTTTCATCGGATGTCTCCCATATCGTGGACAGTGTTTACGATGGAAAACTGAAATGGGATGACCTAAAAAGGGAATACGGTGCGAAGAGTGGAATGCGCAAAGAGGTCTTTTTGAAAATCATAGATTGTTGGACGGAGAAGAATGACAGTCGTCCCACTTCAAAGGATCTGGCCGGACTGTTATCCGCGTCGGACAACAATATTCGCAGGGTGCTTAAGCAATGTAGCATAAAGCTGACCGCACTACCGAAGCAACAATAGAGAAAGACACCTTTAAATCCGGCATTTTGAATTCGGGTGGAGCAAGCGATGGCATTCATTGAAGAAATTCTAAAAGTATGTTGGCCCGGCTTAGCAGAGGCACATTGGATAAGTGTTGATACCTGTGGCCCCGATATCGGCGGACAAATCCTGCAGCTCCGGATGAGAGGTGAGGATGTTGATCCCACCCCAATTATCCTATACGGATTCAGTTCCTTTGAGAGTCTTGCCCGCTCAGAAAAAGCGCAACCCCGGCTACTGATGAGCTCGGGAGTCCATTACCTTCACCTTCCGGCAAGCTGGGATCGAGTTGAAAGCATTCTTAACCGAGCCAAAGGAAATCAATTAAACAGCGAGGACCTGAAAACCGAGTTGATGGACAGTGCCTTTGCGGGAAACGCGCTGGCACGCATGGAATCGGTGCTTGCACACAACATCGGGAATTTTTTAGGGCCTGAGAAATTGCTTTACGGAAGTCATTTGGCAGGGATGATTGATGGGAATGAATTTAAAAAGATCCTGCAGGAGATAAGGCATAGTCAGGGTAAGGCTTTAGGAGATACACAGGAGTACCTCCTTTACCGCCTTTCACAGATTAATTACAACCCTCAACAAATTGGGGAGCCACGTGAGCAAACAATCTGCGAAAAGATCTTGTATATCGATGATCACGCTCATTTGGGGTGGGCTCCGGCAGTGGCATCAGCCCTTTGGGGTAAATGCTATCCTAAACCAGGTCCTCAGAAAAAGGGGGCCAACGTGGACAATTTTCGTGATGGAGATGATGAAGTCAGACTGAGTGTAATAGATAGAGGGGGACTTTCATCAAAGGAAAGTGATTTTTTTGATCAAGCGCTGAAGTTTGCTGCGAATGATCGAATACTTAGCAATTTTGACCTTGTTTTGCTCGATCTTCGATTAAGGTGGAAAGAAGATGAAAAGACAGGAAATCAAAAAATTGATGAGTTGTCAGGAATCAAGGTGCTTCGCAAGATCCGCGAGACAAATGCTGCTATTCCAGTGATTGTATTGACAGCATCCCGTAAGGCGAGAAACATGGAAGAGGTGTTGGATTTGGGAGCCGACGCATATTTCATTAAGGAATCTCCCCAACCAGGTGAGAAAGATGCAGATATTAGGGATTACTATTGCCGGTTTGTTCATGTTGTAGAGAAAACACTGTGTAAGTCTTATTTGGCAGAAGTTTGGCGTAGCGTAAATTCCTTGAACACGAAGAAGTTGCCCACTGATGTAATACCACTTCTAAAAAAAAGTATTGGGTTATTGAAAATTCATCCTAATTCCCATGAACAGAAAACCATGCATCTGGATAGAGTGGGAGAAGCAGTCCTTAAATTGGGCCTCGTAAAAGAAGAACTGAAGAAATCATTTGGTTTCCAAAAACCTTTCCTTGAAAAAGGATTCTTGTTGACAGGCTTGCGAAACTTTTCTGCTCACCTACTCGATGACACTATTATAGAGGATGATGCCAAAATCGCAATTTATCTCACTTTTCGCCTACTACCAACCGATGGAAATCAGCTTAAAAATTTGGCTGATTCACTATTTTCAGAAAAGCCCGTTGAACCCGAAAGGTATCCTGAAATAGTGACGCAGGCCCGGAAAAAGCTTCAGGAACTCATTGAAATTAAGTTTCCGAGTGGTAGCTTGCCCAGAGAATGGACGATAACAAGTTCCGCAGATATACAAACAATGAAACTAAATGCTCTTTCAAAGCTTTTGTTACCTTCTCCTAGTGTTGATACGATCCACAAGCATTTGAGAAACAGCAAACTGGCCCACTATATTATGTTCCTCTGCCGTATGGGATCCTCGCAGTTTCATCACAAGAAGTACATTCCTCCCGATCATAAAGTCGTGGGAGCGATTTGCAGGCTGGCCTCTGTTACAGTTTGATGACCCCTTATTATTGAAAATGAACGTCTGATTGTGTTGCCAAAGCCCAGTTTTGCCTGTGGCAAGGGCTACTCCTTATTTTGGAGATACTCAATGGGATGTTTGATGGATAAGAAATTAGAGTACAACTTGACTCCGAACATTTCACCTTGTGAGCCGAATCTTTTTCAAAGCTCGGTACTCTTCTAAATTTGTACGCTCCTGTTTATCCTTCCTTTTTGGGTTGCAAACTTCTGGCCGGTGTCCTCAATTTCAATAATGGTCAGGTTATTTGAAACCGTATAATCTACAAGCATCCCAGTTATCATCTGAATTCGCTCACGTCTTACCGAAAGCTCTTTTACACTACTCTGCGGATGATGTTTCAGGCAGAGAGTAACAAGTGCCAGGGTGCGAAATGAGTTATGTTTATGTCACAAAAACTTTTTAATGTTCTAATCAAGTAATAACAAATGAAATTAGCAATCTTATGAACTGAAATTGCGAAAATATTTATACCTAATGAATCCAGCAAGATACGTATCACCATCAATTGATGGGCTATATATGGCACCCCCTTTGCAATAAGAGAAAACAACTCGAACACGAAATAGCAGCTCGGTAAATCGCTTTTTGAAAAATGAGTATCGCGGAGATAGGTTGACAGGCCCAACAGAGTCTCAATTCTCTGATCAGGCCGAACAATGACGGTTCATGCTGTTTTTATAAAGGAGGAGACATGGGCAAAGCTGCTAAAAGGCAAAAGGCAAAGAGGCGGAAACTCTTCAAATCGCTCTCCGAGAGAGATGCGCAGAAGTTTGAGATGGAATGGGAGAAGCGGCTTTCTTCATGGTTATTCGATATTGAAAAGTATGCTTGCAAGCTATCAAACTGGAAGGGCGAGCAAAGACCACCTGTTTTTTCTATTGTTGATGAGGCTATGAGTATTCTGGATGCCTGTGGCCAAAAGATATTTGATAAATATGCAAGAGAAACTTATGAGCTTCTCACCACCCAATGTTGCGTCTCGTTTTCAGAAGAAGGTGTCCCGCATTTTTACAGAATGTCGAATCTTAAACGCCTGGAATTAAACAGTAGCTATTATCTGAGGGGATCCAAACGGTTGTTAAAATCTGTACAGTGAAACGACACTGTTTCATTGTTAAACCAGATCCCTTGGACCTGCAAACAAAATCGATCTTAAACATTAATCTTGAAAGGCTACCTCAATTATGTGGGGCGGCCTTTTTTATTGCCTTTAATCAATAACCCTGACGGGGGTGAACTATGAAACGAAGGATCTGTTTTCCCCTGCATGTCGAGGGGCTGCAGTGGTCATCCGCCGGCGTGATGGGTCCTTCCTGGATCCGTGTGATTTTGGTTCGTTGCTCCGTCAGAGCAAGAGGCCAAGTAAGCAAAACAATAGCAATATGCAAAAAGGTGATTTGATTGGAACCTCTAAGGGAAGGAATTGGTGATGGTAAGAACCCTGAAGTTCATATCCGCCATGTTGATTGCGTTGAGCATTGCAGTAGAAGTAGGTTGGATAACAGTCCATCATCCCGGTTTGCAGCATTTCCATCACCTGCTCTTAAAATGGTTGAAAATGGCGCTTTATGTCCTGTTCCCATGAGTTTAGCAATGAAAACAACAAAGAAGGGGCTTCGCAAAAAGAAACCCATGGACAGAGCATTGGTAGTAAACATCGATCATAGCGGCTGGCAGATTCAGACCATATAGGGGGAAATTATGAAATGCGGGAGAAGGGGCAATAAGAACAAAAGCAAAAAAGTGTGGATGCCGAGGGGAACGGACTTGATCCCACCTCACAAGGTTATAAAGAGTAAAAAGGCATATGATCGGAAGCAAGAGAAGCGTTGGTGCATGCTGCATATAGGTGATCTCCAAGTACCCCTTTATAGCAATAGACAGGAGGATCTGATGAAAATGAAAAATAAATTGAAATCGATTTTGACAACAAGCGGATTGGTTTTGTCTTCGGTTCTGCTGCTCAGCGGATGTATGGCGGCTGCCATACCTTTGATGATAGCAACCCAGGCCGTTGGAATCGGTATGGGTGCTTTTGCGGTCACGAAAACGGTTCAATTAAGTACTGGCGGCTCGGTGGAAATGGGTATTGGAGAAAATGAAGTGCCCGGCCAAAATAAACGGGTACTTGCTGACATTTCCAAACTTGCCATTTGGCCCGGTGATGAGGCAGAGGTTTTTACAGCCAATAAATTGCAGGGAGCAAAGGCCTTTGACTTGATCGTTACCCCTTCGAAGGTGGGCAGGGCAATAAATCAGTCCAATCTCGATAGAGAGATCAGGAACCTTACGCAAACTGAAATGCTACAGACCTTCCAGACAGTCTGCCAAAAAACAGGGGCCGAGGCCGTGGTTGCTTTTAAGAATCTTGGTATGGAAAGCCACACCAATGCGTGGTCTTTTGACCGGCCCTCTATGGATTTTAAGGGTAGGATATTCATCTACGCCCTTCAGCCCAACCAAATCATCTTCAGTTCTACCGCTCAAATGAAGATGCATTTGGGAGGAAGTACGCCTAACCAACAGGAGGTGCGGGAAAAGGCCGGCGAAATGCTCGCTGATAAGCTTATCGCACTTCGACAAGGCAAATAAACTTTTGCCTGAAAGGCCCATGACTTGTCAAATGAAGGAACAGAGGAGCTTGGATATGGGAATTCTTGTATGCGTGGAATGTGGAAAATTTGTAAAGTTGGAAGATTTGCCATGTTCATGCGGGAATGGCGATTATTTCATCAATTTGGAAGATTGCTCTTTACTCTTTTCCAAAGACATATCAGTGGAAAACGAGTTTGAATGGGTGCCTGAAAGTGTGGCTTTGTCAGCATAAGAGGTCCCACACTGCAAATGAGGAAGTTTACTTAAACCAAAAAAAGGAGAATCCGATGAAAATGAAAAAGCTTAATCTGCTTGCACTTACAATCTGCATCTTGTTCGGTCTTTCGGCCTGCGCCGGGTCCACTCGGTCACTGTCAAAGGATGAGATCCTGGAGACGGTCAGAAAAATTGAAAGGGAACCGTCATACGTAAAGATAGAACAGGCCCGGCAAACAGTTGCCCTTGCCCTGGAGTATTTTGATCAGGGTGGGTATGAGAAAAGCGCCGACCTGTTTCTCCAGGCCGCTGATTTATACCAGACGTTAAATCTGAAGGATGAGGAAAGACGCGCACTGATCGCGGCCGCAAAGGTTCAACTCAAGTGCAGCAAGACACAGCCATTTCTTTTGACAATGGCGCGTTTCAACGGCCTGCTCTCGAATCTTGAGATGCCTTCTGAAGAGGAGCGTTTTTTTGTAAATCTGGGTGACCATATGAAGGGAAGGCCCCTGACTTACCCTGTAAAGGGATCATGGCAGGTCATTTTCAAAAACCACAATTAGGGAGGAAGGGCTATGAAAAATAGAGCAATGAAAGTCATTGGAAGGATCGTATTAGGGCTTATGCTGTCCATTATTGTTTCCGGCAAGGCCCTGGCGGATGAAAAAACCGGCAATTTGGTCTTTAACGCCATGAAGAAACTTCAGGACACGCACCAGACTTTCTTGCGTGATGTTAAAGAGATCAAGGCCAACCGCAAGGCTGCCGTTACCGAACGGGATCTTGTTAAGGAGCAGTATAAAAAGGCCCAGGATAATACTCTTGACAGGAGAGAGTTCCATGCCCGTTTCAGTTATGCCCAGGCAAAAATTTACCGCGCCCTGTATGACGAGACAAAGCTCACTCATCAGGTTGCCGGAAAACAGCTTAGGATCCTAAAGGGGCTAAATATATCAGTTACGTCGGGTAAGACCAAGATGAGTGCTAAAGGAGCCATGGCTGTAGTTGAGGCGGCAAAACCAATACTGAAAAACGGCCGGTCCCTCTTAGCCTCTTTATCAAAGTACCGTGGCATGATAACCGATCCTGCTATCAACTCCAAACTCAACGCAGCCTATGATACTACCCGCATGTTTTCCAATTATTTGAAACAGATAGAAACGGGAAGTTCAAATAGATATGCATCCCAATTAGTGCTGAAGCAAAAATTGGCCGAGCTTATCGAACAGCTCAATGCCCTGTATGTGCAGACGGATATCTTCATGGCCATGCTGCGGGACAAGACAACTGTACTCAAAATGATCAACCAGTTGGCTGCTTCGGAGGCGGCCATCTGGGCAGTGTCAGACGGCAATAGGATCGTTGCACAGCTTTCCAGCAACGTCATGTTGCCTCTGATGGATATTCTGAATGAGTCTGATGAGGATCTTAATTTATTGATAAATGGTGTTCTCGATGATCATCAAGGTATGGAGACGCCGGGTGTCTCTCAGAGATGGATTAACACAGGGTTCTAACAGAGGAGGTCAAGATGAAAAAGTTAATGGTTTGTGTAGTTGTTCTATTGGTCGTAACGTTTGGCGGGTCTGCTGCCATTGCAGGAAGCTGCTATTCAGATACGGTCGTAAAGGGGTGGATTGAGGAAAGGGATAGGGCAGAAGAGTATGTTGTGCAGGTATGGGCCAAAGGCGGTTCACCCGAACAGTTCGCCTCGGAAGTTGCTGTAATCCTTTCAAATGAGCTTTATATGTGCAGCAAATGCAGAGATGAGGGGGAGTTTCTGAAAACCAATCTTCACATTCTCGGCAAGGGTTCTGAACCAAAGGTGGAAACTGTTCCGGGAATGATCCTGGAGCGCCTGGTGGGTTACGAAATGCTTTCCCCCCGGATACAATTTCCTTCCAATAAGAGAAAGGAGGCGAAAAGATGAGAGCAAACGTTTTTGAATACAGGATGTGGAGCAGGCTTGAAGTGTTCATTGTTCTGTTTCTCTCAGCCGTTATAATATCCGAAACGGCCGTGATTTTTTTGCTGGGTCATGGCGCCGGGGATGTTTTGTCGAGGGCGTTTGCGTCTGCGGGCGCCGGGGGACTCAGCACTCTTGCCGGGTTATGGAAGTGGGTTTACATAATGGTGGGTCCTATGCTCCTTCCCCTTCTGATCCTGACCGTGGTTGAGGTATATGTCCTGACAAAACTGGTAAAGCGCTGGAGAGCGGGGCACATGAGCGGCGAACCTAAAAAACTCTACAAGGCGCTCGGGATCGTTGAAGGAGTCGCTCCCGGTTTTGGTTTTCTTGGTACCTGCCTTGCTCTCATGGCTACCATGCACAATATGGATCCGAATCTGACCCAGGCAACCATGCTTAAATCCCTGCTCGAGAATTCATCCAGCGCCTTCGGCTCGACTGTTTATGGGATTTCATTGGCTATTACGGCCTTTCTTTCCCTGGAATTGTTCAAGGGGTTTCTGTTTGAACCGGAAATTAAAAAAGAGATGGACGAGCAGGTCTTCAGGAAAGAGGAAGACGCTAAATCGATGAATCTTATCAGAAGGGAGGACTGACATGCGCGGGATTCTTGGGGCTGACATCTTCATAAATCTTCTCTTAGTCTTCATCATCACCACCGGCCTTTTATTGATGAACACAAATAAGGCTGGAAAAATCGGCGAGATCCGAAACAACGAAAACAATTTGCCCAAGATTGAGATCCCCAAAGGTTCTTCAAAAGGCCTGCCAGGGGGCAAGCCGGGAAAGATGGCGACCCTGTCTGCAAGAAAAACCGGAAAGGGCATTCAACATTTCATGGATGATAAGCCGATCAAGTTCACAGATTTGATTGCAACGTTCAAATCAAAGCGGATTCTTTCGGTCAGGATCCGCTTTGATAGGCAGATCTCCTACGGCCATTATGTCAGCGTGTTGGATCTTTGTAAGCGGGCCGGGATTAAGGACATAACCAACGTGTATACGACAAACAGATAGGGGGGAGAAAAGATGTTTAGATTATTTTGGATATGCATTGTGATTTGCCTGATCGCGGGCGTCATTTACCTTGGAACTAATATCTTTACGAGATCCTCGCTGATGGAATCGGATCTGGCCAGGAAAAAGACTCATGTGGCTGAAAAGGCCCTGGAACTCAAAGCCAAAGCCCTGCAGCTAAGGCAGAAATTCCAGAATGTCCACAAAATAGTCAACGATTCCCTTGACAAGATGTCGGTAGATGGGAAAAGCGATGAGGCAAACAAGGATGCCAAAAGTAAACCAGACAGCCTATCCACAAAAGACGGGACCTCTAAGCCTCCTGTTACGCTTAAGCCTCTGGATGAGGAGGACCGGCAATTGACGGCAGAGGTTATGGGTGAGGATCAGGCAGCCGACAATGCGCTTACTGGGAAATCTGAAGAACCAGCGCAAACGACCAAAAAAGAGAGTAGCTCATCAACCATTGAACATTCCGGGGCAGAGGAAGAAGTGGGACAACGGGAGAATGAACAACCAGTAGACCTGGATAGGTTGAACAAGATCAGGGATCTTTACGCAAAGACAATTGAAATTCTTCGTTTGAATTGATTTGGAGAGCGATATGGCAAGGAAAAGTCTGATCCTCACTGTCATGGTTGCGGTGTCCATTATCGCGATCCTCTGCTTTGTGGGATGGACCAGAAACAATCAGAAGAATGAATTAACGAAGAGAAAGGTAAGAATGGTTATCCCACAAACACAGCAGGAAATCAGGATTGTGGCAGTTGAGGAAAAGCCTGCGCCTGTAAAGCAGAGGCTGAAAAAAAAGAAAAAAAAGGACGCGTCAAAAAGCAAGCAGCCGCCATCGCCGAAAAAAATCGCTGTGAAGGCAAAAGAATCGAAGAAATTGAATCCACCGAACAAAATAGTGGTGGCGCAAAAACGCTCTCCAAAAAAGCCGCAAAGGAAAGATGTTAGACCCAGAAGACTCCTTGCGGCTAACTTTCGGTTAAACAGCCACATGATATATGAAGGGCGCAGATTAATTGACAAGAATTCATCTGTCCCAATGGTGCAGGCATCCTATGACCGGATCGGCTTTGAATATTATCTCAAGAAAATGATGGACATGGGTGGGCGTCTGTTTGTGGGGGATGCGCAAGAGCAAAAAATTTTAGCAGAGGTTTTTGTAGGATATGGCAGCGGGAAATACAAATTCTTTGGGTTGGACGAA
>Ga0207996_1001770_pt1 | contig 14199 bp, 15 predicted proteins | sample AntAceMetag02UKG_FD_184773 | JGI IMG/M metagenome (GOLD analysis project Ga0207996, IMG submission 184773) | Saline lake microbial communities from Ace Lake, Antarctica - Antarctic Ace Lake Metagenome 02UKG (SPAdes) (version 2) | ecosystem: Environmental > Aquatic > Non-marine Saline and... | reverse complement strand
GCTACAAAAATATATGCGGAAGCCTTTGAGAAGGACTCGGCGTTTTACAAGTTTATAAGAACTCTGGAATCTTATAAGAGGATAATTGATGATAAAACTACGGTCGTTCTTTCATCTAAATCCGATCTATTCAAATATCTCAATAAAAAGACAAATAAGGTTGGCAAATAGTGCATAAAGACAGCAGAAATCTTATTGAGCTAAAAAAGGATATTCTATCTGCCTTTGCGGCAGATACTCATAAATTATGTCGTTGGTTTGCTATATTGCTATTCGGAATATACCTGCTCTCAGGCATATATATTGTAAAAACAAACGAAGTTGGACTTGTCAGGCGATTTGGGAAACTAATCCGGGAGAATGTTGAGTCTGGTATTCACTATCGTATGCCTTGGCCAGTAGACGAAGTTGATAAGGTAAAGATTAAAGAAGTTATGAGAACAGAGCTTTCATTTTGGTCAGATAAGGTAGATAAAGACACACTTCCATCTTATTGTATAACAGGGGACAAAAATATAGTGCATCTTAAGATGATTGTTAATTATCAAATAAAAGAGCCAAAGAGCTTTTTATATGAAATTTATAATTCAGAGAAGATCCTTGAAAATTCCATGTATTCAGCTATGGCAGACGCAATTGCTAAAATAAAGGTAGATGATATTCTTACTACAGCTAAGTATAGATTTCAGCAGGACACTATGCGTCTATGTCAGGAAAGGTTAAATTTTCTAAGAACTGGTTTAGAAATAAAGTCAGTAGAACTTAAAAATATAGAGCCTCCATCAGAAGTTCTTCCAATGTTTAAAGATGTGGTCAACGCCAGAGAAGACGCTTCAACCATGATTCACGACGCAGAATCATATTCTAATAAGATCATTCCAAATGCGCAGGCAGAGGCTGCGAAAACAATCAGTCAGGCGCAGGCGTATAAGATAAAGAAGACAGCTTATGCGCAGGGAGAGACAAATAAATTCCTGAAGATATTAAAGGAGTATAAGAAAGCAGAGGATATTACAGAGTTTAGGTTACATGTGGAGACGTTGGAGAAAGTTATGCCAAAAGCAAAAAAATATATCACTGGTTCACACACAAATGGCAAGGAAATAGCAAATCCCAAGTTTTTTATAAACTCTGAGGGCAAGTAATCTATTCTTTTCCCCGTTCCCATTTATCTATAAAATTCTTAGCTTTCTTATTTTCCGGAAATAATCTAAGAACTTGTTTATAACAGTCTATTGCCTTTTGTGTATGTCCTTGAAATTTATGCGAGAAAGCAAGGAATCTGAGTATGCCTGCTTTATCATATTCATCCATTTTAGCCTGTGATTTGAGAGCCTTCTCAAAATAATACTGAGCCTTTTTATAATCCTTTAACTTCGAAAAATAGACTATTCCAATTTCCTCAGATATTTGATAGCTGTCCGGGTTGTTTTTTATTCCCTCTTTCATGAATTTAATGGCTTCATCTGGCTTTTCCAGTCTGAATGCAAGCCAGTATCCTCCAACAGCGTACGCTCTCACATGATGGGGATTGAACATAGTTGTAAACTTGAACCAGGGCATGAGTTCATTCTCTCTTTTACTGTGCAGATGTCCTTCAATATTCGGCTTAAGATTGTATTCAAGCTTAGTAAAGAATTTGTCTAATCTGTTATATTGCAATTCATGTCTGTGTTGCGTATGCACTCCTATGCCTGCTTCTTCTAAAATATGGCAATGTCCATGTTCAGTCACTCCCTTATGAAGGTATTCGTCTACCTTCAGCCACAACAGATCCGCAGAACCAGTAAAGACACCACCTAAAACTTTACTTATAATTTCTCCACCCGGAATAACAGAAACACTGCTAACCGCAGAATAATGATAGGTTTGAAGAGGGATTTGAAGTAGCAAGGCACAAAGGCACAAAGCAGCAAAGGCACAAAGTGAATACTCTGTGCCTCTGTGCCTCTCCTCTTTTTTTCTCACAACTGTCTTCTCTGAAACTTCAATGTGCCTATTAGTAGAAAGATAGATATATAAACAAAAGCGTATATCATCACTGTTGTTATTACCCATGCCGGTACTGGAGGCCATTGGTGAACTATCTTTTTTGAGAGATCAAAATAATCAAGATGAGGCAGGATATAATTAATAGACTTAAGAATCCAGGCTAGGAATGATCCGCACTTATCAAGAACATCTGAAATAGCTTGGCCAATCCAATGTCCCAGAATAAAATAAAGGATAGAAACTGTAACATTTGCGGCATTTGTCATAAAAGCTGACAGACATATGACAATAGAGGATATGAGCATTAACTGAAGAATATGCAGGAATATCCCCTGTATTAAAATACCCGATACACTACTCCCTTTGGAAAACAGGAAAATAATAAATATCCCCTCAAAAACCAAAAAACAGAATATAGAAATAATAGAGGTTCCAAGCCATTTTCCCATAATAAATTCGGATCTCTTTAGAGGTTTTGCCATTAACGGATAAATTGTGCGGCTGTTTAGCTCAACGGGTAGCTGTCTTGCTCCAACAACAACAGCGATAATTACAGTTATATAGGTAATGATGAGAAAGGATAATTCTATAAAATACTTTACTAACCCTGTTAGAGAGAAAAAACTTGCCATTGCAACTATAAACATCATTGCAATAGATAGAATAAACAAAACATATATTTCTTTCTTTCTGATAGATTCCTCAATTACATTTTTCGCAATAATCCAGGCAGCTCTCATGCTCTTTTATCCTTTATCATCCGGATGAAAATATCTTCCAATACAGTTTGCTTTGTATCAATTTTACCAACAATTTGATCTAGTTTCTCAGTCTTTAGAATTTGTCCTCTGTCAATTATTCCTACTCTGTCACAAATCAGTTCTACTTCTGAAAGCTCATGTGAGCTAAAAAATATGGTTTTCCCTTTATTTTTGAGCTCTAAGATAATATCCCTCATTTCTCTTTTACCAATTGGGTCAAGACCTGAATTAGGTTCATCCAATATCAGAACTTCAGGATCATTTATAATAGCCTGAGCAAGTCCAAGACGCTGGCTCATGCCTTTTGACAGGTTTCGGATAGGAGTATTCTTTTCCTCTGTTAACCCAGCATTCGCCAGAACAGAATCTATTCTGTTGTTTAAGGTGGTTTTGTCTATACGAAATAATTTCCCGTACATTGTGAGAATTTTGAAAGGCGTAAGATATGGATAATAATAAGCTATCTCTGGTAAATATCCAATTCTAAACCTGTTTTTTAATGAGGAGGATTTTTCTCCAAATATAACTGCATTGCCATTAGTAGGATGCATGAAACCTAACAGGATATTAATAGTTGTTGTTTTTCCTGCTCCATTAGGTCCTATGAATCCAAATATTTCCCCCTTATAAGCGGACAGAGTTATGCCTTTTAGGGCAACAGTTCTCTCTTTCCCTGTCCTGTACTCTGCATGAAGATTTTTAATTTCTATTACTGGCTTCATATTTTTTGCTCTTTAATGCAATATAAATATACTCATGTTCTATGGTGTTGTCAATATGCACTCCAGGTAATTTCCTTATTGAAATTTTTTAGGCTGTCTATATAATGATGTGAGCTATTATTAGATTACAGGAAACTCAATGAAAAAACTTTTTGTTGTTGGTATTGGGAATATGGGAACGGCTATACTGGAAGGTGTCGTTCCACAAGTTCTTAAGGAAGAGAATATTTCTATTTATGATGTGGATAAAAGAAGACTGCAATCATTTTTGGAATCAAAAACAGAAGTCGTTGATACGATTGAAGAAGGTGTAAAAAATACTGAAAGTGTCCTTCTGGCAGTAAAACCTCAGGATATGGAAGATGTTCTTATGGAGATGAAGGAAGCAGTTTCTGAAAGAAACCTTGTTATTTCCATTGCTGCAGGTATTACAATAAACTATATTAAGAGAGTCTTAGGGCAAAATACTAAAGTTGCCAGAGTTATGCCGAATCTTTGTGTTAGCGTGAAAAAGGGAGCTTCAGCGTGTTGTTTTAGTAGTGATTGTACCAACGGAGATAAACAGTTTGTTGAGTCTCTGTTTAAAGCACTTGGTATAACTTTGACTATTGATGAGAGTAAAATGGATATTATTACAGCTATAAGCGGAAGCGGTCCGGGTTATTTATTTAAAATTATGGAGATCCTTATTGATATAGGGAAGGAAGAGGGTCTTAAAGAAGAGGATTCTAGAAAACTGGTTTATCAGACAATTTCAGGAGCTGTAGCTTTAGCAATGAATAGTAACATCTCTGCTAAGGCATTGAGAGAGAAAGTAACATCCAAAGCAGGTACAACAGAAGCAGCTTTAAAAGTCATGGATGAATACAAAATTGAGGAAATGTTTCGTAAAGCTATAAAGGCGGCATTTAACAGGGGAAAAGAATTGTCAAAGGAGTAGGAATGTTTGTTTTTGCTAATTTCATAATAGCAATAGCGCAGATTGTTGGTGCGATATTAACGATACTTACATGGACTATAATTATAAGAGCGCTTGTATCATGGGTAAATCCGGATCCATATAATTCAATAGTACAGTTTCTATACAGAGTAACTGAGCCTATCCTGATGCCCATACGGAGGATACTGCCAGCAATGGGTGGCTTTGATTTTTCTCCAATAGTAGCTTTAATAGGAATTATGTTTATCAGATCTTTTCTGGTCCAGACACTTATTGAGTTTGGTATGAGATTAAAATAGGAGATATCAGTAGACAATGGAATACAAAGACACATTAAATCTTCCAAAAACAAGTTTTAAGATGAAGGCAAATCTCTCACAGAAAGAGCCGGAAATTTTGAAGAATCTTGAAGAGCAGAATATTTATCAGAAGATACGGGATAAATATAAAGGACAGCCTCTTTATATTCTGCATGATGGACCTCCTTATGCAAATGGAGATATCCATGTGGGACAGGCGTTTAATAAGATTATGAAGGATATAGTCATAAAGTATAAGACAATGAAGGGGTTTGATGCTCCTTATGTGCCGGGATGGGATTGCCATGGGCTGCCGATAGAGTACCAGCTTTTTAAGACATTAGGCCTCGGAAAACATCAAATTGACCATGTAAAGTTTCGTAAGAAAGCCAGAGCCTACGCAAATAAGTATATAGAGAGACAGAAAAAGGAATTTAAGAGATTAGGTGTATTCGGAGAATGGGACAAGTCCTATCTTACAATGGATTTCGACTATGAAGCGGAAATTATAAGGGCTTTTGGAAAATTGGCAAAGGATGGCTACATATATAAGGGGAAAAAGCCAGTTTACTGGTGTATAAAGTGTGAAACAGCGCTGGCTGAGGCAGAGGTGGAATATGCAGATAAGACTTCTCCATCCGTATGGATAAAGTTTCCAATTAAGGATGAGTCTGCAACATATATTCTTATCTGGACAACTACACCGTGGACAATTCCCGCAAATGTTGCTGTCGCTGTTCATCCTGAATTTAAGTATGCATTTGTTAAGGCAAATATCAATGGCTCAGAGCAGGTATTAGTCATGGCAGAGAATCTGGTTTCTGCTGCTATGGATATATTTCTTAAGGGGAAGTATGAGATTTTAAAGATACTAAAAGGTAAAGACTTAGAAGGTATAGAGTACAGACATCCTTTCTTAGATAGAATTGGGAAGGTAGTGATGGCTGATTATGTTGAAATGGATGAGGGAACAGGTTGTGTTCATACTGCGCCAGGGCATGGAGCAGACGATTATCTAACAGGAATAAAGTTTAATCTGCCAATACTTTCTCCTGTAAATAATAAAGGGGAATTTACTGAAGAAGCAGGTTCAGATCTTGAAGGACAGAATGTATTTGACGCGAATGCAAAAATAGTAGATAAGCTGTCGTCTAAGAGTTTATTGCTACATGAAGATAAGGTACAGCATTCCTATCCACATTGCTGGAGATGCAAAGAGCCTGTTATTTTCAGAGCAACACCTCAGTGGTTTATGAGTGTAGATAAGCATAACCTGCGTAACAGAGCGCTTGAGACGATAAAGAAGGTTAAATGGATTCCTTCCCGCACTATTAATAGAATAGATGCTATGCTCAGGAACAGACCTGATTGGTGCTTGTCCAGGCAAAGATACTGGGGAGTCGCAATACCTGTTTTGTATTGTGCGAGTTGCGAAGAGCCAATACTGGACCAAAAGGTTATTGAAAATGCAGCTAAACTTGTTTCTGTAAAAGGATCTGATGCATGGTTTGAAGTTGATATAGAAGAAATTATTCCAAAGAATTTCTCCTGTCCAAAGTGTGGCAAAACAAGTTTTGAAAAAGAAAAAGATATTATTGATGTGTGGTTTGATTCAGGCGTGAGCCATGAAGCGGTACTTAAAAAGAGGGACAATCTATCATGGCCTGCAGATCTGTATCTAGAGGGAAGCGATCAGCATAGAGGATGGTTTCAAACCTCTTTGCTCACATCAATGGGATTAAATAATAAGCCTTCTTACAAGAGTGTATTAACTCATGGCTTTGTAGTAGATGGTGAAGGCAAAAAGATGTCCAAGTCCATTGGCAATGTCATTGATCCGCAGGATATAACAGCCAAATATGGTGCTGATATATTAAGACTCTGGGTGTGTTCTTCGGATTATAAGGATGATGTAAAAATTTCTGATGATATTCTGAAGCAAATGATTGATGTATATAGAAGGATAAGAAATACTGTTCGCTTTATTCTTGGAAATATATCTGACTTTAATCCGGATAAAGATAGAATTGCTCACGATAAGCTAACGGAAATAGATAAATGGATGTATTCCAAATTACAGGAGTTTATAAAGAATGTTGGAGATGCGTATGAAAAGTTTGCGTTCAACAAGGTATATGTCTTGTTAGGCAATTTTTGCACAAATGAGTTAAGTTCTTTTTATCTGGATGTGTTAAAGGATAGATTATACACAGCTAAAGAGGACTCTTTGCAGAGGAGGAGTTCACAAACAGTGCTTTATGAGATTATTGAGAATATGGCAAGGTTAATGTCTCCAGTTTTACCCTTTACATCTGAAGAGATATGGAGACATATTTCAGAGAAAAATGATAGTGTGTTTCTGGCAGAGTTCCCCGATCAAGGTAAAATAGATAATTCTTTACACCGGAAGTGGCAGGAAATATTGAGTATTCGCGAGAAGGTTCTTAAAATAATTGAAGAAGCGCGGGAGAAGAAACTTGTCGGCAACTCTCTTGAAGCGGAAGTGACTATATATTGCACAAAAGAGACAGTAGAGTTTTTGGAGAACTTTGGGGAAACTTTGACCTTGATTTTTATTGTGTCAAAAGTTAATATCATACAATTTTCTGCGGATTCTAAGGAAGAATTAAAAGTAGTTGTAAAGCGCGCTCACGGAGAGAAATGTGTTAGATGCTGGAACTGGAAGGAATCAGTTGGGAAAGACGCCCAACATCCGCAATTATGTGACCGTTGTGTAGAGGTAATGAAAGGAGGAGATATACAATGCAACAGCGTATGTTAGATAGATTTAAGAAGAAATTAATGAAAGAAAGAGAAAAGTTGCTTGCAGATGTTAATCACATGCGAGAAGAGGAACTTGACAAGTCTCAGAGGAATGCTGCTGGTGAGCTTTCAGGATATGCTAATCATATGGCAGATGGAGGGACTGATACCATAGAAAGACAGGTCTCTCTGGGTTTAATATCTAACGAAGAATCCATACTCCTTAAGATTGATGAAGCTCTTAAGCGAATGGAAGATAAAACCTATGGTGTATGCGAGTTGTGCAAAGAGAAAATTTCGCAGGAACGCCTTAAAGCTGTACCGTATGCAGCATACTGTATAGAATGCAGATCTCAGGAAGAAAGCAAAAACAATAAGAAGGTTTAATGATAATCTTCTTTTCTGCTCTGTCTATATTTCTTATAGATCAAGTTATAAAGTTATATGTACTAAAGTCTCTTTATTTAGGGCAGGAAATAACCATTATTAAAAATATATTCAGTATTACTTTTGTTACAAATAAAGGAATTGCATTTGGGCTATTTTCAAATTTTAACTTTCCATTTGTCTTAATATCAATAGCAGTGCTTGTATGTATGACATTAGCATTTATTTCATTTAATAAAGAAGATATATCAAAAAAGACGAGACTTTGGATGAAAATTGCATATGGATTGATTTTGGGCGGCGCGCTTAGTAATATGCTGGATAGAATAAGAATAGGGGAAGTTATTGATTTTTTAGACTTTCATATCTGGCCTGTATTCAATATTGGAGATTCTGCAATATGCATAGGAGCTGGAATATTTGTGTTGAGTATTTTTAAGAACAAGAACAAAATCAGGATTAAGGATTAAGTTTGTAGCATGCATCCAATACTATTTAAAATTGGTCCAGTAGTTATTTATTCATATGGAGTAATGATAGCTATTGCCTTTCTTAGCTCAATGTATCTCGTAAGCCGCTCAGCGCAAAAAGCAGGTATTAGCAGCAAAAATATTGCAGATCTTGGACTAATTTTTTTAATTTCAGGCATAATTGGAGCCAGATTATTATACGTTCTTACAGAAATAGAATATTACAGAGCAAATCCTTTTGAGATAGTAATGATCTGGAAAGGAGGACTGGTTTTTTATGGTGGATTTATTACAGCGTTTGTTTGTGGTTGGGTGTTTTTGAAAAAGAATAAAACAGATGCATTAAAAATCTGTGATCATATAATTCCATATCTTGCATTAGGCCAGGCAATAGGGAGAGTTGGATGTTTTCTTAATGGATGCTGTTTTGGAAGGCCAACGAGTCTTCCATGGGGAATGATATTTCCAAGGGGAAGTATAGCAGGAGATATTTATCCAGCTATTCATATTAATCCAACGCAGTTATATTCTGTTTATACAAATTTTTTGATATTTGCAATACTCTTATTACTTGGAAATTGGAAGAAGTTTGACGGGCAAATTTTATATCTGTATTTAATTCTATATTCTGTATCAAGATTTCTTATAGAGTTTATACGGGTAGAACCTCAGGTCTTGTTTGGATTAACAATATCTCAGGTGATTTGTGTTGTGTTATTTGTAATAGGAGTAGTTATGTATATTAGAGGCTTCTTCTCATCTTGGAGAAAAGGGTAGATATGAGATTGCTAATCATAGGTGCCGGGAGGACTGGAAAGAATCTGGCGAATAAGCTCTGCAGCATGGGGCATGATGTCATCATGATAGACAACAATGCCAATGCTCTCACCAATATCGATTCAGAAGTGGATGTCCTACTCGTAGAAGGTAATGGCTCTACGCCTGATATCCTTGAAAAGGCTGAGGTTGCGAAGGCCGATGTTGTTGTTGCTGTCACATCGAAAGATGAGGTCAATCTCTTGGCCTGTCATTATGCCCGCCGCGCAGGCGTGTGTCGTACCATCACCCGTATCTCAGATATGAGCTACATTAATTCTCCACTTGTCGATCTGGGAAGACTCGGAATAGACCGTGCCGTGAACCACAACGAAGAGTGTGCGCAAGAAATCCTCAATATCCTTCGTCTTCCGGGAACGATTGAGGTAACCAATCTGCTTGGAGGCAGGATTACAGCCGTCGGTTTCAAGCTACCGTCCACCAGCCCACTGCTCGACAAGCCTCTGGAACAATTCAAAGAAGATGAAAGGTTTCTCAATGTCCGCTTTATCGGTCTTGTCCACGATGATGAACTGGAAATTCCAAGAGGTAAGTCATGTTTCAGTGAAGGCGATGACGTGTACGTGGTTCTCACTCCGGCTGATACTGCATCTTTTCTCGACTGGGTTATGGGCGAACAGCGGCAGAATTTGCGAAAAGTAATCATTGCTGGCGGTAGCGACTTGGGATTATCGCTTGCCAAACTCCTCGAAGAAACACCAATAAAGAGCGTTCTGATTGAGAATGACCGCATTCAGGCAGAATACGCATCGGAACTACTCAACAAATGCCTCGTAATCAATGCTGATGCCTCCAAAAGTCTAATGTTTAAGGAACTTGGAACAGACCTTGAGACAGCGTTCGTTGCTGTCACGGGAGATGAAGAAATGAACATTGTGAGTTGCATACATGCTAAGCAACTCGGAGCAGGGTTTACTGTCGCCCGTATAGATAAACAAGAATATGCCCCTATTATTGGCAAACTTAGACTCATTGATTGCATCATCAATCCATATCTTGCTCTGATCAGGGCAATACTCCAGTTCGTCCATGGTGAAGATGTTGTGGATGTCGGACTTTTTCATCGAATTTCCGGAGAATTGCTGGAAATAGAGATTAAAGCTGGAAGCAAAAAGGTCCATATGCGTCTCAGCGAAACAAATCTTCCCAGAGGAATGATCGTTGCAGCCGTTCAGCGAGCCAATGAGGCATTCATTCCAACCGGCGAATTTGTTTTCAAGAAAAATGATCGCCTTGCTGTCTATTGTCTGCCGAACATGGTGAATAAGCTTAAATCGATCTTCAATTAAAAGGATAAAGGATAAGCTGTGAACATACGGGCAGTATCTCACATTATTTCTTACCTGCTTGGTGTTATCGGTATAACTCTGGGACTGAGCCTGATGGTCTCTTTTGGTGCAGATGATCCTCTATCCACAAAATACGGCATCGGACTCAGCTGCTTAATTACAATTGTAACCGCAGCAATCGTCTGGCTGTTCACACGAGGCAGTATAGAGCTTTCACGGCGCGACGGTTTTGGCATTGCCACATTCGGATGGCTCGCAGCGGCTACTTTCGGTGCTCTACCATATATATTCTCTGGTGTTATTAGTGAGCCAATCCCCGCAATCTTCGAGACAATGTCTGGGTTCACAACAACCGGAGCATCCGTGTTATCAGGCATCGAATCAATTCCCAGAGGGATACTCTTCTGGAGAGCAATGACACATTTTTTCGGAGGCATGGGTGTACTGGTGCTATGCGTGGCAATACTGCCGTTTCTCAAGGTCGCAGGGATGCAGATCTATCGCGCAGAGGTTCCTGGCCCTTCAAAGGACAGGCTCACACCGCGTATCACTGCTACGGCCAAGCTTCTGTGGGGTGCATACCTCCTGTTCTGCTTAATCGAAACTGTGATGCTTAGATTCGGAGGAATGTCATGGTTTGACTCATGGTGCCACACCTGTGCAACAATGGCTACAGGAGGATTCTCCACGAGAAGCACCAGCATTGGAGCATATAACAGTGTCTATCTCGATATCGTGATTATCGTCTTCATGTTCATTGCCGGAACAAACTTCGTGCTGCATTTGAAGCTCCTCAGCGGTAAGCCATTCGAGTACTTCAAGAATTCGGAATTTCGCTTTTACATCTTCTTCTGGCTCACAGCCTGCCTGATCCTGACGTTCAATGTCTGGGGAAACACCTATGAAAGCTTTACAGAATCACTGAGGTCGGCTTTCTTTCAAGGCACATCGATCATGACAACAACAGGCTTTTGCACCAAAGACTTCAATCTATGGCCGGAGACATCCAGGATACTGCTGGTTCTTCTCATGTTCGTTGGCGGTTGTGCCGGTTCCACTGGTGGTGGAATTAAAAATATCAGGATATTTGTGGCAATCAAGGCTCTCTTAAGGGAAATTCAACTTTACATGCGCCCTGAGACGGTGAAGCACGTCAAGATCGACGGGAAGTACCTCAAGGACAAGACCGTCCTAAATATCTGCGTATTTTTACTGATATTTGTCATTGTGTTCGCTGTAGGCTCGTTAATCATGACTGCTTTTACCCCAGACCTGGCTACTGCGGTTACCAGCACGATTGCCTGCCTCGGGAATATTGGCCCAGGTCTTAATGGTGTCGGAGCGACAAGAAACTATGCGGCGATACCACAGCTTGGGCAGCTCTTCCTGAGCCTGTTGATGCTTCTCGGGCGATTGGAGCTATATACAGTCCTCGTGATCTTTACGCCAGCGTTCTGGGAAAAGTAAATGTGTGTATTATTGACATTGCGTACGCTATGTGATACGCTTTAAATGGAGGTGATTAGAATGACAATGCTTACAGTAAGTGAGGCAAGAAGCGGGCTGTATAAACTGTTAGATAAAACAGCTGAATCTCATGAACCTATCCAAATTACAGGCAAAAGGCATAATGCTGTTTTGATTGCAGAAGATGATTGGCGTGCAATTAATGAAACATTATATCTTCTCTCAATTCCAGAAATGAGAGAGTCTATTCGCCAAGGATTAGAGACTCCTCTCGAAAAATGCAGTAAGAAGTTAGAATGGTAAACTGGAAACTCGTTTATACAAAGCAGGCACAAAAAGACGCCAAAAAGCTTTCTACTTCGGGCTTACGCCAAAAAGCAGAAGTTATCCTTGAAATTATAAAGGCGAACCCATTTCAAACTCCTCCTCCTTTTGAAAAACTAGTAGGTGATATAAAAGGAGCCTGTTCTCGCAGGATAAATATTCAACATCGTCTTGTTTATCAAGTTATAACACGATATAAAACGGTAAAAGTTATACGAATGTGGACTCATTACAAATGATGAAATTACATACACTAACAGCTCATGAACTTGCCAAACTACTTATAAATAAAGATGTGAGTTCTGAGGAACTTACCAGAAAATTATACGACCATATAGAAAAGACAGATAACAATATTGGGGCATATATTACCTTAACAAAGGATATGGCAATCGGACAGGCAAAAGAGGCTGATAAAAGAATAAAAGAGAAAAAGAATATTTGTCCATTAACGGGGATTCCAATTGCAATAAAAGACAACATGTGCATTAAGGATGTTCTTACTACATGCGGGTCTAAAATGCTCAGGAATTTTGTATCTCCATATAATGCCACAGTAATAAACAAGTTAAGAGAGAACGGATTAGTATTTCTTGGTAAGACAAACATGGATGAATTTGCTATGGGTTCATCTACGGAAACTTCCTATTTTAAAGCTACCAGAAATCCATGGAATATAAATACCGTTCCTGGTGGTTCCAGCGGAGGGTCTGCGGCAGCTGTTGCATCTGATCAGGCAGTTTTATCTATTGGGTCTGATACCGGTGGTTCTATTCGCCAGCCTGCGTCTCATTGCGGCATAGTTGGTATGAAGCCCACTTATGGCAGAGTGTCAAGGTACGGGCTTGTAGCTTTTGCCTCGTCTCTCGATCAAATAGGTCCTTTAACTAAGGATGTTCAAGACTGTGCTGCGCTTCTTGAAGTAATAAGCGGATATGATTCTCTTGATTCAACATCATTGCGTATGGATCTGCCGGATTATATGAGTTTTCTCAATAGGGATATTAAGAATATTAAAATCGGAGTTCCAAAAGAATATTTTATAAAGGGAATTAATAAAGATGTGGAATTATCCGTAAAGGGAGCAATAAAGAAATTAGAGAATCTTGGAGCTGTTATTGAAGAAGTATCTTTACCTCATACTGAGTATGCTGTTGCAACGTATTATATTATTGCTCCTGCAGAGGCGAGCTCGAATCTGGCGAGATATGACGGGGTTGAATATGGATACAGAGCGAAAATAGAGAGTGCTGATAAAGGCTTATTAAGCATGTATGAGAATACAAGAAAAGAGAGTTTTGGCTCAGAAGTAAAACGCAGAATAATGCTTGGAACCCACACTTTAAGCTCAGGTTATTATGATGCCTATTACTTAAAAGCGCAGAAAGTGAGGACACTTATTAAGCAGGACTTTGATAATGTCTTCAAGAAATTTGATCTCTTAGTTACTCCAACATCTCCGACTCCTGCGTTTAAGATAGGCGAGAAAACAGATGAGCCATTGCAAATGTATTTATCTGACATATTTACAATACCAACTAACTTAGCAGGTCTGCCTGCTATGTCTCTTCCGTGCGGACTTAGCAAGAATGGATTGCCAATAGGGCTTCAACTAATCGGCAACTATTTTGATGAGGGAAGGATTCTGCAGGTTGCACATGCCTTTGAACAGAATACAAATTTTCACAAGAACAAGGCAGAATGATGATACATTCTGGACTTCGAGCGCTATACTACAGAAGAGGTTAGAAAGAGAGGTTAACAATCTCATGTAATTTCTCCTTATCCATTATCTGAGGCGGTTTATTCTCAAACCAATTCAGGATATTGAGGAAGAACTGCGCGTTATCCCCTAATTTCAATTCCTGGCTTTCCATCCATCGGCAGCCATTGACCACAACAATTTTTCCTTTACCATACGTGATTGCTGTAGCTGCGGGAGCATCGA
>Ga0207996_1001767_pt1 | contig 14240 bp, 11 predicted proteins | sample AntAceMetag02UKG_FD_184773 | JGI IMG/M metagenome (GOLD analysis project Ga0207996, IMG submission 184773) | Saline lake microbial communities from Ace Lake, Antarctica - Antarctic Ace Lake Metagenome 02UKG (SPAdes) (version 2) | ecosystem: Environmental > Aquatic > Non-marine Saline and... | reverse complement strand
CGGATCTCAGCCTCATCTCTCATACCCCCTAAAGAGATACGCACAAGCTCTCGGCCTAATGATTCAGCTACAGACATAGCCAAAGAAGTCTTACCAACTCCCGGAGGGCCTGCAAGGCAAATAATTGGAGATTTCTTTAATTTAGGACCTGCAAATTTTTTGGCAGCTAAGAATTCAATGATTATGTCTTTAACTTTTTTCATCCCAGCATGAGAAGAATCAAGAATACTCTGGGCCTGCTCAAGACTAATATCATCCTTTGTAACCTTATGCCAAGGCATAGCCAAAAGCCAGTCAACATAGTTCCGGCTAACAGAAGCTTCAGGAGACGTAGGCTGCATTTGCTCTAATCTCTTAAGCTCAGCTTCAACTTTTTCTTGAGCCTCTTTTGAAAGTTTTAGTTTTTTAGCTTTTTTACGAAGCTCATTGATTTCTTGTTGATGATCTTCTCTACCCAGCTCGTGCTGAATAGCTCTCATCTGCTCATTTAAATAATAATCTTTTTGATTTTTTTCAATTTGGCGCTGCACTCTTTTACGAATGTTTTTTTCAGCTCTCAATACTTCCAGCTCACTCTCTAGCAAAGCACTTAATCTCAAAGCTCTCTTCTCTAAATCGATAAGCTCTAAGATTTCCTGCCTGACTTCAAATTTTAACGGAATCTGAACGGCAATAGTATCCATCAAATAATCAAGATCTTGAATGCTTTTTAATACATTCAAAATATCTTCAGAAACTTTTTCGCTTAAATTAATATATTCTTTGAATAATTCAAATAAATTTCTCCAAAGAGCCTTATTTTCTGTAGTTTCAGGCAAAGCCACAGGAATTAAATCCTGTGTTTTAGCCATAAGAAACCCAAGACTTTGTTCTTCTTCAACAAAATGCTCTATTTTTGATCTACAATTACCCTCAATCAATATCTTCAAGGTACCGTTTGGCAACTGAGCGGATTGTAAAATAACAGCCCTAGTACCCATCTTAAACAGGTCACCTTGTTTCGGATGCTCCGTCTCCATAGACTTTTGGGCCGTAACAAAGATTTCTTTTCCGTGCTGCAAGGCATATTCCACTGCTTTTATAGATATATCTCGCCCTACAACCACAGGAACGATGCTCTTAGGCAAAGCAACCAAGTTCTTAAGAGGTAAAACCGGTAAAATTTTTGGGTCAACTTGTTTATATATTTGTTCCATAACGTTATTTTCTCTATTTAATTTTCAGTTAATCTTAGGTTAATCCTGAGTCAAATCGACTCACATTACTTACTATCTATATATTAAATATAGTAGATTAAAAAGCCAATTCCCGCAAGAAATCTCATAATTTACTTTAATTTCTCCCGCAAAAAGCGCTTTTAAATTGTTTTTTTATTGACTTTTAACCCCTCGCGCCTATACTTCAAATAAGAGCTCCAACAAGAGCCTGATTCACAAGAAGTTTACGTTTTAAAACTGTATTTATCAATCCAAAAAACAATAATGGGAATAATCAATGATAAATAAACTGTCTGCGAAACTTAAAACTCTATGGGGCATAGAAAAGGAATTTCGACTAAAGGTCCTCTTTTTGTCGACAACCTTCCTCTTGCTTTCTGGATGCATAGCCATCTGGAGACCATTAAAAGTATCTATCTTTGCAAAAATGGTCGGTTCTGAATTCGTACCGGCAGCAAAGCTTTATGGCCTATTCATTCTCATCCCATTAATAATTCTTTATTCTAAGCTAGTAGACTGGCTAAGACGTTACCAATTAATTTATTGTTTTGCGATTTCTCATGGGATAGTTGGTATTCTTTTTTACTTCCTTCTCTCTCATCCTGTTTATGGTATAGCAAATACCGCAACCAATCCGGCAAGACTTACGGGTTGGTTTTTTTATTTCTTCATGGAAAGTTTTAATGCATTTGTTTCTACAGCCTTCTGGTCTTTCGCCGATTCCATAAGTAAACCTAAAGACGCAAAAAATTACTACGGCTTCCTTGTCAGCGGCTCGAAGATTGGCAGCATGATAACAGCAGGTCTTTTATACACAATTTATACACGAAATACAACAATAAAAGAGTACGTCCTTCTTTCGAATACTCTATTAATAGGTAGCCTTCTTTTATTTGGTGCCGCAATATCTGTCTACTTTTTAATGAAAAAAGTACCCGGATACTACATGCACGGCTACGAAGCCGTTTACCAAATTGAAAAGCACAAAGACGAATCTAAGAAGAGGAGTTTTTGGAAATCCGTAAAGGGTTCGTTCGAAGGCCTTACAACTATCATTAGAAACCCATATGTTTTAGGAATTTTTTCACTAGTAATTTTTTATGAAATCATAATTGTCATATTTGATTATCGAGTATTAAGATCAGCTGACGCCTCTTACGCTACAGCCTCAGGGTTGGCCGCTTTTTACGGTTCTTATTACTTTATGATGAATAGTGTTGGCCTGGTTATCACAGTACTAGGAACAACGCCATTGCTAAGAATACTGGGCATACGGTTTTCATTATTTGCTTTTCCTATTTTAAGCATAATACTCCTTATAGTAACATGCATATATCCAACACCAGGTATGTTCGTTGTTGCCCTCGTAGGCTTAAGAGCTTTAAACTATGCATTAAATCATCCAACAAGAGAAATTTTATATATCCCTACAACAAAGGATATAAAGTTTAAAGCCAAAGCTTGGACTGACGCGTTTGGCTCAAGAATAGCTAAAGGTTTTGGATCTGCATTTAACATATCAATCAAGAAGGCCTCTCCTTTTTTTGCTATATTTTTCAGCCTATCCTTCAGTTTAAGCCTTTTATCTTGCTGGCTAATCATTGTTTACTTTTTAGGTAAAACCTTACAAAATGCTGTAGATAATAAACAAGCAATTGGAGATGGCGGGGGACCACTAGAAGAATAACCGTTTAATCTTTAAACATAAAACAACAGGGGGCATGAAACAGATGTTGAAAAAAATAAAACAAGTAGTTTTCAAAGGCTTTTTCCCTTACGATAAAGAAAACAATTTAAGCCACAACTCTCTAAAAATAATTCTGCTCGGTTTTTCCTTCTTTTTTATCATCGGCTCCTATTCCGTTCTACGCCCACTAAAAGCCTCTGTATTTTTAGCCCTAATAGGTAAAGAATATGTGCCTATAGCTAAAATGATTTCTATCATTATACTTTTCCCTTGTATGCTTTTTTATGCAAAACTTGTAGACAGGCTGAAGCAGTCGCAAGTTGTACGCTTTTTCTTAATCCTTTATTCCATCGGAGGAGTTGTCTTTGCTCTTTTTTTATTGCATCCGACAATTGGATTAAATAATAGCCAGACATCAGTATATAGACTTATAGGTTGGCTTTTTTATTTTTACCTAGATCTGTTTTCTGCTTTTGTTGTAAGCACTTTTTGGGCATTTGCCAATTCTATAAACAATCCAGAATACGCTAAACAAAATTACGGCAAAATAGTAGCATTCTCAAGAATAGGCGGAATATCAACACCATTAATAAGTTGGTTATTAATACAAAAAACAAGCTTACCTGGGTCAATTAGTATCCCCATATTAATAATAGCAACTTCATTATTCTTATTACTAGCCAGTTTTTGTATATCGAGAATAATAAAAAAAATACCACACCAACTATTACACGGTTATGAAGCTGCTTATAAAGTAGACAAAAGACAATCCAAATCAAAAGTCAAAGTTGGCTTACTTCAAGGGTTAATGTTAATGATAACAAAGCCTTATGTACTCGCTATTTTTGGAATTACATATTCTTACGAGGTTATCTCAGTAATATTGGACTATCAGATGCAAATCTTAATGTCGATAGCAAATAATAATGCAATATTGGGTATGAGCTCTTTTATGTTTATATATACAGCATCATTTCAGGGTCTAGGATTAGTATTTGCCCTATTCGGAACCTCTAATTTTTTGAGATGGATAGGAGTTAAAAAATGTCTGTTAATAATGCCACTTATGACAATACTTTTAATGTTATCCCTTTTAGCCTATCCAAGTCTTTCTATGATATTTATCATAATGGTCCTACTCAGAGCTCTAAACTATGGCTTTAATGCTCCTATAAAAGAAATATTATATATCCCAACAACCAAAAATATTAAATTTAAATCCAAAGCCTGGATAGAATCATTTGGACGATCACTGTCTAAAACATCAGGATCTACTCTCAACCTTATAGCACAAGCTAAAAACACCTTAAATATTATTAGATTAGATTCTATCTACGCAATAGGGATATCTATTGTATGGACAATAATCTCCTGTTTTATAGGCAAAAAGTATAATGAGATCATTGAAAATAACCAAGTTATCGGGGAAGATGATTTATAGCTTGAATTTTGCTTATTTTTTGGTATAGTTTTAACATCTTTATGTAAGATATTACATATAAGATATTAGTTGTTTAATATGTTGAATCTCGCCTCTTTAAATACAACGGGTGGTTAATCTTTAAAGTTAAACAAAACTTTATGGATACCCAAGAGGTGATTGTTATAACCCAAAAAGGTATTATCTCATGATAGATTTAAAAGATCTGCTTAAAGCAGGTGTTCATTTTGGCCATAAAGCATCCCGCTGGTCTCCAAGCATGCGTCCATTCATTTGGGGCACAAAAAATAACATACATCTTATTGATATTGCAAAAACCGCTTTCTTATTAGAAAGAGCCGGAAAATACCTACAAGGTCTTGCCAGCGATGGTAAGTCTGTTTTGTGGATCGGCACAAAGAAAGCCGCTGTAGATATCATTAAAAACCACGCTACTGAACTAAATATGCCTTTTGTTATTAACAGATGGATCGGTGGAACATTAACAAACTTTGAACAAGTAAAAAAAGCTATAACAAGATTTCTTCACCTAAAAGATGTGATCAAAAAAGGTGCTTCTAGATATAAGAAAAAAGAAATCAGCATGATTCAAAAAGAAATCGGTCGCTTAGAAAAAAATGTCGGTGGAATCACAAACTTGGAATTCCCTCCAGGAGCTGCAATTGTAGTTGATGCTAAAAAAGAGCATTCTGCTATAAGAGAAGCTGTCAGTGCTCACATTCCTATTATTGCAATGGTTGACACTAACACAGATCCAAGTGGAATAAACTTTCTTATTCCTGCAAATGATGATTCTCCTCGTTCTATTTCTTTTGTTTTAGGCTATCTAGCTCAATGCATAGAAGACGGAAAAGAAGAATTTATCGCCAAAAAGGCTGCAAGCGATGCCGCTTTACTTGAAGAAAAAAATGCCAGAAAACCTAAGCCTGCCATTAAAAAAGCTGTTCCAAGTAAAGAAAAGCTTAAAGAAGTAAAAGAACAACCATTGGAACAAGGTCAAGAAACAGACAGGTTAACAAAGCCTGAGCTTAAAAAAGAACTTGAAAATGTTAAAAGCCCTGTCGCCAAAGATAAAGTTGAAAAAATAGTTGAAAAAATAGTTGAAAAAAAAGCTGCTGCAAAGAAATAATTTTTCCCGGAGAGGTGGCTGAGTGGTCGAAAGCGCACGACTGGAAATCGTGTATGTCCTGAAAGGGGCATCGAGGGTTCGAATCCCTCTCTCTCCGCCAGACTTCGCCCTATGTGGCTAAAAATTGGGAGTTGGTAAGTTGGTTTTTCGCTTAACCTGTCAGATCCGGAAGGAAGCAGCAGGAGTGATGGCCTCTGTACCTCTCCCTTTTTCTATTTATATATATATATACTTCTTTTATCTTTCATATATCTAGAGTCCACACTTGAGCTTTCGTTCTTTTTTAAATATAATTTATACTTAAATAAGTAATAATACTTTTTACATAAAGCTCTTAAGAATATATGAACCAAAATAGCAATCTTAATTTAGCCAGAAAATGGCGTTCCAGAAACTTTGATGAAATAATTGGTCAAGAAATACCAATCAAAACCATTAAAAACAGTATTTATTTAAAGAAATTTTTTCCTGTGTATCTGTTTGCAGGACAAAGAGGTTGCGGTAAAACCTCAACAGCCCGCATATTTGCTGCAGCAATAAATTGTCACAATCTGCAAAATTTCCAAAAGGATCCGGCTAAGAATCCTGTGCCATGCCTTGAGTGTGACTCTTGTAAGGCTATGGCAAAAAGCAATCACCCTGACTTTATAGAGATAGATGCAGCATCTCATACTGGAGTAGAAAACGTTCGTCAAATCTTAGAATCCTGCTCCTATATGCCAATCTTTGGTTCAAAGAAAATATATCTAATAGATGAAGCGCATATGCTAAGTAAGGCCGCCTTCAATGCATTTTTAAAAATATTAGAAGAACCTCCCAAATCTGCCCTATTTATATTGGCAACAACAGAACTACAAAAATTCCCCCAAACAGTGTTATCTAGATGCTTCCAGGTTATATTTAAATCCATAAATAATGATAGCTTAAAGGCACACTTACAGAATATATGTAAACACGAACAAATAGAAATTGAAGACAAAGCCTTAGATCTAATAATACAAGAATCAGAAGGCTCAGCCAGAGATGCTATAAACTTGCTGGAAAGAATACGATTTAGCAGAGATTCAATAACAGTTGAGTCCCTATTGCATGTTTTGGGTAAGATAAGCGAAAAAGAACTCCTAGAAATTTTTGACACTCTCCTAGACAAGAACCCAAAACAACTTCTTGAAAAATTAAACGCCATCTCATTTGAGACCTTAGACAGTCAAAGCTTATGGAACATGTTAGTACAGCTTTGCAGAAGTCTGATATGGGTAAAATTTGAAACAAAAACCCTGCCTACTTATTTTAATGATAAACCAGCTCTTGAAGCTCTGGCTCAAAAATGCTCAACAAATAGACTAAATGCAATATTACAACTCTTGTGGTCCCAAGAAGAAATCTTTTTAAAAACACCACAAAAGACTATATTCTTAGAAACTGTATTGCTTCAGATTTGCCAACAAGAAAATATTGCAGATCTACAAGAGTTAATTGGCTTGTACAAAGCAAACAAGAGCCAACCATTACCTCCTGTGCAAAAAGCTGAAAAGTCTCCACCGGTGCAAGCAAGAGTCCCTGAACCCAGGCCCGTAATTAACAAGTTTAGTACCATTATCCCTGAGAAAAAAGCAATTGAACCAATTGACCCAATTGAACCAACAGTCACAACCCCAATAATACAAAAAGATACTGATAACAATTGGCAGCAGTTTTTAAAAAAAATAGCCCTATTAGACGACGCATTATTAAAAACAATAATAAATCAGGCCACTTTCCTAGGGTTTGATAAAGAAAAAAAAGTTATTAACATAGCTTTGAGTAACAATAGCAATTTCTTTAAAGATAAGCTCAGAGAGTCTAAAAGCATTTGGGGAAAGGCTTTTTTCGAAATTTTCACACAATATACAGATTTTAATCTTGTTCAACAAACCAATAAGCCTGTTAGCACCCCACAAGCACCTAATCAGCAAAATTACCAACCAAAAACAAATCCATTGTACCAAATTAAACAATCAGGCTATAATAATAATGCTAACTATTTAAGCATTACAAACGAACAAGAATGGCCCAAGGCTAGTTTATTAACAAAATTTTTTCCAGGTAAAATTAAAAAGCTATGAGTAAGATTACAAAATATCCAAAAGTCATTATCGCCGGCAGAACAAATGTAGGAAAATCTACATTATTTAATCGATTTTCAAAGGGCACCCGAGCAATAGTATTGCATGAAGAAGGAGTAACTCGAGATTACGTAAGCGAAATTATTTCTTGGGATAACAAAAAGTTTGAACTTGTTGATACTGGAGGCATTTCTTTAAAGAAGAAAAGAAATGCTACTGATCCAATACTAGAACAAGTCAGGGTCAAGGTTCTTGAGATGCTATCAAAGGCTGCGATAATATTGTTCGTATGCGACGCAAAAAACGGATTAGTACAAGAAGACCTCCAAATAGCAAAGGTCTTGCATAAAACAAACAAGCCAGTCCTCCTCTTACTTAATAAAGCTGATAACCAAGCAGCATACGAATCTAACTATCCTGAATTTTATAAGTTAGGATTTAAAGATATTCTTCCTATTTCAGCAACTCACGGAACAGGAATGGTTGATTTATTAGAAAAGATAACTGAACATGTCAATGCACAGGCAGAAGAAGTAGTAGACGAAAAGCCGGAATACAAGGTTACTATACTTGGAAAACCAAATGTAGGTAAATCATCCCTTATGAATATCCTGGCAAGAAAAGATCGTTCTATTGTTACAGAAGTCGCAGGAACAACTCGAGAAGCAATTTCTGAGACAATCTATTCTTCTCAAGATCTTGTAAAAATTACAGATACCGCTGGAGTAAGAAGAAAGAGCCGAGTAGCACAAGACCTAGAAAGTTTGATGGTCAAAAGTTCTTTAGAAGCGGTCAGAACCTCTGATATCGTAATGATAATGATTGATGCATCAACAACAAAACTAACTGACCAAGAGCTAAAGCTTTTGTTTTATGCATACGAACAAAAAAAATCAATATTAATTCTACTCAACAAAACAGATCTATTAGGCGAATATGATAGAGAAAGTTTTGAACATGAATTAACACAATATGACTACTTCCTTAAAAAGATTCCTAAACTTTGGATCTCATGTAAAGACAAAAAGAATATAGGTAAAATCATTTTACAGCTTGAAAAGGCATGGCACCGTAGAAAACAAGAATTTAATAGCACTAAAGTTAATGAAGCGGTACAGGAAGAATGGCAAAAAAAACCAATGTATCACAAAAGAAACGCCTTGAGACTATTCAAAATCAGACATGTTAAAGCAAGAATTCCAACTTTTGTCTTACATGTAAATCATCCTGAATGGTTTAAAGAACCTCAACTTGGTTTTATAGAAAACATTTTACGTAAAAATTATGACCTCGAAGGCTGCCCAGTACAATTTGTTATAAAAAAAGTATAGTATGGCTTATCTGGCAACTAAAAATCTCTCTCAATCATATAAAACTAAACAGATACTAAACAACGTTTCTTTTTATGCGAGCTTGGGAGAAGTTGTTGCCTTTTTAGGACCAAATGGTGCTGGTAAAACTACTCTACTTAGAACAATTATGGGACTACTCAAGAGCCCAAAACAAACTGATGACTCCAACCTTATTACACTTGATAATAAGATTATAAATCATTGGACCATATATAAAAGGGTGGAAAACGGCATCTTATACCTGCCTCAGCAAACATCTCTTATCGCTCAGATGAGCGTCCTCGATAATTTAAAACTTGTTTATCAATATCATTCTTATTGGAAAAACAAAGATTATGAAATTTTTAAGAAAGAGATGCTCAAAGGCCTTGGGCAAACAGGATTAACAGAACATTCAAAACAATTAGCAGGCACTCTTTCTGGTGGCCAGAAAAGAAAACTAGAAGTCACTAGATCTATTTTAATGCATCCAAAAGTTATAATTCTTGATGAACCTTTTGCCGGCGTTGACCCAAAATCAATTTATGAATTAAAACAAATATTTTCTGATATGGCAAAAGATAGTATTGCTGTGTTAATATCAGATCATAATGTTGACCAGCTTCTATCTATTGCTGACAGAATTTATGTACTTATTAGTGGGAAAATAGTTACAACTGGTGGAGTTAAAGATATAATAAATAACCAGTATACAAAAGAGATGTATTTAGGTAAGCAGTTTTCTACAGAAATTAAGGAGAAATATGAAGAGACAAATCACATTTCATAATATGCCACATTCTGAACCAATGGAAGCTCACGCAAATGAAAAGCTAAACAAATTAGAAGAGTTTCTAAAAGATCCAGAATTCACAACTCCGATGAATATACAGCTCTGGTTAAAAGCCAATCCTCAACATCCTCATCATGCAGTAGAATTATTACTCAAAACACCTCAGCTTTCACTAGAGGCTCATGATGAAGGTACAGACATGTACGTTACTATCGACAATACAATTGATAAGATGGTCAAACTTCTAGTAAAAGAAAAGAAAAAAAATATAGATAAACGACAAAAAGTCGAAACCGAAAAAACAGCGTTCGCTGACGACAAATATAGTCTTTAGAATTTTCAGCAGGGCCTTTGCCCTGCTTTTTTTTTTAGGGGGAAGTAATGAAAAAATATTTATTCTTATTTATTTTACCCATCCTATTTCATACAAACTTAAAATCAATCCATCCTCTGGTTAGAACAGGAATAGACGTCTTACGTAATAATAATTTCGATGTCTTAAAAAATAAAAAAATAGGTCTAATTACAAACGCAACGGGAGTAGATAGTAACCTAAAATCAACAATAGACATTTTACATGCAAATAAAAGTTGTAAGCTTATCGCCCTATTTTGTCCCGAACATGGGATAAGAGGCGATAAAATAGCTGGTGAATATATTGAAAGCTACAGAGATCCTATAACAAAATTAAGAGTCTTTTCTTTACACGGAAAAACAAGAAAACCAACAAGACTCATGCTAAAAAATATAGACACACTTGTTTATGACATACAAGACATAGGTTGCCGATCTTATACTTATATAAGCACAATGGGACTTGCTATGCAGGCTGCTGCTGAAAATAACATAGATTTTGTGATCTTAGATCGCCCTAATCCATTAGGTGGCAAAAAAATAGAGGGGCCAATAATAAAAGAAAAATATTTATCTTTTATAGGCAAATTCAAAATACCATATATTTATGGGTTAACCTGTGGTGAACTTGCAACTTTATTAAACTCCGAAAACATGCTTGGGGTAAGCAAAAAATGTAAGCTGAAAGTTGTAAGAATGCAAAATTGGAAACGTACTATGGGCTTTACGGATACTTGTTTACCATGGATACCAACTTCACCTCATATTCCAAATAAAGACAGCGCTTTCTATTATCCTGCTTCAGGAATAGTGGGTGAACTTCAAGTTATATCAACAGGAATAGGCTACACGTTACCCTTTCAGACTTTTGCAGCTGAATGGATAAATGAGCAAGAACTTGCAAAACATATGAACGCTTTAAACTTATATGGCGTAAAGTTTAGCCCTGTTTGTTACAAACCATTTTACGGTCAAAGTAAAAATAAAGAATTTCATGGAGTACAGATACATCTTACAGACCCAAAGCGTGCTAATTTAATGGATATTCAATTTCATTTTATAAAAGTTCACAACAAGCTTTATCCCAAAAAAGATCTGTTTAAACTTGCTACAAGAAGTCGAATTAGCATGTTTGATAAAGCTGTTGGCACAAGTAAAATAAGAAAAGCGCTTACTAACAATATTAGCGTTAATAATATTAAACAAAAATTTGAAAAAGATATAACTTATTTCAAACGTTTATCCCGAAAACATTATTTGTATAGGTAAAAACCATGACAAGAACAAAAAGCTTTCTTTTTGTAATCGTTACTTTATTTATATCAAATCTTAACGCAGGCTGGGCCGAAGATACTTTAGAGCACATGTCACTAAAAGAAAAAATCGGACAGCTTTTCATGATAAGAGCATTCTCAAAGAATCAAGACTTTTTACCATGTATACCAATAGACCAATCCCTGTTAAATTTAATTAAAAACTATCATATTGGTGGGTTAATTTTTTTCCAAGGGGATCCTGAAACACAAGTCAAACTAACAAATTACTATCAAAGACAAAGTCCTGTACCTCTTTTAATTGGACAAGATTGTGAATGGGGCTTGGGTATGCGCCTTAAAAAGGCAATATCTTATCCCAAAAATTTATTCCTAGGCAAGATTAAAAACTATGCTTTAATTCACGATCTGGGCAAAGAAATTGGCCGTCAATGCAAAGCATTAGGAATACATATAAACTTTGCACCAGTCATTGATGTCAACACTAACCCGAACAATCCTGTCATAGGCATTCGTTCTTTTAGTGAAGACAAAGAAGAGGTCGTAAAAAATGGATTAGCATTTGCAACAGGATTACTAGACGCTGGCATTATCCCAAGCTTAAAACACTTTCCTGGACATGGAGACACAGACAAAGATTCTCACTTAGATTTACCAATAATAAATCACAATTTAGAACGATTATTTTCGGAAGAATTATACCCATTTAATAAAATGATAGAACAACTACAAAACAATATCTCTATTATGATTGCACATCTATCTGTCCCTAAGCTTGAACCAAACCCAAAGCTTCCAACAACTTTATCAAGAAAAGTTGTCACTGGATTATTAAAAGAACAATTGGGGTTTAATGGGCTTATTATATCTGATGCATTAGAAATGAAAGGTGTTTTAAAGTATTTCTCCCCAGAACAAGCAGCATTCTTAGCATTAAAAGCTGGCAACGACATACTGCTATGCCCACAAAATATCCCAGAATCTATTGAACTTATTAAGCAAGCCATAAAAGAAGAAATAATTCTAGAACAAGAACTTGATGACCATGTATTAAAAATACTAAAAGCTAAAGAAAAATTAAATTTACACAACCAAAAGCTTGTACCAGAAGAAAATATAATAAAAAGAATAAATACTGAGTATGCATATAAACTCAAAGAAGATCTTTTAGGTCATATAGCAAAGTCTTAGGCCTTGTTTTGCCATAGAGATCTAATACAAAACAAGAACAGAATAATTTCGCTTTTTCATCCCGAAACTCAAGCTCTAGCTCTATCTTAAAATCCTGATTAAAAAGCTTTTTGTTTTTTCTGAAAGAAGAAATGAATTCTATAACGGGTTCTGTTTTTATTTTCCAACTTTTTATTATAACTTTTGGGCTATCACAAGATACTCGAATGTTATCTTTAAAAATAGCTTTACTATCATCTAGTTTTATTGGCAAAGCTACAGTATGTATCGAAGCACCTCGTATAAATATAAATGGGAACAAAGTTAATAAAAAAAATAATAATAAAAACTTTTTATTCATAAATTCTTAAATCTTTTATGCTGCCACATCCAAAGGCCAGGGCTTTTCAGTATAGCTTTTTCAAGAGCTTTGTTACTATCAAGAGCCATCTGATACTCAGGATCATCAAACTTCTTATAATCCTCTGGATACAGGGGAGCAAACGCTTCAAGTTCATACTTAAATAAACCCTTTGCAAACATAAAACCAGGGACAATAGGCGCACCAGTCTTTATGCTGAGCTTAATAAACGCAGTATGCGTCCATACATTATGACCAAAGAATGGCACTCTAAGTCCATCTTTTGGAGAACAATTTTGATCAATAATAAAGGTTACTATCTTACCCTGTTTTAACTGTCTATAAACAGACAAAATTGCATTCTGTTTTGCAATCAAAACATTACCACTTAACTGTCTATTATTTTTAACAAAATTTTCAAGCCAATTAATTTTTTTTATTGGATTATATAAAACCAAACTTTTTAAATTATTTAAAGCCAAATAATGTGCAGCCAACTCCCAACTTCCAAAGTGCGCAGTAGAAAGAATTGTCCCTTTATTTAAACGTAAAGCCTGAGTAAAATAATCTAAGTTTTTGGAAGATACAAATTTATTTATATTTTTCTTATTATAAAATCTTAACAACAAAAAATCCGCGAAAGAATGACCCAGAGATATAAAACTATCTTTTAGAATTTTTTTATTTATTTTTTTATCTATATTTTTTTTTATTAAAAAACACAGATCTATATTTCTTTTCGCAACAGGCTTTCGCTTTTTAGAACAATAAAAAGCTAACAGTCCAACGAATCTAAATAGTGAAATTCCTAATAGCCTAAAAGTTGCAAAGATCACGCTTTTCCTTTAGAGTGGTTTTACTTGTTTTTAATTTAAATTTAATTTTGTATTGATTATATATTTTTATGACAAGAAAACCAGTCTGGCAATCTAAAAAAAAGGGAGCCTATGGATAACAGCAAATTTAAAATAATGAGAGAAAATGGAGAGTCAATAAGAGAAATTTTATACCTGTGGCTTCCTGAAATGATATTTGCCACAATGTTTATCTCTCTCCCTCCAATAATAGATTCTTATATTATTGCAAGCCTAAAATCTACAACTACCTATGGCGCACTAGGTATGGCAAATAATCTTATCCATAGTCTTTTAAAATTCGCAGAAGCAATTCCTGTTGCAACCATGGCAATTATTGGCAGACATAATGGAGCCCAAGATTTCAAACAATGCGGCAGAGACTTGGGAGATACTTTCTGGACAACAGTAATCCTGGGAATAGCACAATTTATTCTAATTTTTTTTACTGCCTCTAGCATCTTTAAATGGCTAGGCGTTCCCGAACAAATGATTCAAATTGGGGTTCCTTTTTTAAGATTAAA
>Ga0207996_1001765_pt1 | contig 14261 bp, 9 predicted proteins | sample AntAceMetag02UKG_FD_184773 | JGI IMG/M metagenome (GOLD analysis project Ga0207996, IMG submission 184773) | Saline lake microbial communities from Ace Lake, Antarctica - Antarctic Ace Lake Metagenome 02UKG (SPAdes) (version 2) | ecosystem: Environmental > Aquatic > Non-marine Saline and Alkaline... | reverse complement strand
ATGCCGATTATCGCAGCTAAAATACCGGCTTTGATACTATCCGAGCCCAGAGTGGGTCCCACAGTTCTTTCTTCAATGATATTAACAGGTGCAGGCAATTTACCTGCATTCAATATAATTACCAGGTCCTGACAATCTTCAATAGAAGGAATACCGGTGATACTGGGCTCGCCGCCCATAATTTTTTCCTGGATAACAGGATCGGAATAAACAATATTATCAAGCACAATAGCCAGTTTTCTTTTGATATTCTGACCTGTAACTATGGCGAATTTCTTTGAACCTGCCTTTGTAAATGTGAGTGAGACATAAGGACCTTGATCTTTGGGAGAATAACCCTGACCAATTTTCACAGAAGCTTTCTCCAGGTATTGACCGGTTATTTCTGGTTTTTCATGCAGGAAAAATATTCTGCGAGGAGCATACATATCATTTCTATCTTCTTTACCTACAGCGATTTGAATTCCAGATGGAATGTGTTTTAAAAATTCTTTATCTTTTAGGAGTTCCTTGAAAAAGGCAATATCTTTAAAAGCAATATAGCCGAAAATATCATCGTGAGAAATCAAGTTTGAAAAAGTACTGCCGATTTCTTCTTTTTCCTCATCAGTTTCAATTTCCTCTGTTTCCAGGATATCTGTAGCAGCTTCATCTTCAAGTGCTATGAATTTTTCCAGTTCAGGATAATTCTCGATATTCTCATCGAAGTATTTGTTTAGATTGTCTAAAGAATTATTGATTTTATCAGCTTCAGCCAGAAGCTTAAATTCCAGCAGAGCAGTTTTTCCAATAAGAGCTTTTGCTCTGGTAGGATCCTTCAAGCCGGGAAGCTGGATAATAATCCTGTTATTGCTGACTCTCTGGATGGAAGGCTCGGAAACACCAAACTGGTCTATACGATTCCTGATGATCTCTAAAGCAGTTTTAACTGCATCTTCTTTCTCTTTTTCCGAAATTTCCAGTTCGGAATAATCAACTTCCAAAAGGATTTGCGAACCACCTTGAAGGTCTAATCCCAGCTTTAGCCGCTTTTCAGTCCAGAATGCCGGAAGGTTGGGAATAATCAGAGGAGCAATAAAATATGCTGTTACAATTAGAACAACAGCGATAATTAAACCCCGAAGCTTTCTATTTTTCATAAGATTAAACTCCTTAATATCTTAGATAATAAATACTTTTAGGATGTTCAAAAGATTTTTTAGGACTCCAGCAGTCAAGAATTTTGTCCCACGTTTTTAAAGCCGATTTCTTTTTCATCCGGTTTTCCAGGTATTTTAATTTCACCGTGCTGTTTCTCAAAATTTTCCACATTCCTCTCTAAAATTTTTAAAAGCTGTTTTGCATGCTGGGGAGTTGTAAAAATTCTGCTGTAAATTTTTGCACCGGGAATTCCTGGTACAATTCTACCGAAATCAACAATAAATTCTGAGGGTGAATTGGTGATCATAAAGAAATTTGCATAAACTCCTTCACCAACTTTTTCGTCCAATTTCACATTGATTTTTTTTTGTGTAGTATTACTCACGAGATGCTCCTTTATTCTTATATTTTTGGATATTTCTCTTATCCTGTTTCTTTTTCCTTTTTTCCAGATCATTTTTTATTGCCACCAAGACACTAAGCCACAAAGATTTTTTATTATTTCTTATCAGTGTTTATCCGCAACATCTGTGTTATCCGTGTTCTATTTCTTCTTTAAGGCTTGTTCAACGCATTCAGGAATCAGGTCTTTTATACTTCCACCTAAATCCACAATTTGACGAACCATGGTTGAACTTAGATACAAAAATTTATTATCCGGCACAAAGAAAACTGTTTCAACTTCAGGATGAAGTTTCTTATTCATCAAAGCAAGAGATAATTCATACTCAAAATCTGAAACAGCACGCAGACCGCGAATCATGGCAACTGCTCCAGCTTTCCTGGCAAAATCTACAACCAATCCGGTGAATTTCATAACTTTAATCTTGGAAAGATGTTCAGTGGATTTCCTGCAAAGCTCCAACCTTTCTTCCAAGCTGAAAAATGTTTTTTTCCCTGTATCTCCGGCAACAGCCAGGATAATTTCGTCGAACACTTTCGATGCTTTTTTAAGAACATCGATGTGACCATTTGTAATCGGATCGAAAGTTCCGGGACAAATAGCTGTCTTCATTTTTTCCTCTTTTTATTGAACACTGATGACACGGATAATACGGATTTGCACGGATAATATTTAATTTTTAAATCTAACATGTTAATCTTTTATAAATTTATTATCCATGATTTTTTAAACTTAACAAGTTTCCAAAACTTGTTAAGTTTTAGTTCTAATAAGATTTTTTCATAATTCATCATATTTTATTTGCGTCTAATTCTTTTTTTTGCCACAGACTTTCACTGACAAGCACTGACTTTTTTACTTCATCCTTCATCATTCCTTGCCTGCCCTGTGTAATCTTCTTTTTCTTTTATTACACTGGGGTTGGATATTGGATATTCATTTTTTCCCGTCAATCCTGTTTCTCCTGTCAATTATATCTGTGCAAATCAGTAACATCCGTGTCATCCGCGTTCTATCTCCTCAATCTCTTTAGGAATACTTTCAGATAGATTCTTGTGACCATCCTTTGTAACCAGAATATCATCTTCAATGCGGATACCGATACCTTCTTCAGGAATATAAATTCCCGGTTCGACTGTTATCACATTTCCAATTTCTAATACAGAATCCCTTTTCCCAATGTCGTGTGTATCCATTCCCAGGTGATGTCCGATGCTGTGCATATAATATTTTTTGTACTCTTTATCCTCTTTTATCAAATTCAATCGCTTCAAAGATTCTGTGATCAATTCAACAGTTTTTTTATTTAATTCCGGAAATCCGATTCCCGGTTTTATCATTTTTATTATTTCTTTTTGGATATTCAAAACTTCTTCATAAACAGCTTTTTGCCTTTGTGAAAATTTACCTGATACCGGAAATGTTCTGCTAATATCTGCACTGTAATTATTGCAGGAAGCACCGACATCCAGAAGAACAAGGTCATTTTCCCCGATTTTTGAATTGTTACTTTCATAATGAAGAGTTGCGGCATTTTCCCCGGCAGCAATAATGGATTTGAATCCTAAATGTCTCAAACCGGTTTTCGTAATTTCATAATTCAAAATTGCTTCCAGTTCATATTCCATAATTCCAGGTCTGGCTTTTTTATATATCTGTCTGATTCCCTTTCCTGTAATATCAATTGCCTTTTGAAGCTGTTTGATTTCCCACTTTTCCTTAACAGTTCTGAGCGGAAGTATTATCTCCGAGAGATCATCATACAATATTTTAGGGAATCTATCTCTGATCTGTCTGACAAAACTCTGCTCTTTATTTAAGGGAGAATTCAAAGAAGTCTGGATATTATTTAGATAGCATTTTTTTGTGAAATTTAATCTTAAATCTACATTTCTCTCAAACTCATCTAAATATAATACTTTTTCGATTCCACTTTTCTGTTTGGCTTCTGCAAGCGACATCTTTTTGCCTTCCCAGACCTCTCTTTCGGGAATTCCTCTTTCGATAAAGATTTTATAAAGATGTTTATCTTTACTCTTACCTAAAACTAAAACAGCATTTGGAATGTCCAAACCGGTTAAATATAAGAAATTATTATTCTGAAGAAAATAATGTGGATATGATGGTTCTGAAGCAGCAAAAACGAAAAGCATCTCATCTTTCTTTAATTGTTTTGCTAATTTTTCTCTTCTTTTTGTTAAAAGCTTTTTATCCATTAATATTCTCCTTTTCATGAAAGAATTTTCTACCTAATAATTTAAATTTACGAAAAAAATTAAGTAAAATCAGTCAATGTTTTTGTAAACCTATGAAAATAACAATTTGAAAAAAGAACCTTAAAGTAGTAATAAATCAGAAATAATAAATAACTATAGGGGGCAAAAACACCCCATTATTGAGGTAAAAACACCCCGAAATTAATAAAGATATTTATAATTCTATAGTTAATATAAACACAATACAGAAACGTTAAATATGTTAAATATGACTTACTTACAGGTTAGATTTTTCAATTTATTTATTTTTGGAACGATATTTGTATGTTAAATTAATGAAATATTTAAAAGAAATTCTTTGGAGAAAATATGAGAGTTATAAATGCACTTAATTATAAAAGACATTTATATATTTTTACTGCAATAGTAATAGATTTTTTGAAATATAAAGTACGCCCATACTACCGATTTATCATATTGCTCATTATTGTTATTCAATTCAATTTTTTGGTCAAACCTTATTATCTAAATACAGCCTGGAGCTTCCTGATTATATATTTATGCTGTCTTGTTTTTTTTGAAACAAAGTTATCTGTAACAATTAAAAAAAAGAAATATATATATCTTAAGTTAAGGATAGTTATTGATTTTTTATGTTTTAGTGGATTTATATTTGCATTAAAAGACATCAACTCTGACCTTTATTTACTTTATTTAATACCTATTTTAGGAGCATCAAAATATTTTAGAGTAAAAGGTTTCATTATTACATTCTTATCATTTATATTAATTCATTTTTCTTTTTTCCTATTTGTTTATTGGTTATCTGAAAATTTGACAACAACTTTTGAATTATCAATGAAAGCTTTTCTTATTAGGACAGTTTTTTTCATTATTATTGGTTTTTATGCTAATCGAGAAGCTCTACGAACTTTACAACAGAATAAAGTAGAAAAGATTGGTAGATTAATAAATGAGAAGTTTTTTTCAACAGATTTACTTGAAAATATAGTTGAAGAAATATCATATTTATTTGGTATAAAAGACAATTGCATCTTTATTGACCTTGTCAATCATAAAAGTAAAAGGTTAATAATAGTTAATGGAGGTGGTGAATATTTTGATAAAAAGAGTATAGGACTTGAAACTCCAATAGGTAATGGAATTACAGGATTGGTAGCTCAATCGGGTAAACCTTATATTTGCAATAATATAAATAAATTACCTTTATTTGATGAAAAGAATAACGATTTTATTAACAAAAAAAAACCTACATATATTAGATACTCACCTAAAACCTGTTCTGAAATTGCTGTCCCAATAAAAAGAGGAAACACAGTTCTTGGTGTTCTAAATGTAGAAAGCAAACGATATGGAGCATTTACAAACTTTGATGTTGGATTTCTTACCAAACTATCACAACAAGCTGCGATTTCTATTCAAAGTGCTGCAATTTTTGAAACATATAAATCAATTAGCACATCTTTAAACCTTGATGAAATTTTAGATAAAATATTAGAGCAAACAAATAAATTAATTCCATTTGAAAATGCTATAATATTCCGATTTGTTAAAAGAGAAAAAAAACTTAAACCAGAAAGAATGTATCGGTATGATGAAGAATTCATGAGAAAACATGATTTAACTTTTTCTAAGGATGAACAAATAACAGGTCTTCTAATAAGTGATAAAGAAACTCTTCTCATTGAGAATGTTCCGGAAAGTGATTATAATTCAAAGTATCCATTAATTGGGCAAGGAAAGACTTTAGTATCTTATTTGGGCGTTCGTTTGAGTATTGGAGAACAAATAGTGGGAGCTTTTATTATTAATAGTGATAAGGAAAACAGATTCTCTGAACAAGATAAGGATTTATTAAATTTAATAGGAGCCCAAGCTGCTATTGCTATAACTAAGGCTAAGGAATATAAAGCATTACATTTAGAAAAAATTAATAATATGAGGGCTCACGAAAAGGAACGTGATGTTGTCCAAAAAATGATTACCAGTGTAAACGAGAAAATAGAGTTACAACAAACTCTGGACACGATTTTAGAGAATTGTATGGGACACACAAATGGTAAGAGTGGCTTCATATTGGTTGTTAATAAAGATAAAAAACTAATTGCAAAAGCTCAAAAAAATGTTACACCAAAACATAATTTTGAGAAATTGGCTGAAAAGTGCTTAGTGATAAAAACTGGTAATAGTTTTATAAGTAGAAATATTGAAGAAGAAAAAGAATTTGAGTATCATATATATAAGAAATATCTCAAAGATACAGTAAGATCTTTTATTGCAGTTCCAATGAAATTACCGAAAGATATCAAAGGTGTTATTAGCATTCAATCCCGAGAAAAAGATAAATTTACACAAGAACAAAAGAAGGTTCTGGAGATATTTGCTGCCCATGCTTCAATTTCTTTAGATAAGACGATTACCTTTTCTCAACTAAGTAAGTTACACAAGATTCAACCTCTGTTAAATGAAAAGTTAAATATGGCCAAAATTGTTAAAAAGATAAATGCGGAGTTCAATTCAACGGGTTGTTCATTGTTCCTAAAAGAAGGAAATGAACTTGTGTGTGTTGCGACGACAAGAGACATAGACATCGAAAAAAAAAGAATCGTGTATGGCATTGAAGAAAAAGAGCATCTCACCAGTTACATCGGCCGAACTAACGAGCCAGTAAGACTTTACAATGCAAGTGACGCAGAGGAGAGGTGTAAGATTGATCCTGCACTCAAAGAAAGAAAAGGACCTAAATTCATGGAACTGGATACAGAAAATCCCAGATCTTTTCTTGGAGTTCCTTTAAAATCAGAGAAAAAAAATATTGGAGTAATTCGTCTAATAAGAGATAAAGACCTTTCTTTTACATTACATGACCAACAGATTTTGGAATTGGTATCAGATAATTTGGCAAGCAAGATCAAGAACGAGAAATTACTCATAGAAACTAAAGAGACTCGATTACTCTTGATTCAAAACGAAAAGATGGTGGCATTGGGATTGATGGCAGGTGGAATAGCTCATCAAATAAATAATCCTTTAGGTATTTTAAAAGCTTATTGTACAAATCTACTTGATATAGTAAAAGATAAAACCACAACTGAAATGATAAAAGGCATGAAAGAAGAAGTAGATAGAACTGGAAAAACTGTAAAAAACTTATTAGAATTTTCTCGACCTTCAAGAGGAGAAGATATTCTAACAGATGTGAATGTTCAAATAGATAAAGCGTTAGACTTAGTAAACCATGAACTAAAACTAAGAAATATTAAAGTAAAAAAATCTTTTTCTTTAGATTTACCTCAAATTTTAGCTGACCCCAATGAACTTAGTCAGGTTTTTTTAAATCTTATAACCAATGCATATCAATCAATGCAGGATAGAGGAAAATTAATAATTCGAACTAATAAGAATATTAGCAAGAATAACATTATAATAGAATTTATTGATACTGGTCATGGTATCTCTGAGGAGGAACGTAATAAAATATTCGATCCATTTTTTACAAAAAGACAAAATGGAACAGGACTCGGTTTATCAATTTGCTTGAAAATCATAAAAAAACATGGGGGAACTATAGAAGTTAAAAGTAAAGAAAGAGAAGGAACTCATTTTTTTATTACTTTACCAATTAAGGAGGTGTTATAATGGGAAAATATAAACTATTAGTTGTTGATGATGAAATAAAGTTAGCAAAACAGATTGCAATCTATTTCAGAAATAGAGAATGGAGTGTTAAAGAGGTATATAATGGAAAGGATTCAATTAAGATGATGGAGAGTGAAAAATTCGATGCTGTCATATTAGATATTCAAATGCCTGTTATGGATGGATTCGAAGTTCTTAAAAAAATTAATAAGAAACAATATGATTTTTGTGTTGTGGTATTAACTGGTTATGCAATAAAAATAGAAAATGCTGTCAGGGCAATGAAACTGGGAGCATGGGATTATGTTACCAAGCCTGATTTCGAATTAGACAAGTTGGAAGTTACATTAAAGAATGGAATAAAATATAGAAATTTAAAGAAAGGTTATATTAAAGCTTTACAAATGGTAGCAAGAGGTGTTGCACATCAAGTAAAAAACTCCTTATGGGTAATAAAGGGTAATACTAAAATTTTGTCAAGGATACTAAAAGATAAGAAAATTAAGGTTGAAGAAATAGAAGAAATCGGTATAATAGAAAATGAAGTTGATATTGTTGCCCAAACTGTGGAGGAATTACTAAATTATTCTTGTGAAGATATTCCTCATTTAGAATCCAATATTGATCTACATCAAATTTTAAATGAAGTGATAGAAAACAAAAAGTTCAGTGTAAGGAAAAAGGTGGAATTTCATAACCAATATACTGACTTTCTTCCTAATATTGATGGAGATAATTTTCAGTTAAAACAGATTTTTGACAATGTACTACAAAATGCAATTGAAGCAATTGAAGAAAAAATCAAACAAACCAAAAATTTTAAAAAAGGGATTGTAAAAATTACTACATCAATATTCAATGGAAATATAGAGATAAGGATAGAAGATAATGGTATTGGTATCCCAGAAATAGATTATGAGGATGGGAAAATATTTATACCTTTCTTTAGCACGAAAAAATATGAGGCTGGGGAAGGCATGGGATTGGCAATATGCAAAACATTCGTGCAAATGTTTGGAGGATTGATATCAGTAGATAAAAGTATAGTAGGTGAAGGCACAACTTTTTTAATAGAACTACCAATTAAATAATCAAAAAGGTGAATTACTATGAAACAGAATTATAATATTCTAATCATCGATGGTAATTTTCGTTCCCAGAGATTGATAGAGAAGTTTTTGAAATTAGCTGAAAATGAGAAAAAAAATAAGTATCAATTTGAAAAACTTCTTAAATGGGAAAAAGGAACTAACTTAATAAATAAGGAGCAAGATTTAATTGTTTTAATTCTTTTGATTCCGGATATTAGAAAAGTGGAAGAATACGAGGAAATTCGATTATGTTATCCAGACACTCCAATGATTATTTTAACATCCCATAGAATCTTGTGGGAAATGATAAAAAAACGAATTATAGAAAAAAAAAGAAGAGAATCAGATTATCTGTTAAAGCATCCTGATCCTGAGGTATTGAATCTTATTATAAAGTTAATTCTCGAAAGAAAAACTATGAGTAAAGTACCTAATAAACAAATTACTGAAGATTTATTAAGACAATATTTGAAGATAGTAGCTATTATTATAGATGAAAAAGACTCATTTTGTAAAGGGCATTCAGAAAGAGTAAAAGATATTTCATTAAATATTGCTAAAAAGCTTGGTTTACTTAATGAGCAAAGTAAGATAGAATTATTAGCATATATGCATGATATCACCCGTCTTGGCTCTAACACAGATTTATTGAATACATCAAGATGGAATGATTCAAAACATATAAAAACTGATATTCAATTTATTGAATTTCTGTTCTCTTTAATTCGTCATTTATATAGAGTAAAAAATGGAATGAATCATTATTATGAAAAATTCTTAAGCCTAAGAAATACAAAATTTAAAGAGAGTCCACCTTCTATTCTAGAGCAGGTTGTAGCTGTTTCTGATGCCTATGATGTATTGACTACTGCAAGTCATTTTAACAATAGACTTAGTAAGAAGGAAGCTATAAAAACATTGAGTTCTAAATTCGATAAAAATGTAATTAACGCATTAAAAACAACCATTCAATTAAATTAGAAAGGGAATTCTGTGCAAATATTGGCAGTTCACGACAGACGTGGAGTTTTAGAAACAATTGCTAAAACGTTAAAATATATCGGGCATGATGTATTCATAACAGATTCAGGTCAAAAAGTTCTAACAATTTTAAAAAAAAGAAAAAAAGAAGGAAAATTACAAATTGACGTAATTATTTCCCATATAAAATTGCCCGATAAAGATACAACTAAAATGCTAAAGGAAATAAAAAAAATTAGTTCTGATATATATGTATTCTTTATTACAGCATACGTAGGTAAGGATGAAATGAATATATTCCTTAGACTCCTTGAACAAGGAGCATATGATTGTAGAATATTCCATGTACAAATTTTTGAAGAAGAATTAAAATTCATATTGAGAAAAATAAAAAGAGAAAAAAAATTAAAAGAGATGTTAAAGAAGATAGGAGCAAGAGAGGAAGATGTAGCAATTCTATTCGCTGATCTTGAAGGTTTTACAAAATATGCAAATGAAAATAGAGATAGACCGGAAGAAGTAGGATATGAATTAAATGAATGCCTGAGTTGTATGAGTGAAGCAACATTAGAAGCAAATGGAGATATAGATAAGTATCTTGGTGACGGGTTATTAGCTGTTTTTAGAAATCTTGATATAGACAACACATATGAAAATCTTATTAAAAGAGCAATATATTCTTCAATTAATATGCAGAAAAAATTACAGGGTGGAAAATTTAAAGTAAATATTGGTATAAATATTGGAAAAGTATTAGTTGGAGTTTTTGGATCTGAGAGACGGAAAGAATACACGGTAATCGGATCTCCAGTAAATTTCGCATCACGCCTTCAAGACGAAGCTAAAGGAGGCCAGATATTAATCTCAGAGAAAGTTTTTGAGAAATTGGGAGGAATTGGAGATAGTTTTACTAGAACACTAAAAATAGAAGGTGAAAAAATAACATGCCAAATTAAAAAGTTAAAAAATAAGAAGTTAATTAAAGGTATTGGAAAAGTATGGATATATGAAATAACTAACTATTAAATAGGAGAATTTTTGATATGCAAAAAAAGTACAAAATCCTTGTTGTCGATGATAAAGAGTCATCCAGAAATATGTTAAAAAAATGGCTTACTCTTGATGGATTTCCGGTGGGGACTGCAAAAAGTGGCAAAGATGCACTAAATAAGTTAAAAAAAGAAAGTTTCGATATAGTTTTTTTGGATCTAAAAATGCCTGAGATGGATGGACTAGAAACCTTGAATATTTTGAGAAATAAATATCCTGAGATTTATGTAATTATGATATCTGCTTATGGGGAGGTTGATGATATAATTAAATCGATTGAATTAGGAGCTGAAGATTTTATCGATAAAAGATTTAAAGAAAATGAACTTTGGGCAAAGATTAGAAGGGCGATTATAAAGATTGATTTAAGATATGAGAGTGAGTATCTAAAAGAAGAAGCCCAAAAAAGTTATCAATTTGGTCACATTATTGGCAAGAGTAAACAAATAAAAAGAGTTATTGATACAATAAGGAAAGTAGCCAAAAGTAATTCAACAATCCTGATTCAAGGAGAGAGTGGAACCGGTAAAGAGCTAGTTGCTTTCGCCATACATTACAATAGTCAAAGATCAAAAAAGCCCTTTATTGTAGTAAATTGTCCGGCTTTATCTGATACACTTTTAGAAGACGAACTATTTGGTCATGAAAAAGGTGCTTTTACCGATGCTAAAGAAAAAAGGATAGGTAAATTAGAGTTAGCTGACAATGGCTCTCTTTTTCTAGATGAAATAGGGGATATGAGTGCTGCTACTCAGGCGAAGGTATTAAGAGTGATAGAGCATAAGGAATTTGAAAGATTGGGAGGTAATAAGCCAATAAAGGTAGATGTCAGGATAATCGCTGCAACTAACAAAAACCTAAAAGAAGCAATATCCAACAAGCAGTTCAGAGAAGATCTATATTATAGATTGAATGTTATTCCTTTGAACATACCACCCTTAAGGGAAAGAAAAGAGGATGTGCCACTATTAGTTCAGCACTTTTTGAAAAAATACAGCATAGAGGTGAAGAAAAATGTTATAAAAATATCCCCTGAAGCTGAAAATCTATTAATGGAATATGATTGGCCTGGAAATATCAGAGAACTGGAAAATGCTATAGAAAGAGCGGTTGTTTTATCTGAAAGTGATACGATAACACAAAAGGGGTTGCCTTACGATTTGCATGAATTGAAAAGAGATTCAAATCATCTCCCGTTTACGGATTTGGCTTTTCGGGAAGCGAAAATAAAATTCGAGAGAGATTATTTTATAGAACTTCTCAAACAAACTAACGGAAATATTTCTCAAGCAGCTAAAAAGGCGAATATGGATCGTAAGAATTTCAAGGATAAAATGAGAAAATATAGTATAAAAAAAATATTAGCCTTCTGATGACAATCCGAAAATAACAGCCATCAAACATAAAATAAAGAGAAATCCAAAAAGTAAAAGACGGACAAAGCGATGTTTATTTTTTGGGGATTGAAACGCTACAAAGAATGCTAATAAACATTGAAATGCATAAAAAAGTGCAAAAGCACGAGACGCATAACATATAATTGTGTAAACATTTGCACCCCAGGTGATGGCAATCGCAACCAGAGCGATCAGAGGATATGCATATTTGATTTTTATTCGCTTTCTACTAACTTCTCCTATGAGTCCACCAGCTCCTGCAGTATCAGCAATTGCCGCACTGAACTGACTTCCAACTGCTGAGATAGTCAGACAAACCGGCAGGATAAGAGCAATAATTCCACTTACCTGAATAATGCCTGTCACACCTGCTGTTCCCTGCAAATTGCGGAATAATTCTGTTATCAAAACTATAAAAACAAGATAGATAATTCCGGAAATTATCTGAGCTTTTTTCATTGTCTTTATGCGCAGCTCAGCAGAATATTCAGCACCTAAAAAACGTGATGTTTCAAATCCCTGAACTACAATGAGAAGACCGAGCAAAACTCTAAATGTATTCAAATTAATATTTGGTTCGTGAGTTAACAATCTCCATTCTCCATCTAAAAAACTATTAAAATTGAAATAAAGAAGACCGAGAAGTAAACCGCCGATCATGGCAAAGTTAACTCCAACAGCATATTTTTCAATATTTTCAAAAATGCTAAGACCTCGTATCCAACCTAAAAAACCAATCAAAAGAAGAATTCCGGTTGTGATGCAATCTGCAGTGAAATGACTGGAAATTCCCATTCCATTGAGCAGAAAAGCGGAGAGCAGATTCAGATAATAAGCAACCGAAATAAAATACGCGACTGTTAAAGTTATCTGAGAAATTTCTGAAAAAGTATGAATCACACTCTGATTATTTCTTTGAGCTAAAATCGGTTCAAGATAGCGGATGTTAAAGCGGATTGCACTACCAACAAAATATGCTAGAACAATCAAGGTAGCCATCACAAAAATAGCATAATCCCCCACATTATCTGCCATCAAAGGTGCAGCAACCAGAAAGCCGCTGCCAATAATCGAAGCTAAAGGAGTAACAGTGGCTCTCCATGTTTTCGATTTTTGCAAACGTTTTGAAAACAGGATTGCACCTGCAATCAAAACAGCGATTATTACAATTACATTTTGTATCATAATTTATCTTTATTTTAGAATCGGAAAAACTTGAGTTCCACTAAGATAAAATCTTATGGAAACTTTCCGAAACTTTTTTTAGATTCCCACTTTCGTGGGAATGACATTTCATAAGAAGTTTTGGAAAGATAAAATGTTTTAATAGATTCTAATTCGAAATCCCAAGATCTTCCAATCTTCTGGTTGCTTGCTGTCCCCAATTACTATCTTTCCCGTATTTTGAAATGACTTTCCTGAAAAACTGGGCAGCTTTTTGATATTTTTTCTGTTTCACATAAGATTCCCCAACTTTGAGGTCTGCCAAAGCAGTCCATTGAATATTATCCGGGAAATCGTAAGTAAGTTTCAAATATTCCGTAATTGCAAAATCATATTCATCCAAACCAAAATATGAGTTTCCAATCCAAAACTGAGCCTCAGCTTTTGTTGCATTGTTTTCCAAAAGTGGAAGTGCTTGTCTGAACATATCAATAGCATTTTTATATTTTTTATCTCTATAATGACAAAAAGCTATATCAAAAAGGGTTTGAGCTTCGAGAGCCTGGCTTCCCCATTTTTCCAGGATAATTTCATAAGCAGAAACAGCCTTCTGCCATTCTTCAATCGTTTTACAGACAAAAGCAAAATTCCTGGCTGCATCAAAAGCCAGCTTTCCGCTTTCATCATTTTGGATCACATAAAAATAATTGTCCAAAGCTTCTTGATAATTCTCTTCGGAGAAATTGATTGTTCCCAGTTTTAAATATGCCTGGTTTCTTAAACTTATGTTTTCAGTTTTCGTAACTTCATGAAAATCTAATTTTGCTTGTTCAACTTCTTTTTGTTCCAGGTTCAAGATTCCTCGCCAGAAATATGTTTGTCTTCTTGTGTTTTCATTCAATTCCTCTTTTTTGAGTAACTTCCCAAAAAGCTTATTTGCTTTTTTAGGATCAACATTACTATAATAAATTCCTTCACTCAATTTTATCTGATTCTTCGCTTGTTCATCCAGGATAGATTTGAAATCTTTTAATAATTTTTCTGCTTTGGGACGGTTCTCGATTCGATACAAAGAAATTATGTTCTCTTTGACAATGAGAGGGAAATTCTCAAAATCCTGATAATTATCTGCAGGTGTGCCCACGATTTTTTTATAATT
>Ga0207996_1001764_pt1 | contig 14264 bp, 10 predicted proteins | sample AntAceMetag02UKG_FD_184773 | JGI IMG/M metagenome (GOLD analysis project Ga0207996, IMG submission 184773) | Saline lake microbial communities from Ace Lake, Antarctica - Antarctic Ace Lake Metagenome 02UKG (SPAdes) (version 2) | ecosystem: Environmental > Aquatic > Non-marine Saline and... | reverse complement strand
AACTCGACATCAGCACCCGTTTTGGCTACCGTATGAAGCGACATGAACGCAGGCAATCGGCCCCCCGTTCACCGCCCCTTCGGTGTCATGCTTATTTGAGGCAACACGCCGGGACTAGATTAGCGAAGCCGGATATTCACCCGCTTCGACCAGGGCGCGGATGGAGGCCTGGACGGTTTCCTTGTCGTCGCGATAGGTCACACCGAACCAGCGGGAGGCCGTATCCAGCACCGCCACGGTTCCCTGCTTCGACCGGATCAGCCCATCCACCACCGAGGGGATCGTGAATTCTGCCTTGGGGGCGGGTCCGCCCTCCACGCTCAGGAACGCTTCAAAGCCGGCGTTCAGGGCATCAAACACGCTGGGACGGAATCCCCAGCAGTTCATGGAGACGGGTTCTTCGCCGGTCAACTGCACGGCGGGGCCGCCATCGGGCTCATCCCACAGGCTGCCATCCTCATGACGCGTAATCTTCGTGCGCTCCTGAATACCGGTCAGCAACCGGTCTGATTCGCACAAGCATACCCCGCGGCTCACGCTCCCGTGCTCTGACAGGGTTTGTCCGAGACGGAAAGCGACCATGCAGTGATCTGTCGGCTTCGCGGGTGTCTCGAAAAAAGTTGCCAGCGAGCGGAAGGAATCTGCGCCGTAGAAATCATCGGCATTGATTGCGGCAAAGGGGCCGTCGATTTCATGTCGCCCGGCGCGGATGGCGTGAGCCGTCCCCCACGGCTTGGCGCGGTCGGCAGGCACAGTGAATCCTTCCGGTACATCGGTCAGATCCTGGAAGGCGAGGACACAGGGAATTCGCGATTCCCATTTCGCGACGATCACCTCACGGAAGGCTTCTTCGATATCGCGACGGATCACAAACACCACGCGGCCGAACCCGGCGCGGATTGCGTCGTGGATCGAATAGTCCAGGACGGTTTCGCCCGAAGGCCCCACGGCATCCATCTGCTTGAGGCCGCCATAGCGACTTCCCATCCCGGCGGCGAGAATCAATAGAGTCGGCTGTTTCATGGCTCCACTATAGGGGGAGATTTCTTTGCAAGAAACTCTTTTCCTGCGGCTCCGCCGCGGGTATGCTCGCCGGGAAGTTAAATGAACCGGCCTTCCATACGGAAGGCCATGAAGGAGAACCTATGAAAAATGCGCTTCGACTGATTGCCGGCCTCTGCCTGCTTCTCACCTTTGTGGCCGCACCGGCCTTCGCACAAGGCCAGGGATCCAGCCAGCCCTGGGCCCTCTTCGAAAAAGAGTTGGGCCTGCAAACCACCTACTCTGTCGATATGGCGATCCAGTCGATGGGCACCTCGATGGACTCCCACATCGACCGCGATGGAAACAAGACGCGGACCGAGATGACCATGCCGATGATGAATCTCAAGATGGTCATGCTGGAGCTCCAACAAGACAGCAGCCCCATCTCCTACATGCTCTTCCCGGAAAAAAAGAAGTATGCGGTCAACGAAGTGCCGCCCGAAAGCGAAGAGCCGGAGAAGCCCGTCATTGAAGAACTCGGCACCGAGACATTTGAAGGCGTCGAATGCGTCAAAAGAAGTATGGTGATGAAGATGGGTCCCATGGAATCCGAGATGACCCTGCTGTTCTCGCCTGAGCAGAAAGACATGCCTGTCAAGATGACGGTGAAGTCCGAAATGTCCTCCGGACCCGGTCGACCGGCGATGCCGATCGAAACCGTGATTTTGTTCAAGAATTACAACTTCAGTACGCCGGATGCGGGCCTGTTTGACATTCCCTCCGACTATACCCAAGCCGCAAGCGTCCAGGAAATCATGATGGAATCCATGGGCGGCATGATGCAGCCTCCCACACAGTAAATCTTCGGCCTGCTTCACGCGGCAAGTCCGGCGCATCGGCGCGGGTCTTGCCGCTATTTTTTTGTACGGACGGTCAGCCTTCAAGATTCATCAACAGGGATGATAATCAGAACGGTCAGTAGACTTCGGGAACAAAGTGCTGAATCTTCAGCGGCGGGCGTTTGTAGCCACGACGGCGCTGACGCGGAGGCAGCTTGATCGGCGCGGGCGTCAGGTCTTTGTAGGGAATCTGATCGAGCAGATGATGAATGCAGTTGAGACGGGCTTGCTTCTTCTGATCCGCATCGACGACATGCCAGGGGGATTCCTCCGTGTCGCACACCGCAAACATCTTGTCCTTGGCTTTGGAGTAGTCCACCCAGCGCGACCGGGCCGATAAATCCATCGGACTCAGCTTCCAGCGCTTCATCGGATCATCGATCCGGGCCTTGAACCGCTTCTCCTGCTCATCATCAGAAACCGAGAACCAGTACTTAATGAGGATAATGCCGGAGCGCATCAGCATGTGCTCGAATTCCGGGCAGGCACGAAGGAAGTCCTTGTACTCGGCATCCGTGCAGAATCCCATGACCCGTTCCACCCCGCCCCTGTTGTACCAGCTGCGATCGAACAGGACCATTTCGCCGGCGGCCGGCAGCTGGTTCACATAGCGCTGGAAATACCACTGCGATTTTTCTTTGTCGGTCGGCGTGCCCAACGCAACGACACGGCAAATGCGAGGATTCAGACATTGGGTGATGCGTTTGATCACGCCGCCCTTCCCGGCGGCATCGCGGCCCTCAAACAGCACAACCACACGCAAGCCATTGGCCTTGATCCATTCCTGAAGCCGAACCAGCTCGAGCTGCAGCTTCGACAGCTCCTTGAAATACGTCTTCTTCTTGAGCTTGGGGCGCGAGGAGGCCTTGGCTTTGACGGCCCTGGATTTCTTTTGGACGGGGGTCTTCTTTTTCATGTCTTCATCCTCCTGCAGCCGCTGGAAAGATTCGCGCGGTTCAGCCTGTCGAGCATACGGCGGAACAAAGGATGGGAGAAGCCTAAAATCAGGTTTATTCGACCGCAATCTGGACACCATCGCTCAGACCGCGAGCCGTGCTGCAGACCACCTGATGCGACCCACGCTGCAGGTCCCAGAACAGGGGCTCCCCTTCGCGGGACTGCCCCACCGGGCGGTCATCGACAAACCAATGAAGAGCCTCGCCCTCCTGATCGCTGGCCGCTTCCAGCCGCAAGCGCTGTTGCAAGGATTCGCTGTCCGGCATCCAGTGATACACACTACCGCCGGCAGGCGACAGAATTTCCACGGATGCCGTTGCCGGTTCCGGCCGCGGGAAGGAGTTCTCCGGGCCCTTCACGCCGGGGCGGGCGGCATGGAGAGTGCATGGAGAGACACGGGACACCTGAGCCAGGCTCCAATCCTCGATGCGGTGGGGACAGCGAGCTCCCGGCGCGCAGCCGCTGACCGAACAGACTGTCCGCCGTACAATCCCGGCAGGCCGTGCAAACCAGGGTCCCTGATTGTCCGGAAGCAGTTGCCGAAACAGGTCCCATGCGATCGGAGTGGCCGCCCGGCTCCCCACCAGACCGTCGGAGGAGGATCCGTTTACGTTCCCGACCCAGACACCGATCACGACCTCCGGATTCCAGGCCACGGTCCAGGCATCGCGCAGCCCGGACGAAGTGCCCGTCTTCCAGGCCATCGGTGGCAACCGCACATCGGCGTTGTGGCCCGTCGTATCCATCGCCCGCTCCCCGCCGCTGAGCATGTCCGCCACCAGCCAGCAGGCCTCCGGTGAAAAAAGCCGCTTCCCGGCCGGAAGAGGATCGGACTCCAGCATCCGGACCGGCTGCCACTGCCCGCCTCGCGCCAGACAGGCGTAGGCATTGGCCAAATCCAGTAGACGGACTTCGGCATTGCCCAGCACCAGTCCCAACCCGTAATGAGCCGCCGGCTGATCGATGGTCGACAACCCGAGATCACACAAGGCGGCATGGAAGCGCGCCTGCCCCACCTGGCGCTCGACTTCGATCGCTGGCAGATTGAGCGACAGCACCAGGGCCTCGCGAGCACTCACGAGCCCTCGGAATTCCAGCGAGAAGTTATGTGGATCGAAATCGCGGAATCCGATCGGGAGATCGGGGAGCGCCGTGGCTGGAGTGATCAGTCCGCGGTCAAACGCCAGGGCGAAAGCGAAGGGCTTGAGCGTCGACCCGGCCGCCCGCGGTGCGATGGCCCCGTTGACCTGACCGGCATGCGGCGCGGCATAGTCCGGCGACCCCACCATCGCGCGAACCGCACCGGTCTTCACATCCAGCACCACGATGGCACCCCCATCGGAGTCGTTGGCATCCACATGGCGCCGCAAAACGGCTTCGGCCATTTGCTGCAGATCCCCATCGAGAGTGGTCTGCAGGTCAGATGATCCGGCCGTACGGGCAGGAACCCCAACCCAGTCGCAGAAATGCGGTGCCCGGAACGGATAGCCCCCGCGACGGGTGTGTATAGGCTGAGCCCAGGCCTCCTCCCGCTCACGGGCGGTGATGAATCCACAGGCCTCCATCCGCTCCAGCACATAGGCCTGGCGCTTCTTGGCTCGATCAAAATGCCGGTCCGGACGCAGCCGGGACGGGGATTGCGGCAGCCCCGCCAGCATCGCCGCCTCGGCCAGGCTCAGCTCGGCGCCGGCCTTACCGAAGTATCGGCGGGCGGCGGCCTCCAGTCCCACGATGTTGCCGCCGAACGGGGCCCGGTTCAGATACTGACGCAGAATCTCTTGCTTGCTGATCCGCTCTTCCATCTGCAGGGCCTGGAACGCTTCAATCCCCTTGGTCCACAGGGTTCGGGAACGTGGCTCCATCATCCGAATCACCTGGGTGGACAGCGTCGAAGCACCGGACACCCGATGCCCCCCCAGCACGTTCTGCGTTACGGCCCGAAGGATCGCCCACCCATCCACTCCGGGATGCGACCAGAATCGACGGTCCTCTGCCGCCACAATCGCCTTCGCGATCCAGTGGTCCGGCGCCGGACGATATCCCGGACGGCAATCCAGCCCATCCACTCCCAGGAACACGCGGAGGGGCGTGCCCTGCCGGTCGGTCAGCACCACAGAGGCCGGCAACCGTGCGAGCTTCTCATCAGGGAACGGTACCACCCGGAGCGCGATGAGGCCGGCGGCCACCAAAGCGGCCAAAGCCAGTGCCATACGCAGGATCCGAGATGGAAGCCGGTTGCTCACGGAATGACGGTCACCTGTCCGCCACCGCTGGCCCCACGAATTTCCGGTTCATACATGCCGGAGACCGTAACCGGAGGAAGCGTATAGATGCCGGGGGTCACGGCCCGCGCCGCATACAGGAAGACCGCCTTCTGCTGGATGCCACCCGTAAAGATCAGCATCCGGTCATCCCGCGCTTCACGGTGCCGGGCCTGACCCTTCGTCTTCTTTAGCCAGGGCAGCTGACGGGAGGTGGCCAGATTCGGATTCTCGATTTCCCATCCGGCCGGCAACAGGTCTTCGATCACCAGTTGATCCAGCACCAGCCCCTTTGTACCCACCGTCAGGCGGATGACAATCAGTTCGCCCTGTGGCAGAACGGATGGGTCCAGCGGCTGGCCCTCGATATCCAGAAACTCACGATGAATGGAGACGCCCTGCTCCACATCCGGCTCCGGTTCGGTGGAAACACCCTCTATCCGCGACCACAGGTAAAGATCACCCGGGCCCTCGTTCTTTACCGTGACAGCACCGGCCGTCTCAGGATCGAGATCCCACTCCACCGGTTCAGAATCGCTAAATGGCAGGCGCGTTCCATCCGGCAACAGCAGGGTCCCTTCATAGGATTCCTCTTCGGCCGGAAGCAGGCGGGCCAGTTTACCGAAAGCCAGCAACGCCATGGCATTGTCCTGCGTGTTGCCCCAATGGCCATCCTGCTGACTGTCACGCAGATATTGCGCGAGGCGATCCACCGCCTCGTTCTCCGGATCCACATCCAGCCACGTCGACAGCATCAGCGCGGCATCGCGGACTTCGCTGTGCAGCAAGCGCCCCGGGACACGTGGACGGGAGATGGGCAAGTTCACAGACTCCATCAGGGGGATCGCCTGCCGCGGCTCCCCCGCCAGCAGCAGAGCCGCGGCCGTCTGGGCGCGGGCGGCATAGTTCAATCGGGCGGACTGCTCACGCAGCCGTGCATTCCATCCGGGGTCCGGACGCCCCGCCAATGCCAGGAGGTGACACAGATAGGCCTTCGACTGCATCTCCAGAATCCAGTCCTCTTCGCTGGCGTTCGGAGAGATGGCTGTATCCAGCCAACCCCGGGCCCAGTCCAGCGCGGTCTCCAGCGGCTCCGCCGGGACCATAAACCCAGCGGCTTTGGCTTCCAGCAGGAAATGAAGGGCATAGAGCGATGCCTCGTCATCTGCGGCATTCGACGACGGCCAAAGTGCGAAGTTGCCGAGAGGCCGCTGCATCGACAGCACCCGCGAAATAGCCGCAGGCACCCAGGCATCCACATCGCCGATCGCTTGATTGGATGGCAGCAGCTCCTGTGTCCAGTCGCCGATCTGAAGCAGGGGGAAGGATCCTGAGACCGTCTGTTCCAGGCATCCGTAGGGATAATGCACCACGTAGTCCAGGGCTCGGCCCAACTGCAGGGAGGGGCTCGGGGAAACCGCCCCGGACAGATACAAGGATTCCTTCAGCCAAGCCGCCGGCGGCTCGATCGTCGCGCTCTCCCCCGCCGCGACCCGGCGGCTCAATGCCATCACGCGCGTTGCCGATGCGGGGCGAACCGCGATTTCAATCGCCTCGCGATAGGATTCGCTCCCGGCCTCGACTTCAATCTGGCACCGCGCTTTGCCGGGACCGGGGCCAGCCACCAGCGGAATCACGACCCGCTCGGAACCGCCCTCCGGCAGTTCAATGGCCTGCTCGGCCACCTCGGCCCGCAGCGGGCCGCCACAGGTGACACGAACCACCGCTGTCAGCGGCGCACCGCTTTCGTTGTACAGCATGACGGCCGCCTCACAGGTATCCCCGATAGCGAGGAATCGCGGAAGCGAGGGCTGCACGATCAAATCACGCTTCACCAGCACGGCCGAATCGCCCGACCCAATCTGGGTGGCATTGTAGGCCACCGCCATCAGGCGCAGTTCGCCACTGAACTCCGGCAGGTCCAGCTCGATGGCCGCCTGCCCATTGGTGTCCAGCGCCACATCACTCTTCCAGAGGGCAACCGGCTTGAATCGATCGGCCTTGATGGGATTCAGGCGGCGGCGCAGCTCGCCCGCCGCTCCGCCACCGGACCGCGGAACACCTTCCACTTGGTCTTCGGTCACCGGCATCAGTTCGCTGTAGAGATCATAGGCCCCCACTCCGAGTGCCCGCTGCCTGTTCAATACCTTCAGAGGGTCCGGCGTTTGATAATCAGTCAGCATGCAGATCGCCTCATCCACGGCCATCAGCGTCACCGATCCACTGACGGGATTCCCCTGCGCATCCCGCACGGTCACCGTAGAGGTCAACGGGGCCTGCGGTCGCGTCACCGGCGGCGCATTCAATTCCACCGCCAGGCGGTGGGACGGCCGTTCCACGGGTAATACAATCACCCCGATGGCACGATGGGCGCTCCACACCGCTTCGGCTTCCGCCGGACGGATCAGCGTCAGCGTGCAATAGGCGTTGGGTGCATAGGCAGCCTGAACCGGGACTTCAAACTCTGCGGTGTTTTTCTCCAGCGTCACCACGCGTGATGTCAGCACTCGATCGGTCTCTACCGTCAGCAGGGCGTCACCGGTAAACGGAGCCCGCACCTGAAGGCGGGCGGTCTCGCCGGCGCGATAGGTCTCGCGGTCCCAAGCCAATTCCACCCAGCCCGGCTTCTCGCGGCTCCAGGCATTCCATTGCGAATTCGCAGATCCAGCATGAAAGGACAGACTGGACGAGGCGCCCGAGGCGGGGTCCGATGCCACCAACAAATATTCGCCAGCCACCTCCACAACAAAGGGCCAGTCACAAGACGCCCCCCCGACGGCCAGGGTGTCTTTACGAATTTTCACCTTCTGCTGCGACGATTTCCACTCATACCGGCCGGAGCGATTGCGCCGCAGGACGGAGTTCCAGCTCACCTTCCACAGCGACAGCACCAGCGGCTTTCCGTCGGTCACCGGCGACCCATTCGGCATCACTTCCATCAGGGAAACATGCTGGGGTTCCCCCGCACGAACGGCCCCCTCCCAGGACGGTTTCATTCCGACATAGAAGGGATAGGCATCCACAAAACAGGCGGCATAGCCCGCAACCGCGCGGCCGCTGGTTTCCAGTACCGTAGCCTGCTGGATCATCCGCAAACGCGCCGGAGGACGCCAGGCGGAACGGCTTTCCACCTCAAATGAAGCGGTCCCCTCCGCATCCAGCCGTTTGGCCCCCAGCTGACGGACGACCTGCGAAAAGGATTTCTCCTTGTCGCCGAAGTGCCAGCCCGGCCAATTGCTCGGCGAAAAGGGTGCGGCATTGAACGTGACACCGGCTTTCACCTTCAGTCCGCTGGCGGGACGACCGAACAGATGCTCACTGCGGACGTCGAACATCGCCAGATCTCCTGCCGCAATCCGGTTGGTTGTCGGCTCCACCTCCACGCGAATCTGCGGCGGCACAAAATCCTCCAGGGCAATCGAGGTGCTGCCCAAGCTCGTGAAGGTTCCCGGCATGACCAGCGACAGTGCATAGCGGCCCGTAGGCAAATAGTCTGGCAATACGGCTGTGGTCTCGGCGGACCCCTGAACATCCAGTTCGACCGGGACATCCTGAAAGACCCGCCCATCCGGACGACGGATGCGCATCAATGCCGGGAAGGGTGCGGGTGACTGCAGCTGGGCATCGCGAACCAGCGCCTGGATAAACACGCTTTCGCCGGGCCGATAGATTCCGCGGTCGCTGAATACGGCCGCCTCCAGTTCCCCAGGATCCAGAGTTGCGGCGCCGCCCAGTCCGCTCCCCTGCGACACGCCGCTTTGGTTCAAGCTCATATAGGAAAGGTCGCCATCCAGTTCGGCGGTGATGATAAACGGAGCGAAATCCCCTTCCTGTTTCCAGTTCAGCTGGACCAGTCCCCGCTCATCGGCTGTGCCACGCGCCAGCACCTGATTGTTGCGGGCGTAGACCGATACCGCAGCACCCGCAGTCGGTTCCGCCGTCCGCAGGGAATTCACCCACACCAGAGCGCCGCCTTCATAGGTCCGCGCAGCGATCCCCAAATCGGTGATCACCAGCAAGCGGCCTTCACCCGAAGCCTTCTTGCCGGTCAACTCCAGCCAGAACACCCCGCGGGACGTTCCATCGGTCATGGCCCGCAGATCGAGGGTTGTCTTCACCGTGCTGCTTTCCCGGGAAGCCGGAAGGATATTGGTAACTACGATTGTCTCCCCAGCCATGTTTTGCAGCTGCTGGCCATAATACCGGTAATAATCCGACTCGCGCTGTGCCAGCATCACCAGATTATTGGCAAAGACAGGACTCATCCGGGACACGACTTCCGATAGATTTACGGCTTTGATCGGCAGTTGAAGCGTGCCATCCGGAGACAGATAGCGTCCCGGCACATCCAGCCGAACCGCCGAACGGGGAAGCGGAAATTGAATGCGCCGCATGAGGGTCTTCGGCAGACTGGATCCGTTTTCTGCCGGCAGACCGGCTTTAAACGTCACCTCATAGATATGGCCGGGCTCGAAGTCTCCTCGAAGCGCCAGCCCTTTCCCCCGGTAACTGTTCACGCCCTCCACGGTATACTCCACCTCCGGCTTCACCGAAATGAAGGCCTCCACTCCGTTCACATCCGGATAGGCCGTGAAGTCCACTCGAAGCTCCCCCGGCTCAAATGCGGAGCTGTTGGCCTCCACTTTCTTCAGGAGCATATTCATCTCCATGGCCAGCGCCCCGTTCCGGCCCCGATTGTCCGGCTGAACCCCTTCCACCATGGCAGGCAATCCCTCCCGCAGCAGATAAGTTAGTTTCTCCGCCAGAACCGGTTCGGTCTCAATCATGACCGTGCGTTTTCCCCGGGTCCCCATCAGGTGATATTTCACCTCCTGATTCTCCGCCGTAAACTTCAGGAATCGCGTCAACTGCTTCCGGTCCGGTGTCTCACTGAAGCTCAGCAGCAGCATCACTTCCCGCCCCGCCGACACATCCACCTGCTCCACCTTCCGCAACCGCAGAATCTTTTCGATGGGACGCACCGGCTGGACAACCTCTTCCGTCCCCTGCGGGTCCGGCGTCACCGGAATCGCGGGTTGCACCGTCCACTTCCACACGCCATAGATGTTGACCAGCAAAAAGGCCACGCCCAGCCAGAACCAGCGACCCAGCCCGGCACGCTGAATCACAGGCGCAGACTCCTCCCCCTCGGCGAAGGTCTCCGGCGCATCCATCTCTGCCAGCACGCGCTCCACCGCCTCCAAATCGACGGCTCCCCCCGCTTCGGCAATCTGCCGCAGCGACGAATGGATCTGGTCGCGCAGTCCACCCACGACATCCGCCCGCACTCCTGACGGCTTATGGGCCAGGCCCTTCTCCACTTCATCCAGATAGGCTTCAATCCGCTTCACTGCTTCTTCATTCCATTTCATGATCCTGCTTCTTTCCCCTTGTCGGACTTCAATTCTTCCAATGCTTTCGTCAGCATCGGCCAATAGGCATTCATTTCCGCGAGGCGCACCTTGCCCCGCGGTGTTAAAGAGAAATACCGGCGCGGCGGCCCCGCTGCCGATGGCACGTCCCGCGACTTGAGACAGCTCTCCTGCCGCAGACGTGCCAGAATCGGATAGACCGTGCTCTCGGAGACCGACAGGTCTTCGATGCGCTTCAGCGCCTGCACGATTTCATATCCGTAGCTCTCCCCCCGCCTCAGGACCAGGAGCACGCAGTACTCCAGCAGGCCCTTGCGTAATTGTGTAATCCATCCTTCAATCATAGCTACTCCGGTTTATGTACTACGTAATACAGAATACCGGGAGTGAATGTCAACTCCGGAGGGAAAAAAGTTGGAAAATCAGCGGTCGGCGGTGGCGGCTGCCAGTTCGCGGGCAAAGACAGGCAGCTGCGGATCGCGCGCGCCCATCACCAGAATCGTGTCATTCGCTTTCGCCTCGGACAGCAGAGCCGCTTCGAGCGACTCATAGTCTGGAGCCAAGGCCGCCGCGATACCGCGGGTCTGCAGCCGTTCCACGAGCGCATCCGACTGAATGGTGCGGTCGGCCGTTCCCCCGGCATCATAGACCGGCAGAATCCATACCTTATCTTCTGGACGACATTCCGATGCAAACGCCTCCACCAACGGGTCCATCATCGTGCGGAGCGGGCCGAATCCGTGCGGACGCCATACGCCCAGCACGCGGTTTCCCGGCGCAACCACGGCCGCCCAGGCCGCCGCCAGTTTGGCCGGATTATGCCCGTAGTCATCGATAACCTGCACCCCCCCGTCGGCATCCACGCGTTCCAGGCGGCGCTGGATGCCGCCAAACCGCGACAACGCTTCCACAATAGCGTCTTCTTCATATCCAAGCTGCGCGCATTGTTCCGCTGCCAGCAGCGCGTTGAGCGCATTGTGCGCACCCGGCTGGCGCACGGCGAGGTGCAGACCCCGCCACTCCACCGCCCATCCAGTTTCCGTGCGCTCCGGTTCAGCCCGCACCTCGATCAGGCCGGCATTCTGCGGTTCCAGCACATCGGACACCCCCGCCCCGCACACGAGGCCGCAGTTCACCTGCGCGGCATAGGCGCGGAAGAGCTCCTGCACTTCTTCCAGTGAAAAATGATCCTGCGAGATGTTGGTCAGAACCGACCATTCCGGATGGAACTGCAGCAGCGAACGATCGCTCTCATCCACCTCCACCACCCAGACCGATTCGGCACCGCCGCGCCGCACATTGCCGACGCGATCCGGCGAGGCCCAATCCACCAGCGCTCCGCCATTGACCACCGTGGGATCCGCCCCGAGCTGTTCCAAAGTCCAGCCGAGCATGCCGGTCGTTGTAGTCTTGCCGGCGGTTCCCGCCACCGCCAGGACCGTATGACCCTGGGCCAGTTTGGCCAGCACTTCGGCGCGATGCCGCAGCGGCACGCCGGCAGCCTTCGCGGCCACACATTCGGGATTGTCGGGTTCGATCGCGGTGCTGGTCACCAACGCTCTGGTTTCCGCCGTCACAGCGGCCCCGTTCTGCTTCACCAGTTCCACGCCGGCAGCGCGGAGCACATCAAAAATGGGAAGCGAAAGCCCCTGATCGAAATAGCGGTCGGATCCGGTGACGCGATCATGCGTCCAGGTCAACGCCTGCGCCAGCGCGCTCATGCCGACCCCCGCGACCCCCGCTACATGGATGTGCCCGCTCCTGGGCACCGCTACGAATCCAGTTCGGCCGGATTGCCCTGCGGCCAGATGAACGCCCGGGCGGATAACCCGCCGCCCTCTTCCACCTCGAGGTGCGCGCCGCGCACCGTCCCTTTCAGGTGACCGCCTTCACGAATGGACACCAGCCCCGCGGCCTCGATATCCGCCTCCAGCGTGCCCATCAGCTCCAGATGGTTCACCTGCAGCTTGTATTTGAATTTCATCGATGTGCCCGCCGAGATGCGCAGATTGCGCATCGTGATCTGCCGCGGATCCGGTTCGGCGTCTCCACAGATCTCCAGCCACTGCGTACACTCCAGCGTCGAATCCTCATCCATCGATCCTTCGAAAATCACACTTCCGGCCATCACGTGCACCTTCTCCAGCCGCCCAGTCGGCTTGATCAGTACACTTCCTCCGGTTTTGATTTCCTCAGACCACGGCCCATCGATCACATAGTCGCCCATGTCGATTCGCTCTCGGCACTTCGAGCAGTAGATGGCGTTGGTGATTCCAGAGAGCTGACATTCATAGCCGCACTCGAAACAACGGACGGTCCGCTTGGTGGGCTGAATGGTTTTGATGATATGCGGGCTGTCCCCCGGCTTGGCCGTTGGTTTCAGATGGGATGATCGGTCTTCCTTCGCCCGGAGCGCACCGGGTTTGGTCAACACGCCGTCCTGCTTCGCTTTTTCAAGCGAACGCACGACGGAGTATCCGTCCATCACTTTTGTTCTTTTTCCCGCCATCTCAGGTCCCTGCGGCCGGGTACGCGCGTGGAAGCTGTTCCGCGAATGCGGAACGGCTCATGCGCTCTCCAGACCGGAAAAGGAAATCCTATTTCTGCGGAGCGCCCTGCTGCGGCGGCTGCGGAGCGGACGGCGGGGTCGGCTGCGCGGAGGCGTTTGGATTGACTTCCGAGCGGCCCACAAAGGTCACGCCGTCTTCGACAGCCAGGCGGCGCGCTTTGATGTCGCCATTGACCGTGGCGGTGGCCTTCATTTCAATCTTGTCCTTGGCGAGGATGTTGCCGTTGATTTTGCCTTCGATGGAAACAGAGGTGGCGGTGATGTTGCCTTTGATCTCCGCCTCTTTGCCCAGAATGGCATTGCCGCCGCAGAGCAGTTCGCCCTCCAGCTTGCCATCCAGACGGATGCTTCCTGTGCTTTTAATCGTACCGATGATCTCCACATCTGCGCCGATGATGGATTGTTGGTTTTCGTTGCTCATGACCGGTTTCTCCTGGGGGGTTACTGTTTTCTTTTGCCAAGGAGTATGCCTTTCCCAAGGCGTTCGGACAAGAGTCTCTTGCCCTGAGCCCAAAAAACTTTATGCTATTCCCCATGAACCTCCGATCCATTGTCCTCGCTACCACCGGTCTTCTCTTGCTGGTGCTTGCTGGCGGCGTGGTATTCTTTCCTCTACCCGCCGCCTGCCCCGAGCTGCCCGAGCTGCCGCCCCTCACCTCGCAGGACCGCCTGGCCATCTTTATCCCTGTCCCGGAAGAGGTTCCACCGTTCGATGCCCTCGGCCTGGTCCAGCGCGCCCGCTCCATCGGGGCGGAAATCCGCGTCTTTTCCCCCGGAGACTCCATTGAGGCGCTCAACCCCACAAAGCTCTTCCAACCCGCCCCCTGGCCCAACACCCCCACCGGCCTTCATCCCGACCAGTGGCCCACGCTGCCTGACGCCGAAGCCGGATCCGGAAACGACTGGCACCTCTTGATTCTCACCCCGGAGGAACAGGCCATCAAGAATGCCGCTATCGTTGCGGCCGCCCACGCCATCCGCGACAGCCATACCGACGACACCCCCGGCACCCGCGAAGCCGCCCTCCTCTCCCGCGCCCGCCGCGCCGAAATCTGGCTCCCGCTCGAACGCTAAGCTCCGGAAAGAAGTTCTCACTGCGCTTACCCCCAATCTTAGACCACGGAGCGACTAATTTAAGGTAGAATCTGCGCCTTTCTTTTTCTTGTCTTGGCGGCCAACAAGGCCACCGGTTCCCGCTGCCGTCGTGGAGCGCAGCCCGTCC
>Ga0207996_1001763_pt1 | contig 14265 bp, 16 predicted proteins | sample AntAceMetag02UKG_FD_184773 | JGI IMG/M metagenome (GOLD analysis project Ga0207996, IMG submission 184773) | Saline lake microbial communities from Ace Lake, Antarctica - Antarctic Ace Lake Metagenome 02UKG (SPAdes) (version 2) | ecosystem: Environmental > Aquatic > Non-marine Saline and... | reverse complement strand
CGGGGTTAAGCGCAAACGATCGGCTCCGGAAATTTCACCTAGCGATTGACAAATATTATCAGTACCTCACTGACAACATTGTCCAACACCTGATCTTTGGGAGAATAATCCCAATAAATTGTAGAAGAAGCGGAAGAATAATGTTTTATGAATTTTTTACTGTTTGGAGCAATAATGGCATCACTTGACGGAGCTCCATTTATCATTGAGAACCTCCATATCAATGTTACGGCATACGATGACTCATTCTTAAAGGTCCAGCCGGAATCCTTACTCTCTTCATCATCTTTTTCACAGCCAAGCGACAAACATACCATTAGGGCAATCAGGCCAACAGAGAGATACTTAAGCATGTTCTTCTTGAAATATAACATTGAGGATCCTCCTTATGATTTCCAATTTCCATAATCCCTTATCAAAATACTTTAATGACTGATAACCTTGATTGCAATCATGATTTAGCTTGAAGAGTGTAACTCGCATTGCCTCAAAATAGATGACACCGAAGGCCGAGGGTGGTGAGGGAAAGAAAAAGGCCGTTGCCTCAAAATAGATGACACCCGAAAAGGAGGCATGGATATGAGTCAAAAATCGTTGGAAACGTACCGCCGGAGATACGTCCGGGCGGGACGGGGATGGAAGACGCGGATCTTGGACGCGGTCTGTGAGATGGAGGGGTGGGGCCGCAAGCACACCATCAAGGTGATGCGCGGGAAGGTCCGTCGTCATGCCAAGCCCCGCTGTAGCCAAAATGCCGTATATGGGCAGGCGGAAAATTCGCCGCTCTCCGTCCACATGGAGATCCATTGCCACCTTGTGGGCCTCGTCCTGCGTCAAACGCAGAACGGTCTCGTGACCATCGATAACGTCCTGAAAGACCGCTGTTTGACCTACTTCTCGATCCAGTTGGATCATTTTCCCTGAATGAAATATGTGCATCTGTTGCTGCTCTGGCCGGGCATCCGCGGGGAAAGGGTTGTGCCCAAGCGGCGGAGCCTATCATAAGCACTACCACTATCGCGGCATGGATAGCCTTCATTGAAAGATCTCCTCTTGTGCTCGCCGGAGCAGGTCCTGCTTCTGTCCATCGGTCAGCAGTGTGGTCTCTGAGCCAACGGACTCTTTCCAATCGAACGCCCGGGGATCATCATTATGGTCAATTGCGCGCTGGTCCCATTGGGTCATCGGAAATCCCGGATAAAGAGAGTTATCCACCCGCACCTCACCGTTTTCAAAGGTGACTATATTGTGGATGTAGAAATAGTGTCCAAACCCGTCCTTACATGGTCTTACCCCATCATCTGTTGTCTGGATAAAGCACGGTCTTCCGTTCAGCATCACATAATTATCCGGCCGTGCATATGCGGCTAGAATCGAGGTTGATGTGTATCCCTTTTTGGTGGAAAGCAAAAATGTGACCTGCTCTCCGCCTGCCGCACGGCCACAACCGCCAAACCAGTGGTTAATAATATAGTCGGGTATGCCATCCAAATTCAGGTCGCCTAGTGCCGCACTGATAAACCATCTGCCAGCATAGCCACCAGGCAAGCCAGATGCGTATACTTCACCGTCTATCCGCAGATCAGCCGACAATGCGGCTGCACCTATATCGCTAAGTCGTAACACGATGTCATGGTCATTCAAGCAATCACGGAACATGATGGATTCAACCTCTATCTTTTCGGTGGTCACCTCCTTTATGCCAGATGGAAACTCATGGGTTTTAACCCGGGCGGGCTTGGCATTCGATGGAAAGGGATTGCTGTCCGGATGGGGATAAGCCAAGGCACCCGTAGCAGATACCAACCAAAGTCCTAAAGAAGCTACCACGGTCAATATTGCTTGAGCTGTCATGATGGCTACAATTTAGTGTATTTAGCCTGACATGCCAAGCGGTGTGCCAATAAGCTCTTTTTCATACGTCTCGCATTATAGGCCCTCCCCCATAATTTCACCAATCAATGGATTTGATTGTTTGGCCTTTCAGAATATATAGTGTTCTAGGTATAAAGCCGATCATGATAGCGGGCATCAAATTCTACAGCGTAAACGGCGAATACGGGTTCCTAGCCAACTTCGCTCCCTATCCGATTACCCTGAAGGGGAAGACATGGCCCACCTCAGAGCACTACTTCCAGGCCCAAAAGTTTGCGGGTACTGAGCATGAAACGGCTATTCGCAAGGCCAAGACCCCGATGAACGCGGCGCGCATGGGACGTGACAGGTCAAAACGACTGCGTCGGGATTGGGATCGGGTCAAGGACTCCATCATGCGGGATGCGGTTTGGGCAAAATTCACCCAGCATCCCGATATTGCCATGGCACTTGTCTTAACTGCTCCCGCCAAACTAGTGGAACACACGGCAAACGACTCTTACTGGGGAGATGGAAGTGACGGCAGCGGAAGAAACATGCTTGGCCGAATACTCATGGATATACGAGAACAACTGAAACAGGATTTGGAGCTGGATACGGACGGACTTTGTCAGTAGATCGCAGGCCCCACAGCCACTGAATTCAATGATAGAATAACGGCCATGTTATCCTCTGGATTTTATACAAAAAACGCGCCTCGCTTCCGAGTCAAAGGAGAATTTGATGCGCCATTTTTCACCAGTTTTGAAGGTATGGCGTATACCGGAGGAGGACGCTGCCGGCTTTCCAAGGAACAGGTTTTAACTTGTGCAAGATGGATAGAAGGCAAGCGTCCGAAAGGCTTCTTTAAGCCTGAAGACCTAGATTCGTTCAACGCGGCCTGGGTAAAGGAGGATGAGCACACCCATCCCCAATATTTAGGACCCTCTATCATGATCGAGGGTAGTCATCTGGATGAGTGTTGCGAAAGAATATACAATGCTGAATAAGTGGTCACCGCCCTTTTCAATCCCAACACACCAGACCCCTGTTTCACATTGCCATGAAACACCCGAAGTCCTATTCTTTGAGTCAGGAAACGCCTGAGGTATTTGAGGAATATTCCCGCAATCCCCGGCAAATGGCCAGATTGTCCTATGCCATCTTCGAACAGGAGAGAAATATGAAACTACGAATTGCGACTATATGTAGATTGGCTCTATGTATTATTTGTTCATCCGTGATTGCTGGATGTGGCTCACTAACATCTAGTCCTACAGATTGCTGGAAGCGCCCTGTCGATGAGATAACGGGGAAGCCAGTTCCAGAAGCCCAGCCTATTAGAGCTCGTCGACCATGTAATCGATGATGATTACCACCATCAGCAAAACCAGTTCTAAAGTATACATCTATAGAATAATTAGTGGTAAATTTTGAAATAAACCCGATCGAAAGGATACTCAAGTATGTCATTATTCTCTAAACTCTTTCTTGTCCTCCTGACCTACCTCACCCTATCGGTATCTTGCTCTAGTTATCCCGATCTGCCCACAACCCGGCTTTCTGTGGGCAGTGTTGCTCCGGAACTGAAAGCCTCCAGATGGGTCAAGGGCGAAACGGTAGAAAATCTTGATCCTGACCAAATCTATGTGGTGGAATTCTGGGCCACCTGGTGCGGCCCCTGCCGCTCCAGCATCCCACACCTGACAGAAATGGCTCACAAGTATACCAACGCCGTATTCATCGGAATGAACGTATGGGAACGAGGCGAAGACCCAGAGGAAAAAGTGATCCGGTTTATCGACAAAATGGGTGACCAGATGAACTATCGGGTGGCGATGGACTCCCATGACCAATTCATGGCACGACACTGGATGGAGGCGGCTGGAGCCAAGGGCATTCCCACCGCTTTTGTCGTTTTGCAGGGGAAAGTGGCCTGGATCGGCCACCCGATGAATGGCTTGGAAGAGGTTCTTCAGGCATCTACCGAAGGCCAATTCGATTTTAAGGAAGCCAAAGCCCTGGTTGAGAAACAACAACAGGTGGCAACTGAGGCGAGGAAGGTGGCGATTCTCTTCAACAACTACGCGAAGGCCACAAGCGAAGACGGCGACCTGGAACAAGCTGCCACGCTCGCCAGACAGCTCGAAGAAATGGATATCCAGAATCCAGATATGCTGAATGCTTATGCTTGGTACATCCTGACTAATGGTAAAATCAAGCATCGAGACCTGCCTCTGGCTATGTGTTTGGCCCAAAAAGCTGTAGATCTTACGAAAGAAACCCGGGCAGATATTCTCGACACCTATGCGCGGGCGCTTTGGGATTCCAACAACAGGACTCAAGCGGTCCAATACCAACAAAAGGCCGTCGCCACAGCCCCAAGTGACCTTGGGCTTGCTGTAACTCTTGATCAATATCTTGACGCTACTCGTCCGGGCGGCCCCCCACTGGCACTGGACACAGAGCGCTTCGGAACACTAGCTGTCCCTGTGGATGGCTTCACCTATGTGCTCGGTGGTTATTCAGATATGGGTTTTGCCAATAGTATTGAGCGGTTTGCTGTGGGTTCCAAAGCAACCGAAACGCTGTCCTATTCGATCCGGCCACGCCGCTTCGTTTCCGGTATTACGCATGATGGAAAAATCTACCTTATCGGGGGAGTGGTTCGATCCCCTGATTATAATGGCACGATGACCACCGATCTCTTTGAAGAATTTGACCCGCTGACCGGTGTAGTCCGGTCACTTCCGAATGTGCCGCTGGCGGTTTCGCGGACCGGGGTGGCGGCTGTAAATAATCGACTCTATGTCATCGGCGGCAAAGGGAATGAGGAAGGGGCACGAGTCAATTCCGTTCAGGTTTTTGATTTTGAGACGGAAACCTGGGGTCGCGGCGCCGATATGCCCGGCCCCCGTGAAGGGCAAGCCTTTGCCGCCGGTGACAAAATCTATGTGCCTGGGGGGTATGATGGCAATAACGCCCTTAGGGATTTCCTCGTCTATGATCCGATTGAAGACAGTTGGAGCGAACTGCCCAAACTACCGATGAAAACAAGCGCATTTCACGGCATCGCATTGGATGGCCAGTTGTATATCTTCGGCGACTATGAAGAACATGACCGCACGGTCGTATTTGATATGAATCGGCAAGAATGGGCGCGACTGGATGTGGGATATCGGCCAGCCAGACATGCCGCTCTATCGCAACTAGACGACTCCGTGTTTGTGGTGGGTGGGAATGTCCAAACCGCCCCACCCTATCTTGCCCGCATTCAACAGTTCACAACAACGCAACTGGCGGAGGCCCCTCGAAGCGAATGGAATTCCGAGGAGGGAATGAATACGGATGAGGATATTTCCAGTCCCTGAGAAAAGTCCTAGCGATTGGATGTGATTGCCCCCCCCCACATTTCAACATGCCCTATGCCCAAAACCACTGTTCCCAGACGCCCAATCCTACCTTGCCCATATTCAAACCCCATGCCATTCTCACGCAAGGAGAATTGGGCATGAGAATCTGGCTGTCTTTGGCATTTTACATGGGGATGCTAACCTGTCACGCACAGGCCCCCCCCCTTACAAATGGCGACAATAGCCGAAGAGGAAAACGCTATTCTCACACAGGTTCTAGAACAGCAAATTGGTAGCGGTGGAATCATTTGGGTCTCGCCCCACACTTGCTGGCCGTACAATTCCTATATTTTTGACCTTGCCGACACCAACGACATGGCGCAGACCAAGGACATTATTCTCTGCTTATTGCATCGCGACTTGCAGGATATTGGTGCATTGATCGACCAACTGTTCGAGAAGAATGCGGTCTTTCACCGGCTGACCTTGCCCACCCCAGAGGATCGACGCTATGTGATCGACTACAACGGAAGTCTATCCAACACCGTGAAAAAAGCCCCCGGCGGACGGCCTCTTCCGTGGGACCCTAAGCCTGCCCCAAAATACGACCTTAGGATTGGTGTTTCGCGCCCCGCAATAGATCCGGCCAACGGTCGCGTTCTTGTATATGTAATTAGAGGCAACGGCTTGGGAATGATGGGAGACATTATTCTCTACGAGAACAAGGATGGTAAACTGATACAAATTGCGCGTGGTACAGTTGTGCGATCGTAATGCCTATTCCCGCCCTAAGTCATGCGATGGACAGATTCGAGGCCCCTTCCTCCCCTCGAAATCCACATGCTTCCCTTTCACCCCACCAAAAAGTGGAAGTCCGTCGGCAGATACTTTTTGGGGGAATGCTTTTATAGGCTTTGGAGAATTTGGGATGGCCCTCTACATACGCCCATTGAGTCTTTTTTGCCCCTCCAGCCTTCAAATTCCCGACACTCCCTTATTCACTCCTCCAACAAGGTGGCAACTTAGTGGTAACTTCTGCATCACACTTGTGCCTGGAAGGGGGTTGCGCTAGGAGGCCAGCGCACCACTCAACAAGAGGCCTGCTGCTACACAAACCTTGCTATTCGCTTTTCTTGACCATACATAGAATTTATAATATGTTTCAATATTAGCGAGTCAACCCCGAATATTCCGATGATAAATACACCTTCGGCGTCCTGACTGTTGTTGTATTCAATACCCAACTCCTGGCAACGCAGCATCCCCCCAATACCCAAGAATCAGAGCGGAGTGGCTCCTAACGTATGGTTATTGTGAAAATCTTTTCGTCAGATTCGTCATCACCAAACCATTCAGGGTCGATGTCTGTCTTCACCGATACAGCAAAGGCAAATTGGCCAGTTTGGGTCGGTATACCTGCCACCTCGGCGAATGTATTGTCGTGTGTTGCAAACTGTGTGCCAGGCGGAATCGCCCCATCTACAAATCTGAAATCGTAGGAATAGTCTGAATCATTGGGAGTGTTCTTCACCTCCGCAGTGATGCGAAAAGAGTAAGCCTTGCCGACCTGTCCGTCTGGGGGCTGCCCATGTGAGATCCGGATGCGTTGTGGGATGAATATATTTACCACGGCCATTCCATCGCCCTCGCAACCCGCCAAGAGCGGGAGAAACAACAACAGAAAAATGCGAACCATCTTATTCATATCTCTCTTATAAATATAACACCAAGCAGTGTCATCAGGCTATGTTGAAATATCGTCTATCTGCTCCATCACCAATATCAGGCGATCAGGCCTTCTTGGCACTGCGCCTGGCCTTCGCCTTGCCACTACTCTTCGCCTTGGCGGGCTTCTTCTCCCCTGCCCAGTATGTCTGCCACCTGGCGCTTCTTAAGCCCCCGGATCCTCTGCAACTTGCCAGCCGCCGCCTTCCGCATGTTGATCTTGCTCTCGTTCTTTTCCCAGTTGACCACAGTAGGAATACTGACTCCCGCCAGCTTGCCAAATTTTGCCTGTGTGAGCCCCAAACGCTTCCGCAGAGTCTTAACACCCTTGCCTGTTATCCAGAACCGCCCCTCGGGAGCATTCTTGGCCATGGCCTTCTTGGGAGCAGGGACAGCCCTCTTCAGCCCCGCAATCTCCTTCTGGAGTGCAGTGACCTCTCGTCGGAGCCCCGCAATCAGGCCTCTCTGAGAAGCATTGACCTTTTTGACGGCAGCAAGCTCCCCCTTGATCTCTTTGCGGGCCAGGCGGACGATTTCGGCTTTGAGTTCTTTGATGATGTTGCTCATTGCTATCCCTTTCTCTTTGCTTTCTTGGGCAGGCATTGTTCCAGATTAATCTTATCCAGTGCCTTAAACATGGTCGCAATCGGACATCCTAGCCCCTTGGCGAGGCTTTCTAGGCTCTTTAGGGATGGATTCCTCACCGCCCTCTCGATTCCTGAAATATAGGTCACATCCAGCCCCGAACGTTCTGCCAAGGCCCGCTGCGTGAGACTCTTCTTCAACCTCAGGGTACGAACGGTCGACCCAAAGGTCAGGAGGATGGGGTTCTTCTTAGATTTCATGGGCGGAATTATGGGCTATGATGGACGATAAGTCTATAGAGATTCAGCAGGCAGGAATATATTGCCAGCTTCCTATTTACCACGGTCGCCCAGTATTATTCGGCCCCACTCTTCATCAACCGGGCAATGTCGCTGGCTCGGAAACCGCAAGCTCTCTGCCGGCCTAAAAACTTAACGGAACGAAGTAGCCCCGCCCTCACTGCCCTATCGATGAATGATGGATGTCGGTGGAAGCGAGCCGCAGCCTCTCGGCGAGTCAGAATTTCCTCTGGCGGGCAGTTGGACTGTCCAGTTTCGATAGGCTCCGACCGAATAGCCGTCAACGCAGCCCTCCGTTGTGGAATTGTTGCAGACTGCCAGGCAAGAACCATGGCCTCAAGGCTTGGGAGATTCGTATTCAATGATATTTCACAAAGAGTTCGATCCCTAGATGACGCCTAAGAGCCAAAGCACGAATAGAATCAAAAGTAGCGTTGCCATATTCTCTACCCTCCAGTCTCCGCCAGAACTTCTTCAACGACATCCTGACAATCAGATCCTGGAACGCTGAAGAACTGGGAACTCCTCTGGCCAATCAGGCGTCCTAGGTTCCCCTCCAGCCTCCTCCAGAAAACGGGACTGGGAACAAGACTACCGCCCAGGGCCCTGGACAGGTACGGCCTTGAGACTCCTCCCGCCTTTGCAATCTCAGAGATACTCAGGCTGAAGAGTCGTTGCAGGAGCCTCACACGACTGAGATTGATGCTATCCCCTCCCATGGGGTCGGATTTGGGACTGTAACGGCTTGTAACAGGGTCCTGGGGCTGATGTGAGGCCAATCCTTGGATTATGGAAGTCTTCATAGATTCCGTGTTAAGGGGATAGTGCATAAACGTCAATAAGCGGGAAGGTAGATTTGAACCAGATGATTCAAATTGGGGTCAGAGGCTTAGGAATCGATTCTGGCACCAGTGTCAGATTTCAGCCCTGACGATAGAACCTACCCTCAAGGAAGCATTCAATAGCCCTTTGACTCGCTTCGAAATGGGGTTCAGGAAGATTTGAGGGATCGCACCATTGCCAGCCTTCGCATTTGTCGGGCTCCATGAGGCTTGGGACACCTGTGAACTCCTTTGAAATAAGACATATGGAGACCGTATGTGTTTTCTCCTCCTCATAGGTTGCAAGGTTGTTGCTGACGCAGAGGACGACAGGATTGACCATATCCAGCCCAGTCTCTTCCTTGACCTCCCGAATCGCAGCGTCCTCAAAGGTTTCCCCCGCCTCCAGATAGCCTCCAGGGATGGAATAGTAAGGAGCATGAGGACCTTTTCGTTTTCCAATAAGGACAAGACCTTCGGAGTTGACCAGCAGGACGCCGATGCCGATGTGGGGGCGGGAGCTTGGGGAGTGGGTCATGGTCTGTCTATCGCTACTATGAGCCAACACCAGGTTGGACTAAGCCCGCATCTTCATCCCTGTTAGGAAAAATATCTTATACCAAAACTCGATTTGCATAACCGTTTTGCTTGTTTCCTCAACAAGTGGCTTCCAAGGATGCTGTTTACTAGATGTCCGATTACAGATTTCCTCAACGCCAGAAGAAAACGATTTCTTGATAAGCTGAAATTCTGGTTTATTCCATCGTTCAAGAAATGAATCCGCAAAGAGAAATATTAAGCCCTCATCAGCGAGAGTCTTGGGCTTATTCGAAGATACAATTTTTTCATTCATATGAAGTTGGCGATGAGTGTCATATTCAGCATCAAGAACTAAATATAATTGCTTCCAGAACTTTTTAGTCTGAATGTCGTCTTGCAACTGAGTGTATAACTTAGCCGAATTTTTTCCGGATTCCCGCTCTTCTCTCTCCATTCCAAGGGAGAATAATATAGCCTGAATTTGGTTAACCACCTGCTCAGAGTCCCAATTGTTGAGTATCCACACTGTAAATTTTTTTAGATTTATATGATTGTTATCCAACCTTTTCATCCCAGCAAATGGCCCTGCGTCCAAAGGGGATGACTTCTCTGTGGCTGATAAGGAACTTGGGATTTTCGCCGCCGCCCTCTTACGCCGATCCAGAGTCTCATACAAATTATCAAGATACTGTTGAGCACAGCTTTTCCCTCGTTTATCTCCAGATGACTTTGATGTTTCCTCCGCTATAAATGAGCCAACTAAACTCTTCCACTGCCAATATCGCTTACATGAATCTGTTGCAAAATACTTGCCAGCCCGCCTTTTACACCTTCCTCGATCAGCTGAACATTGGAGAATCCCTTTTGAGTCCGACAGTACTATACGGTCACCAATCCAATCTTCGCAGGACCCGCATAAGCCATCTGCTGCATCCACAATTTCGCTGTTAGGATCTTTCACAAGGGCCCCACCGGCACCTGTCCATGTCATTGACCATTCGATATAGGATCTACACCTAAGAGATTTTGCCTGCCTGCGAAGACCTTTCTTAGAACATTCCAGAATACCGCCTTCGCATTCTAAAATACCGGGTTCTCCTCTTACAACCCTCCTCTCTCCGGGCCAGAATTCGCATGTACCGCACACATCATCTGTAATATCAATACGTTGCCGTCTGGATGTACTCATTTGCCATTCCCTCCACAATCAATTCAATTTAGTGCATAAGCATATTGCCCGTTAGGCTTGCAAAACGCTATCGCAATTGCATGTTTGCCCTGCGCCCCACTACAATTGTCATAAGCACATTTTAGCAATCTGTATGGCCCATGCCCCGCACATACATATGGGGTATTCCGATTGGTCTTATAGCCAAGTCTGTTTAAAGCATTTACCAACCAGCCTACAGGCATTTTAGTTTTCCGACTGCAGACTTCCAGAGCAAGCCATTTAACCGCTTCAAGCGATGTTGCTATATCCTGCCGAGGATATCTTTTAACGATATCTTTGATCCATTCATTGTCTTCGAAGGGCATAAATCGTAAGTCGTCATCGGTGTTCTTCTCGCTGACAGGCACTCCTATGGCATCCGCAACATTGTCGGATGGTTTCACTAATATATGCGTCTCAGTTGGACTGGCGGGCTTTGGCTTTGCAATGACTTCTGCGAGACATTGCAAAGACACAGGGATCTGCTCTTCCAGATATTTTCGCCATACGCCCCAACTATAATAACAAGAGGTATGCTTCAAAAATACGGCCTTAGTATTGCTCGTTCCGCTACTGAGAATTATTGGCCCCCTAGCGTAACAATTATTCAATTTTTCACCTCTGCGTACTTCCTCTGGCGCAATACTCATTCGGCGCATTGCGGCTATGTATTTATCTGCAGCTGTGACTCCAATAAATATGCATGAAACTGGCTGTAATATTTTGAGTGCCATCAACAATACAGGCCAACCCCCAATAAAATCTTTGTGATTCGGACGTTCCTTGAAGGCATAGTTCATTGGCCGTTGAACAAGATTCATATAGGCCATATTTCGCCACAATAACTGCCTCTTATATAACTCCGCATCTGCCAACAATGCTGATTCTACTAGCGTCAAGTGAAGATTGTTAAATGTTACAGACTTCCAGCCAGCTTTTTCCCCATGTATCGGATTTTCTGCAATAATTTCACGGGTATATTCTCTATCTCCCATAACTTGGGAAATGGCCTCCTGCGCTTCCGCCATATCCTTCTTGTCGATGTAATGGGATTCACCAACAACCATTATTCGGGATTGGGCGTATTCTCTCCCCACCCAAGGAAGCCAAGACATCCCTTGGTCAATTAGTGGGAGTAGCGCAGAATCGAACGTTGCGTCCAGATTTGCCTTAAAACAATCGCTGTAATATGGGTCACTCATGTGTCTTTCCTTCTGTTAGTTTTGTTAAATAACCAACCGAGGTACTCATAAGTGCCTTCCGATTACTTTGTCAGTAGAGCATCCCACAGAAGAGGTGGCAAGAGTTGAAATTTTTGGGGTACATCTAGATTTCGGGCATATCCATCTTAAACTGATCCTCTCCCTTTCCGCCCACTGACCCATCCTGACTCCCCAAAGCCCACCGTGGAGATCGTGGGCCAACTGTGAGCCCTCCAGCCTTCACAGTCCCAACACTCTCCCATCATAATCCATCTAGATCCCGACACTAACCACCCAAATTCCCGGTAAGGTTTTGGCAAGGATTTATGCCTCTTTATGCCTCTCTATGCGTTTATCTGCAATTTTGGAATTATGCACAACCCATTGAAGGGCAACAAAAAGCCCCGAAACCACTGGTTTTGGGGCACTAGCCAAAATAGGCTGTTTATTACATGCGATAGCCGACCGAGAGGCCGATCATGTGCGCATCGCCATCGCTGAATTCACCGGGCAGCACGCCATCGTCGGCGCGGCCGGAGAGGTCGCGGTCATCAATCATCAGATAGGAGTAGGAGATGTCAGCGAAGATGTTGTTCTTCTCATACCCGACACCGACGGACAGGATGTTGCGGTTGCTGGCCGGAACCAGATAGTCCACCGTGCTGTCCGGCATGGGACTGCGGTCGTGGATATATCCCGCACGCAGGTCCCACTCTTCGTTCAGCGCATATTCGGCGCCCAACTGCCAGCGGAAGGTGTCGTGCCAGTTCTTCTCCGATGTGCTGGAGGGGACCGTGCCCAACAGCGCGGGATCAAAGTCGATGGCCAGCTCTTCATACGAGCTCCACATGGTGTAGACCACGCCGGCGTTGACCTTCAGCTTCTCGGTCGCCTGGACGGAGGTGCCGAAACGGATGATGCCCGGCGTGGTGATGTCGCCGCTGGCGTCACCGCCGGAGAGAACGGGATGGGTGGTGGTGTAGGTGCCGTCCACTTCCTGCTTGATCTCGCTGTCGTAGGACAAGCCGATATTCACGCTCTCGGAAACCTTATAGAGGGCGCCGAGATTGTAGCCGATGCCCCAGCTGTCACCCTTCAGGTGCATCTGCAGGTCGGGATCCACAAACGGAGCGCCGGTGGGAATCGCCTTTTTCAAATCCAGGTCGAACCATTCTGCGCGGAGGCCGACGGCCAGCGACAGGTCGTCGTTGACTTTGAGGGCCACAGATGGATTGATATCCATGCTCTGAATGGTGATTTCCTGCACATTATAACGGCCATTCCAAGCCGTCGGGTATTTCACGCCCAGACCGAAACGGCTGAAGACGCCCACGCCTGCCCAGACTTTGTCATTCACCTGATGCGTGGCATAAGCGTTGGGCGGTGTCCACCACTTGCTCTCACCATAGGTCTTTGTGGTGCCAAGCGGAGTCGTTGTGCTGATGGTCTGGCGAGGCTTGATGAACGTGGCGCCCGCTTCCATCTGGGTGCCTTCCAACTCGGTCATCGCTGCGGCGTTGTTATACAACACGGAGGGGGAGGATCCATCGGCAGTCACTTCGGAACCCATGGCGTTTCCGCGAGCGGATCCTTCATATATACCGAATCCCGCGCCAAAAACGGATTGCGCAGCCAATACCGCCGCGACGCCCAGCGTCCCGGCAACCAATTTCATTTGTTTCATACTCTTCTTTTCCTTTTGTATCTCACAGCGGCATAATCAGATGCAGAAACAACTCCTGCCCTTTTCTGCCGGTTCACACCCCCTCTTTCACGATGAAAGAGAAGCACAACATAATTGGAGCGCAAAACGATTTTGTTGGCAAGCCCCTTTTGCCCGCTTTTTGACGGGCCGGGACGACGCAACTACAAGAGTGGAGCGAGGAAGTGACGCAAGTCGGCCGCGAGATCCTGCTTCTCATAACGGGACAGACGCTCGCGCTGTCCCTTGAGGATGGCCGCGCGGAGCGATTCATCCTCCGTAACCCGCCCCAACGTCTCCGCAATCAGGTCGAATTGTTTCTCGCGGACCAGTACGCCGGCTCCATCCAGGGTCTCCGGAACCGCCCCGGCCGCAAAGGCGACCACGGGTAGATCGTGAGTCATGGCTTCCAGCAGTGGAATGCAGAATCCTTCATGATCGCTCATGCACAGGAAGGCACGGGACACCTGATAATAGGCGTTCAACTCATCCTGCCGGACCGATCCGACCATTTCCACATTCTTCAACGACAGTTCCCGGGCCCGGGTCAGCAACAAGGCATGATACTGCTCCATGCCGGCATAGGATCCCACATGAATCAGGCGGGAGGCCGGCTGCACATAGCGCTGAAAATAGTAGAAGGTGTTCAGCAAATCCTCGATCCGCTTGTTCGGTGCGCAACGCCCCACAAACAGCAGGTTGACCATTCCGTCACGGTAGTGCCTCAAAATACGGCGATCCGGCTTGGCCCGCAGCATGGAGAAATCCAGCACCAGGGGAAGCACCTGCGGATGGGCATGGCCCATCTCGCCGATTTCATCCGCATTGAATTGACTGTCGGCCATCACCACTTCAGCCGAACCGGCCAGGGCTTTCGCCTGCTGTCGGCCGCGCGCGAGGGTGTGGGCGGTCTGATCCTGCACGCCGCGGAACAAATCCGGCGGGGTGATGTTGTGATACAGAATCGCCTTCCG
>Ga0207996_1001762_pt1 | contig 14289 bp, 10 predicted proteins | sample AntAceMetag02UKG_FD_184773 | JGI IMG/M metagenome (GOLD analysis project Ga0207996, IMG submission 184773) | Saline lake microbial communities from Ace Lake, Antarctica - Antarctic Ace Lake Metagenome 02UKG (SPAdes) (version 2) | ecosystem: Environmental > Aquatic > Non-marine Saline and... | reverse complement strand
TGAGAAAAAAAGAGAACTAGCAATTAAACTTTACAACGAAAGAGAACGTTCTATAAAAGAAATATGCCAGATTATGGGTATCTCAAGGCCCACGCTTTATAGTTACATACACAAACATGAAGCTGCCACTTAAAAACAAATTAAAGCACTAATATTTCAAGAGGTTTAATTATGTTTTATCCAACCGTATTGTTTCCCGAAAAGGCATTCTAACCGGAGGGGTTAAAATAAACATAAACCATGGGGGAAAGGTAAAATTTCAAGACAGATAATGAAAAAATTCTGTGTTAAATCACACGAGGTAATAAGTGTCGGTGACAGCGCCGGAGACATCCCCTTGGCTAAATCCAGCGGATATTCTATGGCGTTTAATTCATCTGATATAAATGCAAGACGAAAGATTTTGAAGAGGTATTTGACCAGATATTGTCCATCTCTGGTATAAGTACGTGAAAGTATGATGATGTACTATGAAATAATTTGACGAACGGACAGAATATGGTATCATATTGAGACCGGAGGTGATTAAATATGAATATAACGAAAGATATAAAATCCGTAACTTACCTTAAATCTAGAGCAGCGGATATATTAAAGCAAATTAATAATACCCATAGACCTGTTATAATCACGCAAAATGGTGAGCCTAGAGCTATATTGCAGGATCCTCAAAGTTATGAACATATGCGAAATGCAATAGGATTATTAAAATTGATTTCGCAAGGAGAAGAGAATATTAAAAGCGGGAAAGTTAAAACCCAAAGTGAAGTGTTTGATAATATTGAGAAAAAATTGAAAGAAAAAATAGATGCACGAGTATAAAGTAATATGGTCACACGTAGCCGACGTTGATTTAAACCAAATTATTGAATACATAGCAAAAGATAGCGTTAATAATGCTCTAAAAATATTCCATAAAATTAAAGATAAATCTTCAGGGCTTTTTAATTTTCCTAATCGAGGCAGAATCGTTCCAGAGCTACGGGAATATGGGGTTTTATTATATCGAGAACTAATAATAGAACCTTGGAGAGTTATTTATAGAATTTCAGATAATTATGTTTATGTCCTGTCAGTAATTGATTCACGCCAAAACGTTGAAGATGTATTGTTAAATAGATTCACAAATAAATAAAAATTTACCAAGCTTTATACTTAGAAAACATGGATTCCATATGTTATATTGTTAGATAAGAAAATAAAGAAGAGGTGTATATGTCAAGAGAAGATTTAAAAATTTGCAGAAATCAAGGATATGAATTGATAATTAATACCTTTGAACCATTTCTGCGATTCTATACTGTTAGTGATATTTTTCGAATTTACTATCCCACTGAATGGGAAAACCATATTCCAGAGGGTGTTAAAAAAAGTTTATTAACCGAAAAAGGATTGGAGCCGAAAAATGTCGTAATGGATCTCTATTTTGAAGAAATGACATTGCTAAATCTAAAAGATATTCTTATCTTTTCTGATAACTTCGCAAAATTAAAACCATTTGTTGGGAATCTAAGTAAGGCAAAATTTAATAAATCAATGGATGCTTTAAATAAGTTTAGAATAAAAATTGCCCATGCAAAGTCGACTTTTACGGAAATAGATTTAATAGAAGCTATCCAGTTTCTTAAGCTTTTAATCCAAGGAGACTGTGAAGAGGCAGTTGAACTAAATAGTTTTATTAAAAATGAATCTTATAAAAATGCTAAGGATGTACCAGTCGGAATTCTGAAGGAGTTTAAATATTTAAATAATTTGCCTTCCGAAGACTACGATTTAGATGGTGGTTTTGTTGGACGTGTCAATGAGGTTAAGAAAGTTAAAAAATATTTAGAATCGGATTTGGATCGAATTATTACAATTTCAGGAGCTGGTGGAGTAGGGAAAACTGCAATTGCTTTAAAAGTAGCATATGACTTCTTGATTGATGTAAGGTGTCCTTTTGAAGGTATTCTTTGGTTTAGCGCAAAGGATTCTAAGCTAACCGAACAAGGTATTACGGCAGTTACTCCTGAGATAAAGAGCGACAAACAGTTAATGCAGGATATGTGTGATTACTTAAACCCAGAAATTAGTTCTGAATTCAGGAGTTCTAAGGTTGGATTGGATACTCTTGAAAGCTATCTTTATAAATTATTTAAGTCACAAAAGTATTTAGTTGTCATTGATAACTTAGAAACAATTATAGAGGACAAATCACTAGTTAGCTTTATAAAAGATATACCCCGTCCTACTAAAATATTGATTACCAGTAGAAAAGGGTTGGGAGAAATTGAGAGAAGACTTCCTCTAAGTGATTTATCTGATAAAGATGCGGTACATTTGTTCAGATTGGTTGCTCGTCAAAAGGATCGAAATGACCTTGTGAGATTGAAGGAAGAGAAGATTCTTGAATTAGTTAGAAGGGTAAAATGCTATCCCTTGTTGATAAAATGGTCAATTGGACAAGTTTGTTTGGGGAAAGAAATAAATAAGGCTTTCTCACAAATATTTGATGGAAAAAGCGAGATAGCAAAGTTTGCTTTTAATGATGTTTTTGCTTTGCTGTTAAAGAAATCAAAGATGGTACTATATTCTATGATTATCTATGGTAATAAACCTGTTTCGAGAACCTTTCTATTGCATATGACCAATTTTTCAGATGATGAATTAGACGATACCCTTAAAGAATTAATTTTAACCTCGTTCATTTTTCAAGAAGCGAAAGAAGTCAATCTCTCTCTTATTACTCAGTTTTCTATGTTAACTCTAACAAGAGGCTTTGTTGTAACAAAATTAGACGAAGAGATTGAGATAAGAGAGATGTTAGGTACAAGATATCATCATCTGTCTGAACAAGTTAGAGAATTGGAGAAATCACAGTCTCGTTATTCTCAATCACTTATATCATTTGGAATAAAAACGGTAGATGAACAGATTGCCTTTAACTATATCAAAACAGCGAAAAATTATGCAACTAATGGAGATTTCGTCGAAGCAGAAATTAATTTTAAAAAAGCTCTGAAAATTGCACCAAAACTAGCGTATGCTTTGGCTGAATATTCTAAATTTGAGTTTTTAAGAGGTCATCCGCAGAATGCAAAAATTATGGCAAAAAAGGCGGTTAATGTTGGTATGAAGAGCTATCATGCGTGGTTTAATTATGGGATTCTTTTAAAGAGGATGGAAGAGTTTGAAGAGTCAATAAAGTGTTTAGAAAAAGCAAAACAATTAAACAGCAACTATTTACCAATTTATAATGAATTGGGAAGAGTATATACGATTTTGGGTAAATATGAAAAAGCTCATGATGAGCTAGAAATTGCTATGAGAGAAGAAAAATATCCCAATTATAGACATAAACTGATGACTTTGCAAAATATTGCGGATAATTACAAAAGATGGTCAGAGTCCTTTATGAGTAGAAGGGATTACAGAGGTCAAAAACAAAAGCTAGAAAAGGCTTTTGAGGCTATTTTAGAGGCAAAAAAAATTGCTCCAAATGATCCCAGAATCATACACTATTTGAGGAAAATATCTTGTGATTTAGGAAAAAATTTATTCCTAGCTGGTGAAATTAATGAAGCAAAGCAGTGCCTACTCAAATGCATTCAACCTAAAAAGACAGGTGAGAAATACATCCCTCAATCAGACATTGTTGCTGTGATTGCAACATGTGGTTTAGTAGAAGCTTGCTTAAAAGATTCAGATTTAAATATTGATGAAATTAGAAAGTATTTAGCTCAAGCTACTACAATAATTTCTCCAGAATCAAACTATTTTATCAGATTTAAAAAACTAGAAAAGGAATTCAACAGGAGAATATCTCCAATAATCAATGGGAGTATTCAATGGTATGATGCAAATAAAAAATATGGTGTAGTTGAATCCAATGGTGAAACATATATATTTTTCTATACCAGTTTTGCGAAAATTCCTACTTTAGAAATATTGAATTCTTTAAAAGGCAGACAGGTAAGATTTAGATTAGAGGCGGGTTCCAAGGATAAAATGATTGCTGCGGATGTCGTTTTTGCGAAATAAAAAACAGTGGCAAATAGAGATAAAAAATCTAGCTAACTCAAAAGCTGTCCTTTTGTGCAGCTGATTTTCGTGTTAGACATTTTAAAAAAAAGGATCAATGCCTGGTAGAAGATTAAAGAACCCATATGTTGGCTTCAGGGCTGAACAATTAACAATCTTTGCATTAAGTGCATATGCAAGCGTTGTTCATATACCCATAGAGGAAGATTATGGAAACGACCTAATATGTACAATTATAAAAGAAAAGGGAAAGTTTCTTATCCCATCGAACCCTTTCTTCGTTCAATGCAAGTCCAATGAATCTAATAGAAAAAAAGTCGTTGTTTATGGAAAAGAAGACGAGATAAATTGGTTTCTTTCAATCAACATTCCTTTCTATATAAGTTTAGTATACCTAAAGAATAATGCTCGCATTGAATTATATAAGACATGCGAGAAAATACCTCTCGCGTATAGTCGTAATTGCAAGAAAATCACTTTAATAAGAGGCTCCCATAAGAACGGGAAAACAACATGGGACAGTAACGGTGACATATATATGGGGAAACCTGTCATCAGTATACCCATAGGCAACATGAACAAGAAGGATCCTGAAATAACCAAAACAATTGGATATTGGACCGCTTTAGAGACTCAGAATTATTATTGGAAAAATCTTGGAATAAAAATCTATCAGCGCGCAGTAAAGTATTCTACGAATTATGTGCCGACCGAACTAGAAACTAAGGTCTTTTATGGATTGGGGAGATCGACACAGTCACAAAAGGAAAAGGCAGCCATTGTTCTGATGCATGAACTATTTCACGAATATCTTGGAGAAGACGGGAAGTCCCCAAAAGTGAAATGGGATAACCTTTCACAGCCAAAAAAAGAATTCTATATAAATTCGATTAAAGTATTAAAGCAGCTTAGTGCAAATATTGCGGATAACGTTAAGACAATCTATAGGGGTAGACTGGGGATTGCTGCGTTTTAGGGGCGGTTCAAAATTAAAATAATGGTTTAAATTGCTTTTTAATATTGGGTAAAATTAAACATTTAGGGGAAAAGTTTCATAGGATTTCAAGATTGACTCATACCCATATCTTTTTCCAACTCTGTTTCTTTCTCCTGCGACAATACGCGTACCTCAATTTGCGCTTTTGTGCTATGTACGCCTACTACAAAAAACGAAAAACTCAAAATTCAAGGTACAGTTTGAACGTTGAAGATGTGGCAATCTCGTGTTTTTTCTTTATGGTTTGGGGATGGTGGAGTACAATGGATGAGCTTTATAATGAATTTGGGGTTTAGATATGTGTTTTCTCCACTCTACTCCGAAAACAATTTTAATATTATAAAATATAGGATAAACTATATTTATGAAATCACCAATTTTAAATTCACCATACTATGAGCCCAATCGTCATTTTAAGGCGGACGAACATGGTTTGACCGAAGAAATTGTTATGAAGCGTCGAGCTAGCAGTTTTTATATCCCTGTGCCTCGAGCCAAGACGAAACAAAAAAAATTGGAACTTAATATTGCAGAAGGTGCTTTTGGCAATGAGTTGCAAAAAGAAAATAAATTCATCAACAAAGTTCGCACAAAAATAAAACAGTGGCGTGATGGAGGATACACAGGAATCACAAAAACATCGCGCGATCTTCTTTCTTATTGGCGTGATGACACGAGAGAAAACAAGCTATTCTTCTGTCAAATTGAAGCATTGGAAACTCTTATTTACATTAATGAAGTGGCCGAAAAATCCGGTGAAAGCTGGATAATAACCAAACTAAAAAAAACATCAACCGAAGCTAACCCTGGTATCTATCGTTTAGCTTTCAAGATGGCGACAGGATCAGGAAAAACAGTCGTTATGGCAATGATTATTACCTATAATACTCTTAATAAAATCCGTTATCCTCAAGATACTAGATTTACTGATGCCTTTGCTATTATAACTCCTGGGATTACTATCCGAGACCGATTAAATGTTCTTCTCCCAAATGATCCCCAAAATTATTATTTGCAACGTGACATTGTTTCTTATCAGGATTTTAATTTATTGCAACAAGCAACAGTATTTATTACAAATTTTCATCAGCTTTCTCTACGACAGAACCCCCGTTTTAAAGTAGGAGCAGTAATGAGAGCCGCAGGACTTTTAAAAGAAGAGGCCGTTAAAGAAAGCTCTAACGCAATGGTCAAACGTGCATTCAAAAGTATTCTTAGTAAGCCGCGTATATTAGTTATTAACGATGAGGCCCATCATTGCTACCGCGAAAAACCAAGCGAAGAAAAATTAACAGGAGAAGATAGAAAAGATGCCGATGAAAATAATAAAGCTGCTCGCGTATGGATTAATGGTATTGAATCTTTAGCAAAGAAAATTAATATCAATGCCGTTATTGACCTTTCGGCAACTCCTTATTTTTTGCGTGGCTCCGGCTATCAGGAAGGTACTATGTTTCCCTGGGCAATTTATGATTTTTCGCTTTTAGACGCATTAGAGTGTGGTGTTGTAAAAATTCCTAGACTTCCAATTGAATCAGACACAGTTTCGAAAGATGACGTCCCTGAATTTCGCAATCTTTGGCTACATATTTCTGATGATTTACCTAAAAAAGGATTAAAAACTGGCGGTAAAGATTATTTATCTTCTAATATTTTACCGACTAAATTGCAAGAGGCTCTAATGTCTTTATATGGCAACTACGAACAAAAATACTATCAGCGTTATTTAGAAGAAAAAAAGAATAATAAAGATGTTATGCCGCCAGTTATGATCGTCGTATGTAACAATACCGCAGTTTCCAAACTTGTATATCGTTGGGTCGCAGGTTACGAACAGGAAACTCCGAGCGGAAAACTGATTATAGAAAAGGGTAACCTGGAAGTATTTAGGAATGAAGATGGAGTCCAATTTTTTGATAAGCCTAATACACTTATCATTGATAGTAGGCAAATAGAAAGCGGTGAAAAGATAGACGCTAATTTTAAAAAAATATTTGCTGCAGAAATTGAAGATTTTCACAAGGATTATAAGAAACGATTCCCGGGGCGTGATGAGCCCACAGATGAAGAATTGCTTCGCGAGGTGATGAATACCGTTGGCAAACCCGGAAAGCTGGGTGAAAATATAAAATGCGTAGTTTCCGTTTCGATGCTTACTGAAGGCTGGGATGTAAACACGGTTACGCATATTTTAGGAATACGCGCTTTTTCTACTCAACTTCTTTGTGAGCAAGTAGTCGGTCGCGCTTTGCGTCGAGTTGATTATTCAACTTCTATTGATCCAGTGGATGGTATTGAAAAATTTTCTGAAGAATACGCAGAAGTTTATGGCGTGCCGTTTAGTTTTTTAAAGGCAAGTGGCGATACCACTCCAAAGCCACCAAAAGTTATTCATCGTGTTTACGCGCTATCAGGTCGAGAACAATATGAAATTACATATCCGCGTGTAGAGGGTTATAGATATGAATTAAATGAAACTAAGATATCTGCTAAGTTTAGTGAGGAATCAAAAACAATTATTGAAAATGAGCCTACTGAAGTTACTATTGGCGGAGTAATTGGCGAAGAAACATTGGAAACGCTGGAAAAAATCAAAGAACGTCGTGAAGGTGATGTGATTAATCGTTTGCGTGTCGGTTTGTTAAAAAAATATTATACAGACGCAGAAGGTGCAGAAAAGTATTGGTTAGCGCCACAATTGCAAAAAATTGCCGAAGAATATGCAAAAAAATATGTTGTACTAAAAGATAGAATGGTTATTGGTTATCTTACTATAGGAGAATATTTTTCTGGTGCTCTTACTAAAATTCAGCAGGCAATTATTTCTGAAAACTTAGAACATCAAACCGATAAACAGCTTCTGCCAATTCTTACTCCTTATGATACTCTAGGATCCACTCGCTATATAGATTTTTTAACAACCAAGAATGTTCGAGAAACAGTAAAAAGCCATATTAATTACGTGGTGGCGGATACCGAAGAGTGGGAACAGGGTGTCGCTAAAAAATTAGAACAAATGCCTGAGGTATTGGCGTATGTCAAAAATCAGAATATGGGATTCACTATTCCATATGAACACCAAGGAGTAGCACGTCACTATACGACTGATTTTATTGCAGTCTTGGAAATGCCGAATAAATCTAAACTTAATTTATTAATTGAGGTAACTGGTAAAAAAGATGATAAGAAAAAAATAAAAGTAAAAACTACTCGTGAGCTTTGGATCCCAGCTGTCAATAATTTTAAGAAGTATGGCAAATGGGCAATTTTGGAAGTACAAGATATTCACGAAACACAAAATCTTATTCGTGCCGGTATGGAACGAGGTTTTGATAATTTATTGTCCGGAAATTTATTTAACAAACAATAATTATGAGAAGAAAAACAACACATCCAACCACTGCCGCACCGGTTAAATCATACAAACACACAGGTAAACGTGCGCGCATACCCACACAAGAAGAATCGATCAAACTTTCCGCGCGTGACAAAAAGCCTATCAAAAAAAAATACGATTATGATCCATCTCTTGATCCGCAACTTATTTGGTCAGGCAAAAAAGAGCAAGGTGCTGAACTAGCAGTGCCGACAGTCCCGATTTATAAGCAAGAAGAAATTGCCCCAGAAGCGCTTATTGCCCGTCTTAAATTAGGAGTAGAAGAAAGCCAACAGATGATGCTTTTTGGTGAAACAGCCGAGACGCAATTAGGTAAAGCGGTTGATTTTTATAAGCATGAAGACAATTGGCAAAACCGAATGGTTTTAGGTGATTCACTTTTAGTAATGAATAGCCTATTAGAAAAAGAAGGGATGCGTGGACGCGTGCAAACAATTTATATAGATCCGCCCTATGGAATTAAATTTGGCTCTAATTGGCAAGTATCTACACGCAACCGTGAAGTAAAAGATAATAAACTAAATGATTTTATTCGCCAGCCAGAACAGGTCAAAGCGTTCCGCGATACTTGGGAGCTTGGTATTCATTCGTATCTTTCTTACCTACGCGACCGTCTAATCATCGCGCGCGAACTGCTCACAGAAAGTGGAAGTTGTTTTGTACAAATTTCTAACGAGAATGTCCATCTTATTAGAAATTTAATGGATGAAATTTTTGGAAGTGATAATTTTGTTTCGGAAATTATTTTTAGAAAAAAAACAATGCCTTTGGGCGCAAAATATTTAGATACCATGAATGATTTTTTGGTTTTATATGCTAAGGATAAACTGCAGACGAAGTACAGAAATATTTTTACCAAGATTGATGTATCGGGCGATTTCCATTGGAAATTATATCAAACGCCTAACGGTAAAGTGCACCAAATGTCAAAAGAGCAATTTAAACATCATGCTCTACTTCCGGAGAGTACGAAGATTGCTCGAACAGTTTCCATGAAGGCGCCGGGTTATTCAGAAGAAAACAATTACGAAATAGAGATTAACGGGGTGAAATATAAACCTTCAAGGGGGGGGTCGTGGATTGTTAGCAAAGAAAAAATGGCTCATTTAAAAAAGCTTAATCGTTTATATGTTGAGGGAAATACCGTAACCTATTTACTATTACTTGAAGACTATCCATTGTCTAAAATAACTAATCTGTGGTCCGACACTGTTGGCGCCTTTAATAAAACATATATTGTTCAAACCAATGAAAATGTTATCCAGCGCTGTATTCTTATGACTACTGATCCTGGTGATATTGTTCTTGACCCGACATGCGGTTCTGGCACAACTGCTTTTGTTGCCGAGCAATGGGGCAGACGCTGGATTACAATCGACACTTCGCGCGTGTCTCTCGCTCTCGCCCGTACGCGCTTGATGACAGCCAAATTTCCATACTACAAACTTAAAGATGAACACAGTGTATCGGCTGGATTTGAATACGAAACCGTACCCCATATTACTTTAAAATCTCTCGCAAACGATGAACCGGCGAAAGAAGAAATTCTTTATGATCAACCAGTTGAAAATAAAAAAGTTGTTCGAGTGTCTGGCCCATTTACTGTTGAATCCCTTTCGCCACATCGCGTTTCCGATGCGCAGGAAATGCTTTCAAGCGAACGGTTTGTGGAAACGGTAGTTAGTAATTTGCTAAGTAGCGGTGTACAGACCGGCCAAAAAGGAGCACGAGTGGAATTTGTGAATCTAGACATTTTACCCAGTGGTCCAGAAGTTCAAGCCGTTGGCGAATATAAAACCGAAAAAGGGCTTAAAAAAGTCGCTGTTTCTATCGGTCCTGAATTTGGCAGTATAGATGATGATTTTGTACGCGATGCCGCCAAAGTCGCCAAAAAATTTGCTGACTTGCTTGTTGTAGCAGCTACTTCTTTTGAGGCATCCGCTTTTTCAGAAGCTACGCAATCAAATGGTTTACAGATAATGAAAGTCAAGATTAATCCCGACTTATCAATGGGTGATCTACTCAAAAAAACAGGTTCGGGCAATTTATTTATTGCCTTTGGCGAACCAGAAGTAAAAGTAAAGGAAACTAAAGAAGGCGTGACTGTAGAAATCGTTGGCGTAGATATTTATGATCCTGTAAAAAGCGAAATACGTTCTAGCGGATCAGGCGATTCTGAACATGAAATCGCCGCCTGGTTTATCGATACGAACTACAACAGCGAAGCTTTTTTCGTCACCCATGCATATTTCCTCGGCGCAGACAAACCATATGATAAATTAAAAAAGACGCTGAAAGCTGATATTAACGAAGACGCTTGGGAAGAATTATATTCAACCACCTCTCGTCCATTTCCAAAACCTAAAACTGGAAAAATTGCAGTTAAAGTCATTAACCATTATGGTGACGAAGTCATGAAGATTATTGAAATAAAATAATGTGTTTTGGGCTTTTGGCATTCACTCTCAAATGGCAATGTCAGATAGAGATCAAGATTGCTTCACCTCGTTCGCAATGACGGGAATGGATATCGTTAAAAATTATTGCTGAATACTGGGTAAAATTAAACATTTAGGGGAAAAGTTCCATAGGATTCAGGTTTTTATCCTCTTTTAGTCGTTGATATAGAAGATATTATAAAATTGTTGCTAATGAATTTAAAAATCAATTCTGCAATATAACATACTGTTTTATAAGCAGTTAACTTAGGCTGTCAAAATTTTCGTACTTTTAGACAAAAAACCCCGATTAGAGGGAAATTTGCGGATTAATGATATAGCTATGCTTGCTTCGCAAAGGTTAAGACCGATAATGCTTACAACTCTTACAACGTTAGGAGGCCTTTTACCTATGGCTTATGGGTTAGGAGGATATGAAAAAATGATTTCACCTATGTCATTGGCTTTTAGTTGGGGATTGTTGTTTGCTACAATAATCACATTATATATTATTCCCTCGATTTTCTTCTTGTTTTTTTGCCAAAAAGAACAGTTAGCAACGTCTTAGATAACCGCCTGCTTTAGCTGGCGGTTGCGACGGAGTGGACAACAGACTGCTTCAGCTGTCTGGGGGAACAAGCAGCTGTTTGGAGCAAGAACCTATCGGGGGTAGTGGAGATACTTTGGTTGTTTGGCGTTTAGATCGTTTGGGACGATCTCTAAAACATCTTATCGAACTGATCGCAAAATTAGAGCAGAGAGAGATTGGCTTTAAAAGCCTGATGGAATCTATGGATACAACCACTTCCGGAGGGAAATTGGTTTTCCATATTTTTGGAGCCCTTGCTGAGTTTGAACACAATTTAATCCGGGAAAGAACAAGCGCAGGATTAGCTGCAGCCAGGGCAAGAGGCCGTAACGGAGGAAGACCGCTAAAACTTGATGAGAAAAAAAGAGGACTAGCAATCAAACTTTACAACGAAAGAGAACGTTCTATAAAAGAAATATGTCAGATTATGGGTATCTCAAGGCCAACACTTTATAGTTACATACACAAACAAGAAAAAACTATATAATTGTAAACAGTTTTCGTTTATAAACAATGTAAACGATTTTCGTTTATAAATAACACAAACAGAAATTCTGCAATATTGGGTAAAATTATCTTCTCAATATTTCTCCTCACAATTATAACTTGTTTGATTGACAATAGAAAGAATTGTGATAAACTGGGTATGTAAAAAAAGATGTAAACGGTTATTTAGGAAATAACTTATGATACCTAAAAATACACCACGGATTTTAGGACCTATAGAGACCAATATAGTGGCGCGTTTAACATACGAAAAAAAGGCGATTGTCACGGCTGTGGATCTTGATCGATTGTTCAATCTTTCTCCAGAAGACAGAAAACAAGTTGTTTTTCGTCTTAAAAAGAAGAAGATACTAGTTGCGATAAAACGAGGCTCATATATATTTTCCCCGCTTGAAGCAGGCCCAGAAGGAACTGGGGTTGATGAACTACTTATTCCTCCGCTTTTCTTCCCGAGGAAAAACTATTATGTCGGATATTCGACTATGTTTAATTATTTTGGACTCACCGAACAGCTTTTTCAGACCGTGTATGTTTTGAACACATCCATGAGGATGGAAAGAATAATTTGTGGTCTATCTTATAAGTTCATACGAATCCCCAAGAATCGCATTTATGGATTGGAAACTATAAAAGTGAAGGATACGGACGTAAACATTAGCTCAAAAGAGCGGACGCTCATAGATCTTCTTTATTTTAATAAACCTGTTGGCGGTATTACGGGCGCTGTTGAGATATTCACGAAAATTGTAAAAGATAAAAAATGCGATATCAAAAAGCTTATTGAATACACGGCTCGTTTTCCAAATATCACAACTAGAAAACGTACAGGTTTGATTCTTGAGGAAGCCGGAGTCACTGATACTACTTTAAAACCACTTATAAAAAGTGTAGAAAAAACGGCTGTTAATTCGCTTGACGGCTCACGCAAAGGAACGCTAAACAAGAAATGGAGAGTTATTGTTAATGATTCACGAAAATAAAGAAGACTTTATAAAAGCTTTAGGGAGAGCGTCAAAGAAAAAGGGATTTTTATTGCCTCTAATAGAAAAGGATTATTATTTGACACTAATTCTTTCTCAGGTACACGAACTTTCTGAAGACCTCATCTTTAAAGGTGGGACGTGTTTAAATAAAGTGTATTACGCATATTACCGTTTGAGTGAAGACCTTGATTTTAGCATGATACTTCCACAGTATGAAGTAACGCGTGGCCAGCGACGTAAATGTATCCAGCCTGTTAAAGATAGAATTAGAAAATTCGTTGAGCAATTTGGTATGAGGATAGATGATGCCGGTAACCCAGGTCGAAATGAATCTAAACAGTATGTGTATTATTTTATTTATCAATCGGCGTTGCGGTCAATTGAGACAAAAATCAAGTTTGAAATCGGTTTAAGATTTAACCCGATTGCTCCAGTAGAAAAACGTCAGGTTCAACATGTCTTCTTGCATCCGTTTACTGAAGAACCATTATTTGATGGCGGGAAAGTAAACTGTTTATCGCTTAATGAAATTGTTAGCGAGAAACTCCGTGCAGCAGCTCTTAGATTAAAGATCGCTCCTCGTGACTTTTATGATCTTGACTTCATTTTGCGTAATAGATTTGATTTGTCGGATAAAAAAGTTATGGATCTATTTAAAAAGAAGATAGAGGAAGAAGGTGGTGATACTAATCTTAAAAAATACCTGGTTAATCTTGGCCGGCCAGATGCTGAAATCAAAGATATGCGTTCACGCATTAAAGAAGAGTTATTTGAGGTTTTAACTCCAGATGAGCGAAAAAACTTTGACCTTGATACCGCGCTTAAGAGGATTAATAAAGCTATGAGAGCAGTAGAATAATGAGAAAATCCTGAATCCTATGGAACTTTTCCCTAAATGTTTAATTTTACCCATAATTGTAAACAGTTTTCGTTTACAAATAATATAAACAGAATTTCTTTAGGATTTCAAATTGGAAGCTTAAAGGTTGAATAATGATGATGTCCGAAATAAGTCAAAAATGTCAGGCAAATACCCTTATTGGTTTGTTTTTATAATGCTTTGTTTCTTTTTAAGGTCATATTATTTATAATAAATATCCAATTTAAGCCTTGACTTTTTAATCGGAATATGTAGAATTTATGTTATGAAAAGATATATATCGTCTTTTTTAATGGATTGGAAAAGAGAACATGGCCGTAAAGCTCTTCTAATACGAGGAGCCAGGCAGGTAGGCAAGACCTATTCTGTGCGGGAAATGGGTAAAACTTTCAAGCATTATCTGGAGGTTAATTTTGAAGAAGAAAGAGCGGTAAAGCAGTTTTTTGTAGATTCTTTAAATCCTTCGGTATTATGTCAA
>Ga0207996_1001759_pt1 | contig 14307 bp, 10 predicted proteins | sample AntAceMetag02UKG_FD_184773 | JGI IMG/M metagenome (GOLD analysis project Ga0207996, IMG submission 184773) | Saline lake microbial communities from Ace Lake, Antarctica - Antarctic Ace Lake Metagenome 02UKG (SPAdes) (version 2) | ecosystem: Environmental > Aquatic > Non-marine Saline and... | reverse complement strand
AAGGGCCCGGATTAGTATTGAATAATATATTTATATCATCTGAATTACTTCCGCAAGGATTTGAAACTGTCCAATCAAGAACATATCCGTTTCCTTCGATACCTGTAAAAATACTGTTTGGGTTTTCATGCTCAATTATTGTCCCCCCAATGCCTGAAACTATATTCCAAATACCTTCGCCGATCTCAGGTTCAATTGCTTCGAGGTTTGTAGTATTTGTTCCGATCAGAAATTGATCAGTGCCTGCCTCTGCAATCGAAGGCATAGGACTGCAATCGCCGCATAAGGAAAGCCATGTTATTCCTGTATAATAATTAATGCAGTCGCTTGTAATATTAAAAACTACATCGCCGATATCTGCTGATAAAGTATCAATTTGAGATTGCGAATATGGTGGCAATCCCTGCAAGCCCGACTTTTCGGCATAAAGTGCATAAGGAACACTAAGAAGTTGGCTTGCACCCATAAAAATAAAATTTCCACTCAGGTCAATATCAATTTCAACACTAATAAAATAAATACCCGTACTCCAATCAATTGAACTAAAATCACCCGAAACTATTACGCCTTCACCAATATTCAGATTTACCAAACCGAATTGATTTGTAATACATTGCTGAGTTTCTGTATAAACACTTTCACCCGAAATATTATCTTTTAATATATTGAATTTTAATTCTATTTCCTGATTTGAAATTACTTGTCCCAAATTATCTCTCACAACAGTTTGGTATTTAATTGCATTTGGTGATTGAGCATTTGCATTTACTATTAATGCAAATAATATGAAAATTATAAATGTTCGTTTCATTTTTGTTTCATTTAATTTTTTTTAAAAATAATAATTATTTGAAGATAGTGAAAATTCTTTTTTTATTTATTTTCAAAGAATAGTAATATATGCCGCCCGACACAATGTTACAATTAATATAAAATACACCTATGTTTTATTGATACATTTATAATCAACAATAATATTTGCTAATTTAATTTACTACCTTTACCTCAATTTTAGTAAAAATTAGTTTTATGAAAAAAGCATTCTTTCTAACATACTTTTCCTTACTTTTCTTAATCGCTTATAGTCAATCGAATCAATCTGAAGCTATTTCTTCTTCTGGCGATTATTTTGAACAAAACGGTATCTCACTTTCCTGGACATTGGGCGAGACAATAACTGAAACTTTTCCGAATAATAACATTATCCTAACTCAGGGATTTCATCAAACAAATTGTTCACAGACTACTATCCAGGAATATTTATTTTCACAGGGATATCAATTTGTTTCCACTCAATTAATTCCCGAAAATCCTGATATGCTTGATGTGTTGGAAAACATTTTAAATGAAAACCTTGACTTTGTAAGAAACTCATCAGGAAATATGTTACGTAAAATCGGGCCTGTTTGGGTAAACGGAATAGGCGATTGGATTACTACCGAAGGATATTTATTTAAAATGAATGATGCTGACATTTTATTTATTTCAGGCCAAACTATTGACCCCCAAACTCCGATTAATTTATTGACCGGTTATCAAATGATAAGTTTTCTGCCAGATTCACAACAAAATACTTCAGATGTTTTTGAAAATATTTTAGAAAACCTTGATTTTGTTAGAAACACAAGCGGGAATATGTTTAGAAAAATCGGACCTGTTTGGGTTAATGGGATTGGAAACATGGAGTCCGGACAAGGCTATCTCGTTAAAATGAGTGTAAGCGACATTTTAATTTATCCAAATGAAGTAAAAAAATTATTCGCTACCCAAAAACTTAAACCTGAACATTTTCAAATTTCAGATGGAAATCCTTATGATCCAGTTTGGACAATATATTTTGAAAAAGGAAATCTGGAAAAAGGTGATGAAATTGCAATTTTCGATAATAAAAAACTTGTAGGTGCCGCATCTGTAAATTCGAAGAATGTTTTAGAAAATGAAATACCTGTTTTTGGCAATCTTTTTAAAGTCGGTAATAAACCGATAATAAAAATTTGGGATAAAAGCGAAAATAAAGAATTGTGTGTAAATGAATACAATTTTGCCAAAGCAATAGAAGGTGCTTACACGCAAGGAATTTTTCCCGCCAAAGACGGAGAATTCAGTTTGATGAAATTTTCAATAAACGAAATACCCAATGAAAATCCCGAACTCCAATCTTTTACAATTTACCCAAACCCGACAAAAGGAAAAATTACCATCGGAAACCTGATACCCTCTAGTCAGGTTGGTAATATTAAAATAACCGACATAACAAGTAATATTGTTTTTAAATCATCATTCATCAATTCTCAACCATCATTTGAAGTTAATCTTTCACAGCTCAAAAAGGGAGTTTATTTTATAAGTTTGATTGAGAATAATTGCACTCAGGTTAAGAAAATAATTATACGGTAATTTAGAAAAAATTCAAATATCACTTTTTAATTACTGATTATGTATTTTGTACACACGCCATATTTAATACGAAAATTTTATAATAAAAAACTGATTTGGGATATCCCAACAATAGAAAAAAAAATATTCCTGACTTTTGATGATGGTCCTGTTCTGGGCTTTACGAGCGAAATTCTTAAAATATTAAATCATTTCAATGCAAAAGCAACTTTTTTCTGTGTCGGAGAAAATGTTAAAAATCACAAAAAAGAATTTGAGGAGATTTTAAAGTATGAAAACCTCGTTGGTAACCATACCTTTAATCATTTAAACGGACGAAATAGCAATTTGGGAGATTATATTTCAAATATTTCAAAATCAAATGATTTGTTTGAAACAAAACTTTTCAGGCCACCTTACGGACGGATAACTTCAAAACAAATTAATGAGGTCTCTAAAAATTTTAAAATTATAATGTGGTCGGTTCTTACCGGCGATTTCGATAAAAATGTTTCTAAAGAAAAATGCTTGAACAATGCCATTAAATATACACGAAAAGGCTCAATCATTGTTTTTCACGATAATAAAAAAACAAAGGAAAAAGTACTTTTTGCTTTGCCTCGTTTTCTCGAATATTTTTCAAAAAAGGGCTTTGTTTTTGAAAATTTTAACGAAAATGTTTTAAAACTCCATTAGGATAATTGCAAAAACAATTACTTTTGAATTTTACTTTATTTTTGAAATACTAAATAATGATTAAAAACAAAGCAGTAAACATAAAAATCATTTCTCATTTAATTGTTTATATTTCTGTAATTGTTTTTTTTTCTAATTGTGCTCATATTGCTTCCCCGACCGGTGGCCCAAAAGATCCTGATCCTCCTGAAGTTGTTTCTTATCAGCCTGAAAACTATTCAACAAATTTTATTCCCCAAAAAATTTCGGTTGAATTTAATGAGTTTATTACTCTAAAGGATGTTAATAATCAGGTAATAATTTCGCCTCCCTCTGAAGAAAAACCCGATTTTAAGATTCGTGGGAAATCTTTAGTTTTCAATCTTAACGAGGAATTATTAGAAAACACAACTTACACAATATTTTTCGGTGATGCCATTCGCGACAATCACGAGGGGAATATCTTGAACAACTTTGAGTATGTGTTTTCCACCGGAAATACTCTCGATTCGCTGTCAATTGCCGGTGAAGTGCTTAATTCGTTCACATTGCAGCCCGAAGAAGGTGTTTATGTTATGCTTTATGAAGATGTTTCCGATTCAATTCCGCTCAAAGAAAGGCCAATGTTTTTATCAAAAACCGGTAAAAACGGAAAGTTTTTTATAAATAATTTGAAAAATAAAAAATTTAAAATATTTGCTCTGCGAGATAATAACAATAATTATATTTATGATCTACCGAACGAACAAATTGCATTTTCCGACACTTTAATCTCTCCTGAATATATTGAAATTATCAAACCGGACACAATAAATGCTGATAGTCTTGCTTCTGATAATATACAGCCCGACAGCATATTTACGGATACTATTATTCTACATTATGCTCATCTTTTTTTATTCGAAGAAATTGATTCCACTCAAAAGGTTGAGAATGCAACTTTGGTAAAAAAAGGAGAAATTGAGTTTGCTTTCAGGTTTCCGACAATAAATGCAGAAATAAGGGCTTTAAATCACGATTTTGATAAAAATTGGAAAATTGAAGAATTATCCCGCAAAAAAGACACACTTAGAATTTGGCTTAATAATGTTGATGTTGATACGATTTTTTTTGAAGTAAGTGATGATGGCCAAGTTATCGACACTAACAGAATAGTTTTGAGAAAGAAAGAAAGAGAAAGAAGAAAGAAAGAGAAAGAAGAAACCGAAAGAATAATTGTCGCATCGAACGTTCAAAACAGTTTTTTGGAATTAAATCAGCCTTGCAAACTTTCGTTTCCTTATCCTCTAAAAAAATACAATTTTAATGAGATAATAATCCAAGAAGACTCTCTCCCTATAAGGGCGGAATTCATTTTTAAGGATTCCGTAAAACGGAAAGTTTTTGTAGATTTTGATTGGAAGGAAGAATCGAAGTATTCAATTTTAATTCCCGATTCAATTTTCACGGATATTCAAAACCTTAGTAATGACACTACAATTTTTGAATTCAAAACAAGGAAAATGTCTGATTACGGAACTTTACTTATGGAGATAACAATTTCCGATTCATGCAGCCAATTTATTATCCAATTACTTGATGATAAAGAAAATCTATTAAGTGAGAAAATTATATCGAAAAGTGAATTATTGAAATTTGAATACCTAAAACCTCAAAGTTACAAGATTAAAGCAATAATAGATTCAAATAGAAATTCCAGATGGGATAACGGTGATTATTTGAAGAAAATTCAACCCGAAAACGTATATTATTTTCCGAAAAGCATACAAATTCGTGCTAATTGGGATATTGAAGAAGAATGGACACTATGATTGAAAAATAAATTTCAGGCGAGGATTAAACTTTCTAATTATTTTATTTATAGACAAAACAAATTCAGAACCAATACATATAATACTGGTTCTGAATAGTGTATAATTTTCTTTTCCAAAAACAAATGAAAACTATATTTCGTCACATCTATTAATGCACTCAATAATTTCAGCGAGAATTTCGGCTTGAAGGAAATAGAAAATCATTTTTCCGTCTCTTTTCGAACCAAGAACTCCTTTGCTTTTTAGAATGTTAAGATGATGAGAGGCTGTAGCTTGTTCGATTTTTAACTTAGTATAAATCTCAGTTACATTCATTTTGTCTCTCACAGTTAATAAATCAATAATTGCAATCCTCATTGGATGTGAAATTGCACGTAATTTACTCGCAGCTCTTTCTAATTGTGCTACATCAATTTTAATTTCAGCCATAACTATAGGTTTTATAAATTTGTGCAAACATACAACAAAATAATATAAAAAGCAAATTTATATATTTTTTTTAGAGAAAAATAAGGAAGTAAATTCAAATTTATTTCCATTGAATAAACCTAAGTCACTTAGTTTTATCTCCGGTATTACTAAAAGTGCCATAAAAGCAAGTGTCATATATGAGGCATTTAACTGTGTACCAAGTGTTTTTGTAAGCATATCTAATTCCTCATATTTTTTTGCAACAATATATCCATCTTCAGCAGACATTAATCCTGCAATTGGAAGAGGTAAAACTTTTTTTATTTTTTTTTCGGAAAAACTTATTCCGCCTTTTTTTTCAACCAATAAATTAATTGCATCAACAATGTCGGAATCATTCACTCCAACAGCTACAATATTATGACTATCATGTGCTACCGATGATGCTATTGCTCCACTTTTGAATCCAAAATTATTAATAAAAGCGATGGAAGGTTTAGCAGGTTTATATCGATTATAAACCACAATTTTTAGAATATCGTTTTCGATATCACTTATAACATTGTCTTTTTCTATTTTGGCTTCCCTTGTTATATTTTTTGTAATCAATTGCCCGTCTAAGGCTTGAATCACCCTGATTTTTCCTTTCTGTGGAGCAATTTTAATGTCTTCTATTTGAATTTTGGTTGCCGAAAAATTATTTATTTCTTTTTCTGTCTGACTTTCAATAAAAGATGTGTTTTCATCAGCAACTTTAATTCCATCAATATAAGTTGCTTTAATGTTGAAGTTTTCGAGATCATCAACAATAATAAAATCGGCATTATCGCCTTTTTGCAACAATCCGATATCCATATTATAATGTATTACCGGATTTAAGGATGCCGCTCTTAATACATCAAATTTATCATAACCTTTTTTAAAGGCTCGCTTTACAAATTCATTAATATGTCCTTTAACCAAATCGTTAGGATGTCTGTCGTCGGAGCAAAACATTACTTTGTCAGGATAATCTTTAATTAAATCAATTAATGCCTCGAAATTCTTTGCAGCACTTCCTTCTCGAATTAAAATTTTCATCCCGTCTTTAACTTTACCTAAGGCTTCATCCATAGTAAAGCATTCATGATCAGTAGAAATTCCTGCGGCAATATATTTCTTTGCATCCTCACCTTTCAAACCGGGAGCATGTCCATCAATAGGTTTATTATATTTCTTCGCAATTGCAATTTTTTCCATTACTTCTTTATCGCCATTCAAAACACCCGGAAAATTCATCATTTCCGATAAATAATGCATGTCGTCCATTTGAAGTAATTCATCCATTTCTTTGGGGCCCAAATTTGCTCCTGAAGTTTCAAATTGTGTGGCTGGTACGCAAGATGAGGCTCCGAAATAAAATTTAAAAGGTACTTTCTTACCATTATTAATCATAAAGCTGATGCCTTTCATACCCAAAACGTTTGCAATTTCGTGAGGATCGGAAACACTTGCAATTGTTCCGTGTCTTACGGCAAGGCGTGCAAATTCGGATGGGATCAACATTGAACTTTCAATGTGTATATGTGAGTCAATCAAACCTGGCAAAATGTATTGATCATTTTCAACTTCTTCCCTTATTACATCAGTAATTTTTCCATTCTCTATGATTATTGTCCCTTGAAATATTTCACGATTTACAATATCGACAATATTTCCTGAAACCGTATATGAGTTGTTTTTCATAATTTTCTTTATTTAAAGTAATCTTTTACTTTATTAAACTATATACAAAAATAAATATTTTATCATATATTAATATTTTTCTGCCAAAGGAAATTAGATAATGAAATTTATAATCCTTCATTAGAATACACGCCATTAATTTTGAAATTTTATTAATGTATTTCTATTCCGAAACTTTCTCATTCAACGACTTAAATCCGTTTCCGAGAATTTCGTTTGCATTAACCACGGTTAAAAATGCCTTTGGGTCAATTTGGTTTATGTATCCTTGTAAAATTGCAAGTTCACGTCGATTTAAAACCGTGAAAATAATTGTTTTGTCGGAATTATTATACATGCCATTCCCTTTAATGTAAGTTCCACCTCTGTTCAAATCATTAATAATTTTATCCTTTATTTGTTGATATTTATCAGAAACTATAAATATAGTTTTATCATAATTAATTCCTTGTAAAACAACATCAATCACTTTTCCAGTTACAAAAATTACAATTAATGAATAAAGAGGTACTTTCCAATCACCAAAAACAAATAACCCTATTAATACGATTGAAGAATCCACAGCTATCATCAATTGACCAAGCGGAAGTTTTGTGTATTTCCCAATTATCATTGCCACAATATCACTTCCACCTGAAGTTGCTTTTGCCTTAAAAATCAGGCCAAGTCCAAAACCAAGCAAAACACCGCCAAAAACAGATGATAAAAGAGCATCATTCTCAACAAGTGGTTGTTCACCCCACAACATTGTTAATCCATCAACAAAAAATGCAGTTAAAACAAAACCAACAACTGTTTTAATTCCAAATCGAGGGCCGAGGATTTTTATGCCGAGAAAAGTTAAAGGAATATCAAAACAAAGAGCCGTTAAACCCACCGGAAAACCAAAAGTATAATGCAATACAATTGCAATTCCATAAACTCCACCGGGAACAATTTTATAGGGGGTAATGAAGAAAACAAATCCAGATGCTAAAATCAATGATCCAACAACTATTAAACTATAGGCTAGAAACCATTTCTTTGAAAAAAGCTTTTCTCTTACTATAAAACTCATAATTTTAAGAATTTACATATATTTATCTTGATAAAAAATCGTGCGAAAGTAAGACTTTTTATTATTCCCAAACAATAATTTGATTTTTTTTGATAAAAAAATAATTATTTTCTGAAATAGTCGTTATAAGTGAATAATAATCATTTATTTTAGTAGCTTTGTTTAAAATTATAAAGGACAAAAGAATGAATTTTTTATTAAAAATTAAATAAAGCCCTGGAAAATTTTCAGGATCCGGATATGAAAGATAAAAGCTTTTAAAATATTAGAATTACAGATTTAAAATGTTAATATAAAATATAAATTTTTTTAGACTTTTTTATTTTGCAAAAAGTTTTTTGTGTTTTTAGGTGTATTTTTTACTTTTGCAGATATTAAATTACTATTTTATGGTGAAAAAAATTTCATTTCTCATAGCCTTATTTGCAGCCTCACTTTTTAGTTTCGGTCAGCAAAAATATCAGTTTACTCAATATATGTTTGATAAGATGGCCTTTAATCCGGGATATGCAGGAACCAAAAATGCAATTTGTGTTTCCGGACTTTTGCGACAACAATGGGTTGGATTTAGAGATACCGAAGGAAACAAGGTTGCACCAGAGACATTTAACATTGCAGCAAGTTCTCCTCTGAAATTTTTACACGGTGGAATAGGTTTGGCATTAACGAGCGATAAAATTGGTTTTTTTAATGATGTTGAGCTTGCCTTGGCATATTCATATCATTATGATTTAGGAGGTGGAACCCTTGGCATGGGCGTTCAATTAAATTTCCTTAGTAAAAGTCTTGATTGGAGTAAATTAAAACCTATTCAAGAAAGCGACCCCTTACTAACCGACAAAAGTGAAGAAAAAGAAATGCTAATTGATTTTGGCTTTGGAGCTTATTACCATGTTCCCGGTAAATATTATATTGGTTTGGCAAGTGTCCCTATCACTCAGCCATCTGCAGCAGGAACAGCATTTAAAGTTAAACGTAGTTTCAATTTAATGGCAGGTTACGAATACACAATTCCATCACATCCTCAATTCGAAATTAATCCTTCAATAATGATTCAATCAGAAGGTGGTATAATGCAATACAATATAAGCGCCTTATTGTTATACAATAAAAAGTTTTGGGGAGGCGTTAATTATAGGCTTGAAGATGCAATCGGAATTATCTTAGGGATGACATATAAAAACTTTAAAATAGGATACTCTTACGATGTAGTAACTTCTGCTATCAAACAAGGTGGTGGTGGGGGTACGCATGAAATTATGTTCGGGTACTGTTTTAGCCTTGAGTTTGATAAAGGTGTCAGAAAATATAAAAACACAAGATTTTTATAATTTGATAGAATAAAACAACTTAAAAATAGAATAATTAATAATAAAGAATCATATATTTCGTTTTTTGACTAAATCTGAGAAAAAATAATATGAAAAAAACGCTTTTTTATTTACTGATAATAGTAATACTGAGTGGTTGTGGCAATTCAGGAAATGGAGAACTCGTTGGTGTTAATAAAAATTCAAAACCTTTTTATCAACCTGATCCCTATGGAATGGCTTACATTCCTATGGGCAGTTATACTATGGGTGGAGGAGATGAAGATATTTTATATGGACAAGCTCACGAACCTAAAACAATTTCGGTGTCACCTTTCTATATGGATGAAACAGAAATCACAAATGACGAGTATCGCGAATTTGTTTATTGGGTAAGGGATTCAATTGCAAGAACCCTTTTGGGCGAAGCTCTTGAAGAAGATTATTTAATTCTCGAAAACGATAAAACAGGTGAAATTTATGACCCTCCTTTTTTGAACTGGAAAACAGATATTGACTGGAATGGAGAAGAAGAAAGAGAAGTTCTCGAAGAAATGTTCCTGCCTGAACATGAAAGATATTTCAGGAAAAAACAAATTGATACAAGAAAGTTGTTTTATGAATATTGGTGGGTTGATCTTCATGCTGCCGCAAGTCGTTCAAATAGATATAACTACGATAAGGACGAAGATGGAAATATGACTGGAAACGGTCAATATGGCAATAATATTGCTGACAGATCAGCTTTCGTAAAAAGAGAAATAATAAATGTTTTTCCCGATACTTTAGCTTGGATTCACGATTACACTTATTCATTTAATGATCCAATTACTAAGACATATTTTTGGCATCCGGCCTATAATCATTATCCCGTTGTTGGGGTTACGTGGAAGCAGGCTAAAGCATTTTGTATTTGGCGTACGCAAAAAATTAATAATTATCTGAGTGGGAGAAAAGGTGTATCGAGTGTCAGCGAATTCAGGCTTCCAACCGAAGCAGAATGGGAATGGGCCGCAAGGGGTGGTTTTGAACTTAATGCTTTTCCTTGGGGAGGCCCTTACGGAAGAAATCATGAGGGATGTTTTCTTGCAAACTATAAACCTTTAAGAGGAAATTATATTGATGATGGTGGACTTACAACAGTAATTGTTGCTCACTACCCTGCAAATGAGTGGGGTTTGTATGATATGTCAGGAAATGTTTCTGAATGGACAAGTAGTGCTTTTAACGAATCATCATATAATTTTACATGGGATTTAAATCCTAATTACACATATAATGCAAAGGAAGACGATGCCCCGGTTATGAAACGAAAAGTTATTAGAGGTGGTTCATGGAAAGATATAGGATATTATCTTCAGGTTTCTACAAGGCAATACGAATATCAAGATTCGGCAAAATGCTATATCGGATTCAGATGTATTCAACCATTCCTTGGCAGACAAAAGGGAGATAATCCTTCAAAAGCTTCACGAATTTATCATTAATAACATCAAATAATATTTTAATAAAATTATGGCAATTACCAATTTTGTAAGAGGTAGGTTTTTTAAACAATTTATGGCGAAGTTGTATGGATGGGGTGCATCCATAGTGATTTTAGGAGCCTTGTTTAAAATAAATCATTACAATTATGCTGATATAATGTTGATTGTGGGTTTAGGTGTTGAATCTCTTATTTTCTTTTTCTCAGCATTTGAACCTCCACACGTAGAACCTGATTGGAGTTTAGTTTATCCTGAACTTGCCGGATTATACCACGGCCATTCAGTTGCCGATCAACAATTATTTAGCATGAAGGATGGGCCATCAAATGAGTTGGATGGTTTACTTGCCAAAGCCAATATCGACCCGGAAGTAATTGACAAACTGGGAATCGGCCTTAAAAATCTTAGTGATAATACTTCAAAGTTATCCGATATTTCAAATGCCTCAATTGCAACTAATGAATATGTTAAAAATATTAAAGGTGCAACTGTGTCGGCAGGGAAATTAACTGATTCTTATAAAGTTGCTTCAGAGGTTTTAGATAATGATATTAAAGTTACAGAAGACCATGTTATCAATATGAGAAACGTATCAGCTTCTGCTTCTAATTTATCCGATACTTATAAACAGGCAAATGATTCAATAAAAACTGATCTAAGTTCTAAGTCTGAATTAGAAGTAAATTTGAAAAATGTTTCAGAATCAGCAAAATTATTAGCAGAAAAATACAATAACTCTGCTGAAATCTTATCCAATTCAGCCGAAACTTTCAACACCTCAAAGAAAGAAGAAAATTTATATATCGAGCAATTAAAGAAAATATCCGGTAATATTGCTGCCTTAAACTCAGCTTATGAATCTCAATTAAATGGTACTAATAAGCAAATTGAATCTAATTCAAAAATACAAAATTCTCTCGGCGATTATCTTTCCAATCTAAACGAATCAATAAAACATAGTGTAAAATATCAAGAAAATCTTGCTGCCCTAAATTTAGTATATGAAAAACAATTAGATGGAACAAACAAACAAGTTGAATCTACTGTTAATGTTCAGGGGAAACTTAACCAATTCTTTGTTAATCTTAACGAATCTATCGAAAAGACCAATAACTACAAAGAAGAAATGGATTCCTTAACAAATAAAATTTCATCACTAAATAATGTTTATGGTAATATGCTTTCGGCCATGAACGTAAAATCAAAAAAATAGCATCCTTATTAATATCAAAAAGGAAAAATTAACAGGAAACTATGGCAGGATATAAAGAAACCCCTCGACAAAAGATGATTGCAATGATGTATTTGGTCTTGACTGCATTATTGGCTCTCAATGTATCGAAGGATATGATTAATGCATTTCTTGTTGTGAACGAAAGTATTGAAACCACTAATGAAAAATTTTCGGGAAAAATTGATCAAATTTACGCGAGATTTCACAGAGACTATAAATTAAACCAAACCAAAGTTGAACCATTTTGGCTAAATGCTTTAGAGGCAAGAAAACTTTCAAAAGAAATGATACAATATCTTGAAAATATTGAATTTGAAGTTGTGTCTCTTTCCGAAAGAACCGATTCATTAGAAACTTTGAGAGATTTCTACGATACGGTAGTAAAGCATGACCCGAATAATCCGAGTAAGATGATAAATGTTGTTAGCTTAAATTTATCGAAAGTAGAAACAAGAGATAGTTATGATATACCTACGAACTACTTTATCGGACAATCGGAGGATGGATCGAAAGGAGAAGGAATTATTTTAAGAAGAAAGATAGAAGAATATCGTGAAGAAATGATTCAGTTGATTGATCAAAAAAACAGAAGCAAACTCAATATTGGCCTTGAAACCGATGGTGAATATTATAGTGCAGATCATCACCCGCAAAACTGGCAAATGCATAATTTTTATCGGACAATACTTGCTGCCGATATAACCATTTTAAATAAAATAATTGCCGAAATTAAAAATGCCGAATTCGACGTAGTTTCATTATTACACAGTTCTGTAAGTGCCGAGGACTTTAAAGTTACCGACTTAGTTGCAAAAGTCATCCCAAAAAGCAACTACATCCTTTTAGGTGAAAATTATCAGGCTGAAATATTCGTTGCAGCTTACGATTCTACTCAAGATCTTCACGCCTATTATATTCTTAATGCAGACAAAATTAATGCTCAAAATGAAAAAAATGCTATTCCTATTTCCGGTCAAAATGGAATTGCAAACCTGATTTTACCGGCAAATTCTGTTGGCCAAAAAAGGTATGCAGGAGTTGTTAATGTGCTTACTCCTCAGGGAGATACTAATAAATATTATTTTAATGAAGAATTTACGGTAGCACCTCCATCTGCAACAGTTTCTCCAACTGCGATGAATGTTTTTTATATAGGTTTGGAAAATCCGGTCAGAATATCAGTCCCCGGAATTTCTGACAATAAAGTCCGAGTTATGATGGATAATGGAGATATTGAACCTCAGGGTAATGGTGAGTATATTGTTAAAGTAACAGATCAGGGACGTTCCACAATTAAGGTTATGGCAGAGATGGATGGGAAAATAAAACTAATGGATGAATTTGAATTCAGAAATAAATTGGTTCCACCTCCTTTTGCTTTAGTTGCAGGTAAAGAAAAACTTGGTTCCGGTAGGATTAACAAAAGTGAGATAGAAGCCTATCCTTATGTTTTGGCAAGATTAGAAGATTTTGTATTTGAAGGAGTTCAATACACAATCACTTCTTTCAGATTTTCGGCTGATGTAAGTGGTTTGCTACAAGAAGCAAAAATAGATGGCAACAAACTGAACGAAAAAGCACTTAGGATTATAAAAAACGCAAGAAAAAACACAAGAATATTTTTTGATAATATCGAAGCAAAAGGGCCTGATAACAGGATTGTTAATTTGCCCGATATTATCTTAACTTTAAATTAATTTGAAAAACGAGATATTATGAAAAACTCGAAGCTGTTGATAATATTAAGCATATGTTTTTTATTGTTCGCAAATAACAATATTTTTTCACAAGTGATTGGAAGTACTCCAAGAAATCAGGTATATGATAAAATTCATATTTCGGAACGAACGCCTATTCCATATCCACCGGTAAGGGAAGCAGATGTGGTTTGGTCAAAACGAATTTGGTGTATGCTCGACTTGCGTCAAAAAATGAATCTTCCACTTTATTTTCCTCTACAACCAATTGCTGGGAAAGTGAGCCTTTCTCAACTAATTTGGGATTCGGTCATTAGTGGCGATTTAACTGCTTATGAAGATGAAGATTTCACTATTCCGATGACTGTTAGTGAGGTAATTGCAAATAATACAGATACAATTACAAGAAATGTTCCAAGTATTGTTGATCCTGAAATTGATTCAACAATTTACATTTATGAGCAGTTTAGAGCTTCGAATGTTAAGAAAATTTATTTAAAAGAGGACTGGTTTTTTGATAA
>Ga0207996_1001757_pt1 | contig 14313 bp, 7 predicted proteins | sample AntAceMetag02UKG_FD_184773 | JGI IMG/M metagenome (GOLD analysis project Ga0207996, IMG submission 184773) | Saline lake microbial communities from Ace Lake, Antarctica - Antarctic Ace Lake Metagenome 02UKG (SPAdes) (version 2) | ecosystem: Environmental > Aquatic > Non-marine Saline and Alkaline... | reverse complement strand
GGAATATTAATATTTTTCTTTCCCTCGCTCTACGGTGAAGGTTATGAGGCCATAAACGCCACATTGCATGGCAATTTTGATCCTTTATTTAATAATAGTATTTTTTTCTCATTTAAGGATAATATTTATATTATCTTTCTTCTTTTGTTTTTGATAATATTTTTTAAAGTTATAGCAACATCCATAACTTTCGGAGCCGGAGGAGTTGGGGGGATTTTCGCACCTACCCTTTTCATGGGTGCTTTTACAGGGCTTTTGTTTGCAAGTTTAGTCAATCATATGAATTTGGGAGAAATTTCAACGGGAAATTTTGCTCTTGTCGGGATGGGAGGCTTGATTGCCGGTGTTTTACATGCCCCACTAACGGCAATTTTTCTTATTGCCGAAATAACAGGCGGATACAAACTTTTCGTTCCTTTAATGATTACTTCCACGATTTCTTACGCAACAATAAAATTATTTGTCAGCAATTCGGTTTATACACACCAATTAGCAAAACGCGGTGAGTTGATTACTCACCATAAAGATAAAGCCGTTTTGTCATTGATGAAAGTAAATAAGTTTATCGAAAAGGATTTTGCCTCAATTTCACCGGAAGCTACACTTGGCGACCTTGTGAAAGTTATTTCCAATTCAAAAAGAAATATTTATCCTGTTATTGATAAAGACAATAATTTTTTCGGGATTATGCGTCTCGATGATATTCGTAATATTATGTTTAATCCTGAATTATATAACACTACTTATGTCCGAAATCTTATGATAGTCCCTTCTTCAATTGTCCATCCCGATGAATCAATGGATCAGGTGGCTAAAAAATTCCAGCATTCGGGAAAATATAATCTCGCAGTTGTGAAAGAAGGAAAATATCTTGGATTTATTTCGAGAGCAAATGTTTTTTCAAGCTATAGGAAAATCCTTAAAGAGTTCTCCGACGACTAAGAAATTGATGATTGATTGTTGACTATAGATTATTTTTGTATTTCATATTTATATTTTGTTCGCACAAGCCTGAATTACAAAGCAGTGCAGGGATTAAGCTGATTTTATGCTGATGGTTTTTCTGCGTTTATCTGCGTAATCTGCGGGAGATTGATTTTATTTCTTAATTAATTTAATGCTTTGAATAATTTTTTCGTTTGCTGTGAGACTTACGAAGTAAATTCCTGCTTTTACCTCCTTTCCGTTTTTACACCTACCGTTCCATTTTAATTTATATTTACCGGGTGAATATGTTTTATTTATTATTGATTTCATATGTTTGCCGTTAATATCATAAACTGATAGTTTAATAGAGTTTTGTTTAATAATTGAGAATTCAAAATTTAAATTTTCTGAAAATGGATTTGGGTAACATAGTAAGCTTTGAGTTTGTTGTTGTGGGCCTGGTGTTTCATTAATGCCAACAGGGTTTTCAACAAAATTTCCTTTTCCATCGTTAAAAAATACATTTAAATTAGCCGGTAAAGTGGCATGTAAATATCGGATAGTTGCAATATCATTAAATCCGTTACCGTCAAAGTCGGCACAATATGACTTGCGATAACTTTCTCCATAATTAACTAATGGGATAAACTGTGGGTCAGATAATTGGAAATCTCCGAGGTTATAGAAAATAATTAAGTCGGTATCAATCATATTGTGGAATAAAACATCGGGTAAGCTATCATTATTAAAATCACTAACAACAAATTGAAAACTGCATATCGGAGAAAAAACCAAATAATCATGAATAATAAAAGTATTATTTCCGATATTTTCGATCATATTGAAACGTGTATAATTACTTGGATATAAATCTTTGGAACCAACAATATCCAAATCACCATCATTATCGAAATCAGTTATTTCCACATCATTATTTGCTACATTCAAAAAAACAGATTGAAAGCCCGTTTGGTATGAGAAAAAAACTTCAATCTTTCCACTTATAACAACATCCTCACGTCCGTCATTATTCAAATCACCACAGGAAATATCTATCGGATGAAAACTTAAATCATAATATTCCGGTTCGGAGAAATTGCCAGTACCGTCATTGTAAATTATTCCCCAAAGAAAGTCATCGTTGTTAGCAATTATTATGTCATTGGAACCATTTCCAGAAACATCCCCAATAGAAATATAATCAGGGTAATAATCCAAAGAATGAGTTTGAATATTGGTTTGAGATTCAATAACGTCAAATATAATACCGATTTTATACTGCTTTTCATCTTCAAATTGTGTTACCAAATCTAATTCGTCATTATTATTAATTGTGTTTATAAGTACATCCCAATGATTACCATATAAATAAAAACTGTCAAGTGTAAAATACCCTTCGCCATTATTTTCAAGAATACTTATACCACTCCATTCTGTTTGCCAATTATAATTATGGCCGCAAACAATATCCATATCTCCATCTAAATTCAAATCTCCTGCACACACAGATATTGCACCTAATGGAACATTGTATTCACTTCTGTTATCGCCTGTTGTAAAGGCTAATAATAAAATACATGCAATAATTAGTAATGATTTTTTCATGGTTTTATTTTTTAATTAATTTTATGCTTTTCATAACTTTTTTGTTTTCGCTTAAACAAACAAAGTAAATCCCTGCCGGAACCTCCTTTCCGTTTTTACACCTACCGTTCCATTTTAATTTATATTTACCGGGTGAATATATTTTATTTTCTATTGATTTTATTTTTTTTCCGTTAATATCATATATTGATAAATTAACAGCGTTTTGTTTAATAATTGAGAATTCGAAATTTACATATTCTGAAAATGGATTGGGATAACATAATAGTGCTTCTTTAATTTGGATATTTAAGTTGTTAGTGCCTGAGATAGGGTCATCCTGAAAATTACCTCTTCCATCGTTAAAAAATATATTAACATTAGCAGGTAGCGGGGCCCCCCAACCACGAATGGTAACAATATCATTAAATCCGTTACCATCAAAGTCGGCACAATATGACTTGCGATAACTTTCTCCATAATTAATTAATGGGATAAACTGTGGTTCGGACAATTGGAAATCTCCGAGGTTATAGAAAACAATTAAGTCGGTATCATATCGAGTATTAAATAAAATATCCGGCAAGCTATCATTATTAAAATCAGATGTAACGATATAGGAGTTGCAGATGGGTTGAAAAATGAATGGTTCATAATTAATGAAAGTATTATTTCCCGCGTTTTCATAAAAAATTAGCTTTGTAAAATTCGAAGGATATAAAGAATAAGAAGTTAAAATGTCATTCATTCCATCATTATTGAAATCACTAATTTCAGAGGAACTTATATATTCGGTAGATAGGATTGAAAGTTGAAATCCATCCGGATAACTGAAATATACTTCTGTGTTATACCCTGTAATAACTATATCCTCACGTCCGTCATTATTCAAATCACCGCAGGAAATATCTATTGGCCCAAAACTTAAATCATAATATTCCGGTTCGGAGAAATTTCCTGTTCCGTCGTTATATAGAATACCCCAATAATAATCGCTATTTGAAATAAAAACAATGTCATTAAAACTATCCGAATTAATATATCCTGTATTGTAATTAGAAATATTATCTCCCATTTCAAAATAAGATTGAAAATAACTTCCATTATCATATTCTAATATTGCAATATTGCTCTTATTACCATCATAATACTGACCAACAATATCAGGATAATTATCATTATTGATTTTTTTTGCATAAACATCTGTTTGTCCTCCATAAATATATATGGAATCAATTAAATTAAAATATCCTTCTCCATTGTTTTCAAGAATACTTATTCCACTCCATAATGTTTGCCAATTATAAACATGGCCACAAACAATATCCATATCTCCATCCAAATCCAAATCTCCTGCACAAACAGATATTGCACCTAATGGAACATTGTATTCACTTCTGTTATCGCCTGTTGTAAAGGCTAATAATAAAATACTTATAATAATTAGTAGTGATTTTTTCATGGTTTTATTTTTTAATTAATTTAATACTTTTCATAACTTTTTTGTTTTCGCTTAAACAAACAAAGTAAATCCCTGCCGGAACCTCCTTTCCGTTTTTACTCTTACAATTCCACTTCATGGTATACTTACCGGGTGAATATTTTTTTTTTGTTATTGTATTTATATGCTTTCCGCTAATATCATAAACTGATAGATTAATAGAGTTTTGTTTAATAATTGAGAATTCAAAATTTAAATTTTCTGAAAATGGATTTGGGTAACATAGTAAGCTTTGAGTTTGTTGTTGTGAGCCTGGTGTTTCATTAATGCCAACAGGGTCTTCAACAAAATTTCCTTTTCCATCATTAAAAAATATATTTAAATTAGCCGGTAAAGTGGCATGTAAATACCGTACAGTTACAATATCATTATATCCGTTACCATCAAAGTCGGCACACTTTGACTTTCTAGAATATTCTCCATAATTAATTAATGGGATAAACTGTGGTTCGGACAATTGGAAATCTCCGAGGTTATAAAAAATAATTAAGTCGGTATTATTCATAGCATTAAACAAAATATCCGGCATGCTATCATTATTAAAATCCGAAACAATAATATAAGAGTTGCAGACTGGTTGAAAATAAAAAGGTTCATGATTGATAAAGGTATTATTTCCTGCGTTTTTATAAAACTTTAGCTTTGTATAATCCAAAGGATATAATGACATAGAAGTTAAAATATCATTCATCCCATCATTATTAAAATCGCATATTTCATTGTTTCCAATAAAATCGGTTGACAAGATTGATAGTTGAAAACTATCAGGATAACTGAAATATACTTCGGTGTTATACCCTGTAATAACTATATCCTCACGTCCGTCATTATTCAGATCACCGCAGGAAATATCTATCGGATGAAAACTTAAATCATAATATTCCGGTTCGGAGAAATTTCCTGTTCCGTCGTTATATAGAATGCCCCAAAATTTGTCACTATTTGAAATTACAACAATGTCATAATGGCCATCCCCATTAATATCTCCATAATTAATATATTGAAATACAGATGATGTATTTAAGCTAAAATCCACATAATTATCATATTCTCCTCCTTCATTATAATAAATACGGATATATTTTTCCAGGATACCAGATATGAGATCAGAATAAAATGTTACAATATCAGGATAATTATCATTGTTGATTTTTATGGCAAAAATATTTTCCTGGTATCCGCAAAAGGATTTTGATGTATCGGTAATACTGAAATTTCCATCATGATTATTCTTTAATATTGAAATTGTTTTGTTTGTGGCTTCCCAGGCTGTTTTATGGCCAACTACAATATCAAAATCATTATCCAAATCCAAATCACCTGCAAATACTGAGTAAGCAGCAATAGGGACATTGTATTCGCTTCTGTTATCGCCTGTTGTAAAGGCTAATAATAAAATACTTATAATAATTAGTAGTGATTTTTTCATGGTTTTATTTATTTGTTTCCCGCTCCCGATAGCTATCGGGATCACTGATTATTTCTGTGTCAATCTGCATTATCTTCAAGAGATTGATTTCATGATTTATATTATTCATTGCATTCATTATTTATAATCAGTACTTCAAGATTTAATATTTGCTCGTAAAAGCAAATGCCGGTTTACAAGGCATTCAAATACGGCTATTGTCAAGTTTTTATAAGAGAAGGCTCTCTTTTATTTAATCGCTGTTACACCAGAGGAATAAAAACTAAACATTTTCATATTATTATTTCGATTTACTTTAGGAGTGTAAAATTAAAACAAATTTTTTTAATTTCAAACTCCATTAAACTATAATTTTCTATTTTTGTAATACCAATTTTTTATCAGTAATGAAAAAATTATCTCAAAAAGAACAAATAACTATCATTATTCTAAGCATCCTACTTACTATCTATGTTTACTATACAATTATGCCGAAAGGTTAGGAAAATGCGAACTGTAAATAATCAGTTAAGATTGAAAACTTCATAACAATTCTTAAGCACTTCAAAACAAATTTTATATTTTCGCAGTCGAAATTAATTGGAAATTAAGAAAAACAAAACATATGTTACGATCACATAATTGCGGAGAATTAAGCATAAAAAATATAGGGCAAAAAACAACTTTATGCGGATGGATACAGAAATCGAGAGATTTGGGCGGTATGACTTTTATTGATCTCCGCGATCGCTATGGTATTACCCAATTGGTTTTCAATATGGAAAAAAACGCAGTTTTATGTGATGAGGCTAGAAAACTCGGGCGAGAATTTGTTATTTGTGTAAACGGAAAAATTGAAGAACGTAGCAATAAAAACCTGAAAATCCCTACAGGAGAAATTGAAATCATTGTTGAAAAGCTCGAAGTTTTAAATAAATCAAAGTTGCCTCCTTTCACAATTGAGGATGTTACCGATGGCGGTGAAGAACTAAGAATGAAGTATCGTTATTTAGATTTGCGTAGAAATCCACTGAAAAAAAATATAGAACTAAGGCATCGCATGTCGATTGAAACCCGAAAATATCTTGATTCCATCGGATTTTTTGAAATCGAAACTCCTAATCTGATTAAATCAACTCCCGAAGGCGCCAGAGATTTTGTTGTGCCTTCACGCATGAATCCGGGAGAATTTTATGCTTTACCTCAATCGCCTCAAACATTTAAGCAATTGTTAATGATTGCCGGCTATGATCGTTATTATCAAATAGTAAAATGTTTTCGTGATGAAGACCTCAGAGCCGACCGCCAACCCGAGTTTACTCAAATCGACTGTGAAATGTCGTTTGTTGATCAGAGTGATATTTTAGAAACTTTCGAGGGCCTTGCGAAACATCTTTTTAAAGAAGTTAAAGGAATTGAAATTGAGAAATTCCCCGTAATGCCTTATTCCGAGGCTATGAAATATTATGGTTCGGATAAACCTGATATTCGTTTCGGAATGAAGTTTGCCGAGCTTAATGATATTGTAAAAGGAAAGAATTTTAAAGTTTTCGATGATGCTGAATTAATTGTTGGTATTGCCGCCGAGGGTTGTGGAACATATTCAAGAAAACAATTGGATAAATTAACTGATTTTGTTAAGAAACCTCAGATTGGTGCAAACGGTTTGATATATGTAAAATGTAACGAAGACGGTAGTTTTAAATCCTCTGTTGATAAATTCTTTGATCAGGAAGCACTTAAACTCTGGGCTGAGAAATTTAATACAAAACCGGGTGATCTTATACTTGTTCTTGCCGGCGAAATCCATCGCACCCGAAAAGCTCTTTGCGAACTTCGCCTCGAAATGGCTAATCGCCTCGAACTTCGTGATCCGGAAAACTATTGCCCTTTGTGGGTTGTTGATTTCCCATTGCTCGAATGGGTTGAAGAATCTCAGCGATTTCACGCAATGCATCACCCTTTTACTTCACCAAAAACTAAGGACATCGGATTGCTGGAAACTGACCCTGCTAATGTTCGGGCAAATGCTTACGACATGGTCATTAATGGAGTTGAAATTGGTGGAGGATCAATTCGTATTCACAATCGCGATTTGCAACAACTTATGTTCAAACACCTTGGTTTCACCGATGAAGAAGCACAAAATCAATTTGGTTTTTTGATGAATGCATTTGAATTTGGAGCACCTCCTCATGGTGGGATTGCCCTCGGTTTCGACCGTTTGGTAGCATTATTCGGGGGGCAGGATTCAATTCGTGATTTTATTGCCTTTCCGAAAAATAATTCAGGGAGAGATATAATGATTGACTCCCCTTCATCAATCTCAAACGAGCAACTGAATGAATTAAAATTGAAGATAGTAAAAGAATAAAATTATCTCAGGCCTCAGCAAATTCAACCTTCTGAGAAAAACACATTCTTGCTGCTTTGCTCAAATGTTCTCTATTCCTAAAATGCTTGTTCAAATTCCTCATCGAAGCGTTTATTAATATAATCGCAACCATGATTGAATATTCTATTATTATTATTGTTCGATGTATAATTGAATTTGAACTTTTTGCCAATATTATTTATTGGTAATAGCGACATTGCTTCCGACATAACACCCTCAATTGATTTTGATTCTTCTCTCGAACCAAGTTTTTTCAAAATATCAATCATTTGTTTATAGGATGATTTCTTCACCTTTTTGTCAAAATGTTTTTCAAATTTCTGAATAACTCTTTGAGTATTTGTATAATTACCACCTGTTTCAATCGGGAAGGAAGCAGGAAGAACCAAATCAGCCATCTGAGCGGTTTCGGTGAGGAAATAGTCCTGAACAACTACATAATCAACAATTGAGAGCCATCCGGCAACTTGCACTTTGTTAAGCGCACAACCCATAGGGTCTTCACCAAATATAAAAATATTTTTAAGGATACCTTTTTCTAAAGATTCATACTGGCTTACATTAACGGTTTTTGGTAAGTTTCGTGTATGCCATAACTTTTTCATCTTTCGTTGAAGAGGTTTATCAAGAATTGCTTGCGAACCAACACCTAAGGTAGGGCAAATTCCCATATCGAACAATCCCTGAGAATTATTTTTTTCTTTTAATGAAATCAAGCCGCTTGAAGTTTTCCCAAGCTTTCCTGTGATCATGGCAAGATTGAATAATTCAAATGAAGCGTTTGAAGAAATCTCCTTTTCAGAAAATACGATAATAGCATTCATTTGGTTATTAAATTCTTTTGCAAATTCAATAATATTATCCATATATTTTACTCCCGATAGCTTAACTAATTCAACAAAGTTTTCTTTTAAAACTTTCTTTTTATATTCTTCAAAATCTGAACAATTATCTTTGATAAAAAGCGCGTTTTCAAAATGATTTGCTATTAGGTAATAATTAACGGCTTTAATAAAATAATAATAGGATTTAATAAAAATAGCCTCATCAACTTTATGCTTCATGCTGCTGTTTTTATCGGTTGAAATCAACTCAATCGGGATATTATTTTTTTGACGGGCATTATTTATCATAAAACCGGCTACCGCATTGTCTTTGTTAATTTCAGCACCAATCAAATAAATTTTATTAGCATCTTTTATTTGCTCAAAAGGAACATTTTCAATTGAATTTCCAATGTAACCATTCCCTCTGTTTAGATAATGAAAACTTGTAACATTATTGGTTTTCGCACCATTTCGGGCTAATTTTTGCACAAGGTACATTTCTTCATTTGAAAGTCTGGCTCCTGTAAAGAAAACATTATCATCGGGTTCAACATTTTTTATTTTCTCAGCAATAATTTCGTAAGCTTTTTTGAACGAAATTTCCTCAAATCTCCCGTTAACCTTGAGTAAGGGTTTTGTTATTCTTGAAACATCATTCAAATAATGGTAGCCAAATTTGGGATATTTACACAGATTGCCGTCATTGTTTATTAAGCCTTCGTTACCTGTAACTTTCATCACAAAGTCTTTTTTGTAATTAAGTGAAATATCGCACCCGATCGAACAATAATTACAAATTGTTTCAGCCTGATTCAATTTAACCGGTCCGGGTTTGAAAATTACGTTTTCGGTAATTGCACCGGTCGGGCAAGTTGAAATACAAAGCCCACATGATTCACATGGTGTATCGGAAAGTGAATTTCCGAAACTTGGTGCAACATAGGTTTCGTAACCCCTGTTTACTAATCCTAATGCGTTTGCTCCAACAACTTCATGACAAATTCTTATACATCTTGAGCACAACACACATTTATTATTATCAATTTCGATATATGGATGTCTGAAATCAACCTGATATTCGTTAAATTCGCCACTAAACTTATTTTGTTCAGCATTATATTCGGTAGAATATTTTTTCAAGTCGCATGTAAAATATTCGTTACAACCACATTCCAAACATCGTTGTGCCTCATGTTTTGCGACATCTTCGCTATTGTAACCAAGTTCAACTTCCTCAAAATTTGATCTGTTACTTGGGTCAAGAGTAGGCATTTCATCACGCATTTGTTTTTCAAAATGACCGAGGTAATCTTCGGGAACTTGTTTTTTGAAATTATCTTTTTTGCTTAGGAATTCTTTTTTGGGAGGCACAATTTCTTGTCCTAATAGAAATTGGTTACAAGAATTCGAAGCAATTTTAGCCTGAGCAATTGCTTCGATCAAAGTTGCAGGCCCTGTAACTCCGTCTCCGGCAGCGAATATTGATTTTATTCCTGTTTGTAGAGTTTCGGAATTAGCATCAATGTCACCCCAACGATTTGTTTTAAGTTCTTCCCCTGAATAATTTTTGTTTAGATTTTTAAGAAAATTAACATTCGTTTTTTGCCCGATAGCTGCTAAAATAAAATCAATCTGAAGATCGAAATCTGATCCATCAATAGGTATCGGCCTTCTTCGTCCGGAAGCATCAGGTTCACCTAATTTCATTTTTAGGCAAGAGATTGACTTAACTTTTCCTTCTTCATCCTTATTTACTTTTCTTGGATTTGTCAGGAACATATATTCAACGCCTTCGAGTTTTGATTCGTGAATTTCGATTGGATTAGCCGGCATTTCTTTTTCCGTTCGACGATAAATGACGAAAACTTCTTCAGCGCCGCAACGTTTTGCAGTACGACAGCAATCCATGGCAGTATTTCCACCACCGATAACCGCAACTCTTTTTCCTTTGAAATCATAGTGTTTGCCACTTACTTCCATTTCTTTCAGAAAATAAATTCCCGGATGAACATTTTCAGCATCATCGCCCTCACAACCTATTAAAGTACCTATTTGTGAACCTATTGCTAAGATACCGGCATCATAATCGGCCTTAATATCTGCAAACTCAAGGTTGTCGCCAAGTTTTTTATTGAAAAAAATATTAACACCCATTTCGGTAATATTATCAACTTCTTTTTGAAGCAAGTCGTTTGGTAAGCGATATTCGGGAATTCCATAGCGCAACCAGCCACCGGCTTTTGGAGCAGCTTCATAAATATCAACCTGATGTCCTTCTTTTTGAAGGAAAAAAGCTGCGGATAAACCTCCGGGTCCAGCACCAATTACAGCAACCTTTTTACCGGTTGAATCTTTTATCTGCGGTTTAAACTTGCTTTCCGATTCAAGGTCGTAATCAGCAGCAAAGCGTTTCATATAATCAATACCAACACCGGTTTCTTCATCAAGTAGATTACGGCGACAGTCTGCCTCACACGGACGAACGCAAACTCTTCCACAAATAGCAGGTAGAGGATTTGTTTCTTTAATTAAAGCAACAGCTTCGTTATACATACCTTTGTCGATGAGCGAAATATATCCTTGAACATCAACTCCGGCTGGACAAGCTTGTTTACAAGGCCCTACACAATCGGCATAATGATTGCTTAAAAGCAGGTCCAATGCTGTTTTTCTTGCTTTTTTAATTCTTTCATTATTGGTATGAATTGTCATACCCTCTGATATTTTCGTAGAACAAGAGGGTTGTAAACCTCTGAATCCTTCAACCTCAACTACACAAATGAAACAGGAAGTATAGGGTTCAATTCTCGGATCGTTACAAAGTGTCGGTATTTCAATATTATTTCTTTTAGCAAGTTCTAAAATGGTTTCACCTCTGATTCCTTCTACTGTTTTGTCGTCTAATCTTATATTTATTTTTTCGCTCATTTCCGAAATCTATATTTATATTGTGATAAATAAAATCAGTTTTTTATGTTGATAATTATGAGATATTAATGGCATCAAATTTACATTTTGTATAGCACATTCCACAGTTTATACAATCTTCCTGACGAATAAAATGTGTTTCTTTTCTTGCTCCGTCGATAGCGTTTGAAGGGCAATTTTTCGCACAAACTGTACACCCTGTACATTTTTCAGGATCGACTTCGTAGGTTAATAGTGCTTTACAAACTTTAGCCGGGCATTTTTTGTCAAAAATATGGGCTTCGTATTCGTCTCTAAAATATCTGATTGTTGTAAGTACCGGGTTTGGTGCTGTTTGTCCTAAACCGCAAAGAGAATTGTCTTTAATTTGATATGAAAGTTCTTCAAGTTTTTCAATGTCGTCTTCTTCACCTTTTCCCTCAGTAATTCTGGTCAGGATTTCGAGCATACGTTTTGTGCCAATCCTGCAAAATGTACATTTTCCGCAAGATTCTTTTTGAGTAAAATCAAGGAAAAATTTTGCAATATCTATCATGCAGGTTGTTTCATCCATTACTACCATTCCACCTGAGCCCATAATTGCACCGGTAGCATTAACCGAATCGTAATCGACTATTGTATCGGCAAGATGTTCTGGAATACAACCACCTGAAGGCCCGCCCATTTGGACGGCTTTAAATTTTTTACCATCTTTAATTCCACCACCAAGTTTGAAAATAACGTCACGGATACTCATGCCCATAGGAACTTCAACCAAGCCTGAACGTTTAATTTTTCCGGCAAGAGCAAATACTTTTGTTCCTTTACTTTTTTCGGTACCATATTTTGCATATTCTTCAGCTCCGTTGAGAATTATCCACGGAATGTTTGCAAATGTTTCGACATTATTAATGTTGGTTGGTTTTTTCCAAAGACCCGAAGCTGCTGGAAATGGAGGCCTTTTACGAGGCATGCCACGTTCACCTTCAATTGATGCAATTAAAGCTGTTTCTTCGCCACATACAAAAGCACCGGCGCCTTCTTTAATGTATAAATCTAAATTAAAACCATTTAAGCCTAAAATATTTTTCCCAAGATAGCCTTTTTCCCTTGCTTGTCGGATTGCAATGTTCAATCGTTTGATTGCAAGAGGATATTCCGCACGGCAATAAATCACTCCCGATGTTGCTTCGATAGCATAAGCACCAATTATCATTCCTTCGATAACTGCATGAGGATCACCTTCTAAAACTGATCTATCCATAAATGCTCCAGGGTCACCCTCATCAGCATTGCAGATGATAAACTTTTCGTCGGATTTATTGTCGTTTGCAAATTTCCACTTTAAACCGGTCGGGAAACCACCACCACCTCGACCTCTTAAGCCTGACTTTAAAATTGTCTGGATAACATCGAGTCGGGAAATTCTTTGGCCGGCAATTTTTTTCATGGCCCGATATCCTTTTCTTTCCTCATATTCCTCGATAGATTCAGGGTCAATGTAGCCACAATCACGAAGAGTGATTTTTACCTGACCCTGAACAAAATCATCTTCCGGAGTATCGAATAGGTCAGTATAAACGACATAATCTTTAATCGGTTTTGCTTTTTTTATGTGTTCTTCAATAATTTCTTTTGCTTTTTTTTCATCAACATTACCATAAAAATAGGAACCGCTTTTATCGATAACTTCAACCAAAGGTTCACGGTAACACATTCCTATACAACTTGTTTTCTTCAATTTAAAATCAAGGTTTTCTGTTTCTTTAACCAACTTGAGCTGATTAAAAACTTTATTTGCTCCGGCAGCAATTCCACAAGTTCCCAGGCCTACTATAACTTTTGTATTTTCCATATCTGATTCTTATAAATTCAATTTTACGGGTTAATGTTTTTAATTGCTTTGTTTTCTATCAGCTAATTAGAATTACATTTTAAGATTTTACATTAAGCAAAAAACATAATATTTATCTAATTACTTTCTGCCTTAACGATGTTCTTAATGATTTTAACAGCTTTGTTTCCTGTTAATTTACCGTATGTTTCATCACCTATCATCATAACAGGCGCTAAAGAACAACAACCGAGACATGCAACAGATTCAAGTGTAAATACACGATTTTCGGTCGTTTCGCCATCTTTGATTTTCAAGTGCTCTTGTATTGCATCGGTGATTGAATTTGCATTTTGAACATGGCAAGCAGTACCATGACAAACTTTTATAATATGTTTCCCAACAGGATTTAAACGAAATTGTGCGTAAAAAGTAGCTACTCCATACATATCGCTAAGTTCTATTCCAGTTTCCTTAGATAATTTTTGAAACGCTACATCCGGAATATACCCAAAAATTTCCTGTGTACCTTGTAATAAAGGAATCAAATTTCCTCTTTTATTTTTATATTTTTCAATTAAAGGATCTAATAATTTGATTTCAACAGCATCTTGCTTTATTGTTTCATTTTTGATTTTTATCCTTGCTAATCGCATATCATTTATTTTGTTTAAGTAAGAGGGCAAAAGTAAAAAATGTTTTTTTATTTTGTTACTAAACAATAATTTATATATAATCTAAATAAGAAAACTCATCAGATATATATCAGTATATCTGCAACATACAAGCTTTTTGTGAATTTATTAACAGGGTAATATTTAGATATTACAATAAAGAATTTTTGAAATAATTATAAATTTCTATTTGTGACCTGATCTTTTCGGATGAATCTGTTTTTTTATATTTATTAGGCTTTTCTTTACTTATTAT
>Ga0207996_1001756_pt1 | contig 14333 bp, 9 predicted proteins | sample AntAceMetag02UKG_FD_184773 | JGI IMG/M metagenome (GOLD analysis project Ga0207996, IMG submission 184773) | Saline lake microbial communities from Ace Lake, Antarctica - Antarctic Ace Lake Metagenome 02UKG (SPAdes) (version 2) | ecosystem: Environmental > Aquatic > Non-marine Saline and Alkaline... | reverse complement strand
CAAAAAACGATTGATAAGTTTTAAACGTCAAGCCCTGCTAAGTATACATAAACGAAGAAAAATGCTGATTATTCGGCCCTGGCTACATGTAAAATGGTTCCTGGAAGATACTTTTCAACACCCTTTAGTACCCTTGTTTTTTTACTCTTAGTGAGAAATTACTCAACAATGGGTAGTTACACAATTTTATTTACAGCCTCGAAAATCGCATAAAAAAACTGTCTACTTTTACTTGACCATTCCAACATGCCTCCTGTAAAATTTTCCGTATACTTAGATTTTAAACGAAAGTTCTATTGAATCCAGGAAAGAGATTTATAGTATTAAGTTGTGCTAAGCAATATCTTTGATGATAGCATCATATTGTTGAAGTTGTTCTTTAAAAAAACCAAGACTTCCTTCAATGTTGATGGCTTGCTCAGGGCATACACAGAAGCAATAGAGACAAGCAATGCAATTTTCCATCTCCCCCTTCTCCAGAGTTTCTGGAAGTTCCAGATCTACTGGGCAGTATTTTTTACAGCGACCACATTCAGTACAAAGAGATGGTGTGAATGATATTTTGTCAAGAATCATCTCCTCGTCAATAAAAACATCCTGGCGTAGATCAGTTAGAAAAAGGAGGTGACCAACCAGTTTAGTGTTACAGAGATAATTGAACACCTTGGTATTGCGAATTGCAAGAAAATACTTTTGTCGCTTTGGGCTGTGAATGAATGTTGCAATAGGACCAGCTGTAGGGGGGGCAAAGGAAGCAGGGGCTGACTCTAGAGGGAAGTTTGTGACAAAGTTATGATAGCTTGGGCCAATAATACCTCTTTGTTCAGCTACAACCAGTGGTGGAATTTTATGGCGATCAGCCTGAATGAAACGAGCTGCAAGGAGGTCGATGAGATAGGGGTTGGTTCCGATCAGCAACCTATTTGTTTTAACTGGCGTACCTTTAGTTGGTCCAAGACCTTCCATGGCAAACAATGCATCAACGATATGGAGATGGGGACAAATATTTTCCGTGAGATGAACGATATTTGCTGCCAAAGAGAGGTGAGTTTTCTTTTTATTATCCTGTCCCACCAGGCAACCTATCAGATTTTTGAGGCAAACACTCATGCCAGCCTCAAAATGGGTTTTCAGCTTTGGCATATTGATCAGAAAATCAGCTTCCATGCAATCCCTGGCAACCCCGGCCTGGACTCCATTCTCAAAATTGATCATAACCGGTTCGGAGTAATTCAGATCTTTCATTGCAACATTGTAATGTTGCGCCAAGGCGTCCACTTTAAGTCTTGATATTACACTAATTTGATTGCGATAAAAACCGCTGTTGGTTCCCTCGCCTATTGTGATATTTTCATATCCATTTCCCTGAAGCCATTCCAGGACAGCCGCCAGTAATCTCAAGTCGGTAGTGTTGCCGGTGAGTGCGTTCATGTTCGCATTCAAGTTGGGCTTGAGGAGAATACGGGCTTTACGGTTATCCGGCAACAGGCTTGAATAGTGGTCATCAAGGAGATGCCTCAGCTTGTATTTGATATCTGCGACACCTTCAGCTTGAATCATATTGAATCTGAAAGACATTATTGTTTCTCCATGATATGCTCCATTGCTTGCATGACGTCTAAGGCATCAATGGCCTTCATGCAGGCATGGAACTCTTAATATTTACAGGTATTTTTATCATATGTGTAACGACAGGGGAAATCTTTTTCAACCACAGTGTGACTGTCCCCGTATAGTCCGGTCTTGATACTCTTAGAGGGACCCAAAAGGGCAATAATTGGAATACCAAGTGTGGTGCTGCATGCATTGGAGCACTATCGTTACAAATAAGCACACAGGCCTTTTTGATCAAGAGTAGCATTTACCAGGAACGCTTTTTATTTGTTCCGAAAATGACCAGTGGAATCTGATATTTTGAAAAAATTGCATCATACAAAGAGGCATATCTGTCACTTTCTCATCGTTTCATGGATAGTCTGGTACCTGGATGCGCACAGATAAAACGGCAGTCTGTTTTGAGCCTGGCCAGCATTTGTTCAGCAGCCTTTTCCTCGGTACTGGCAAAAGGAATATCCCAATCAAAGGTGTCGCATTTGCAGCCAAGATGCCTTGCTATATCAAGGTGGTATTGTGTTTTATGCTATTATTTTTTATAGGGTACTACATTATTCAACATATGTGCACCTCCACCCACATTGTAACTGATCGTATGTTTGGCAGTAAGTGGGCGAACGAGCATGAGTAGCTTACGGATATAATCAAACCGAGCGTATTTAGCGGTTAACAGATCAATACAATACGGATCGTTGCCGATTATGACATGGTTGGCCCTAACTGGCGTGCCGCGGGTAGGCCCTAACCCATCCATGGTGAACATTGCGTCAACAATATGGAGGTGCGGACCGATGCTTTTTGTGATATTGAGAATGTTTGCCGCCAAGGAAAATTGGTTTTTAACTTGGGTATGTTGATTGAGAAATCAGCCTCCAAACACTCTCTTGCCACTCCTGCCTTGATCCTGTTCTCAAAGGGTATTTCAATGGGTTCCGATTCATTGAGATCAATACAATGTACCTCGTAATCAGCAGCCAGGCGATCAACGCCAAGCCGAGCAATAACGCTGATATTGTAGCGATAAAAACCACTGTTGGTACCTTCAGCAACGGTAATATCTGAGTACCCACCCTCCTTTTAAAAAAACAATAAGGGCTACCAGTAAACGGAGATCCGTAGTATTACCGGTCAACGCATTCATGTTACTGCTTAGATTAGGCTTCAACAGAATCTTCGCTTTTTTGGATAAGGGCAGCAGGTCACACCATGTTTCCATGACCGCAAAAAAAGTCTTTTGTAGATCCTGAAAAGAATGGCAGGTAACAACGTCTATTTTGTAATTAAATTGCATGGGATGGTTTTTCATTTCGTTGAAATGACGCTTTTAAAGAGTTAATATGTTAATTTATCATATAAAACAAGGTAATGCAATTTTCATGTTGTCCACAGGTTACTTGTTCTCTTTTTCCGGCTGGAATTAACACCGGTGGCATGTCCATAGAACAATGAGGATAAAAGAATTGGATGATAGGATGATATGCTTTAGATTCTCCACCGGTATATGGTACTGAAATAAGTAGTATGTTGAACTGTGATTATGAAGATTCTTTTGTGGCGGTTCATTAGTTCCTGTCAGGCAGAGAGGGGGGGGGCGGTGGTATGTTATTAAATGTTTTATACAATGCGTATCTGACGTTTCCTGGTTTTTAAAGATTCTCAGCCTACCGTAGTGCGCCACTGTAGCGGGAATGAATTTGTTTTTTGCGGTATTTGCCATACAAATAGCAAAACCCCATTTTATTATCCCTTAATACACAAATTCTACACCAAGATAAACGTTCGATATTTCGACAAGATATATCTTGTGGGAAAAATTACCATAAAAATAAAATAAGGAAACTTCAGTTGAGTAATGTTTTTGAGTGTTTTTGAGTTGACAAAAAAAACAGCAGATTGTATTTTTTTTTATAAAGATTTTTTCTGTTGGATATGTCACAGATGGCCCATTTAGTAGGGATGTTGTCCAGCACCAGAGAATAAACTTCGTATTCTATGTGGATGTCAGGGAGAGGAAGATCTTTAGGCCATTTTCTTTCGGTAAGCGTGGGAATTACACCTCTTTTTCGTAGTTGACTTCAGTCGCCCAAAAGCGATTACCTATTTATCATCAATTTGAAGCCCACCCCTCTGGCTTTAGCCTGTTCAGAAGTTCCAGAGGATAGGCAGTGATGGACAACTTCAATACTCACAATGTTGCTTCGCTATACTCGGCATTTCCACTTGATAAGACTAGGCATTTTGTCAGAACGTCTAGAGATAAATTACGCTTCCACAAAAATGGTTGCTGGCTAGATCAAGGGGATTTCCGACCACTATAGGATTTCTCGAAAAACACCAGTAGCTTCGCAATCTCAAGTAAGTGAGAAACGAAACTCCTAATGAACGGATCTACCCTTCTTTAACTTTAGGGATATACTCAGAAATGCATAATGAATATGATGCAATAATAATTGGCTCTGGGATGTCTGGTTCTGTAGCCGCCATGGAGGCTTGTGAGCGTGGTCTCCGTACGCTGGTTCTTGAAGCTGGGCCCACCCCACCCAAAAACTTTTTTTCGCACGAAACGAAAGGAACTCTCTCTCTTAACCTTGTTTTGAGATTGCGTGCGATCCTCGGCGGTAATTATCGAGAAGCTTTGGCCAGCTATTTCTCTAGGCCATTGTACGAGATAATCTCATCTACAAAATTACCGTACTCGATTGCGCCCGGTAAACCGTACTCTTGGACACGTGTGCGTGCAGTGAACGGGAGAGGCCTTTTTTGGGGCCGTCTTGCATTGAGGCATACACAGGCCGAGCTTGAAGCTGCGGCGCTTGATGGCATAGGCGACTGCTGGCCAATCAAGATCGACGAGCTTGAACAATATTATTCTAAGGTGGAAGCTGTGATGAATGTGGTCGGGCCGGAAAAGGTTCGTGCTGAACACCGTTCTCTGCTCGCTGACAAGTCAGCCCCGCTTCGGCCTGTTGCGCAATGGGTGAACGAGCGGTTGACGAAAGAGTTCCCAGAAATGTCTGTGTATAATATCCGCCGGGCGGAGTATGACAAGGCGATGCTTTCTCCTATGCTTGAGTGCGCACGTGCCACTGGTCTAATGACATTGCAGGATAACTCCGTGGCAACCGCCCTAACATTGTCGGAGGACGGCAGCCGTGCAACAGGGGTTGAAATTGTTGATAGGATTACAAAACGCCGAACGACCTTGCAAGCTCGCATCATTATGTTGGGCGCTTCGAGCTTTGAGTCGATCCGTCTCCTGTTTAATACAGTTCATGGGAAGCACCCGAACGGTGTTGGCAACTCATCTGGATTGCTAGGTAAGGGGGTAATGGATCACGTTCACACTAAGTACTTCGCCCACATCCCTGAGCTGGCTGCGCTTGTTGAAAAGCACGAGTGGAATCCTCTTGACATGAAATGCAAGACGCACAACGGCTTTTATATCCCTCCATTTATGGGTTCAGAGGAGGACAAGGGATTCTTGCGTTGTTATCAAATTGAAGGAACAGCATTGCCAAGATGGAATACTGTGTTTTTTGCAGCATGTGGAGAAATGTTGTCTCGCAATGAGAACAAAATAACAATTCATCCTACTAAGAAGGACGAATGGGGGGTCCCCTTGCTGCACATTGATATTGCATGGTCTGATAATGAGCTACGCATGATACGTCATCAGGAAAAAACGATTAACCGGATAATTGCTGCAATGGGCGGAAAAAAGGCACGTCTGATGTCGTTTTTGGCATCAGCTCGTGAGCTGGCTCCTGGGGTCCAGCGAAAAACCATTCCTGGTATGGGGATTCACGAGGTCGGAGGTGCGCGTATGGGAACTAATCCGAAGAAATCAGTTACGAACTCTTACGGTCAGCTCTGGGATGTGCCAAACGTATTTGTCTGCGATGGTGCAGTGTTGCCTTCGATGGGATACCAAAATACGACGTTGACTATCCAGGCGTTGGCAGCTCGGTCTGCGGCCCAAGCTGTGATGCTCCATCAATGCGGTGATCTCTAAGTGATGCTCATCAATTGGGCATATTTATTGGAGCGAGCAAGGAGGCATGGTTTTGATAGCGTGCGCGACTGGTTCGCACTGGCCGGTAGTTACAATGCCATCGACCGATTCCGTCGTGACTTTGGCAAATACGCTGAGCGTCGTTACATTCTTCCTTTGAACTCTGGAACTTCGGCTAATGAAGCGGTGATCTTCGGGCTCGGGCTGGAACCAGGTGCGGAGGTCGTTTGTCCGGCGGCATCGCCAATCTTTGTATCAATGTCCATACTGGCTGCAGGAGCCATCCCTGTCTTCGCAGATGTCAATCCCCAAACTTTGATTCCTGGGGCCGATGACATTAAACGTTGTCTTAGCTCAAGAACACGGGCTATCGTGGTGGTCCACCAGTTTGGTCAACCAGCTCCCATGGACGAGATTCTTGCGCTGGCGAAAGATCGTAGACTAAAAATCGTAGAGGACTGTGCTCAGGCGTACGCCAGCTACTACGGCAATTGCAAGGTCGGTACTCTAGGTGATGTTATGTGCTCAAGTCTTCAACGATCCAAGCACTTGACATCCATCGAGGGCGGATTTGTCGCCACGGATGATCCAGAGATATACAAGCGAAGCGTTTTATATTCGAACGCCGGCATGCCTGCGTTCGGATATGATATGGCAACTCCAGAACCGGACGTCATTGACGGATTCCGTGTCCGGGGGCACTGGAGCTTTGGCCATATACACCGAATGACTAATTACCAAGCAACAGTAGCCTGTTTACGCCTCAAGAGGCTTGACTCCTTCTGTCGAATGCGCCGTTTCAACGTGGCGGCCCTTGAAGATCGCTTGCAGAATTGTCAATCGATTGAATTAGCTCCTCATCATGAGGGGAGCACTGCTAATTTTTGGCAATACCCATTACAGCTTAATTCTACGCATATTAAGGCTTCGGCATTGGAGATAGTGAAGAAGGTGTTTGACAGAATTCCACGTGCACCGATTACGGCTCACGCTGAGATTAATTACCTTGAACGTGTGTTCCAGGATATCGAGCGTACTCGAATAGGTCCACATGGGCAGGTTATCCCAGATAGCGTGAGCTACGCGCCAGGAACATGTCCGGTTGCTGAGGAGGCAGCCAAACGATCCTTTCACGTCAATGTGCATCATACAATTCCAGCGTTTTTTTTGAAGTATGTGGCGAATACGATTAAGGAAGTTGTTGAAGAGAACGAGTGAGGCAATGTTGCACCTACTCAAAACGTCATAATTTCTTAATAAGTGGTGGTAACTTATAAAAAAAACAGCACTGGTATTTATTGTTACTTTTTGACCACAAACCGAATATTTACCGGGGCGGTAGGGTAGAAGAATGAAACCCAACAATCATGTGACATCAAAGGCGCTTGAAGATTTTTTCTTTAATCGCCTTTTTTATCCGCTAAGGCGCCACTTTCAAAGGGTGGCCAATTTTAGCCGAACGATGAATCCGCTGTCTTATAAACGATGATAGTACTGTAACTAATTAGCCAACAGAGACCGAATGAAGATAGGTATTGATTATCATACAGTTAACGATTTCATGCAGGGATCCAGGACATATGTCTACAACCTCTCCCGGGCACTTATAGAAACGGATAATTCAAACGAGTATTATTTATATTGCACCAATAAGAATTTTGAGATTCCTCCTGAGCTTAAGAAACCAAATGTCCATATAAAATATATTGTTCCGGCTACCAGGTGTATCCGGTTGCCGGTTTCCTTTCCGATCGCTTTGGCCTACAATAAAATTGATGTCTTCCATTGCCAGTATATCGGACCGCCTTTTTCATTGACCCCGTATGTGGTAACAATACATGACATTGTTCATGAGACAAATCCGGAGTTTTTCCCAACTGCCTTACGGAGGGCAATGAGTCTTACCTACCCTTTTTGTGCCAAAAGGGCCGCCAAGGTCCTGACAGTTTCGGAATACAGTAAGAATGAAATAGCCAGGCTTTATGATATCCCAAAGGATGATATTCTCGTTACCTACAACGCTGTTTCCAATAGTTTCCGGCCCATTTTTGACGGCGCGCTTTTGGAGATGGTTAAGAATAGGTATGGGATAGATACAAGATATATATTGTTTGTGGGCAGGCTGGAGCCAAGAAAAAATATTCCAAACTTGGTAAAGGCGTTCAATTATTTAAAAATTACCCATGGCATTCCGCAAAAACTGGTCATAGCTGGCATGAAGGATTTTAAGTACCTGGATATTTTTGAAACCGTCAAAGAGCTGCAGTTGGAGGATGAGATAATATTCACGGGGAGGATCGAGCAGGAGGATCTGCCAGCGCTCTATAGCGGAGCCGATCTTTTTGTTTATCCTTCATTAGGCGAAGGCTTTGGTATTCCGCCTTTAGAGGCCATGGCATGCGGAACTCCAGTAGTTACTTCCAATACCACATCCCTGCCGGAGGTCGTCGGCGATGCAGGAATCATGATTGACCCCCATAGTATTGAGGAGCTGAGCTCCGCGATGTTGAGGGTTCTATCAGATAGTAACCTAAGCGACGGGCTCAAAAGCGCTGGCGTGGAACAGGCAAAAAAGTTTTCATGGCATAAAACGGCTGAGATAGTACGTAAATGTTATGAACAAATTTATGAAAAGAGGAAATTGGCCAGATGATTTATTTACGACTGATTGCTTGCTTCCGCTCTTGACTTGCGAAGCTCACCTTAATCGTCTGTTAATAGAAATCCTGGACGGAACTCTTCCCAGAATTCCCAGAGATGGGGAAATTCTGTGACATATTTCTCCAGGATTTGTGCATAGGCCTGGACGGCCTCTGAGTAGTCGATATTAAGGTTAATCGGTTCTTCAATGATGATTTGTTGGTGGTATTTATCACGCACCACGAATGCAGGGACTACACTGGCCCCTGTCCGCATTGCCAGAGATATGGGAGCGGTAGGAAATAGCATCCTTTGGCCCAGATAGGGAAAAGGGTGGTAGGAGGAACCCATCCGCTCTTTGATTCCGTTGCCATCTCCAGCAATAATAAGTATTTCTCTCTTTTTCAGACACCGATATAGTTTTCTCGGGAAACCATCGGCTTGGATAAAATTGGTCGGAATTTTTTCCTCAATACGTTTTCTATGTTTCTGGGAAACCTTTTTCTGGATATGGGTAAGCTCACCTTGAGACATATGATAGATCAATTGGTTCACTGTGTAACCGCTATGACCGAGAGCGACTTGAAGCATCTGCTTGGCTCCGAAGTGGCCGGTCAAAAGTACGATGCCTCTGTTTTTTGCAAGTTCACGATCCAGAATTTCCCTGCCACGGATGGAAACATAATGGGACAGATTTGAAGGAGTTATTGAGGGGTATTGGATGAATTCCAGATTATTTCGGAAATGGTTCCGTAGGTTTTCTTTGACAATCGCATCGATATCAGGGGCCGGTAGCCCCAAGGCCAAAGTCACATTTTTCTTCATGGTTTGGATCCTGCGATGGCCTGAGATAAGGAAGTCGATAGAGCCCAAGCAACTACCAAGCATGTAAATAATAGATAATGGTAGCAATTGGATTATCCATCGTACAGGATACCAAAATACGACTCTGCCAAGATCTTTGATAATATTTGGTTGGGCAATCATATCTGATAGAAGAGTTTATGGCCTTTCAAGAGTGGCCTCTTTGTTTTGCTTAGTCATCCCGAGACTTGTTGCGAGAGTCTAATTATTAGGGTTCACATAAAAAAGCTTGGCAAGTTCAAAAATGTAAAGTGGTAGTCTAACCCAAATAGCCAAGATCTTTTAACCTTTTCTCAATAATTTTTTCATCATCGCCATCCAAAGTATTCTGATCCGATGTCAAATCGCTTTCAGAAACTATTTTAACATCATCACTATGTGGTTTGGAGTCTTTTGCAAAGAAATCCTTCCGGACCTTACCATCCATATCTTCTGATACCGCAACTCCAAACAAATGGAGGATCGAGGGTGCTAGGTCTAAAATTGACAGATTGGAGACTTCCAGACTTTTTGTCATATCTGGCCCATAACCTAAGAAAATTCCTTCTTTTTTATTTTCACCTTTCCATATTAATGGCTTGGAGAATACATTTTTTTGGCCAATAATACCTGCAATACGAACACCATGATTGTAATCAATAACCAAATCAGGGGAATTTTTCATAAAAGGACCGTGATAGATAGTGTCAGCCGCTACTACATCTCTAGCAATTTTTTTATTGCTGTTGGGTAATGTTAATGCCTTCAATTCATCGGTGAAATTTTTAACCAGTTCATGATAAGTTTCATTCGTTTTGTCGGAAAGAACATATATTGGCCCCTGGCCCAGACCAAAGATATCAGATTGGTCCCACTTTATATTTTTAAATCCAGCCTCTCCTTTCAGATTGCCTTGCTGATCAGGAACCGAATCTCTCCACGATATCGGCATTCTTTTTTTAAGAAAATGTCTTATTTTCAAAGCCTCAGCTACATGATTAAGCCTGTCCCGATTTATTCCCAACGAGAATAACATATCTGTATATGATTTTTTTATTTTAAGGAATCCCTTTACTTCAAGCCAAGTATTAATTAACAGCTCAATTTTAACGGGCATTGAACCATGGTCAGACATAACCCAGACATTTGTGCCCTTTTCAAGAAATCGACCTATCCACTTATCAATAATTTGCCAGCCTTTTTTAACATGTTCAGCATCCCATAAAAAATGCTGCAATACATTGATATAGAAACTGGTTACCTGCACAAAGTCAGTCTCATCTTTTTCCATCAGGTATTCTGCAACTTTGAATCTGCTTTCAATAAGTTCCAGGATTTCTTCAGCCAAGGCATTTCGATTGGCGGGATCATGGCTCCCACTGCTATGAACTTTGTACCCGAACTTCAAGCTTAATTCTTCTTCTAATGAGGTTGGATTGCAAAATCCATTATTTGCAGCATCAGGTCCGCCGGAGATAACATAACCATCAACTTTTTGAGGTGGATAAGTGAGAGGAGTGTTAATGATGCCTGTTCTATATCCAGCTGTATTTAAAATATTCCAGAAATTTACTACGTTTTGACCGCTGCCAGGATTGAAAATAGTTCTACGATTTTTAACGTCTATGTTTCTCCACCAGAAGATCCCTAGTTTTCCAGGGTTTTTCCCTGTACTATAACATCGCCAGTTGGGACTGGTACATGGTGGAAGGCAGCATGACAAATCTCCAGAAATACCGTTATTTACCATGAATTTGATGTTTGGCAAATCACCGTTATCAAGCCATGGTCTTATCAGTTCAAATCCACCACCATCAATTCCAACCACAATCAATTTTGGTATTTTCATGTACTAAATTCTCCGAATCAGGTCCCTGGTTACTATTTTTGCCAGAAAACATCATTAATATAGCTTTTGAGTTGGCTTTGAATAAGCCGAATTTATATTGTATTCTTTTTTCCCGTTAAAGATTTCTTCAAATTTGTAATTATACTTCTGAATATCTCAATTTCCTGTTGCGTGAAAGCCTTAAAGAGACACAACAAAAAGAAATAAAACAGGGATCCGATTGCGAGTAACAAAAACCCGTTAATTGTATCTGAAAAGAGTATAAGTAGGCCTATTAAGCAACTACTGCAGATAAGGGGGCGGTAAATAATCGAAAGGAATTTTATGTTTCCGATATATTTGTTCAAATAATAGAAATTAACAATAACAAGAATTGCAGCTGATACGATGATTGACCAAGTAGCTCCAATGTACCCGTATTTTGGTACTAACATAAATCCAAGTATACAACTGGCGGTAAGGCATAAGCCAGAACTTATTGTAAGTATCTTCTGTTTTTTCAATGAAGTTAATATATTACTCAAAAGAAGATCAATACAGAGAAGAACAAGTACCCATATGAGAATTTTAAGTGAGTCTGCAGCTTCAATAAACTCATTTCCAATAGTCATAGTAATCGCATCAGTTGCATATAATGATATGTATATACAAAATGGAAATGTAGTAATAAAAATATATTTCAACAGGATCTCATATGCATTTTGCAGATTGGCAATTTTATTTTCATCATTTGCCATGCGGGAGAGGATTGGAATATACGCAAGAAAGAAGGATCTAGGCACTATCAAGACTTGTTGGATAACCCGGAGCGGGGCCTGAAAAAGGGCAATTTCCACGGTCTCCCGAAACAGCTTCAGAAAAAAAACAAAAACATTATTACGCCCCTGGATCATAACCATAGATAATGCAATAGGGTACGCTTCTTTTACAATATATATTACGGCTTTAAAATCTATACATAGTTTAATCCTGACAAATTTAAATCTTAGAATACCGAGAACCGAAACAAAAGCAATACTGTTTGCCAATACCAGAGCATAAAAAAAACTTATTAATCCCAGGTCCCAAAATGCAACTGCCAGAAAAAAAATAATAGTTAAGGTCCGAGAAATCACACTTGCTATCACATCAAATAATATTTTTTCATAAGCAACAAACACAGCACAGACTGTTGATAGCATTGCTAGAAAAATATTTCCTAAAATTGCCACGTTAAGGGCCTGTGAAGAATAGTTCGATGCTTCGAAGATATAATTGCTAACTATAGATGCAAAACACCAAATAATAATCCCCACAACAATATTCAGAAACAGACCTGAAGTGACAAGATTTGCTGCACATGCTTTGTTTATGGAAATGTCCCTGATCATTATACGAGGCAGTGCAAAGCTGATAAGTGGCCCGACTACAAAAACAATTGCCCTGATAAAAGCATATTCGCCAAACTGCTCTATGCCAAGATAGCGGGCAGCAAGGACAACCGTGACTACACCGGCCCCCAATTCTGTAAATCGTGCCACAAGGGAGAAAAATGTATTGTTTACAATCCTACGATTTTGTCTTAGCGTATGTTCCAAAAATATACCTCAACAATTGTTGCTGTCTTTAAAGCCCTTTAACAAGCTATGGGTAGCCTGAAATTATATTTTGGTGCGGTGTCTCACCTATTCAGGGTATGCTTGATCGACCGGGCGCAGCGACCCCCAACACGATATCAAATACGACCAGCGGCCAGGATTGACGGTTGACTCAAAACACATCCTTGGTGAGATATGCCTGCAAGCACTGTGGCAACGGTAGAGACAGTGAGGCGACCCAGCCAGCATCGCATTCGTGCTGTTCACAGTGGCGGCAAATGAAGCCAGCAAAGAATCGCTTGGCATAGAGGATGGGTGAGCCGTCTTCCTTATTTCGGAAGTGGTACTGGAAGGCCAGCAGAGTCGTGAATACTCAAATGCTCTATGATAATCTTTCTAATAAACTCATGACCTTCCGGTGTCCAATGCTTGTCTTCTCTAAAATAATATAATTCAGGTTCTTTTGAATTTTGGAAGTATGGTAAAATATCTAAATATGGCAGTTCTATCTTTTTTAAAAATTCTGTCAGTTTTTTTTGCGGATTATAAATATCACATTCTTCAAAGACACCCGTATCAATTACTTGCAAATGATCAGGAATGATAATAATTAATATCGGAATATGATTGTTATTCGAAAATTCTGAAATTTTATTTAACATAGAAAACGTCGTAGAATATAATAAATTTTGATTTTTTTTATTTCCATCACAAAACAAATTAATCCTTTCGTTTCTCAACTCCGCTTTATTAAATACATCCCTAAACCAAGGGATACTCCATAATGAATATTTCACAACATTTATTACGCGAGACTCCCTTACGAATTTTCTGAAGGACCCAGCAAAGAATTGTTTTTTCGTATCATTTGTACGGATCCTTAACGCATTCTGATCATCAAGGAAATCATTTCCAACAAAAAAACCTATAATAATTTGGCGAGGGTTTAATTTTTTTGCATACATATTTAGCATGTCAAAATAATGACTGGTGCCTTGACCAGGAAAAGATAAATTAACTATTGGAAGTTGGAATTGTGGAGTTTTGGAAAGTCTTTCAGAAAATCGCAATTCTCTTTCAACACCCCATCCAAAAAAATAGGAATCCCCTAAAAAGAGTAATGGTCTTTCAAGCGACATTTTATCAAAATCAATTTCCCTTTCTCTAAAGCCCAGTGAGTTTGCGCGGATATCAACTTTGAAATCTCTAGCAATATGCTTTCCAGTATAATTTGGTTCAAATACAGTTACGATGTCACTGAGGTTCTTTCTATTAGATTGGGGTTCAAACACTCCCGATCGTTTTGCGAAAAAGGGGAAATATCTCAATCCCATTTCTATTCCGACTAAACATATAAAAATAGTGCCGATGAGAATCAATAATTCACGCTTTTTTATCGATGCACACGTCATCTTTCCCCTCCATAAGAGTGTTTTGAAGCAAATAGTGTTTACGTGGAAAAAAACGTTACGTTTGCTCCAATAATTATTTCTCAAACCATTGTTGCAGTCGTTAATCTACGAAGGTTTCGCGTTTTTATAGATTATTCAAAAGATACTCAGATATCAACTGATGACCAAACTCAGAGAAATGCATTGTATCATTAAAAACATACAATTTTTTCACATCAATTTTATTATCGCTTATATAGTTTTGAAGATAATCATATAAGCTGAATTCGTATAATAAGTGCATAGCCTCTGTAGGTAGCAGAGCCCAAAACACCTTTGAGTAAAACAAGGCTTAGGTGTATTCTGGAAAAAAGCTACCAAACGATTTTCCGGAGGTTCCAAATGAG
>Ga0207996_1001747_pt1 | contig 14380 bp, 10 predicted proteins | sample AntAceMetag02UKG_FD_184773 | JGI IMG/M metagenome (GOLD analysis project Ga0207996, IMG submission 184773) | Saline lake microbial communities from Ace Lake, Antarctica - Antarctic Ace Lake Metagenome 02UKG (SPAdes) (version 2) | ecosystem: Environmental > Aquatic > Non-marine Saline and... | reverse complement strand
TTTGTTTTCTAAAAACTTTATCAGCGCTTTTGATGTTCTTTCGCTTTCTGCTATATCTTTTTTTATGTAAAGCATCCTGATGTAATCCCTGGTTGTCTTTCTTCCATATCCTTCTGCTATATCTTTTTTCCTTGAGCGCTGAGGGTTAGGGCTTTACTGCGTGTCACTCGAACCCTTGAATCCTTGACACCTTGTACCCTCTGAGACCACTCCCGCTCAATTAGAAATAAACCACTTGTTTTAGCTTCTCGCCAGAGGCGAGCAAGAATTGACTACAACTAATCGGGAGATGATCCAAAATTAATAACTTTTTATGTATTCCTGTGGTTGAAATCTTCACCTTTCTTGAACTTGAACAAAATTGAGCATTTTTCAAGGGTTTTACAACAGGCAAAAAAACATCATGTTTTGATCTTAAGTTTTTCAAATACAGAGTCAACAACCTGTATAAACCAGTTGCGCTGCTTTTCTGTTGCATAGCTGATACAGTTACATCTTATTATGTTTTTGCTGCGAACCAGAAGTTCACAGGCCATAAATGTTGGTTCTAAATCAATGGCAAAATAAAATGGCTGACATTTTGTATGCTCGGCCTGAACATCGCTAAGAATATCCTGGTCAAGCAACAGCCAGTAAATACCATCTATACCGGAATCATCAAAATTCTCATCCAGATAAGCCCTGATCGTTTCATAATCTTCCGGTCTTAGATCATCAATTAAATATTGTTTCATAAAAATAAAATTATCACAGCTAATTTATAGGTGCAATATGAAAGTTAAAGGCTTATTTAACGAGCCCTTTGCGAGATCTTTGCAAAACATCCCTTTTTGCCCAATTACTGCGTCAGGCTCAAATTTTAAGCCTCGCAATACTCAATGTATTCCTACGTTTAAACCTTATTTAAAATTTGGTCGCCTTCCTTGAACTTGAGCAAAATTGAACATTTTTCAAAGGTCTCTTTGCAAAACACTCGCTTTTGCCCGAGTTCTTGCAGTTTAGCCGGAATTAATCTGAATCCCAAAAATGCTCACAGAGCGAACAAATCTTACTTTTTACGTCACGATCAATTGTGAGCTAAGCAGATTAAATGTTATTATACCATATATTGTATTTATGCAACAAAATTATACAGCAATTTGTGCTTTTTGCTTTACAAATTAACACCTTCCTGTTATTTAAAAAAATTAAACAACCTTAAACTGCAAACCATTATGAAACTTAAAAAATTAGAAATAACGGGATTCAAGTCATTTTCTGATAAAACCTGTATTGATTTTCATTCAGGCATTTCCGCAGTTGTAGGCCCTAATGGGTGCGGGAAGAGCAACATAGTTGATGCATTACAATGGGTTATGGGCGAACAGAGCGTAAAACAGCTCCGCGGAAAATCCATGGAAGACATTATATTTGCCGGTTCAAACGGTAAATCTCCGTTGAACATGGCGGAAGTTTCATTAACGATTTTTAATGATAACGGCGATGCTCCTGAAGAATTAAAAGACTTTACAGAAATAATGCTGACAAGACGTCTTTACCGGTCAGGCGAAAGTGCGTATTTAATCAATAAGCGTCCCTGCCGGCTAAAGGATATCCATAATGTTTTTATGGGAAGCGGCATGGGGGCAAAGTCATACGCTGTAATCCAGCAGGGAAACGTAGGGGCAATTACTGAGGCAGGGCCGGAAGAACGGAGGTTTTTTATTGAAGAGGCCGCAGGAGTTACCCGTTATAAAAACCAGAAGAATGAAGCCCTTAGAAAAATACAGAGCACCAGGCAGAATCTTTTGCGTGTTGCAGATATAATTTCAGAACTAAAGCGGCAAATGTCAGGACTGAAACGTCAGGCAAAAAAAGCTGAAATTTACAGAAATTATCAAAAAACCATTATGCATTTAGATGTTTTTATTGCTCTGCATTATTATGATGAATACACAAAACTGATTAAAAAAACCGATCTTTTGTTAACAAGTCTTAATGACACAGATATTGAACACACATCAAAGCTGAAAAAACTAGATGCTACGATTGAAGAAATTAAATTACAGCGCTCGAAAAAAATACAGGAAATTTCAGATCAAAAGACTCATAAATTTGAACAGCAGCGCATTATAGATAAAATGGAAAATGATCTGGACCATCTGCGCAAAGACATTGAGAGGCTTGGCAATGAAGTAAGCGGACTCGGACTTGAATGCAAAAATCTGGAAGAAAAAAACACAAATATTTTATCTGAAATTAGTCAGGTTAAAGACGAAAATAAAATTCTGGAACAAGAAATAGAAAAGAATAAATATCTATTAGGTCAGAAAAAGTACGCATCCCAGGGAATTAGAGACAAACTGTCAGAGCTCAATCAGCAAATAGAAGATTACAAGGCAAATCTCATGGAAATGGTTGCCAGGGAGGCACAATACAAAAATATTTATCAAAATGCATCCAAAAACAAGGAAAGCCTGAAAAGAAGTCTAAAAAGAAACAGAGAAGAAAAACAGCTCGCAGATAATAATATAGCTTCTTTGCAAGCCAGAGAGATCAGTGCCAAAAACCAGCTTGATTCTTTAACAGCTGAACTTGAGGACATGAAAAAGCGTATTGACCTGATGCAGAAGCGACTTTTAGAAAAAAATGCTATACTCAGCAAGCAGATTAAAACGGTTCAGTCAATAGACCTTGAACTCAGTAAGACCAGATCAAAATATTTAACATTAAAGAAAATGGAGGATAACTTTGAGTGGTACAAGGACGGTGTAAGAGCTATAATGAAAAACTGCGGTCAGACTTCCTCAGATAAAATCAGTAAATCGCCGGAAAACCAATATGAATCTGATGCCGATATAATCGGCCTGATAGCAGATGTTATAGAGCCGGAACCTTCCTTTGAGACTGCTGTGGAAGCTGTTCTTGGAGAATCACTTCAATACATAATTGTAAATAATCCGGAGACCGGCCTGAGTTATATAAATTATCTGCGATCAAATAGTGCCGGCCGAAGCGGGTTTATTCCAATTTCATCTGTAAGACAGATAGATTGCAGGCATAAAGAAGAAGTGGATTTTAATAAGAGACTGATAAATCATATTTCTGTAAAAAAAGGGTTTGAAAAAATAATTGAGGCTCTTTTGGGGCATGCAATTGTTGTTTCTGATATTGAAGAGGCAGTAAAAAACTATAACAATAATGGTCTGATGAGTACCATTGTTACCAAAAACGGAGATATTGTATATAGTCAGGGTGTTATGGTTGGCGGAAGCAAGGAAAATGGAATCGGAATTCTTGCAAAAAAACAAGAACTGAAAGACCTTGATCATGAAACCAGCAGACTGAATAAGTCTCTGATAAAAGAACGCGATTACCAGAAAGAAGTGGAAGCCGAAGTTCGTAAAATTGAAACCAGCCTGCAAAAGGAAATAGAACGCAAAAACAATGTCAGACAAGATGAACTTGAGACAGAGAAATCCCTTTACAGAATAACCGAGGACCTGAAGCATGCGCGTAATAATTTTGAAATTATATGTCTCGAACAGGAACGGCTTGAAGGCGAAAAAGACGATATCAACGTAGAAATAACCAGATACAACAAAGAGTTGTCCAGCATAATAGATGGCGTAAAAGACGCAAGGGAAAAAGTTGCACAAACATCAGTAAAAATTGATTCAGCATCTTCTGAAATGGAGGACTTTAATCAGGTTGTCATGGACCTTAATCTTGAGTTAACAGCTTTAAATGCAAAACACGAAAACAGCAATAATACTTTAAAACGGCTCAAAGAGTTTTATGATGACAAGGCAAGGCGACTTACACAGATATTTTCTGAAATTGAACAAAAAAATAAAGTCAAACAGGGTTTTAAGCAGAAAGTGGTTGAATATAAACAAAGTCTTGCCAGCATGTATGAAGAAATGGAAATTTTTGAGCAAACGCTTGAAAGTAATGAGACCGAATATCAGAACATAGCTGCAATGCTGCAGGAAAACAGCAGTATTGTTTCAGATATAAACAGCAAGCGTGAAGAACTATTGCAAAAAATCCGAATGCTTGATCTTGAGCAGTCCCAGCGCCGTATTAAACAGGATAATCTTTCAAACCGCTTAACGGAATTATATCATAAATCCCTTTCACAATTGAGGTCAGAATTACCTGAAGAACCGGCAATGCCCGCAGATAAAATGGAAGATAAGCTCGCAGAATACAGAAAAAAAGTTGTTAAGATCGGTGATGTAAATCTTGGAGCTATTAAAGAATATGAAGATGTCGAAGCCCGTTTTGACTTCATGAATAAACAGCATGACGATTTGGTTAAAGCTTTGGAAGACCTTGAAAGTGTAATTAGCAAAATCAATCAAATTACTCAAAAGCGCTTTATTAAAACTTTTAATCTGATTAATGAAAAACTTGACGAGGTGTTTCCCCGTCTTTTTGATGGAGGCTCGGCCAAACTTATACTTACACAGCCTGATAAACCTCTTGAAACAGGGGTAGAGATGATGGTTCACCCTCATGGGAAAAATTTTACCAGAATAAGTCTTCTTTCTGGAGGAGAAAAAGCCCTTAGTGCTATTGCTTTTATTTTTTCCATATTTTTAATCAAGCCTACATCCTTTTGCCTGATGGATGAAATCGATGCGCCGCTTGATGATGCCAATATATTTCGTTTTAATGATCTGCTGAAAATCATTGGAACAAAATCTCAGCTTATTATGATAACCCACAATAAAAAAACTATGGAATTCGCCGACATGTTGCTTGGTGTTACCATGGAACAAAAGGGTATTTCTAAAATCGTCTCAGTCAATCTGGAAAGATAAATTTTTCCGTAAAAGACAGTTGTTGATGAAATCGTAAAAAGTAAAATTTGTTCGCTCTGTGAGCATTTTTGGGATTCAGATTAATCCCGGCTAAATTGCAAGAACTCAGGCTAACGCCCTCAAACAGCTTGCAATTTTTAACGCCAGGCTAAATCTGACCGGCCAAAAACTGATTATTTTCCTTACCGGGAAGCTTTAGCTTCAATCTTTTTCCCAAACTGCTCAATGTCGCTTGCAAATGACTTTTTACGAAGACATCAGTTGCTGATTATACAAGACTTTTGAAAAATGTTCAATTTCGCAGAACTTATATAATGCTTTTTAAATGAGGTTACAAAAACAAGAATTATGGCTTTTAACTGGTTTAAACAAAATAAAAACGATCAAAGTGAAAACACTTTATCTGACCAGCAGAAAAAGATTGAAAAAAATGATCCAGCAAAATCCACAGGATTTTTTAAACGTTTAAAAAAGGGTTTGTTTAAGACCCGTGAAATTCTTACAACAGATATTGATAAGCTTTTTGCAGGAAACCGAAAGATTGATGACGAATTGTTAGAAGAACTTGAAGAACTTTTGATTACTTCTGACATAGGGGTCAAGACAACCATGGATCTTATAGAAAGTATTTCAAAAGATTCTGCAAAGATATCTGGTCCTGATCAACTGAAGAATAAGCTCAAAGAAGAAATACTGTCTTTACTTAGTATGCATTCAGAGGATCCATTATCCCTGAAAACCGTTTCCAGGCCTTACGTAATAATGGTAATAGGTGTTAATGGGGTGGGCAAGACAACGACAATAGGGAAGCTGGCAGCAAAATATACTTCCGAAGGAAAAAAAGTTCTGATAGCCGCGTCTGACACTTTTAGAGCAGCGGCAACAGAACAACTCTCAATATGGGCTGACAGAGCAGGTGCAGAAATAGTAAAGCATGGTGATAATGCAGACCCGGCTGCTGTTGCATATGACAGCATGGAAGCAGCGATTGCCAGAGGTGTGGATATTGTGCTTGTGGATACTGCAGGGAGGCTGCATACAAAGGTAAACCTTATTGAAGAGCTTAAAAAGATCAAGCGGACCATTTCCAAAAAACTGCCTGATGCACCACATGAAATCCTTCTGGTGCTTGATGCTACAACCGGCCAAAATGCCCAGTCTCAGGCAAAATTGTTTCATGAGGCAATTGGTGTTACCAGTATTGCCATTACAAAACTCGATGGAACAGCTAAAGGAGGCATGGTAGTAAGTATAGGCAGCTCTTTTCCATTCCAGCTGAAATATATTGGAATCGGGGAACAAATTGATGACCTTCAGGAATTTGACCCAGGCCAGTTTGTTGCCGCCCTGTTTTAAGTGTATAAATTCGTGATTTTCAAATAATTCAACTGTAGTTTTTGCCAGTTATCGAGACCTTTGCAAAACGCCCCCTTTTGCCCAATTTATGCGTGAGGTTTAAGAATAATTTTGAATTTTGAATGAAGAAAAAACCATTATTAATTTAAAATTCAACATTTAGAATTAATAACTTTTTATATATTTCTGTGGTTGAAATCTTCGCTTTCCTTGAATTTAAACAAAATTGACCATTTTTAAAGGTCTCGCAACAGTTATAATTAAATTAAAACCAGAAAAAACTCATGTATAACAAATCGTAAACAAAGAACCGGCCATAATAAAAACAGCAATTGTGCTAATAATTTTGTCTTTTATTAATAACAATATATCAAAGGGTTCTTTGCTAACGATTTTTAATACATTCAAACAGTTTTCTAATTTTAATTTAATCATAACTGAAGACTGATTGCTCAAAATTTTTTTTGAATGTCTCATGACTCGCACAGCCTTATAATACACTCTTTCTTTCTGTTTTAGTTTGTATATCCAAGTATAAAGTATATTAACATCATTTAATGCAAAAAAAGTGTTGATAAATGAGGTTTTATGTTGACATTGAATAAAAAAGGGGTATATGAAATTAAAAATTAGACAGTTAGTTGTTCGGTTAATAACACAAATAAAAAGGAGGTAAAATTATTATGACAAAAGCTGAGTTAGTAGAAGAAATGGCAAAAGATGCAGGCATTTCAAAGGTTGCAGCTGCAGCCGCTCTAAATTCTTTTATGAGCAGTGTAACAAAAGCGCTTAAGAAAAAAAGCGGTAAGGTTACGCTTGTGGGATTTGGGACTTTTTCAAAACTTCGCCGTAAGGCTCGTAAGGGACGTAATCCTCAGACAGGTGCTCCTATTAAAATCAAAGCCTGCAATGTTGTAAAATTTCGCCCAGGCAAAAAACTAAAAGATTCTATATAAAACTAAAATTAAGGCGGTTTATTTGTGGATGTTTTGCAAAGGTTACGCAAATGAACCGCCTTGTTTTTTTAACGGGTAATTTCAAAAGTCTCAAATTCACCTCTATAGTTTTCAAACCGTACATCCACATTTTTTACATGCGCAAGAGGTGGACCTTTTCTGCACCACTCAACAACTGATTCTACAGCTTTTTTATCACCTTCAAACACGGCTTCAACACTTCCGTCTTTTTTATTTCGTACCCATCCAAATACTTTTGCATTATCGGCGGTTTGTTTTGTTTCCATTCTGAAAAAAACACCCTGCACCCTGCCTGTAATTATTGCGTGTGTTCTGATTTTTTTATTCATCGAACAAGACACTTTTTTACCCATGGTTCTGCTATGGATTTTAAATCTTCCATCTCATTGTCGCTGTAACCGTATTCATGACCTTGAAAAAATTCCGGATCCAATACATTTGTATCCTGAAATTTTTGCATGGCATATAATTTTGCTCCGTTTATAATTCCGGCAATATTTTTAACAATAGTCTTATCTATAAAAGGTTTTATGCAGGTAGTCCTGAACTCATAATCTATGTTTGACTCCATAATAATCTGTATGCTGGACATTATGTTTTTTTCACTGCATTCTCTCAGTATCATAGAAGAATAGAGGGCAGGAGAGGTTTTAATGTCCATTGCAACATAATCAACAAGGCCTTTATCTATAAGAGACTGAACAACTTCTGGCCGGCTTCCGTTTGTGTCGAGCTTTACAGGATAACCCATTTTTTTTGTTTTTTCGCAAACCTGGATAAGATCTTTTTGAAGAGTAGGTTCCCCGCCGGAAATAACCACACCGTCTAAAAAATCCCTGCGGCTTTCAAGGAAATCATATATGCTGGTTTCATTGATATTGTCGGCAGGCAATCCTTTTGCAAGAGCTGGATTGTGGCAATAAGGACAGGCAAAATTACACCCGGAAAGAAAGAGTACGCAACTTATCTTGCCAGGATAGTCAATAAACGAATTCTTCTGCAAACCACCTAAAATCATTGTTTATGCTACCTTAAATGTTTTTCTTGCGTTAAATTCGGCCTGTTTTCCTGCATTCCACTGTTTTACGGGTCTCAGATATCCAACCACTCTGGAATAAATTTCAGTCTCCTGTCTGCATACAGGGCATATTGCCTGTTCTCCATTTAGATATCCATGTGATGGGCATATGCTGAAGGTCGGTGTAAGTGTGAAATATGGAAGCTTGAAATTGGTTGATACCTTTTTAATCATGGACTTTATAGCAGTGATATCACTTACCAGTTCTCCCAGGAAGATATGCAGAACGGTGCCTCCTGTATATTTTGACTGTAGCTCATCCTGAAGCATCAAGGTTTCAAAAATGTCGTCCGTATGGTTGACAGGAAGCTGAGTGGAATTTGTATAATATGGAGCTCCGCTTTCTTTATAGTCATCCTCATTTGCACAAATAATTTCAGGAAACCTCTTTTTGTCTATTTTAGCCAGACGATAAGATGTTCCTTCTGCAGGCGTGGCTTCAAGGTTAAAAAGTTCTCCTGTCTCTTCCTGCATTTTTGCTATTAGATCACGCATGAAATCCATGGTTTTGAGCGAAAAATCCTGCCCCTGTTTAGTGGTGATGTTTTTTCCTAAAAAATTTACGCATGCTTCATTCATGCCAACAATTCCAATAGTGGAAAAATGGTTCTTCCAGTAAAGACCGGTATTTTTTTTAATTTCTCTTAAATAAAATTTTGTATAAGGATAAAGATTTTTGTCTGTAAATTTTTCAAGAACCTTTCTTTTTATAGCAAGGCTTTCACCTGCGAGAAGTATTATTTCTTTAAGACTCGCGAAAAAGTCTTTTTCATTTTGCGCCAGATATCCCAGGCGCGGCAGGTTGATGGTTACCACTCCAATGGAGCCTGTAAGAGGATTGGCCCCGAACAGGCCTCCCCCTCTTTTTAAAAGCTCTCGTTTATCGAGTCGCAAACGGCAGCACATGGACCTTGCATCTTCAGGCGACATGTCTGAATTTACAAAGTTGGAGAAATAGGGGATTCCATATTTGCCGGTCATTTTCCATATTGGTTCAAAGTTAGGATTGTCCCAGTCAAAATCCTTTGTAATATTATATGTTGGTATGGGAAATGTAAAAACTCTTCCTTTTGCATCGCCTTCCATCATTACTGCGGCAAATGCCCTGTTTAACATATCCATTTCCGGCTGAAATTCTGAATACGTCTCTTTTCTTTCAACACCGCCGATAATAACAGGATGGTCTTTTAAAATAGCAGGAACATAAAGATCCATGGTAATATTGGTAAAAGGTGTCTGGAATCCTACACGTGTAGGTATATTAATATTAAAGACAAATTCCTGAATAGCCTGCTTTATCTCTTTATCATTCAGTTTATCATATCTGATGAAAGGCGCTAAGAGTGTATCAAAGCTTGAAATAGCCTGAGCCCCGGCTGCTTCACCCTGTAATGTATAGAAAAAATTTACAATTTGTCCCAGGGCTGACCTCAAATGTTTGGGAGGAGCGCTTTCCACCTTGCCTTCTACCCCTTTGAAACCTTGTTTTAGAAGGTCTTCCAGATCCCAGCCAACGCAATAAATAGAAAGCAGGCTCAAGTCGTGTAAATGAAGATCACCGTTTTTGTGAGCACGCCTGAATTCAGGTGGATAAATGCGGTTAAGCCAGTATTCCTTTGTAATATCAGATGATATATAATTATTAAGACCCTGGAGAGAATAACACATATTGCTGTTTTCTTTAATTTTCCAGTCCAGTTTCTTTATGTATGTATCAACAAGGTCAACATTTGCCTTAGTTGCTATATTTCTTATCTGGGCATGCTGCTCTCTATATAGAATGTATGCTTTTGCAGTCTTGTAAAATGGAGAATCTAACAATACTCTTTCAACAATATCCTGTATTTCTTCTACTTCAGGGACAGGATCACAACAAAGCTCATGGGCTAAAGCAAGAACACGAAGAGTCATCTTTTTTGACGTGATTGCATCGAATTCTTCTGTTGCTTTGCCTGCCTTGGTGATTGCTGTTGTAATTTTTGATGAGTCAAAACCAAGGATTCTTCCATCCCGTTTTTTTATTTGTTCAAACACTTTATTTCCCTTTTCTATAAATTTTATGGTTTTGTAAAAAGATAGATTATAGCGCCCGCGTCAATGCAGGCGAAATCAATTTGATTAATGCTAAAAAAAAACATTTTTTTGCTTATCAGAGGTGATTGTTTAAAAATTGTTTCGAGTACTACAAACGAGCATGGTGGATTTTTTACGGGTTATTAAATAGACGTAAGTCTCACTAACACAATATAGTGTATATTTGTCAACAAAATAAATCAATATGTTGTATTTGAGCTGGTGAACTATACAAAATATAAAGAATAACAATAAAATAGGAATAGGAATATTTTTTTTCAGGATTTTTTTATTTGCGCACTGGAGGATGGCTTTGCGGCATCATCTTTTCGATTTTAATATGTTCCATCTTGAACTTTTTTATTTCAGGTGTAACCCAGATATAATCTGCAAATGAAAGTTCGGCCTCGTTTCCTGCCGGTAAAAGATATATTGTTTTAAATGATGCTTTATTGCGATTAAAGACTCTGTCCGGTATTCCAAATTTATGAACAATATGACCATTTCCAGCCAGAACGACCATTTTTTTTCCTTTAACGCAACAGGATATTGATTCAGCCATTTTCTCTTCCCACACGCACTGAGTCATATAAAAATACTCAAAATTTTCTCTTCCTCTGATTTTATGGTTTTTAAATATTTCTTCTACATATGCCCTGTGGGCAGTATTATCTGTGTTTATATTTTCGGGGAGATGTATTTTTTCATTATCCGACAGTCTGTCAATTCCGCCAACAGCTATCTTGGGCGGGATATGGAAAGGCATGTTAAGACCCACTAATTTTATATGTTTTTCCTTAATAAAATTAAGAATATCTTTGTATAATTCAAAATCAAATCTCCAGTTTGCATACCAGTGCGTCCTTTCCATAAATTCTTTTTCATCCAGCTCTCCAGCAGACCACATATCCAGTGTATGCTGGTATGTATTGGCAAATGCCTCCATGCCGACTGCAATATCCGGATTTTCACTAAAAAGTTCTTTTATGATTTTCAGCTGGATCTTGTGATGATTCAAATCTGTGTGTTTTTCACCTATATAAATTATGTCAGTGGTCTTAAGGTCAGCTAAAAGGTCTTCAAAAGATACAGCCAGGCTTTTTGTGGTGCTGATTATATCTCCTTCTTTGAATGACTTTGATAAATCCTTTATTAAAAGCTTTTTTGGCATCATCGCACATCCCAATATAAGGTTTACGAAGGTCATAAGGAAGAAAAACATAAATATTTGTCTTAATTTAAAACTTAACATTAAAAATTTATTTCAGCCTTTTCTGTTTTACCCGTGTTAGGCAGTTTTAATCAAAATAACTTTTTAGCAATAAGCTGCGGTTTTGATTAAATTAAAATCAGAAAACCGTTTGAATTTATTAAAAACCTTTAATAAATAACCTGATTCAATATAGACTTGCCTATCCGACTGTTACGGTTTTTGCTAAATTCCTTGGTTTATCAGGATTGCAGTTTAATTCCAGCGCCATGTAATAGGCAAATAACTGTAGAGGAACTACGGCTATTATTGGATATAAATATTCATACCTTGGCTTAATCTCCGGAATTTGAATAAGATCATCTGCCAATTCAAAATTATTGCCTTTGGTGACAACTCCTATCACAACGCCGTTTCTTCCTTTTATTTCTCGAACATTAACCACTCCTTTTGAATATACGGAATCATTGGGAAGAATGACAACGCTGCAAAAAGAAGGGTCGATTAAAGCCAGAGGACCGTGTTTCATCTCTCCGAGTGGGTAGCTTTCAGCATGCATATAAGAAATTTCTTTAAGTTTAAGGCTTCCTTCCTGAGCTACGACTGAATTAAAATACCGGCCTAAAAAATAGTAATCTTTAAATCCCTTATATTTTTTCACAAGCTGCTTTATGCTGTCTTTTTGTTTTAAAATTTCTTCTATTTTTTTCGGGATACCAAGGAGCTCTTCAACAATTCCCATGCCTGTATCTATTGTCATTTTTCTCTGTCTGGCTAAATATATTGCCAGCAGCACTATGGTAACAAGTTGAGCCGTAAATGCTTTTGTTGAAGCAACGCCCCTTTCCCTGCCGGCCCTGATATAAACTCCGGCATCAGTTAAACGGGCAATTTTGCTGTCAGGAACATTTACTATGCCGAGGCAGATATTTCCCTTTATTCGTATTTCCTCAACCACTTCAATGGTATCTGCTGTTTCTCCTGACTGAGAAATAAAAAGAAAAGCATCATTGGGGCCAAATACTGGATGAGAATAGCAGAATTCAGAAGCAATCCATGCACGTGCTGATATGCCGAAACGATTAAAAAGCAAAGTAGCATAGCAGCAGGCATTATAGGCCGTGCCGCATCCAATAAAATGGAATGTCTCTACATTTCTCAGTTCCCTTGCTATTTCATTTATGCCCCCAAGCTGTGCATTGCCTTTATCATAAATCAGGCGGCCGCTCATTGTTCCCTGCAATACTGAGCACTGCTCAAAAATTTCTTTTTCCATATAAAAATCACAGCCATTTTTGCCAACATCAGAAAAATAATCATTTTCAGCAGTAACAACTTCTTTGGTAATGATATCCCATGAATCTGAATTTATAACTGCCACTTCATCTGTTTCGAGGCTTCTTTTTTTTATGATATGGCAACCTTCAAAAGCAGCTGGATCAGAAGCAATACAAATACCTGAATCAGATTTTATAAGAAGTAATGTTCCTCCTTTATTAGCCGCAAACAACTGGCCTGGATGATCCCTGCTCATGAGAAGTATTACATTAGCCCCTACAAGCATATCCATAACCTGTGCAATTGTTTTTGCCAGATCATTATTTTTTTGAAATATTTTATCAATCAGCTTGACAATGACTTCAGAATCAGTCTCTGAATAAAGTGTATGTGCGTCTATTTCTTTTTTTAATGCTTCAAAATTCTCGACATTACCGTTATGCACAATAAAAAAACCATTACTGAAATGCGGATGAGCATTCTTTAAGGTTTTGCCGCCATAAGTCGCCCATCTGGTGTGACCGATTCCTATATTGCAGACTGCTTTCTTGTTTGGGATTTTTTTAGCAAGGGTTTTTATATCAAACCCAGGGGTCTCATCTTCAGCTATTTTGAAGCATTCGATCTTATTTTCGGCTAAAAAGGCCATACCCATGGAATCATATCCACGATGTTCAAGCCTGTATATACCCTCCAATATTTTTTTTATGCCGTCTGATTCTATGCCATTATATCCAAAAATGCCGCACATTTTATCTTACTCCTTTATTATTTAAGGCTCTTCTCCAATTTAGTTGGAGAAGAGGGTCCAAGGATTCAAGGGTTTGTTTTCTAAAAACTTTATCAGCGCTTTTGATGTTCTTTCGCTTTCTGCTATATCTTTTTTTATGTAAAGCATCCTGATGTAATCCCTGGTTGTCTTTCTTCCATATCCTTCTGCTATATCTTTCTTCCTTGAGCGCTGAGGGTTAGCGCTTCACTGCGTATCACTCGAACCCTTGACCCCTTGTCCCCTATGAGATTACACCCGCTTAATTAGAAATAACCCACTTGTTTTAGCTTCTCGCCAGAGGCGAGCAAGAATTGACTACAACTAATCGGGAGATGATCCTAAAAAATCAATCTTGATGAAATCGTAAAAAGTAAAATTTGTTCGTTCTGTGAGCAGTTTTGGGATTAATCTTTTTCCAAAACTGCTCAATGTCTCTTGCAAATAACTTTTTACAAGACCATCAACCTTTGCAGTCCAATAATTTTCTAAACAACTCTAATCCGACTAAACCGAACTTGTCAACCAGGGCATTCTAACCGATTGACATTATAACAATTAAATATTATTTATTGATGGAATTGTTCTGGTCTTTTTGCTTTAATTTTGTTATTTTGTCAAACTATGAAAAAAATAAGGTGAAAAACCTTTCCAGATTTCGTGAGTTTTTACATTGCCATCAAAGTTGATGAAATCGTAAAAAGTAAAATTTGTTCGTTCTATGAACATTTTTGGGATTAATATTAATCCCGGCTAAATTGCAAGAACCCGGCCTAACGGCCTCAAACAGCTTGTAATTTTTAACGCTAGGTTTTAAATCTTAATCTTTTT
>Ga0207996_1001746_pt1 | contig 14381 bp, 6 predicted proteins | sample AntAceMetag02UKG_FD_184773 | JGI IMG/M metagenome (GOLD analysis project Ga0207996, IMG submission 184773) | Saline lake microbial communities from Ace Lake, Antarctica - Antarctic Ace Lake Metagenome 02UKG (SPAdes) (version 2) | ecosystem: Environmental > Aquatic > Non-marine Saline and Alkaline... | reverse complement strand
CTTCGCCTATGTCCTGGTTCCTCTCATTTCCGCGTACCTCTCATAAACTTAACAGCCATCATCTCAACAGCTCAATGTTGGCGTAGCTTGAAGGCCAGGGCGTACATGGAGGCTGTCCGAGGATAGCAATTTTGTTCAAAATCGAGGAATACTTGAAAAAATAACCACAGGCATATAGTTGATATTCCGAGGATTATTTTTTTGAGTATGACGAAGAGTTTGGGCAAAAGGGCATTCTCGGACAGCCTCCAAGGGCACAGCTCCGCTTCTTGGATTACAGGAAAATACCTGCATAACCTGCTAATAAAATGTTACTTTTCTGTTTTCATTTTCTCTGTGTGAAATGTAAAACAAACCCTAAAGTTGTCTCGAAGCCTACCAAGAAATTGCGTAAATGTCAAGGGTGGTGGATTGGATGCGCTGTCAGAGAATGTTTTTTGATCCTAACCCGGACAAACCGGAACGAAACAGGCCTCACGCAAAGCCGCAAGCGCAAAGGGTGAAAACGTATCATTCTGCCAAGATGGCTATAGCCTAAGATAAAGACTATGTCGAATGCCTTCACGAAATCACCTTTCAAGACACAATGCAAAATGATGACAGCAGATATTCTCTTCTCAAAAGGGGGTGTGGTTTGATGAAAGATGGGATTCCCACAGCTTGCAGGTTTTCTTCCGGTCTTTGTCTGTGTCGGTCTGTGTGTGAGTCTGTGGCTGATTTCGAGTTGATTCACCCCATTACAAAAAGGCAGGGGCATTTCTGACGAGCCGATCGCTTAACGTGTTGAACAATTTATGTAATCGCTTGATATTTAAATGAAAAAAAAGAAAATCTATCGGCAGAAGATCTTTCTGCAAGTCCTCGGCTTTATTGCATCTAAAAACAATACGTTAGGGCGATTCGTCAACACCCTAAGCGATCGGCTCACCATTTCTGACCCTGCCTTAAGTGTTTAATGGTTGCCTGATTTACCCCTGTCATTCCTCACACAACACTTCGCCCTCGTAGTATGCAGCGGCGGTGGCCGAGTGTACCCGAAGTTGTATCGGCTGGTTGGTTTTGAGGCACCCATCAGGGATTGGCGCATTAACTGTCTTGGCAGCGACTCCGGAAGTTTCGACCCATACGTTGACCCAATCCTCGGCATCATAGTCATAGCATTGAAAAATCGTATACTGACTACTGCTGGATGAATACTTGGCCTTCCAATATCTCTCGCCATCACCGTGGTATGGGTGATTGGAATAGAGTCGTTGGTTGGATCCGGCATTAGCAGCAGTGTTCCAGTCGCCGTCTTCTGCTAAGATTTTGTCCGTCCAACCAGAGTCACCCCAGTAATCAATAATGTGCGTCGCAGGCCCTTCGCAGTCTCCGGGACGTAACAGCAGCAGATGGTATATCCAGGGCATGGCTTTTCCGCCTGTGTAGGTTACAACCAATATTGGCTCGTAACCCTCTAATTCTCGGCTGCCGAAGGCTACGAAAATGTCTGTGCCAGGGACATTCCGCAGCAATTCGATCCCTTTATTGGTGGAACTGTCCGAGTACCATCCCTTTACAGCATCAGTTATGTCAAACTCAGGATTAGTAAAGGAATCATCTGTTAAAGCTGCTATTTCATCTCCTGCAAACGGTGCGTTGTTCCAAGTAACAGTGCTCTCTTCCCAGTTATCTACCAATTCAAAGAGCTTTATTGTAAAATCTTGGCCTGTCAAACCTCCTGTGGCAAATTTGAGAACCAGCTTTGCCTCAGTAATTGTCCGCCCGGAAGGGATTGAGGATAAATCAAAGTACAGTAGTGCTGCTGTATGGCCAATTCCTCCCGGAGCAAACATGTTATTATCATAACCAGCACACAAATGGGATCCGGCGGCCCCTTCACTTGGGGTTCCATAGTTGCTATTGGGATAACTTGCAGATATGGTAGCGTCCTTACCCGGCAGGACATCCACTGTAACTTCACCATTATTCTTACAGAGCATTGTATCCTGGGTCCCCAAGTTTGTCCAACCCGTCTCTGTTCCATCTCCATTCTTAGCCTTTACCCTAAAGGTATAAGGAGTTTCACAAATAAGCTCGGTGCTGTCCCAATATGTGTTTGTGGTCCATCCGGAATTGGTTCCCTCGGTGGTATTCTCACAGTAATACTCCGTCCCAGCCCGGTTCCCATTCGCATCCCAGTTGGCACGGATAGCTGTCTTAGACACATTTGAAAAGGCTGCCGTCCCGGGGGCGTTGGCACGGGTGTACCTATAAACGGTCGGAGTCGAGTATCCAGTCTCATTGGAAGCCGAATCCCTCGCCATGACCCGGTAGCCATATTGATGATTGGGTTGAAGTCCTGTGTCGGTATACGATGTCGAGCTCTGCCAGCTTGAATCGGTGCCTCCTGTCCCTACTGTGGGACTGTCGACAAAGTCAAAGAAATAGGACACAGGCGGACTATCGGTATCTGTGGCCGTGGTCCCTACCATAGATATGGATGTGGCACTTGCTGCGTTCGGCTCCGTTGCCCAGGTCATCGGGTCAGGTTCAGGGGGATTGTCAGATCCGCCATCTACCAGATCAGGATCGGGCTGGATAGTAACTCTTTGTTCGCCCCCGCCGCCTTCACGGTAAAGGACTTCACCTGAAAACATCTGTTGCCCGCTTGCGTCAGCAAGTACCTGAACGGTGTAGCAGAAATTTACAGGGCTTTGCGGCGGTGTAATCCATGCAAATTCGAGAGTGTCTGTCGCACCTGGCGCGGGAGGTATCGGAGGTGGATCGTCTCCTCCAACGGAGACAAATGTCCATCCTGAGGGTATTGTTTCAACAACACCCAAGGCGTCCAGCGTGCCGTCGTAAGTGAACTCAAGGCATATTTCAAAAGGACTGCCAGCAGTATAAGACCCGGCATGGCTCCGTGAGGCTGACATTTGAGTGATGGCCGTCACAGTGTAGTTTTCTCCTGAGGTGTTTCCAATGACAGATGCTATTGCCACCTCGGAAGAAAATATTAGAAGAAGTGTGCTAACGATGGCCAAAATACCAAGCCTATATAAACTCACGAGTTTCCTCCAGAATACAATTCCGCGGCTGTCGCGATTTCCCAAACGAATGTCCATTCTGTTCCCCTCCCACAGGTCCTTCGCAATATAGTAAAGAACTTCGATATCTAATGACATGTTCAATATGTCACATTTGGCTCGGGCATCACTCGACTCCAGGATTGTATCCGTCTTCTCCGCCAGGATCGCAGTGATAGGCACCAAAATTGAAAAACTGGATCAACCTAAGCAGCTCAGACATGTTAACCGTCCAGTCCTGCGGGTTGTAGTCTGACTTATGTGCATTACAGTTTTGGTCACCGGGACCAGGGGCATAGCCATCCTCTCCTGAAGGATCGCAATGATATGAACCCACATTAAATATTTGGATAACACGGAGCAGCTCAGACATGTCAACTGTCCAGTCCTGAGGATTGTAATCCGCACTGTGAAAGGTGCAATCGGGCTCAGCTGTTCTTTGGGTACCCAAAGGTGTCCAGACAGGCTCTATTCCATCCCCGTTCTTAGCTTTGACCCTAAATGTGTAAGGAGTGTCCGCGCTTAGCCCGGTGCTGTCCCAGGAAGTATTTGTGGTCCAGCCGGAATTGGTTCCCTCGGTGGTATTCTCACAGTAATACTCCGTCCCAGCCCGGTTCCCATTCGCATCCCAGTTGGCACGGATAGCTGTCTTAGACACGTTTGAAAAGGCTGCCGTCCCAGGGGCATTGGCATAGGTGTACTTATAAACGGTCGGTGTCGAGTATCCAGTCTCATTGGGCGTGGAAGCCGAATCCCTCGCCATGACCCGGTAGCCGTATTGATGATTGGGTTCGAGTCCTGTGTCGGTATACGATGTCAAGCTCCGCCAGCTTGAATCCGTGCCTCCTGTCCCGGATGTTGGACTGTCGACAAAGTGAAAGAAATAGGACACAGGCGGGCTATCGGTATCTGTGGCCGTGGTCCCTACCATTGATATCGAGGTGGTGCTTGCTGCGTTCGGCTCCGTTGCCCACGTCATGGGATCAGGATCCGGTGGTGCTGTCTCTGGATCGACAGTCAAATTCACATCTACGCCGTTAAGATAGAGGGGCTCATCGGGATCATTGCTATAGACTTTAAGTCGATCATAATAAGTGTCCTCAGATAGGCCAGTAGCATCCACAGTAACGCTAAAAGCTCGAGATTCACCACCAGAAATTGTCATGGGAGCGTTTGGAAAAATACTAAGCCAGGGACTATTATCCCGGTTTGTTATGGCGCTGATTTCGAGATTCCCAGTGCCATCGTTATATATGGTGAAAGAGGTTGGCTTGGGCGTGAGACTAAATGCCGGATCACCTTGGTAGTTCATGCCAAACTGTATCCATCTATACGACCCATTACTCCCACAGGAACTGGAAAGGTTTGCTTTATGCAGTGAAAAAACCTGACCGAGGATGTCTTCACCACTGTTTAGCAACTCATCGTAAAACTCATACGCATACTCCATCGATCTTCCACCGAGTGATGTATTGCTTGCACTATCAGGATCTGACGTTCCCCAACCAAATCGGCTGCAACCAAAATATGCTAAGGCTCCACCGGTGTTATTACGAAGGAACGCTTCGCTAAGACTTGGATCTGTCGAGCCATCAAAATGGCCGGTAAGGCATGCCATCGTATAGATGATTGTTGTTCTACCGTTCAACGCTGATGCTGCGCTACTGTAAAAGCCTCCGCTTTCAAGACTCCAGTATGACTGAGAACTGTTATGCGTTCCATGTGTTCCGAAAAACACATGCTGCCAGCCCTCATTGAATCGGGTCGATACGTTGGAGGAATTCTGGAGATAGTCGCCAGGCGTAGAGCTATCCCACGAAGTCAGCGTGTCGAAGAAATAGTTTAAAGTGCTTGGCTCCCAATCGGGCTGAATACGATCACGATAAAGTCTGCGTGTCCACATCTCGGTATCGCTTACAGGGGAATGATCCCTGAAACCGGAGAACCCGTCGCTCAAAGAATCAGATGGTCGATTGTCATCTGTATAGCTATTCCAAAGGCGGCAACCCAGCATCAAGAATTTGTCCCTGAAGTCTTCAGACGGTGGATTGCTCTCATAATCTATGAGCTTGTCTATGTAGTCTAAAGCCTGACTCGTAGTTCGTACCGGGATGCGTCCAACAATCACATCAGGCGCCAGATCGCCCTCATCCCCGGATGAGGTGTCCGCCTCACCATAAACACCGTCGCCATCTTCATCCCAGGAACTGTCCAGCCCAGCATAATAGAGATCGGTAGGCATGTTTCTTTCTATTATCAACCCTGAAACTGAAGTGACTGTCACATAGCAGTCCCTGTCCGGAACGACCGTGTCATCACCGCCGAGGACCACGTAATCCGTACCCTTGTTGTTGACGTAGTCTTCGATGCAGTTCCTGATTTCCTCCTGGTCGTCATCGCCATTATAACTTGAATTCTGATAAATGCTCTCCACCGTCACAACCCGGGTTGAAAAACCGTTGTAGTTGCCCCGATGGTCGGCAAGCGTTTGGAAAGTGCTTTGCAACAACGAAGAAGTGATGATAAGGTAGTCAATAGTTTCAGTTAGGATCTCGGTACGCTCATCCGGTGCAAAACCGTCCGTTTCCAGCATTTCAGCGTTCACCACCAAGTTCCGCACAATGCGCTTGAAGATGCCGCTGTTCGATGGAGGCGTTAGAACGCCCTCTTGCTGATCAGAAAACTCCAGCTTAATATTCAGGTTCTTTGCCAAATAAAGTTCTTTGCTAGCGGGGATGTACCGCACCGGATTCAGGCGAATCGATACATATGTGAGTCCACGCATTATGTGATGGCCGGTGACTTCGGCCAGTTTGGTTGGAACCTTGGTGTTTAAGGCATATGCAACCATGCCCTTTTCTGTCGGGAGAGGAGCCGGTGCACTGAGGGGTACAGGCGGCTGCACCGGACACACATCAATGCCTTCCGCAATAACGATCTCGTCAGCGCTCGTCTTAATCGAGGCAACTTTGACGCCAGCAGGAATAAGTACGTTTATGTATTCGGCCGGAAGCCATGGCGTTCCTGGTTCGTCTTCCGGTAGCACACCTCCCTTCAAGAATATCTGTCGGCAACTACCCTCCGTCCAGAATGTCAACTGGTCTGCGGTGAAGGTGGCTCTAATCTCCAACCCATTAGGGATGGTCATTGTCTCAACAGTAGGATCGCCTACGTGCACGCTAGTTGACTCCCCTTGTGTGCGGTTGAATAGGAGTGTTGTCGGATAAATACGGATATTAGGCGGATCTTCAATGACCGTTGGACCGGGGAAGGTTCCTGTGGCAGGTAGCCTCGTTCTACCACCATGACCGTCAGTGAATTCGAAATAAAAGGTATGATCCCCGGATTCGAGGTTTATCGTATCTGTTGTGCTATAAGTACCATTGGAAGACGATCCGGAGCTCAGTGCCATGGAGTACGCAAAATTCCCTGTAATAACAACAACTTGTCCGATTTTAGGTGGATGCGCATCCGCATCATAATAGTCAACGGAATATACAAAATTGGTCGACGTGGTTCCCTCCAAAGGATCGACAGATCCATTGGAGAGTACCGGAGGCGTATTTACCTCAACCGTCCACGTGACGGCCTCGCTGTATAAATTATCCGGAGAGGTAGAATCAAAAACTTTAGCCACTACTTCGTACGTTCCAGCCGTGTGAAACGTGTTGCTCCAACTGTCAGTTCCGCTCGATCCGGACAGGTCAAAATGGCTGTCTTCAGGCTCACCGTCTATGTACCATTCAGCACCTCGGAGATTTCCGTCCTGATCTGATGCTTCAACAGTAAAGCTTTGGGCGTCACCAGTTTCAACGTCCACAGAACTTTCCGTTGGGTAATTGCGCCAAGCACTCGGAGCATGATCGGGTTCGCCATAGGTCACAATCAGTGTGGGTTCGCTTCCGCTTTTCTCCCGACTCCAAAAGGCCACGTAAGCACCCGTATCAGGGATATTTCGCACCAAATGAATTCCCTTGTTTATTGAGCTGTCCGCGTACCAATTCTTTACGGCAGCTGTTAGATCGATTTCCAGATTGCCTGGATAACCATCAGTTGAAGATGCTATCTCAGTTCCGATATTAGGAGCGTTGTTCCATGTAACGGTGCTTTCTTGCCAATCCTGACTCAAATTGGAAATTTTAATCGTATAATCACCTGGATCCGTGCCGGAACTCTGTGCGTGTTTAAGGATAAGAGTGGCTTGTGTGATGTCTTCACCGGGAGGAATTGAAGATAAATCAAAGTGCAGCAGGGCCGCCGCGAAGCCTATTCCACCAATAGCAAAATTCCCGCTATCAAATCCCGTCACCAAAAGAGATCCAGGAGCCCCTTGGCTTGGAGTTCCATAGTTGTTATCTGGATAATTTGAAGAAATGGTAGCATCTTTATCCGAGTAAATATTTGTCGTCTCAGCTAAAGCATATTCACTAAAAAGAGCCAGAAATATGATAGGCAGTGATAAGATTAGTTGTTTATAGGTAAAACCTTTCATTGTTATCATTTTAACCCCCTTATATTGTTTCCTAAAGGTCTTCAAGAGCGAAAATTGATTCTTCCGAAAGCAGTGTAATAGGGGAGTTTAATAACTCCCCTACATAGATACCAATTTTTTTGATGCCGGACTGCAATTTGGCCACATTAATGAAGTGGCATTCGGCAACCCGGCTGGCTTTTCGATGTCAAAATTTAGGAACAGGAAGAAATCTTAAAGACCCGTGGTTTTCCGTCTCCCGATCACTCGGGATTTGGCTTTGGTTCAGGCACTAAGTAAGAAATTTGAGGTTCATTTGCTCCTCCCCGTTCAAGGGTTCAACGCAGTATCACCAAAATACTATCTCAAGATCATTCTGTAACCTATCAAAAATGATAGGACCTTTTTTTAAATGACTTAAATCGTAAAACCTAACCCGGATAAACCGGAACAGAAAAGGTCTCACGCAAAGCCGCAAAGACGCAAAGAAAACCTACAGTCTATTGGCAACCCGAAAAAGGCCATCAAAAACAATTGGTAACCGGCGCCTGCCTTTTAACATTCAACCCCCTACTGCTTAACGCATATGCCAAAATAACCTCGTAGACCGATTTCAACAAACCAGGACCCAACCTTCTGTAAATGTGATACGCCACATCAACAACAATCTTCGCAATTTCGTTTTCAGTTATAATTTTTTATCTTTGCGGCTTTGCGGCTTTGCGTGAGTAAAAAGTTGAACCACCATTCATCCTTTGGAAACCCTTTCTATTACTGTCTTACCGGGCATTGTAAAGAATTTCTTGCTCTTCTTGTCGGCCTCTGGCGGATTTGCACAAGACTTAATTGGTAACTGTCTAATACCCAGAGTATCCTTCAATCCCTCAATTCCTAAATCCCTTAATTCACAATGGCTATATGACAAATCTTTCGCAAACATGATTTGATTTTAATAAATAGGTACTAAAACATGACACCGCTCCGAAAGGCTGGCTCTGAGCTTTTTAAGAGACCGTCACAACGCGATCAAACGACTTTCCATGGCGATGGCGACCGCGTGGGTTCGGTTCATGGCGTTGAGTTTTTGAATGATGTTCCTGATATGAAAGTTGACCACACTCTCGCTCTTACGGAATATCATGGATATCTCCCATGAGGATTTCCCTTGCTTGAGCCACTTGAGGACCTCTATTTCCCTGGGCGTGAGACGAAACCGGGCTACTGCCAGTTTTTTGCCGCAGATGCGTTTGAATAGCTCTGTGAAATGGGGAATGATCGTTTTGACGATGGCTTTGGTTCTTTCATCATCTTCAATGTCATTTCCTCCAAAAGAAAAACTTGTCATGGTACTAAAATCATGGTCGTGGGTTGCGTAGGTAAACCCCTTGAAAAGGCCCGACTCCTTCTGGAGGTCCCATACCACATTCTTTTCGGGGTACTTTTTGCGAACATCCATCCAACTTACAAAATCCAACGTCTTGAACACTTCCGTTGCGATGGGATCAATCAAGTGGTACTGATTTTTTGTATAGACCTGAAGGATATCTTCGAAGTATTTGATATTAAAAAAGCCGAATTTCTTGTCATGCAAATCACCGTGCGCGCCGAACGAATAGTCAAAATTGACGAGAGCCTGCAACCGTAATACCAGCGCCTTAAAGTCCTCTTCAGTACGGCATGAAAGGCATTCGGAAACAATTTCCAGAAGGCTCACGGCATCTTTTTTTGAGAGAAATTGCTTCAGGTCCATGCGTTTCAGGGTCTCCCACGAAAAAACCACCCCGGTGAAATACGCTTCGCCTTTGTTAAATACGCCCCAGAGAAACAAAAGACATGAAAAAGTTTCACGGGGTAAACTTCACTGTTTTTAACGAACCCCAGATAAACAAAGAACACGGGATGGTTTAACCCCGGTTAAATAAAAGCAAAATCGGATTTAACTGGGCACCGCGCAACGGCATCTTCGACAGGCGAGGTAAAGGTATCAGAAGTCGGACTGCACACTTGCCACATTAACGATGTGGAACTCTGCCCCGTTTGAATGTCCTACTGGGAGCCCTATTCAACTGGGCTCCGATAGCGGGATCTCCGCCACAAAACCGGCGGACAAGTATGCTACGCTTCGACAGGCAACCCGGCTGTCTTTTCGATGTAAATGGAGTTAAATTACGCATGAAGGACTCATCACCGTTGTTCTCCCTATCGTCATAGACCGGGCTGCACGGTATATCGGGAATGTAAAAGGAATCGCGGGAGAGAAGTATGTCTACCATCTGGCGCCTTTCAGCGAGAGGGCTCCCCTCATCCACCGGACATAGATAGCTGCACCCAAGGCCACCCCTGCTTATGCCATTTATTGGGCCAATCTTGCGGAACTCCGGCCTGAAAACAACGAAAGCCGAACCTTCCGGCACAAATCTTTCATGTTTACGTTGTTCATCGGATGTCCGCATTTTATTTCCCCGTGCCTAGTTTAAATTCAATCAATCGTGCCCTTTTAGAGATTGTTGTGCATAAAGCAGCTAATTTCGCAAATGTAAAGGGGGATTTTCAGGGGGATGAAATGGGTATATTTTCTCCCCCTTTATGAAATATAACAAATGAAAACAGGCAGTTCAAAATTGGAGCACTGAGGGGATAATTTCAGAAAAAAAGATTTTTTTGGGAAAACGAACAGGCTATTCGGCTATTTTACCGGTCAAGTGCGGCTTGAAGGTGGGCACGAAGATTGTGGTGAGTGTTGTTAAGGTTCAGTTTTTTTCGGATGTTTTTCCGGTGTGACTTAACCGTTTCGGGAGAAATGTGCATGTGTCTGGCAATTTCATTGGTTATTAACCCCTCCCCAATTAGGACTGTAACGCGGAATTCAGTTGGCGTGAAAGTTGCGGAAAGCTCCTGTTGAACATTCAGCGTTGAAGTGAGATCTGCCACCAGATCCAGCAACAACTTAAGGTCACGCTGATGATTTCGAGAGAGATTCTTGCTCTGCTGAAGTCCCTCTATGACTGGCACGATAGAGAATCTGATCTTCTTTTCTATGTTCGCTTCGACATCATTTTTTGTCCGTTCTATGTTTTTGGCCAATGTGGCCAATGCTTTATTGTTCTCCATCAACTGCCTGTTTGCATTCTGAAGCTCTTGGTCTGCCTGCTTACGATCATCGATACCTATCCAGTACCCCACGATTTCAACCGGATGGTCCTCACCGTCGAGCACCAATTGAAGCTCGTCTCGCATCCACCTATAGGTGCCATCGTTGTGTTGAAAACGGTATTCGTGGGAGTGCCATCGCTTCTCAAAAAGCTGTGATAACCCATCAAAGACCCGTGCTCTATCTTCAGGATGGATATGGTTGGCCCAGAACATGGGATCATTCACGAACTCTTGCGGTTTGTATCCAAGTTGTCCCTTAACGTTTTCGCTGATAAAGGTGGCCTCATAATCACCGCCGGGTACGCAAGTATAAATCACTGCAGTGCTGGATGTGAGCAGATGTTGTAGCCGTCCCTTCACTACAAGCAATTTCTTCTCCACATGTTCTCTCTTTAACATCTCTCCACGCAATTGCTTCAGACTCTTTTCCAATTCTTCATAGGTCGGTTTTCTGGCCATTAGGAAATTCTTCATTTGTTCCCATAACAAGAGTGAATCATGATGTGCAGGGGGACGTATGTGCAGAAAGTGCATAACTCCCCTGCATGCCTTTCAGCTTAAAAGCCGGACTGCGCTTTTGCCACATGAACGATGTGGCACTCTGCCCCGGTTGAATTTCCCCTTGGGAGCCCTAATTCAACTGGGCCCCGAAGCGGGATCTATGCTACGTTTCGACAGGCAACCCGGCTGTCTTTATTGATGAAAATAGAGTTAAATTAGGAACAGGAAGAGATCTTAAAGACCCGTGGCGTTCCGTCTCCCGATCACTCGGGATTTGGCTTTGGTTTAGGCACTGATAAGAAATTTGAGATTCATGTGTCTCTCCTGTGGTATTCGATATCGGTCCTAAATTAACCTATCCAAGCCAAAAGCAAACAAGTCTCGCGCAAAGGCGCAAAGACGCAAAGATATGAAGAAACGTTGAAAGCAAGATGCAGGATGCAAGATATAAGAAACAGGAAAGAGGAAACAGGAATTCCCGCTGAAGACGGGATTTCCGTTTCGCTACAACAAGCATCCAGAATCGTCTTGCCGGAAATTTACTGGGACAATATTGGTATGTCAAGAAAAAAATGTGCACCACGAATGCACTACCAAAAATATGCAGTGTCAGTAAAACTTATTGATATTGTTAGGATAAAATGCTGGTGTGTTTTTGGGGAAAATTGATGGATTCAAAAAAAACCGAAAATTCAGAAAAAAATTGGAAATTGGAAATTGGATACTGGATAAAAAGATCGTGGTACGCTGCTACGCCTACCACGGTGCGGAATAGCAGGCGAACAACAGGTCTTCAGCCGTAAATCCTGCCTACCCCGTCTATTCTGTCTAAAAACCACCCCTGCCAAACACGGCATTATTGAGCCTTAGCCAAGCGTTTCTCATCTGCCCAAACCCGAATCTCATCCAAACTCTCAGCATCAACAAACATTTCCCCCAGTTCTTCAAGCTGCTCCGTGGTCAATCGCGCAAAAATGGGATGAACAGAATCAGGGCTGACCTGAAAACGCCTCGCAATTTGACGGGACAGAAGTTTCATGGTTCCCTGCTGTATTCCCTGCTGCATTCCCTGCTGTATTCCCTGCTGCATTCCTTTCTTGATTCCTATCCTTTCTACACTGGTAACATATTCCATTTTCGCCTCCTCCTCAAGCTTTTGAATCTCCATCCAGAGTCCCTCTTCGAGTTCATCCGGTAACGACATGGTCCAGTCAATGAATTGAAAAAGCCTGATTACATCCTGTTTATCATAACCCAGTCTGTAGAGTCTCTTGATCAGTAAAAGCTTCCACCGGTATCGCCGTTCGTTATCCCCCTCCGTTTCCAGGGCCTTTAGATGCGCCATGACAACTGAAGCAAACGGGTTCTTAGATGCATCGAGTTTTTTCCACTTCTTTTTGTAATCCAGCAGCTTGACCGTAGGGAACCAGAGCCCTGCCTTACTCCCCCATAATTCATAGCTGAAGTGGTCCGGTCTCCAACGAGAATTATCATCGGCGAGAATGGCTACACTTGCCACCTTGCGGTCAAAAAGGTCAAAAATGCGGTAGTTGTAAGTGTACATCCGCTTAGTAAAATTGGCCTTTTTCTGACCTTGAACCTCGATATGAACCAAAACCCACTCATCTTGTCCGTTCTTCCGGTACACTTGAACCAGCTTATCCCCATATCTTCTACCAAGGGCGGCGTCTTTGGTCACCTGATGCAGTTCTTTCTCTAAGAACATATAGCCCCTGCTCCAGTCCACATCCGAGGCCATTTCAGGAAAAAAGAATTGGATGCCTTCCTTGAAGTACACCTCAAGGGCTTTCTTCCACGGGCTGTCATAGTCTGCCCTGTCAGGCGTTATGACAGAGAGTTCTTTCTCATCACAGCTCATGTCGTTATCTCCAGGGTTGGTTCTGACTTCGGCCGCTAAATCTCTCGCGGAACCAGAACCCACCTGAAAACGCCTCCTTTAAAAACTTATCATGGGGATTGCTGATCTACTCCATATGATAAGTATACCATATCGCGCTGACAAATAAACAGGGGAAAATAATAATAAGCTGATAAATCCTCACACTCAAAGTTTGGCTTTGAGTATGTTAGGCTACAAAGGAAATCTGAGATTTCTTCTATTTTAATTTCGAAATCCAAAATCCTACCTGAAAAGGTTTTCGTTCAGGCATTAACTTCCATATCCAGGGTATGGCGGATTGAGAAACCCGGCACCCTTCGTCATCTGTAATGTCTTGACTATTGAACCTTAATGATGCAGAATATAGGTTAAAATCCGGAAGGGGATCCGTTGGATTAACAAACCCAGGGAATGCCCCCTTTTTTTGGCGCAGACTCGAAAATAAGACGAAAATGACTAAAGCCGCAAAAAAGCGCAAAATTCACAAAAACGAAATTGAAATGTAGTAATATCTGAAAGTTATAAACAAGAAAAAAGCGATGTTAGATTTTTTATGAGATCATCATATGATTGCATTAAACACATCTTCACTCTGGGATCTTACCAAGAGAGACTTTTCTGAAAGGTTTGCCGGTTCGGTCCTTGGTGCGATATGGGCTCTGATCTGGCCTTTGGTCAACCTGACCATCTACATCGTCATATTCGGCCGGTTCATGGGGGCACGGCTTCCCGGGACTTCGGATACATACGCTTACGGAATTTATGTGGCTTGCGGGCTGCTCCCCTGGACTGCGCTGGCTGGAACAATAGGTCGCTCTACCTCTGTTTTTTTGGACAAGCGCCACATCATCTCAAAGGTGAGTGTTTCTTTGCCGGCCCTGCTCCTGGTCATTAATCTCTCTGAAAGCATTACCTTTGCCATATCCATGGGATTTTTCTTCATCTTTCTGCTCATGACAGGACATGAACTTAGTGGACATCTGATGCTCTTTCCCTTCCTGTTCCTGCTGCAACAGCTTTTTGCATTTGGTTTTGGCCTGTTGACAGCGACACTTACTGTTTTTCTCAGGGATTTAAAAGAGATTGTGGGAATTGTGCTTCAGCTCTGGTTCTGGTTTACGCCCATAGTATACGTAAGGGAAATTCTGCCTGATGTGGTGAAAAAAATTATGATCTATAACCCTGCCTACGTGGTTATTGAGTCGTATCACCGTATCTTCGTCTTCAATGACGCGCCATCCATCAAGGCCCTAATCGTGTTGACGATTGTGGCCCATGGACTCATATG
>Ga0207996_1001742_pt1 | contig 14399 bp, 9 predicted proteins | sample AntAceMetag02UKG_FD_184773 | JGI IMG/M metagenome (GOLD analysis project Ga0207996, IMG submission 184773) | Saline lake microbial communities from Ace Lake, Antarctica - Antarctic Ace Lake Metagenome 02UKG (SPAdes) (version 2) | ecosystem: Environmental > Aquatic > Non-marine Saline and Alkaline... | reverse complement strand
ACCAGCATAATCAATGGTACTTTCAACAGTGCAGGATTTTATGGAACAGTCCCCGGAGTGTATATAAATATAGATCCTTATAATGGTCTGCCTTACGGTATTGAGGAATATACTATAGCTGATTCTGCGAACCATATTCTGGAAGCAGTAACATATAATGCAGCTTCTGAGCCTGAATATGAATGGGAAGTGGAAGATCCATCAATAGTGGAACTATTATTGATAAACGCAGATGCACATACACTGGTGATCCGCAGAGGTGTGGAAACGGGGACTACGGAAATAACAGTCAGAGATATCATCAATGATCATCAGCGGGTGATAGATATAATAGTGGAGTGAAGAAGAGCTGATAATAATTTTGTGAACATGGTGAACTGAGTAAACGGGATAAATTGCTGATATAGGTTGAGATAACGGGTCAACCATTGCGAAGGTTTGCAACCATTCGCAAGGTTTTGGTTGGGAGACACAAATAATTTTATTTGACAGATATTGAGATATTAAGAAATATTACAACCAAATAAATTTAAAGGAGTATTGCATGAATAATTTTACAGGTAGATTGCGAAATAACTAAACGCAACTGATCTACTTAGAAAGCAAAACTAAGAAATTATCAATAAGCTGCCGCAGGCAGAAAATATATTGGTGGGATCAGTAGCGAGAAGTAAAAAGCGCCTGAATTCCACCATTTTTGTATCAACAAATCCCGGGGATTCAGGTTTCCCGGGATTTTTTTTTGTAGGAGGTAATGGATGAATAATATGAAAAGATTATGGAACTTGATGCGAGGAGAAAGGCATCTATATATGCTGGCTATCATCTCTGTGGCAGTGGCAGCATTAATGAATTTTATCTGGCCCCTGGTACTCAGGGTGACAGTAGATAATATCATTGGCAGTGAGGTGATGAATGGTAAAACGTGGATAGACCCGGTATTGCAGAACATATTTGCAGTACTGGGAGGCAGGGAACATTTAATGAAGAATCTCTGGATATGTGCCTTGATCCTAATACTGCTTTCCCTGCTGCGTGGATCGGCACAATTCTTAAAAGGTAAATGGAGTGCCTCTGCATCGCAGAATATCGCCCGGAATCTGAGAAATCGTCTTTATGATCATATCCAGAGACTGCCCTATAAATATCATCAGAAGGTAGAGACAGGAGATTTGATCCAGCGCAGTACTTCTGATATTGAGACAGTTCGCAGGATGCTGGCAGTGCAATTAGTAGAGATAGGCAGAACTTTGTTCATGTTTGTGTTTGCCATGAGTTTTATGCTGCCAATGAGTCTGGAATTGACTTTGTATTCATTGATAATGATGCCTTTTATCATGGCTTTTTCTTTTTTCTTTTACCAGAAGATACGTGATGTGTTCAAGGAAGTGGAGAAATCTGAAAGCAAGATGCACAGCGTGATCCAGGAGAATGTGACTGGAGTGAGGGTAGTGAGGGCATTTGCTGCTCAAAATTATGAGATAGATAAGTTTGAAGAAAGAAATAGAGACTATACACAAAATCTCTATACAATGATGAAGAAACTGGCAATGTTCTGGTCATTCTCCGATCTATTGTGCGGGATGCAGATGGTATTGGTGATCGGGCTTGCCACCTGGCAGGCAGCTACTGGAAAGATCACTTTGGGAACAATGATGGCATTTAGTTCTTATATAGGAATGCTCATCTGGCCCTTCCGGTCATTAGGCAGGATATTGGTGGATATCGGTAAGAGCACGGTGTCAATAGGCAGAATAGATGAGATATTGCATGAGCAAAAAGAAGAGTTGGGCGATATAGAAGGCGAACCCGTGAAAGGTGAAATTGAATTTGATAATGTGTGGTTTGGCTATGAGCAAGATAAGCCGGTACTTAAGGGTGTGAGTTTGCAGATAGCAGCAGGAGAAACTGTGGCATTTCTGGGAGCGACTGGTTCTGGTAAATCAAGCCTTGTTCACCTGTTACCCATGCTTTATGATTATCAGCAGGGATCAATCAAGATAGATGGCAGGGAATTACGCGATCTTGGTAAGCACTATATCCGCCAAAATATTGGAATAGTGCTGCAAGAGCCTTTCCTTTTTTCACGCAGTATAGAAGAAAATATAGGCGTAACAGAAGTAGATTTCAACCTGGAAAGTATTATCAAAGTTGCAGAGCAGGCAGCAGTTCACGAAGTAATCAATGAATTTGATAAGGGCTATCAGACCCTGGTAGGAGAAAGGGGAGTTACTTTAAGCGGAGGTCAAAAGCAGAGGATTGCCATGGCACGAACTTTGATGCAGGAATCTCCGATCCTGATCTTTGACGATTCGCTTTCAGCAGTGGACACAGAGACGGATCGCAAAATTCGGCAGCGCCTGCTGAAAAGGCGAAATAAGGTAACTACGATAATAATTTCACACAGGCTGACTACAATCTCAGAAGCAGACAGGATATTTGTGCTCGAAGATGGGAGGATATCGCAGACGGGTAAGCATGCTGATCTGATAGCTCAGGATGGTATATATCAGCGGATCTGGCAGATACAGAGCAGCTTTGAAGAACGAGGTACGGCATAACAGTGAAGATGGATAAGAAATTGAAAAATATTAAGATGGATCGCGAGTTTTCGTTAATTCAGAGCTCAAAATTCATCATTCAAAATTACTATGGTGGTAGATATGAATAGTTTTGAAGAATATGATTATAATAAGCAGTTTGACGTAGGGACTTTTCGTCAGATAGGGGCTTATTTGAAGCCAATGTGGAAAAATCTGCTGATATTAGCAGTACTGATGATGATGACGGCAGGGGTGGATATCATCTATCCATTATTTAACCGCTATGCAATAGATGAATTTATAATTCCCGGTAATACTGGTGGTATAGGGCTATTTTTGGCAGGATTTCTGGGGATATTTGTGCTCCAGAGTTTCAATATATATTTCTTTATTGTCTGGGCCGGTAAGATAGAAATTGGATTATGTTACCGCATTCGCCGGGATGGATTCAGGAAACTGCAGGATCTGGCATTCAGGTATTTTGACAAGACACCAGTAGGCTGGATCATGGCGAGGATGACTTCTGATACCGGCAGGCTAAGTGAGATCATCAGTTGGGGTCTTGTAGATATGGTGTGGGGAAGCATGCTGCTGGTCGGTAATATAATTGCCATGCTGCTGCTTAACTGGCGTCTGGCATTACTCAGTCTCACAATTGTTCCAGTGATGGGAGTAGTGACATTTTACTTTCATAAAATAATCTTGCGATCATACAGGGATGTAAGAAAGACTAATTCCAGGATCACAGGAGCAGTGAGTGAAGGAATATCAGGTGCTATCACAACCAAGACTCTGGTTTTGGAAGATAAAAATTTAAATGATTTTCAAAAACTTACGAGAAAGATGTTCATGGTATCTGTTCGAGCTGCTGTGGTTTCGGCAATATTTATGCCTATCCTGGTTGTCCTGGGAACAACCGGAACTTCGCTGGTATTATGGAAAGGTGGAAATGGCGTTCTGGCAGGGACAGTCACTTTTGGAACCCTGGCAGCTTTCATCAGTTATATATCTATAATGATGGAGCCACTTTATCAGATCGGCAGGATATTTGCTGAGCTGCAAAATGCGCAGGCATCTGCGGAACGTATCTTCTCATTATTAGAAGAAGGTGTAGAGATAAAGGACAGCGAAGAAGTAATGAAACGTTACCGCACAGATGATTATGGAGTATGTGAAAGTTTGCCAGAGATCAAAGGAGCAATCACCTTTGAAGGAGTGAGTTTTGAATATAAAGACGGTGAACGGGTACTGGACAATTTTGATCTTGAGATCAAGTCAGGAGAAAAAATCGCTCTGGTGGGTGAAACAGGCTCCGGCAAGAGTACAATAGTAAATCTTATCTGCAGGTTCTATGAACCACAGCAGGGGAGTATTAAAATTGATGGTGTGGATTACCGGGAACGACCATTGCTCTGGCTGCAATCCCAGATCGGGTATGTTTTGCAAACACCGCACCTGTTTAGCGGGACTATTCGGGAAAACATCCGTTATGGTTGTCTGGAAGCAGATGAGGAAGAAATTATCGCAGCAGCCAAACTGGTAAATGCTCATAATTTTATCAGCAAAATGGAAAAAGGTTATGACAGTGAAGTGGGTGAAGGTGGAGCAGGACTCTCATCAGGTGAGAAGCAATTGATCTCATTTGCCCGGGCAATAATCGGTAATCCGGCAATATTTGTTCTGGATGAAGCTACCTCATCAGTTGATACCGAAACGGAGCAGATGATCCAGAGAGCAATCGAACAGATATTGCATGACCGAACCAGCTTCATAGTCGCTCACAGATTATCCACTATCAGATCAGCAGACCGGATACTGGTGATAGCAAAAGGGAAAATAATAGAAATGGGTAACCATGAAGAGTTACTGGCGCAAAAAGGTCATTACTGGCAGCTTTACCGTAATCAGTTTATGGAAGAGATGTACCAGGCTATATAGGAGGCGTTATGAGTCATAAAGAAAGCAAGGGATTAATAGAAGTAGAGACAAAATTACAAACGGCACACTTGATCGGGATATGTGAAAATACGCTGGAAGAGAAAGAAAAATCTATGCAGGAACTTAAGCTGCTGGTGAAAACGATGGGTCTGGAGACAGAAAGCATAAATATTCAGAAGCGTGACAAGCCCACGATAAAGTATTATACTGGAAGCGGTTTCATGAAAGAAGTAACAGAAAAAATGGAAGAAGGTGATGTATTAATATTTGAAAATGATCTTCAACCTTCACAGATAAGAAATATCAGTAAAGAGTTCAAAATTGATATTATGGACAGAACAGAAGTGATACTTGAGATATTTCAGCAGCATGTGAGGAGCAAGGAAGCCCGGATCCAGGTAAATCTGGCAAGATATGAATATGAGTTGCCCCGTTTAAGAAATATGTGGAAGCATCTTGATCGTGAGAAAGGTACCGCAGCTACTGGTGGCATATCTCGTGGAAGCGGAGAGAAGCAGTTGGAACTTGATAAACGTTATGTTAGGCTCAAGATCAGGAAAGCCAGGCATGACCTTGCGAAGATCGCCAACCAGAAAGAAGTGCAAAGGCAGTATCGCTTAGCTCATTTTAAGAAAGTGTGTATTGTGGGATACACCAATGCCGGAAAATCAACTTTGTTCAATTCGCTCACAGATGGTAATGTTCTGGTGGAAGATAAGTTATTTGCCACACTGGAATCTACATCCAAAGCCATAAATCTGGGAAAGGGCAAAGATGTGATATTATCAGACACGGTGGGATTTATCTCAAAATTACCTCATCATCTGGTTGCCTCGTTTCGAGCTACTTTGCAGGAAGTGATAGGTGCTGACCTGCTTTTGCACGTGGTTGATGCAGCTGATGAGGAATATAATTCTCATATTAAAGATGTGAATATTGTGCTGGAAGAGATTAAGGCAGGCGAGATACCACGCATGTTGATTTTTAATAAATCTGATATTTTACCTGATGATAGGAAGGCGGATATAAGCGAAGAATATCCAGAATCTTTGCTTGTTTCTGCCTCAGAAAAGCTGGGATTAGATATTTTACTTGATGAAGTAGATAAGAAATTGAATATTGCACACGTTATTGAAATTCTTATTCCACACGTTGAGCAGAAGACCATATCTCACTTGAATGAGCTGGGAGTGGTCTTGGACAGGGAATATAGGAATGAGGGAGTAGTAATGAAAGTGCTTTTGAATGAAGAAGATATCTATAAGTTTAAAAACTGGAAAATATAAGGAGATACTATGTTTGATGAATTAAAAAGAAAACTCAATGGGAGATACGAAGAGGAATATGAAATTGCTCTGCAGAATTGTGAAGAAATGCTGGAGGAAACCAGGGAACAAAATGACAACTGGGAAAGGTATTTCCATTTTCTGGGATTAAAATACAAGATGAGCTGCCAGTTAATAGAAGATTGGACTGAGAGTTTTTATCTTAATCATCAGATAGACGAATTGCAGGCATTGAATAAGCAGCTGTTTGCCGGGGTGACTGTAGAGGAATATGCTACAAGCTTTGCTAATCCGGCCTACGCAGTTCAGGAATTTGGTGAAGAGATGGGTAAACTGGTTGTTGGGGTAGCAGCAATGATCCAGCCTTTGTATCATAAAGCAGTTGAAAATCAGCATTTTGAGGTCACACTATTTGGCAGCATGTTGATAAAACTGTATCAGGCAAAGCGGGAAGCAGATATCTGGAAAGAGATCATTCAAGAGACGCTGATGCGCAGAGATGATGATAGAGCAGAGTATCAGCAGATAAAGCAATATTCACCCGATAACAGAGCATATCTGGAGATTGTGGAGATATCAGATTTGACTGACTTGCGATATCTATATCAATATCTGCATTATATTGGGCCTAATGAAATAGAAACTGCCAAATTCTTAAACAATTATCCAGATGATAAGGTGACCAGACTTGCTAAAACGCTGGTGGATGCCTATATCAAAGGTTTCGAGAGTGATAATAAGGATTACCACATCAAAGATACTGTAAGGGTCATGTATAATATTGGGCAGGAACAAATAGTTCGCAAGGTTATCCGTATGCTGAAAGGACACGGATTATCTGCTTTAATAACTTTTGTGGGTAGCACTAAGGTAAATCCTCAGTATAATTTTGATCACCGTTATGATAGCGCAATTTATCTTAATCAGGAGATAGTTGACCAATCGATAAGTATATATGCCGAAGCAAGTGCCAGGACAGCAGATTTGCTGAAAGGTTATTCCGGAGGTATATATTTTGATAGATTTGGTGAAAAATTATTCTCACCTGAACAGAAAGATGAATGCTTGAAACTTGATCCAGAGCAACAGCAGCTAATGAAAAGGTTGAGCATTAATAGTAGCCAGATCAGGGATAAATATGCACCACGTTCAGAAACCAGTTTCTGCATAATCGGCTTTCCAGTACCAGAGATTGGAAACCAGTTCACAGAGATATTTGAAAATACAGCAGAGATAAATATGCTTGAATCTGAGCATTGGGAGACTATCCAGCAGAAGATCATTGATGTGCTGGATAAAGCTGATTATGTGGAAGTGAAAGGTAAAGATGATAACCTTACTGATATCCGGGTGCAGATGCAGAAACTACTGATCCCGGAAAAGCAAAGTAACTTTTGCAACTGTGGGGCAGATGTGAATATTCCTGTGGGTGAAGTATTCACATCACCTCAACTGGAGGGGACAAATGGAATATTGCATGTTACAGATATCTACCTTAATGATCTGCATTATGATAACTTGAAGCTGACTTTTGAAGATGGTTTTGCCACTGAATATACCTGCACGAACTATGAAGATGCCGAAAAGAACCATAAATATGTATTTGAAAGTCTGTTTCTTCCGCATGTCAAACTGCCCTTAGGTGAATTTGCGATAGGAACCAATACTCTTGCCTATCTAATGGCAAAGAAATTTAATATATTACCTCAGATGCCGGTGTTGATAATCGAGAAAATGGGTCCCCATTTTGCGATTGGTGATACCTGCTTCAGTTGGGAAGAAGATAAACCTGTATTCAATCCAGACGGAAAAGAAATAATCGCCAGAGATAATGATGTGAGTATTCTGAGAAAGACAGATATGAACAAAGCTTATACCAATAAGCATACTGATATCACGCTTCCCTATGAAGAACTGGCATACATCACAGCCGTAACCGAAAGCGGAGAACGCTTTGATATTATCAAAGACGGGCGTTTTGTGGTTCCGGGTACGGAAGAACTGAATGAACCGTTGGAAGAACTTGATAAAATGAAATGAACCTGAAAGAGATAACAGAAAAGAATCGGATAGCCTGGAATGCCGTGATGCCCTATCATCAGAAGGCAAAAAAAGAAGAATGGGACACAAATTTCATACAGTCTGGTTATATTATACAGCAGGAACCTGAACTGGGTAAGCTGCTGGATGTGGGAATAGCAGGTAAGAAGATCATTCATCTCTGCTGTAATAATGGTAGAGAACTGCTTTCGCTCAAAAATATGGGTGCAGATTTCTGTCTGGGAGTAGATATCAGTGATAATGCCATAAAGGGAGCCAAAGAACGGGCTTCAGTATGCAATATTGCTGTGGATTATCTTCGCAGTGATGTCTATGACCTGGGAGATGAATATACAGGCTGCTTTGATCTAGTTTATATGACAATAGGCGGTTTAGTCTGGTTACCAGAAATCAAGCGTTTCTTTGCGATAGTAAACAGATTATTAAAGCCGGGCGGAGAATTCTTTATTTATGATTCTCACCCATTCTCAAATTTATTGCCCTGGGAAGGCGATGCTAATACAAAAGTGGAAATCACTCAACCCTATTTTCATCCTGAAGCATGGGAGTGGAGTGATGGAATGGATTATTATGGGGGTGCAGAATATGAAGCACCTGTGCATTATGAATTCACCTATACTCTCTCTGAGATATTAATGGCACTGATCGATAATAAGATCGAGATCAGGTTTATGGGAGAATATGAAAAAGATATTTCCTGTGGATTTGAGTGGCTGGAGCAGAGGAGTATGAAATTGCCCTTATCATATATCTTGATAGGGCAGAAGCAAAAGGATATTAATGATGGAGATAAAACAAATAAATCTGGAAGGAGCAAGAATTGTAGAATTTGAGTCTAAATTTGCTGCTTCCGTTGCGGATATGTGGAATGCCAGTGCCGAAGGCTGGAACGGCGATATGTGGGATATGACAGAGCAAAAAGTGCTTAATGAAGAACTTAATGCGGACAGCCTGGTTTTGTATTTGCTTATAGATGATAATGAAAAAGTGATAGGCTATTGCAAACTGGAAGAATACAATGACAAAAAAGCAGTCTATATTCCTCTTTTGAATGTGATCCCTGAATTCTGGGGCAGGAAATATGGTAAAGCATTACTGCTTAAAACCCTTGAAACAACAATTAAACAAGGTTATAACAGACTTGACCTGCATTCCTGGAGTGGTAATACTAAAGCTGTACCTTTATACAAAAAGACAGGATTTCGCTGGCAAACCGGTAATTCATCCATGTATATGATGAATTATTTGCCCTTATTACTTAACCTGGAATTGTTGCAGCCCTATTTTGCTAAATTAGACTGGTATAATGATTTTGATTGTGACCTGGCTCTGGAGCCAGATGGTAATATGGAAAACGGATTTGAGTTTTTTCATTACTGCTGGAAGAAGGATGACAGGTACTTGGAAGCAGTGTTTGATGCTAATGTTAAAGGACTGTGCCGGGTAAAGTGTAATGACTTTGAGCTGAACCTGAAGGCTGCTGACAAAAAGGTATATTATGGCAAACGGGAAGTGCAACTAGAGCTGAAAAACAATCTTGCTGATCCTCTGATTATTAAGATAGAAATGTCTGGTGAAGCAGATATAGAAATTGATGAGAAACGAGAAATCACTTTATCTGGCAGTCGAACAGAAACTTTCTGGATAGAGGTGAAAGATGATTTTGAGAGAAAGGGGCATGAATGCCCGGCTGTTATCGCTAATGTGAAAATCAATGGCAAGCTTATACCTCTCAAGCTGGGTTTGAATCCACAGGCTCCTGTACAGGTAGCACTCAAAGCCGAGATTCAAAGGCTATATCGTCCTGGCAACATAGATCTATATCTGCAATTGAGAAATAACCTCAAAGAAACAAAGCAGCTTTCTACTGAACTGAAAGATACAGAATTTCTACATTTCTATGAAAATGAGATATCTATAGAATTAAAGCCTAAGGAAACCAAAACCATCAAGCTTCAAGCAAGATTGGAAAAAGGTTGTTTCTATGATGAGCGGATCAATATTAAGCTGCACAGCGAGATTGATAATATCACCTATGTACAAAGACTCAGAGCAGCCATTCCTGACCTGAATTCTATCATTTATGGAAGCTACCAAGAGTACTCAATTCTGCAAAATGGTCCAGTTTTTTTGAAATGTAACCATACAGGTAATTATTATGCCATGTCACTAAATGTTCTAAACACAGATTACTGGTTGGTTATGAAATTACCTCGGCTATGCGAACCTCTTGATAAAGAATTCCTGCATGCTGTACATGACAAGATCAGTTTTGAAGAGCTGGCTGACAGTGTGGTTATGCGAGTACAATTTACAAGCAAGAATGGGCAGTTGCAGGTGAGTCATCTTTTTAAACTAAGATATGATAATGTTTTGGAGCATAATTGGGAAATAGAAAACATCAGTGGTGAGAATATTGATGTTAAACATTTGGAAACTGCCTATGGTTCTGCTGCTACCCATGCTCTATATGACGGGAAGATGCTTCAAATGACCCTGGAAGAGAAAAACCGATACTGGTTTGGACTGAAAGCTGATCAGATAACTTCTGGTTGGAGTTATTATCTGAATGAAGGTTTATCCGTGGCAATGCTCTGGGATAGTCAGCACGAATTCAAATTTGGTGAATGGTGGCAGCGCGTACTCTATAAAGTGGGAGCACTGGAAGCAAATGAGACAAGAACCATTTATGGAGAGACCATCATGTTAAATCATTTCTTGAATTGGCAGGAATATTATCACTGGTATTTTGGAAACCGTGATTATCCTGATATCATCAGGATAAAGGAACTGAAAGTTAATGATGGTAATCCATTCTGTGGTAAGCAGATTGAAGTTAGGTATTCAGACATTCATGACAGTATGGATGAGAAGACCATCAGGCTGATGGGAGATGGAGAGCAGCTTCATGAAGAGCATTACATCAGTGGTGTCTGGCAGAAAAAAATTGCCCACCACAATAAAGTTACGCTGGAAATCGAAGAAGCTTCCAAAAAATATTCCTATAAACAAAATACATTCTTGAATTGTCCGCAATCTATGCAGTTTTCTTTGCATGAACAGTCTGGAAAACAGATAATTGTGTTAAAGGGAGAAAAGCTGGAAATGCAGACTTCAGCAGAATTCTTTCCTGGTGTGTTTTCACTTAAATATAAAGGAAAAGAATTACTAAGCAGTTCCTTTCCTGAAACAATAATCAGAGGTTGGCAAAATCACTGGCGAGGAGGAATTTCTATAATTCCAAACGGGGTATCAAGTGCGATTCTGGAGCAGCAGAAAGTAGATGTGAAGCAGGAAGAGCGGTTGGATAATTTTGGGAATATCTGGCAGGGATTTAGTTATGCTATGAAATTTAATGAAAAAGTGCCAGTAATGGATGGTGTCACTATGCAGTATAACTATTTGGTTAGCCCTTCACAAAATGTTCTGGCAATTTTTTGTGAGATGATTGATACTGGTGGTGCCTATTTTACCGGTTTCTATGCTTCAGCAGGTATTAATATTAATGAAGAACAACCGGTTAATTTCAATTGTGATAACACTATTCTCAAAGTGTCTGAAAGAAGCATGAGAAAAGGGAATCTGTCTTTTGCATCAGCAAAACTGGATAACTGCAACTATCTTATGAATTTTTATACAAGCAAAAATCATTTATGCGTCACAGTTGGCAGTCAAATGGGAGCAGTATCAGATAATTTTTCAATTTTCGGAGTAGAACCTGGCAAGATAAAAGCTTCCCAGCCATTGTATCTGGTAATTAGTGAGAAAAAGGTTTCTGCTGATGAACTTAAGATATTGAAGAACATTAAATGGAGTTGAAATGAAGGAAATTAAAAGAGTGGTTGCTGTCCATGATATTTCCGGATTTGGTAAAGCTTCACTAACAGCAGTGATACCGATACTTTCCACTATGGGTATCCAGGTGTGTCCTCTACCCACAGCAGTGCTTTCTGCTATTAGTGAGTTCCCTCAGACGAGACTGCATGATCTCACCGGATTTATGGATGAGGTGATAGATCACTGGCAATCTCTCGACTTGAGATTTGACGCTGTTTACAGTGGTTTTCTGGGGTCTCCGCAGCAGGTGAAGATCATGCAGAATTTGATCAAGAAAACTGCTGCCAGGGATTGCCTGATAGTGATCGATCCTGTGATGGGTGATAATGGGGAATTGTATTCTGTGTTTTCAACTGAGATCATCACATCAATGCAGGAACTGATAAAAAGTGCTCATGTGATCACTCCCAATCTGACGGAAGCTGCTTTTTTATTAGATGAGAAAATCGGGCAGAAATTAGATAGGGATATTGTGATAGAATGGCTGCATAAGCTTTCTGACCTGGGACCTCAAATCGTGATCATTACCAGCGTACCGGATTATGATGATGAAACTAAAACCTGCGTTTTTGCTTATGACAGGCCTGCCAAAGAATACTGGAAAATGTCTTGCGAATATATCCCTGGCGGTTTTCCAGGAACTGGTGACGCTTTTACAAGCGTCGTGACAGGATGTTTGATGCAAAACAAATCTCTTTCTTATGCTATTGAAAAAGCAGCAAAATTTGTTTATAAAGCAATTGAATTTTCGCTGGATTATTTAACTGATAAGAGGCAGGGCATATATCTGGAACCGGTATTACCAGAATTATTGAAACCTCTTGGGAATCAGAGAATTCAGAAACTGGAGTGGTAGAATTGAAGAAACTGGATCTGGTTATTATGGATCTTGATGGTTCACTGCTGAATTCCCAGAGCATGATCAGTGAAAAGGATCAAAGCACACTTAAAAAATTGGGGAATAAGGGAGTGATCCGGGCAATCGCTACAGGAAGAAATTACTATTCTGCCCAGCAGGTGATCAAGAATAATCCTGAAATTGATTATGCCATTGTCTCAACAGGTTTGGGTATTATTGATTTTCATACTGGAGAATATCTGGCAGAGAACTTTCTGGAAAGCAAAGATGTGATCTATCTTACTAAATTGCTGCTGAAAGAAAAGGTGGATTTTATGATCCATAACACGCTTCCGGATAATCATTTTGTAATCTGCCACGATGCAGGAACGGGACATCCTGATTTTCAGCTGCGCTGGGGCTGGTATCGTGAATTTGCCAGCAATCTGCAAAGTGATCTGAATAAACTGCAAAAAGCATCTCAATTTGTTGCTTTTTTCCCACATAACACTCCTCGAATTGCCCAATTACGCCAGCAATTACCCCAATTTAAGATCATCAGAACCACATCACCAATCACCGGGCATTATGACTGGATGGAAATTTTCCCTTTAAATGTCTCCAAGGGACATGCTTTGCAGTGGTTATGTAACAGGCATCATATTGATATTAAAAATACCCTTTGCCTGGGCAATGATTATAATGACCTTGACATGTTAAGACTGGCTGGAAAAAGCTATGTAACTGAAAATGCTGCAGAAGATATAAAAAATGAGTTCCTGGTAACAGTTTCAAATGACCAGGATCCATTAACAGAGATTGTGAGGGATTATGATATTTGGTAGAAAAATTGATTATCGAGATATTTCTTTTATTATCTATTTTGTGATTTCACTTTTACTCACCATCATGCATGAACCTTTCAAGAATGAGGCTCAAGCCTGGCTAATAGTGCGCGATCTTGACCTGCCTGGTATTATGAATATCATGTGGTATGAGGGTACACCTGCACTCTGGCATCTGCTGCTTTTTCCACTGGTAAAACTGGGATTACCTTATTTCTCCATGCAGCTAATGCACTGGATATTTGCTGTTATCATAGTTTGGCTGATGCTTTATAAATCACCTTTCCCAGCCATCTTCCGCGTATTATTCAGTTTTTCCTATTATTTCCTTTATGAATATTCTGCCATTGCCCGTAATTATAATATTACTATACTTCTGATGTTTCTATTAGCAATGCTCTGGAAACGGAAGCAGGAACTACCTTTTTTATTTTGTCTGCTGGTAATCCTGATGATCAACACAAATCTGATCATCTGGGGATTTGGGGTAATGATTGTACTGCTCTTTTTTTATGACTGCAAGTGTGCAAATAAAAAGTTTTCTGCATCTCATTATATATCCCTCATCATACTTCTGGCAGGTTTTGCTTTGATGTTCTTCCAGATAATTCCTCGTGATCAGGCGAGTGATCAAAGCGTTGTCAGTTTCAGTTTCTTTGATCTTAAATTTCCTGAAATGATCTTTCGAGCCCCGGCAAATGCCATTATTTCCGTGGGTGGTAATCCGGAATCAATGGTTATACCTTTCTTCTTTTTCTTATGTTCAACTGCGGTATTAGTGCTTCTGGTCAAAAAAGTTCCCATTTTCCTTGCCACAATTTTATCTTCCGCATGGTGCATCTACATGTTTATGTTCATATATTCCGGTGGAGTGCGTCATCATGGATATTTGTTAATGATATTTATCTTTTTCTTCTGGATACGGGTTTAAAGGGCAAAAATTGGTTGCTAAAATAGGGCATAACTAATTATTAGTAAACTATTTAAGTATATATTATTATGTAGGAGCATAAATATGAAGCAAAAGCAATGCCCAAATTGTAAGTCCAAT
>Ga0207996_1001741_pt1 | contig 14401 bp, 10 predicted proteins | sample AntAceMetag02UKG_FD_184773 | JGI IMG/M metagenome (GOLD analysis project Ga0207996, IMG submission 184773) | Saline lake microbial communities from Ace Lake, Antarctica - Antarctic Ace Lake Metagenome 02UKG (SPAdes) (version 2) | ecosystem: Environmental > Aquatic > Non-marine Saline and... | reverse complement strand
TTCCATAAACCAGAAAAAAGACCATAATACCCGAAAATAACCATTTTGATAAAAACAAGCAAAGGAAGAGTTGAAAAAATAATATTCCAGAAACTGCGATCAATATTAAAATCAAACCGAAGATAAAAAGAAAGGATATATGCACATACAATCAACGCACAATGAATAACCATTGTAATGACTCGGCGAAATCTAAGCACTAATATTTTAATATTCATAAGATTTTTATTATATACCAGAAAACTATTTTAGCAACTCATTAACCCTATCCTAATGCGTAACTCCTTCTTTTCTAATCACTTTTAAAGCAGTTAAGAAAATAATACGCAAATCAAACAAAAATGAACAATGTTTCAAATAATATTCATCAAATGAAACCTTAACAGGAATTGGAAGCTCGTCTCTTCCGTTAATCTGCGCCCACCCAGTCACGCCAGGAATCAAGCGATGAATTCCCTTCTCTGTGCGCAATGCCACCAAATCATCTTGATTAAATAATGCTGGCCTTGGACCCACAAAGCTCATGTCGCCTTTTAAAACATTGAATAATTGCGGTAACTCATCAAGACTATATCTACGCAAGAATTTCCCACAAAGAATTAAATAGCTCTCGGGATTTTCCATCAAATGAGTTGCCACCTGAGGCGTATCGGTTCTCATTGTTCTAAATTTTGCCATCTTAAAAATAGCATTATTAATACCGACGCGGTCCGTCCAGAATATTGCAGAGCCCTTTGAGCTTAGCTTAATCCATACAGCAATAACCACCAGCGGAATACTCAAAAGAATAATTAAAAAAACAGCTAAAATAAGATCAAAAATTCGTTTTACCACTTCTTTCCTTCCTTATTTCCATCTCTAAGCTCATCCTTTATAAATTCTTGCATAACCTTGATCAATAAGCTCTTGATTAAGATACATCCCTTTTTCAGCCACATTTTGAGGATCTTTTTCATTCAAAGAATAAAAAATATCCGCTAAATATCGTCCATATTTATCTTGTTTATATGTTTTGCAAACCACAAAACCCACTTTCGCACAAACTTTCTTAACATAGCTTTTAACAGCTACTCCTTCAGCGCAAGAAATTTCAGGTGTATCAATCCCACGCAAACGTAATTTTTGCTCAATCCATGAATCAAAACCAAGATCAATATTCAGCACAAGAGTATCACCATCAACCACACGCGTTACAGCTGCCTGATAAGTATAAAGATTTTCGACACATTTAGTCGCCCTGCGAACAAAATAACCTTTTTCAGTCTTATAAGAACAAATTGGAGTCGGACTTCCATTACTTTTCCAACCAGGCGTCTCCATCATGCGCAAGAATCCAAACCCCATATCCACAAGCGCTTGATTCTTAGCACAAGGAATGTCCTTGCGAAACAAACATCGATATCGATAAAGCTTGCCTCTGATGCATGACAATACTCCTGGCTCAGCCAAAATCCCAATCTGACTATTCTTTTTTTTCTTCTCAATTTTCTCTAAAAAAATCAACTGATAAAGTTTTTGGGCTGACAAAGATTTCTTGATAGCCTTATCTTCAAATCTTTTACGCTTTTGTTCACCGTCAACACGAATAAGGTGGCAATAATGGCTCCACGACAAGCAAGTCTTTGGGATAGTCGGATAAAAACGGTAAAATTTCGATAAATCATAGAAAAAACTTTCCGGACGACTTAAATCCTTGGAAAGCTTTTCAATCATGCTTGCACGCTCGGAACTATTCTTAAACTTAGCTTTAAACGGTTTTTCTAAAATTTCCCCAATGTTCCAATGCGCCTGCAGAACTTCCTGTCGATAAGATTTTTCAATTGTTCGTCTTCCTCGAACAATTTCATCTTTGATTTTCTTTAAAACTTCTTGATATAAACCTATAGAAAGTTTTTTTATCATGATAAATTCTAGCTCTGCACAAATTAAACCTCATCCAAAAGAATACGTTGAACAGCTACCGTAACGTCTAACATAACCCAAAACAAAACGCTCAGCTGAAGCGAATATAGCTGAGTATCAAAGAATGCAAAAATCAGAGTTTTTTTAATCAAAAATTACAAAGAAATTATAAAATAGAATCACAAAGAGTCTTCTGAGAAAAACTTGCTACTCCTAATCCCAATAAAAACCAAAACATAGTTGCTGTCGTTAATCCTATCAATACAGTGCTAGTAAAAAGATCTGATATCGCAACCGATAAAAACATCACCATAAAAGATAAATGATAAAAATCCTTACTGTGCTTACAAGCAGCACAACCCATCAAAAGAAATAAAATAAAAATCCATAAAAAACTCGCCAATCCTACCGCCCCCATTTCGGCTAATACTTCAAAATAAGAATTATGGGCGTGAAGATGGCTAGTCCCGCCCACGATCTCATCCGGATTCGGATAAAAATCATACATAATCATCCCATAAACACCGGGGCCTGCTCCCAAAACCGGATATATCTTAAATATATTAAATGCTGCTTCCCACATTTCAGTTCTGATATAAAAATTACGGTCTTGATTTCTTGGAATAACATATAAAAACTTTTCAGTCTTATTTTTAATACTAAGATTTTGAAAATTTCCTTCAGGATGAAATCTTTTATTATTAAGAGGCACAAAAAGAAACAATACTATTGCTATCAAAATTAACCCAATCAAACAACATTTATCCCGACGGTAAAAGATAGCTGTGGCAATTACAGCAAGAAATAGTCCCACAAATGCGCCTCTTGAGCCTTGAGCAAAAAATGCAATCAACAATGGAATGGACGCAATAGCAAAAAATACTTTTACCTTACGACTTGGATAAAAAATAATAAAACCTATAAAAAATGATAATGTACATAGAAAATAGGACTCATAAATCCCCGATCCAAAGCTCGTTAGCATTCTTATAAAATACCCGACTTTAATAAGATCAGAAATGACACCAATGCCTACAACCACGGATCCTGCTAACAAAGCCAATATCAAAATATTCATATTCGCTTTTTTTCTACCTAAAGAAATACCAATAAAAAACATAAGAAAATACACAATATATCGATTAAAAAAAGTTATCTGTGATTCATGTGGAGAGATTCCAAAAATAGTAGATAGCATAGCAACAAATAAAAAGAAGAAAATCGCTTTATTCAATCTTGTGCTATCAAAGAGCTCTTTGAAAAAAAGTTTTCCCTTATCAAGAAAACGTAAAAAAATAAAAATCACTATAGCACCTATAATATAGTTTTTAGAAACGACATCATTATAAATGCCAATCGCTAAGAAGGCAGCACAATCTGCCAACAAAAACCAATTTAAATATTTTACAACCATCTCTTTTTTTCTCTGCTTTTCCATCCTCAAACCTCTCTCAAAAGAATACGCTGAACAGAAACCGTAACCCCAAGCATTACCCAAAACAAAACACTCAGCTGAAGCGAATATAATTGAGTATCAAAGAAACTTGCAACCAAAAATCCAAATGTTCCAGCAGTCAATCCGCCTAAAAGAATTCCAAATTCATCCTTTTTATTCTTTAACGAAATACGAACTCCTCGATAGACAACGAGACCTGTTAAAGATAAAAATACAATAAGCGTAAAAATCCCACTCTCTGCCCACATTTGCAAATAACAATTATGCGCATAAAAAATACCTATGTTAGAAACATATTGATCAAAATAATTCATAAATGTCCCCAAACCCTTACCTAAAAATGGGTTTTCCTTAATCATATCAATCGCACCCTGCCAAATGACATAACGCTGAGAATCTCCAGTCGAACTAAAAGAAAACATGACTCGTTTGATAAACGGAGAAAATAAACATACAGTCGACAAGAAACCTACAAAAATTAAAGTTGGAAACTTCTTTTTTTCAAATAAAACAATCATCCCTAAAAGCCCTATTAAAAACCCAAGCCATCCGCCTCTTGAAAAAGTTAAAAGAATCGAAACAGATAAAATAATACACGTAAAAAATACTACAGCAGCAATCGCCTTGTTTTTCCATTTCCAATACACTAACGCTATAAAAGCTGGCAAACAATACACAAGATACGCACCTAAAGAATTTGGATTCTCAAAAGAACCTGTTACAGCATGCCCTATCAAAAGTCTCCCTCTAAAAAATTCAACCCCCAAAAACTTCTGAGATAAAACAGAAAGTCCTAAAAGCATACCGCTAAAAATAAAAACATAAAAAAATCTTTTTATTAATTTTCGATCTCGAAAATGATCAACAGCAATCATAAAAAGAAGGAAATATTCTCCCCACTTAAAAAATAACGCCCTAAACCCTTTTGCTAAAAAAGGACCGCTATTAATTAATGAAAGTGCATTAAAGACAAATAATGCCAATAAAAGCCAAAATATTTTGGCATCTACCTTAAAACTTGTAAAATCTCTAGTTGCTATTTTCTTGATGATAAACCCAAGAAAAACAAAACCTGCAAAAGATTCAATTAAAGCCTTAGATATGGGAAGAAAGAATATCACCCCATAAAATCCATATTCAACAAGCTTTTCTGCTATAAAAATAACTTTTTCCCGATTCACACTAAAAAACTCCCTTTTTGCAATATTGCCAAGAATGCCTTCACCTGCAACATTTTTAAAAATCTCATCAAAATTCTTTAAAAACTCTTATATCAAGAAACGTTTTTATAAAATATTTTTTCATTAACTACAATCGCCATAAAAAACCAAAGCAAAAGCGCATCTTGAAAGCCTACAAGGATACTCGAAACTCCTAAATTAAGAAGGAGTACAACAAACACAGCTAATCCTGCCCCAAAAAAAACAGCATTTTCAAAACTATTATTTGCAAGCCAAGATTTAAAATGATATATAAATTTTTTGAAAAATATAAATAAAATAATAAAAAACGCCAAGAGACCAACCGAACCCATTTCAGCTAAAATTTCAAGACACATAACATGAACATGGAGATGACGACTACCTTTATTTCTCAGACGATGCAAGATCTCAAACATCCCCGGGCCAGAACCAAAAATAGGTTTTTTTATGACCATGGTTATTGCAGACTGCACTAAAACTATTCGTTCACGAACAGAGCCGTCTCGTTCGACAAGAGAATCTTTTAGCTCAGCAAAAGAATTATATTGTTTGTCAGAAATCACAGGTTCAAAAACATACAAAAAAGTTTTTAATCTATCTTTTTGAACATTAGGCATAAAGAATGGAGTTGCAATGACTATCATTAAAGAATAAAAGAAAATTCTTTTATTCTTTAAAAAACAAATCACCAAAATAACTGGAATAATAGAAACCCATACCGCTCTTGAAGCATTCAAAACAAGTACTGGATATAATAAAACAATATTAACCAAACTTAATACTTTAAAAGATTTTCTTACCTGGCTTAAAAAAACTATAAAATTAAATGAAAAAAGAAAACACAAATAAACAAACAAATCTAAATCTTTACTAAAAACAGTAAAAAGCCGGTCAGGATAAAACCTAAAATAATCTACTAGCCCCCCTATTCCAAGCACCAACCCCAAGACAAAAATAGAAAAAACAAAATAAAAGATATTTCGTCTAGATCGCGACACTGCATCATAACTAATCCAGAAAAAAATAGCATAAAAAAGATATCTTTGAAAAAAGATCTCCTGACTATGGTATAAATTAACACTAAATAAAACAGAAATAAATGCAGCGGTAAGAAAAATAAATAAACTCTTATTCAGCCTAGTATTCGGAATAAGATATAAATAAAATCTACTTTTATATTGTAAAATATTCAAACTAATCCAAAAAACTACGCTCCAAAAAAAAGAAATTTTAGAAAAAACGGCACTAAAAGGACTGAAAAGTATAAATGCGCAAATATTAAAAAGAAGAGCTTTCTCAACCAAAGCGATGACTAGGCCCTCTTTTCTAAAATAAACTTCAGATAACATCTTAAAAAATCTTATCATTCTGAAATAATCTCCTTGATCTCACGATTCATCCTAAAAACCTTTTCTCTTCCTTTAAATACTTCATTCCCATTTCTCATTTTCTTACTTTCGAAACAATATCATTCAACAGCTCACAAACTTTTGCATGATCATAGTTCTGCGCACACGCCAAGAGCTTGCGAATTTCTTTTCTTAAATCTCGAATATCAAACTTATCCGGAGGCGCAACAAAAATTTTATCATAACAAGTCGCAGCATCTCGCTCTCTATTAAGAAATAGCTCTTCCTTTAACTTCTCCCCTGGGCGAAGCCCAACAAAAGAAATCTTGATATCCTTTTCCGGTACAAGGCCAGAAAGAATAATAAGATCTCTCGCAAGATCAACAATTTTAATTTGTTCTCCCATGTCCAAAACAAAAATTTCCCCACCTTTTCCCATCGCACTTGCTTGCAAAACCAAAAGAACAGCCTCATTAATGCTCATAAAATACCGCTGTGCCTCTGGATGCGTTACCGTAAGCGGGCCGCCCTCTTCAATTTGCTTCATAAAAAGCGGCACAATACTTCCTGCAGATCCCAACACATTACCAAAACGGACTGCCATAAATTTTGTTTGACTTTTTTCCGCTTTAGCCTGCAAAAGCATCTCCGCAACACGCTTCGTAAAGCCCATCACGCTTGACGGATTAACTGCCTTATCTGTCGAAATTAAAATAAATCGCTCAACCTTATAATGATGTGATGCATAAATCATATTTCCAGTTCCCAAAACATTATTCTTAACAGCTGCCGCTGGATTTTCCTCTAAAAGTGGAACATGCTTATGCGCAGCCGCATGAAAAACAACCTGAGGCTTATATCGTGAAAAAGCATATTTTAAAACTCCAACATCCTTAACATCTCCAATGATCGTCGTAAATTTAATATTTTTGTATTCTTTTAAAAAATCAATTGTTAAAAAATAAACATCATTTTCATTGTGATCAAGCAATAGGATTTCTTTCGGATTAAATCTAGCAATTTGCTTGCAAAGAACAGACCCGATAGATCCCCCTGCCCCAGTCACTAAAACAACCTTATCTTTAAGGTATCCACCAATCTCTTCTTCACAAACTTGAACAATCTCTCGACCTAAAAGATCGTCTGGCCTGATAGATCGCGCCCTTACCTCCTGCTCTCCGCTTAATATCTTTTGCAACCCAGGAACAAATCGAATTTTAACAGAAGGAATTTGACAATGAGAAACAATATCTCTAATTACTTCTCCACTCGCCGAAGGAATCGCAATAATAATTTCATCAATTCTATATTTTTCTGCTAAATTCTCAATATCGTTACACGTTCCTAAAACTTTAACCCCTTGTAACCGAGAACCCTTTTTCTTAGGATCATCATCAATGAAACCGACAACTTCAATGTTAGTTTTTAAATTATTTCGCGCCTCTCTTAAAACCAAAACACCAGCTTCTCCTGCCCCAATAACCAAAGCCCTTTTCTTGCTACTCCTAAACCTAGGTCGAAACTTTTCTCTAAAAAGACGAACAACAAGACGAATTCCCGTCACTAAGAAAAAACACCAAAGACAATCTAAGACAATTATTGATCTCGGGATTCGGATATCAGGATAAAGAAAAGCAATTCCAACCACAAAGCCTATCGTAGACAATACATTGGCCTTGGCAATCCTCCAAATATCATCAATCCCAGCATATTTCCATAAACCAGAAAAAAGACCATGATAACCAAAAAGAACCATTTTGATAAAAACAAGCAAAGGAAGAGTTGAAAAAATAATATTCCAGAAACTGCGATCAATATTAAAATCAAACCGAAGATAAAAAGAAAGGATATATGCGCATATAATCAGCGCACAATGAATAGCCATTGTAATGACTCGGCGAAATCTAAGCACTAATACTTTAATATTCATAAGATTTTTATTATATACCAGAAAACTATTTTAGCAACTCATTAGCTATATCCTAATGCGTAACTCCTTCTTTTCTAATCACTTTTAAGGCAGTTAAAAAAATAATGCGCAAATCAAACAAAAACGAACGATATTTCAAATAATATTCATCAAATGAAACCTTAACAGAAATTGGAAGCTCGTCTCTTCCGTTAATCTGCGCCCACCCTGTCACGCCAGGAATCAAACGATGAATTCCCTTCTCTGTGCGCAATGCCACCAAATCATCTTGATTAAACAGTGCTGGACGAGGCCCCACAAAGCTCATGTCACCTTTTAAAACATTAAATAATTGTGGTAACTCGTCAAGACTGTATCTACGTAAAATTTTTCCGCAAGAAATTAAATAGTTTTCGGGATTTTCCATCAAATGAGTTGCCACTTGAGGAGTGTCGGTTCTCATTGTTCTAAATTTTGCCATCTTAAAAATAGTATTGTTAATACCAACGCGATCCGTCCAAAACATTGCAGAACCCTTGGAGCTTAACTTAATCCACAAAGCAATAACCGCTAGCGGAATGCTCAAGAAAATAATTAAAAACACAAATAAAATAAGATCAAAAATTCGCTTTACCACTTCTTGCCTTCCTTATTTCCATCTCTAAATTCATCCTTTATAAATTCTTGCATAACCTTGGTCAATAAGCTCTTGATTAAGATACATCCCTTTTTCAGCCACATTTTGAGGGTCTTTTTCCTTAAAAGAATAAAAAATATCCGCTAAATATCGTCCATACTTATCTTTCTTGTATGTCTTACAAATAACAAAGACAACTTTCTTAAAAACTTTTTTAACATAATTTTTAACAACTACTCCTTCAGCACAAGACATTTCAGGTGCATCAACGCCTCTCAGCCGTAATTTTTGCTCAATCCACGAATCAAAACCAAGATCAATATTTAATACAACAGTGTCTCCATCAATCACTCGCGTTACAGTTGCCTGATAAGTATAAAGATTTTCAACACAATTAGTCGCCCTGCGAACAAGATAACCTTTTTCATTCTTATAAGAACGAACAGGCGTCGGGCTTCCATTGCTTTTCCAATCAGGAATAGCCATAGCACGTAAAAAACCAAATCCCATATCGACAAGCGCTTGACCTTTCGCACAGGGAATATTTTTGCGAAATAAGCATCGATATCGATAAACCTTACCTCGAACGCAAAGGATCACTCCCGGCCTGGCCAAAAACTCAAGCTGATTTTGCTCTTTAATTTTTTTCTTTTCAAACTTCTCTGTGAAAATTAAATTATAGAGTTTTTGAGCGGGCAAGGATTCTTTAATCGCCTTCTCTTCAAACTTTTTACGTCTTTTTTCATCATCCACGCGAATAAGGTGACAATAATGAGTCCACGATAAAAAAGTCTTTGGTATCAATGGATAAAAACGATAAAATTTCGATAAATCATAAAAAAAGCTTGCTGGGCGATTTAAATCTTTAGCGAGCTTTGCAACCATGCTCGCACGCTCGGAACTATTCCTAAACTCAGCTTTAAATGGCTTTTCTAAAATTTCCCCAATATTCCAATGTGCTTGCAGTACTTCTCGTCGATAAGATTCTTCAATGGTTCTTCTTCCACGAACAATCTCATTTTTAATCTTTTTTAAAATTTCTTGATAAAAACTATTAGAAAGATTTCTTGTCATGATAAATTTACGCTGCAAAGTCCATCCAAAAACTATATCCCATGTCCTATCCTACATACCAGATGCTACATACTAAATACTTTCCCGCCCAACAGTTTCTTTGATGCCTTCCTCAAGAGTAAAAGGTGGATTCCATCCCAACAAATTACGAATCTTGCTACTATCGACAACTAGCGTCCCTGTCAACTTCTCTAGCTCTTCGCTCTTACCTGCGATCTTTCGGTTCTATCCCACATCACCTTTTGCTTACCTAAAATGACCTTTAAGAAACCAATGAGTAGAGCTAAATTAAGGTTGCAAAAATAAAATGGTGCATAGATCACAAATGGAATCTTCTTTTGCTTGACCGACAACAAGCCGCCCACAGCTAAAGCGTAAAACAATATTTGCAAGAATAAAATATGTCGATAAAAATTTATACTGACAAGGGAAATATTTATCAACAAAAGCAAAATAAGAATAAAGGGAGCCATCCATCTCAAAATACGATGCGACCAGAAAATAAATGCCTTTATGCCTAGAAACGGGTTTAATAATCCCGCCAAATGTCCCACAACCATATAATGCCCAGCACCATCTCTAACGTGCCTCAAAAACTCGCCTTCCATGGTCGGTGACACATGTTCAAATGCAACAGCATTCTGTTCGTAAATACACTTGAACCCTTTTTGCACAATGCGCATAGATATTAAAAAATCATCATTAATTGTTCTGGCTGGCAAAGACTCAAACAGCTCACGTCTTATCGCATAAATAGATCCATTGGCCCCGGCGACATAACCAAGCCTGCTTTCTAAAATCTTTAGCTGAGTTTCATATCTCCAATAAAAACTCTCTCCCTTTCCACTAATAACGCCAGAAGGGTTCTTGTAGACGAGTCGCCCGCATACGCACCCTATCTTTGAATCTGCGAAATGCTTAACCATTTCTTTGACAGCCTCAGGAGAAAAATCGCTGTTGGCATCAGAAAAAACTACAATATCGCTACTCACATGTTTAAAAACTGCGTTCAAGGCATTTGCCTTCCCCTTGCGGGGCAGCGCAACAAGACGCACCTGATCACTTTTAGCACTAAATTCTTTTACAATCTGATTTGTTTTATCCGCTGAACCATCTGAAGCCACCCATATACTCAATGCCTCGCGAGGATAAGCTAACGCAAGACAATTCTCTATTTTTTCCTTTATCACATCCTCTTCATTGTAAGCAGCGATGACCAGAGCTACGCGCAAAGGCTTAAAATCTAACGCAACGTCTTTGGTGTCTCGGCGCATCCGCGATAAAAGATAGATAATAATAAAATATCCAAAATAAGAATGCAGTAAAAGAATGATCAAAAACCAGAAAATAGCAATAACTATGTCCGTCATCGCGCGCATCCCTTCTTGCTCCTTCGAAAGAGATATTTAAAAAAAATCTTCGCGGTTTTGAAAGTTTTTTGCACCTCCTGCGGATTGCGCAAGACTTGAAAGAATTTATAAAATAAATATCTTGGACTCAAATAATAGCTTCTTCGCGAATAATCACAAAAGTCAACCAAATCCTGAGCGCTTAACTGAGGCGTAGATACGACACAATTATGCAACCCCTCATCGGTGAGCCACTGGCGAAAATTATTAGCTTTAAGATACCCCTGCTTTTTTGCCCATTGATACGCTTCGGTGCCCGGATAAACCATCAAAGGAAAAAATTGGCACGTATCAGCATTGATCTCCTTAGCGAATTTCAAGGACTTTATCAAAGTTTCTTTCGTCTCCCCTTCATTTCCTGCCATAAAACAAGAATGGATCATGACCTTAGCTCTTTTGGCATCAGCTACAAACCGGCGCATCGCACCTAACGTTATCCCTTTATTGATATTGCGCAGGATCTCCTCATCCGCACTTTCAAAGCCGACCACGATAAGACGGCATCCGGCCTCCTTCATCATAACCATTGTCTCATAACTAAGGTTAGCGCGGCATTCGACAGTCCAAGGAAGCTTAACCTTGTGGTCGATCATTAACTGACAAAACTTCTGAGTATGCTCCTGATGAAAAGAAAATGTATCATCATCAATCAGGACTTCCTTGACTTCTGGCAATTCCTTTACAATGTATTCAAACTCCGCCACAATATTTTCTGGAGTTCGCTGGCGCTGACGACGGCCAAACATCTGTTGTGGATAAACGCAATAAGTACAACGAGCATAACAACCGCGGCTGGTAAAAATAGAAATAACTGGCCAGCGGCAATGAGCATAAAAATAATTATTAATCTTAAGATGTTTCTTGTAAACCTCAGATACGAAAGGCAAAGAATCCAGATCCTCAATGAATTCCCTATCAGGTGTGGCCACAAGCTTATCATGCGAGCGAAAAACCAGCCCACGCACTTTGGAAAGCTTGGTCCTGTCAGGCAGGGTTTCTGCTAAGTCCAATAGCGTCATATCATATTCACCCTTGGCGACAGCATCTACTCTTTGATCTAAATTTAATGAATCTTCGGGCAGCGCTGAAACATGAGGACCTGTCAAAACAACAAAAGTATCCGGAAGAATCCCCTTAATCTCTCCAGCAACTTGGACATCATTCTCAATACTTGGGGTGGACGTAAAAACAACGACCATCGCAGGAGAAAAACTCTTCACAATCCCATAGCAATCTTCCCTTTTGAGTCCTTCAGCACAAGCGTCAATAAGCTTAACCTCATGACCAGCCTTTTCCAGAACACCAGTCGCATAAGCATGCCATAAAGGGTAGTAAATAGTTCCACTTTTTGTCACAGCTGGGCTGCGAGAAAATCGCGAGAATTTAGGAAGAAATGGCGGATTGAGCATTAATATTTTCATTTTTATCCTTTCGCTATTTAATCCAAAAATTATAATTAATAAAAATTAATGCGAGCGAATCTTAATTAAAGAATCATAGTACTTAATCGTATTTTCAGCCATTGCCGCACTTGTAAAGTTGTTCTTGAAATATTCATATCCGCGTATGGCCATCGCCTGCGCTTCTTCTTTATTATTGTAAACATATAATATTTTCCTGGCTAAAACTGCGCAATCCTTGGCTGGAAACAAAAGACCTGTTTTCTCATTTATAACTAACTCCGGAATCCCCCCGGCATCAGAAGCAATAACAACTTTTTTCATGGCAAAGGCTTCAACAATAGTAATACCAAATGTTTCATTTAAGGATGGCATGATAACCGCGTCCATCTGAGACATTGCACAGGCTACATTAGCCTGAAAACCAAGAAATTCAACACGTTTATCTAAATTAGCTTTTCTTGCATAACTCTCAAGTTCATCACGCGAAGGACCATCACCAACAATTAAGCATTTATAATCTATATTGCTTATATCAGCCAATGCTCTTAGTAAATAAATATGACCCTTTTCTGGTGAAAGCCTTCCAACAGCCCCTAACACAAATTTAGGATTCCTTAGTTTTTCATTCTGGAATCCATAGAATTCATTAACATCAATACCCGAATAAATAACCTTGATAGAGTTACTATTAATTCTGGCGACATCAATAAAATGCTTTTTATTTTGTTTTGAATTTACAATGAATCCGTCGCACATTCTGGACAAAATAAAATACAGAAAAGGATAAATACTTTTCTGAAATCTATTTAGTTTTTCATGTAGGATAGCATTGAGCAAGGTACAGCAAATCGGCTTACGATAAAATAGATTAACAAGCGAAACAAGCAAGCTAACTTTTGGAAGATACGTGTTAATAACATCAAAATCATTCTCTTTTAGTATCTTGTGTATTGCGACTAGACTTTTGGGTGAACGGAAATCCACAACATGAATGTTCACATTTAACAACTTTAAAAACGATACCAAAGTGTTATCAGGCAACATAACAGTAATCTGGCAATCCATCTTTGATAGCTCTTTAATCGTAGCTATAAATACTTTCTGACCACCCCCGATCTGTGCAGAATAACCGATAGCAAATAATATCTTTTTCATGTCATTTCTTTCTTTTCAAAATAATACGCTGCTAAATTACTCAAAGCTTGTTTGATTGTAAAAACTGGCCTCCAGTCCAGATCTTCAGATAGCCGATCAGCTGAATACTTTACCCGGTTAGTCAACTCATTCAATTTCAACGAATTAACAGGAGGATGCTTAACAAGACCTCGCGGAATAAGATCAAAACACATTGCTGCCAATTTAACCGGCCAATAAGGCAAATGGCTTATCTCTTCGTGGCGCTCTAAAATCTTTTGTACCGCTACGATAAAATCTGCTAACGGTACCGGAGTGTTAATAGTATACAGATCGTTCTTAACCGACTCAACCAGCAACCGCGGCATTAATTCACTGATCTCTTTAACATAAAGATAATTTAAAAAATAACGGCTGGTATCTTTACCGACAAAACGAAATGCACCCATCCTAACCTTAAGCATTAAATTTAAAAGATGTTTTTGCTGGTCATCTTCTCCAAAAACATTTGTCGGCCTTAATATAATTGTATGGCCCGGATTTTGTTTTGAGTATTCCTTAACTATTAATTCAGCCTGATGCTTGGTTTTTTCATATTCGTTAATAGGATGACATTCCGTCTGTTCGTCCACTACAACATTGCTTGTTTTACCGATAACCCCAACACTGCTTAGATATATGAGCTTCTTCAAATTATTGCTTTTCCTGCAGGCTTTGATTACATTTTCAGTTCCTTTAACATTAGCCTGAAAAAAAGATTTGGGATCTTTCTTGCATCCCGCCATATGTATAACATAATCAGACGCCCTTATGCATTCACTGATCAGCGATGTATCAGAAACGTCTCCATGAACATAAAGCAAGCCTTGTTGGTCATTTCTTTTCTGTCTGGTTAAAGCAATGACCTGAAATTTATTATCATTTTG
>Ga0207996_1001740_pt1 | contig 14405 bp, 15 predicted proteins | sample AntAceMetag02UKG_FD_184773 | JGI IMG/M metagenome (GOLD analysis project Ga0207996, IMG submission 184773) | Saline lake microbial communities from Ace Lake, Antarctica - Antarctic Ace Lake Metagenome 02UKG (SPAdes) (version 2) | ecosystem: Environmental > Aquatic > Non-marine Saline and... | reverse complement strand
CAACTTTCAAAAGAGGTAGAATCCAGCCAGGTCGTATCCGGCAACGTCCCGAACCTCATCAGTGACCGGGTTTTCACTCCATTAAAGTTTCCTGTCAGCATGATAGAGTTCGATGAGTATATACCAATCGTATCTGTAAATGATCTTTCAAAAGTAATTGCATTTGAAATAGTATCCGACACGATCACAACGTCCTGATCGTATCCCATGTAATTATTTTTCTGAGTACAGGACACAATAACTATCAAAAAGACGAGCGTTATTATGGAAATAAACTTATTCATATTAAAACCTTTTCTTATTTTAAATAACATTAACAAATCAGTAGTCTCCGTAGGCACTGTGGATTTGTGGATAACACAGCTATGCACCTGGAAACATTATCTCTAACGGCATAATATTCTGAGGATGAAATTGTTGATAAGTTTGATATATCCACATTCAACGGAGATGATATCGGGAATTTTATCAAAGGCAGAGAGTTATGCACAGCTTTGCACATATTCTGTGGATAAGATGTTGAGTAATTATATTTCATATTTTATTGGATTATATTTTCTGTGATTTCGTTTATTTTTCTTTTGAGATTATTGTCGCTATCTAATTTTTGAGAGATGATCTTTTTTGCATGAATAATCGTTGTGTGGTCCTTTTTATTATAATGATTGGCGATCTCGAGTAAAGAGATATGAGGTATGAGTTTTGAAGATAAGTACATTGCGATCTGGCGAGGAAATGCTATCTCCTTTTTTCGAGTAGGTTCTTTTATCTGGTTTTTCCCGATTTTAAAATATTTTGCCACTTCCTCCTGGATAACATCGAGAGTGACAGGCCGTTTGCGATTTGACATCATGTCCTCGAGAATTTGCTTCACGTCAGTAATTTCTATCTGGTGAGGTTTTACCTTTTTATATGAAGAGAAAGCAAGAATTTTTACGAGAGAACCTTCAAGCTGTCGTATATTATCATCGAAATTCTCAGCAATAAATTCGAGCACGTCAGGTTTTAGAGTGATTTTTTCTTCGTCACATTTTTGACGGAGGATTGCAACGCGGGTTTCATAATTGGGACGCTTAATATCAGCAAGAAGTCCCCATTCAAACCTGGAGATAAGCCTGTCCTGCAGCTTTTGGATTTCTTTTGGGGGACGATCACTTGTAAGAATAATCTGCTTTTTTGCGTTATAAAGTGTGTTGAATGTGTGGAAGAATTCTTCCTGACTTCCCTCTTTTCCAGCAAGGAACTGGATGTCATCAATCATAAGGATGTCATAAGTTCGGAACTTCTTTCTGAAGTTAACCGTAGTATTTGTCTGGATCGCCGAAATCATTTCGTTCGTGAAGTCTTCTGTAGATGTATATAGAACACGCTTGTTAACCTTATTTTGAATTAAGTAATTACCAACCGCTTGCATGAGGTGGGTTTTGCCAAGTCCAACGCCACCGTAAATGAATAGAGGATTATATATTTTACCTGGTTTATCAGCAACTGCTTGAGCTGCAGATATGGCGAAATGGTTATTGTCCCCGACGACAAATCTTTCAAATGTATATCTTGGATTCAACCCGTTATCCTTTGATGAGTCAATAACGGATTTTTTGGAAAAGGAGTAATTGCTTGGAGTGTCAGATGCAGAGCCGATGAAATCAACCGTAATTTTTTCTGCAGTAAGATTATATGCGATCTCCTCGATGAAAGATTTGTAATGTTGGTCAAGCCAGTCAGCAAAAAATTTGGTAGGGGCTTTTATTGTAAGAGTATTGTCTACAAGACTGAATTCTTTTGTTTTGTCAAACCAAGTAGAATAGGTTTGGGGATCTACCTGAGACTTTATCTCATTAAGAATCTGTTTCCACAGTCCTACAAATTCAGCCATAGACATTTATCAACCTTTTATATTACTAAATATCAGGGAGATACGAAATCCAGCACAAGGTTATCCACATATTTATCAACAATTAACAGCCATTTGTAATTAGCCATTATTCAGGAGGATACAAGGAAAACGACCACCAGAATATTTTGGTTATCCACATTATAGTGTATTTAGAACCCTGAATTTTTTTCAAAAAAGGAGGATTTAAATAACTCCTGTCAACAAAAAGCTCCCTCTCAGCAAAGATTGTATTTTCTCGTTAAGAAATTATGTAAATATCGCCATAGATTAATCGAGACTAATATCCAATTATTCCATCACTTATCCGTCTCTGAGGAGCGCGTAAAACTTGACATGAGCGCAACGCCGAAAGCAAATTAACATAAGAAAAATATTAATAATTTTTGAATAAAATGAGCAACAAAAAAAGCTGGCATATACTAATTACGAGCAATTCTGCGACAGGAGTGAAAGACCTTCATATTTCTAAACCCCTGATCCTTTTCGTTGTGGTTTTTGTGTCAGTTTTTGTTATTACTACCGGAGTTATCACCTATTTTTTTGTTACAAGCGAAGTGGACAGACACCAGCTGCGGGAGCTCCAGGCGCATAACATAAAACTCAAAAACGAGATGACAAGAATTAATTCTTTGCTCGATACTATGCAATTTGAGCTTGAGAATGTTCAGGACAGAGATAAAGAAGTGAGAGAACTCGAGGGATTGCGTCCTATTGACGATGACATTCGCCAGATGGGTGTTGGTGGTATTCAATATTTCGATTCGACATTCTTCTCTATGGACAAGGAGCTTTTTGATGTTCACAACAGCGTTCTGAACAAAATAGATGCTTTCGCGCGCCAGATAGACCTGGAAGAATCCAGCTTTGCCGAGATATCAAGATATCTCGCAGTAAAGAATACGATCTATAACCATACCCCGTCAATCAAACCAACATATGGAAGGATTTCAGAAGGATATGGATACCGGATTCATCCAATCTATAACGAGAAGCAGTTCCATCATGGTGTTGATATTGCGAACAAGGAAGGCTCTGTCATCTACGCAGCAGCAGACGGAAGGATTGTCGACAAAGGATATCACGAAGATTACGGATATTATTTACTGATTGATCACGGTTATGGCTATAAAACATTCTACGGGCATTTCAGGAAAAGATTTGTGGACATTGGGCAGGAAGTAACAAAATATCAAATAATCGGGGAAATGGGCTCGACTGGTGTATCAACAGGATCTCATCTTCACTACGAGGTGCGGTTCTACGGCAAGAGCACTAACCCGATAAATTATTTCAACAAAAAGAAATCTACAATATACGTAGATAAAAGATATCTTTCATAACGATTTTACGTATCTTGAAAAAAGCATTTATTTTCTGTAATAATAATTATATTGATTTTGCAATGGACTTTCCTCTTGACGGTACGGTTATCGCAGCGGATGGCGGAGCAAATTTTCTCTTAAATCGTAATATAATACCCGATGTACTTATTGGAGATTTTGACTCTATTTCAGAAAGTTCTCTGGAAGAACTAAGGACAAAGTCAGAGGTGGTGCAGTTTCCCAAAGAAAAGGATAAGACCGACAGCGAACTCGCACTGGATTATTGCGCAAATCAACATTATGATTCCGTGGCAATGATCAATGCAGTGAACGGACGACTGGAGCACTCACTGGCTAATATTTTCATGATTGAAAATTTCGTCCAAAAAGATCTTTCGATTTATTTTATTAATAAGCACAATGAAATATTTGTTCTTCATGGTCCTGAAGAGATTGAGCTGAACAGCAAGAGGGGTACAGAAATTTCTTTGATCCCTCTTACAGGGCATGTGGAAATTGAATTCATTAAAGGCTTCAAATATCCTCTGCAAAACGAGAAGTTGTTCAGGAAGCATTCGAGGGGTGTTAGTAATATTGCAGAGACAGAGAAGCTCTCTGTGAAAATCTTATCTGGAATTTTGTTAATAATAAGAGGAAGATAAATGGCAGAAATAAAGTTTGAAAAAGCACTGGAGAGACTCCAGGAAATCGTGGAAACACTCGAAAATGGAAATATTGATATTGAAAAATCTCTTGAATATTACGAGGAAGGCATCAATCTGATAAAGCAATGTTCCTCAAAACTAAAAAAGATTGAGAATAAGATCGCTTTGCTCAATGAGATAGACGAGGATGAGGGCGAGGAAGCACATGAAGAATAAGGAGTATTGTAAAGGAGAAATCCAATGACCAAAATGATGCGACTGAAAAAGGACGTTAAAGAGAAACGGGAATTGGTCAATATTGTTATAGATCGATTTTTACCAAGGAAGGATGAATATCCTAAGATAATTCATAAAGCCATGCGCTATACTCTTTTTGCAGGCGGCAAGCGGATCAGGCCGTATTTGACCATCACGACCTACCAGCTCTTCGGACACATGGACAAGAAGATATTACCTGTTGCAGCAGCAATTGAACTGATACATACCTATTCACTTATTCATGACGACCTTCCCGATATTGACGATGATGATCTGCGACGAGGAAAATCCTCAAACCACGTAGAATTCGGACAGGATATTGCACTCCTTGCAGGTGATGCTCTGATCATGGAAGCCTTTCGGCTGATGCTCCAGCTAGACGTAAAACCGAAGTTCAAAGCACAAATGATCTCCGAATTTACAGAAATAACAGGAAGCAAGGGCTTGATCGCCGGACAGGTTGTGGATATTTTGAGCGAAGGAAAAAAAGTAAACGCTGAAACTCTCGATTATATACATAAGAATAAAACCGCCAAGCTGATCTGCATGGCAATCCGGTTCGGTGCAATTATGGGCGAGGCAAGCGAAGATGATGTCATACGCATTACTGAATTTGGAGAAATCCTCGGACTGCTCTTTCAGATCGTGGACGATATCCTCGATGTAGAAGGAACGACTAAGAAGATGGGAAAGAAATCCGGTAAGGACGTAAAGGTCGGAAAAGCAACCTACCCGAAGGTCTACGGGTTGGCTAAAGCAAAGGAAAAACGAGACGAGCTTATGCTCAAGGCGCAGAACATTATTTCCTTTTACGGACCCAAAGCAGAGTTCCTGAAGAAGATTTGTATCTATGTAGCAACTCGAGAATTTTGATGATCAATATAAAATTCAAAAAACTCACACACACAGCACACATACCACAAAAAATGACCGAGCATTCCTCGGGCTTTGATCTCTATGCCGATGTCGATGAACTCATTATTCAGCCGAAGGATGTGGCACTTATCCCCACAGGAATCTCATTGGAAATCCCATCAGGTTATGAAGCGCAAGTACGCCCCCGAAGTGGATTAGCTGCCACACACAAGATCGGGGTGCTGAATTCTCCCGGCACAATAGATGCAGATTATCGCGGAGAAATTAAGGTGATACTATTCAATTTTGGAAATGAACCCTTTGTTATCACGATGAATATGCGGATAGCCCAAATGGTGTTTGCAAAAGTAGAACATGCGGAATTAGAGGAAAGCGCTTCTTTAGAAGAGACAGAACGAAACGATGGCGGATTTGGTCACACAGGATAATCAAAAATGCCGGAAACCACACTGGATGACCTGCAATATGACGATTTTCATTTGCGCCAGAATAAACGGGGTTACCGAAGCACAGAAGATTCGCTGATAATTTTATATACGATCATAAAACGGCTGGGATTTGACTACATAGGAAATGTCTTTGAGTTCGGAACCGGCTCGGGTATTATCTCATTACTGCTCGCAGCAAAACTAAAAAATATCACAATAACAGCAATAGAAATACAGGAATCTCTTTTTGAGCTTGCAAAAGAGAATATCATACACGCAGGGTTGGAAGAGAGAATAGTTCTCGTCAAAGCAGACGGCAGAAATATCAAAGAAGACTTCAATCCGCAAAAATTCGATTGTGCCTTCTCGAATCCCCCATTTTTTCCAAAAGATTCTGGAAAGCATAGTCCTTCCAAAGAAAAGCTTCATGCACGCCACGAAATGCTCTGCACGATGGATGATGTGTTGAGAGCTTTTGAGTATTTGCTTAAAGCTCAAGGAATAGGATTTCTTATTTATCCTGTGGCACGGCTCGAAGAATTTCTGGAAAAGATGAGGTTACTTTCTCTCATGAAGCTCTCGCGCATTCAGTTTTTCAAAGATATAAAAAATCTCATTGGAACATGGAAATCTTCACAAGATGAATCAGAGCTATCTAAATGGGCGCAAAAGAGCAAATTATTTGTCGCGGAGATTAAAAAGCATTCATGAAAGGTTTTTTCACTCTTTTTAGAAAACTCTATTCCGATCTTATCGGGCATCTCATCATTATCTGGTTCCTGATCCTTCTCACCGCACTCGTGCTTCTCGCAATGTTCTATGCAGAAGATTTTTTTGAAGGAGTTTTGCACAGAGAGGTTGTGAGGTCGTCGGTTATTGTGTATATAAATCCCCAGGCACAGACAGAAGATGTGATGATGAGCATCTTATCCTATCCAACGATTGAGAACCACAAGCTCATTACAAGCATGGAAACCATCAATGAGTTGCAGAGAACCTATGGTTTGACCACGCTTCCCCAGTGGGTAAATCCGGGAAAAATTCCGGATTTTGTGCATGCAAATCTTAATCCCTTGGATTTTACGCTGAAAAAATTCACTGCAATGATCGACTCACTCTCAGCTGATGAAAGAATTCAACAGATTGATTTTAACTCCGTGGAAGTCACGCGGCTTGGCACGATAAATATGCTCTTCACAAGGTTCAGATGGGCGCCGCAAATTTTAGTTTTGATACTTTTCTGTTTTGTTCTCTTCCTTATCAGGCGGCTCATGCGAAGCAGGCAGAAGGAAAAGTGGAAACTCTGGAAAAGTATGAACACCAGACCCATCTTCAAATTGCCGCATCTCATCCTGGAATTTATTATCACGATCTTAGTCGTCGCAGGAATGTTCGAAATAATCATTCTGCTGTTTGGAGAAGATCTGCTCCTTTTATTCAATATCAACATTCTGCAATTCAATGACGGCTGGCGCTCTGTATGTGTACTGCTTGGGCTTTATATGCTGATATCACTGATTAATCTCCTTTTCAAAGACAAAGAAAAAACAAAGGTGGTTTTTAAAAAAAGTGCAAAAATTTAAACGCCAAATCCCGAATGCGCTCACGATTCTCAGGATCATCCTGATACCAATTTTTATTTATTGCGCACTCAAGGACTTTTTTATTCTCACCCTTATAATGTTTGTTGTTGCATCCCTGACAGATCTGTTTGACGGTATAATTGCTCGAAAATTCGGTTATGTATCAAATTTCGGGAAAATTGTCGATCCCCTCGCAGATAAGCTGTTGGTTGCCTCGGCACTTATAATATTTTCATACTGGGGAATTGTTTTCTGGTGGCTAACGGCAATTATTTTGTTGCGTGAAATATTTATGACGATTTATCGAGAATTATTGAAGAAGAACGGAATCTTTCTTGCTGCGAACAGATATGGCAAGATGAAAACCACCACGCAGATGGTTACTATCATTGTAACCCTTGCGTATCGAGTGATCCTGCCGAAGATTGTAATCATTGACACCGTACTGCTTATTATATATTTTTTGATTGCAGTATTAGCATGGATGTCAGCGATCATCTATGTATATCAGGTTCGGAAGGAGCGGCATGGGACGTAAATGTGTTCTCTTGTTTGCAGCATGTATTATAGTGCTTTTTGCAGGTTGTGATAATGGACCATCAGCGCGCAAGAGCGGTACAGACCACAAGAAACCCCTTTCGTGGGGACAATCTCACCGTATATTCACGTATGCAGATAACAGGGCGTGGGATTACGGACAGCTTGAGATTAAGAAATCCCTCGAACAGCAATTTTTCACTACAACCAACGAAGTGCTCTTTACGTTGGAAAGACACGAAATTTCGAACATCCACACCTATTACAAATTTGCAAACCTGCTCCTCTTATGTGATGTCAGTTCGAATCAGCCCGTCTCCAAATACGTGAAGGAGATCATTCCGGAACAGGTTGCCATGATTGGGGACTCCCTCCCTGCAACCATGGTTGCGGCAAAGGACCTCTGGGCGCGTGACCAGCGAGTGATCTTTATCCTGGGACAAGACCTCGAAAAATTGCTTCTCTATACTTTTGAAAACCTGAATTTAATTTTTGATATCTATGAGAGTGCAGAGTTTGAGCGGATCGAAGATGTGTTGTATAAGCTCGGGCTGAATGATGAAGAGATCGCTTATGAGAAGGAACATTATCCATGGTATATGGAGCTTCCGTCTCAATACAGGGTTTTTAAAAGAGATGACACACACGATTTTGTATCATATCTCTGCCGGGTTAAAAAATATCCCGATAGGTTCCTTGGTGTATACTGGGAGCCCATGGAAGAGAATGAGGTTTCAAAAGAATGGCTCTTTCAAAAACGGCTTGAAATTGGTGAAAAATATTACAACGGAGATACGCTTTTAGTGGAGGATGTGCGGCAGGAGAATACGGATTTCCTTGGCTATACAGCATATAAATTATCCGGCAGATGGCAGAACATGAAGAGCTTTACGGGCGGCACCTTTGCGTGCTGGAGCTTCTATGACGAGCAGCAGAAAATGGCATACATGATAGACAACGCAGTTTTTTTTCCTGAAGGCGAAAAACTTCGCGCATTGATCGGTTTGGAAATTATAAGCAATACTTTTAAAACTATAGACACAAAATAAACTCACAGGAGGGTACCATGAGAAAACACATTCTTGTTTCATTTGCAAGCGTGATAGCCCTGTGCATATTTATTCTGCCTTTGCAGGCACAGGAAATAAAGATCAACGAAATCCTCTACGATCCCGCAGGGGGCGATACCGGAAATGAATGGATCGAACTATACAACACGGGCACTGAGCCGGTTCAGCTTAAGGGCTGGCACATACAAAAAGCAGGAACAAGTTTTGAGGAATGTTTTACTTTTCCAGAATATATTATCTATCCCGGAGAATACCTTTTAATTGGAGAAACCCTGGTACCGAACGCCGACCTGATCGGGGATTTGGCTTTTCAAAACGGAGGAACTGCAACCGATGGTGTGCGCATCATTTCAGCAGAAGGAGATACGATCGATACTATTCTGTATGACTCTCCGAATACAAATAATCTTCCGGACGATACTCACGATCCGGGTATTTATTTTGCAGTAGATGCTTCTTCGGGACATACCCTCATCCGCTATCCGAACGGATACGATACAGACAATTGCGAAGAAGATTTCTTTGAATGTGAATACCCCACACCAGGCGCACCGAACGAGATGCCGCAAGATGTTATTTTGCAGAATGTTGAGATACAACCACTCCACCCCGACAGCACAGAAGTGGTTTTTTTGCACTTTTATGCATACAATAACTCCGACATCCCGATCCAACCTGACAGCTGTTCCTATAAAATATTTGTATCCGGAGTTCTCCTTTCTGAGGATATCATTGACACAGAGATTCCCAGCCATGGAACGCACGAGATCGAGGCTCAACTCGGAATGTTTGAGAATGGCTTGTACGAATATTATGTAGAACTGATTCTTTCTACTGATACGACGCCCTTAAATAATTCACATGAGTCTTCTTTTCTTGTTGGAGAATCACCGATCATCATCAATGAGATCATGTATATGCCGGGCACGCCGAACGTTGAATGGGTCGAGTTGTTCAATAATTCGGAAAACAACTTTTCTGTCCTGAACTGGCATATCAAGGACGCAACATCGGGCTGGATTACAATCTCAACACAGAAAGAAATAGCGCCCTATTCATACATGGTTATTACTGAAGACACAACAGCGGTGAAAGATTATTACGAGTATGAAATTGCGCTTGTACAAACCACCGATTGGGCATCTTTCAATAACACAACACCGGACGAAGTCTATGTTTCGGATAAATATTACACGCAACTGGACTCGATGGGTTACGACCCGGGACAATTTTCCTGTCTCTATAATTATTCTCTGGAGCGCATAAACCCTTATGCAAATGTTCCGGATAATTGGGGTGTTTCTGTGGATAGTCTTGGCGCTACGCCAGGCAAAGTGAACAGCGTCACACCAAAAGAATATGACATAGCAGTTGTGTCACTCACAAAAGAAGGTGTGGGCGAAACACTCGAACTGAGTGCAGTCTGCAAAAATATAGGCTTCAATCCAATGGCAAATGCCGAGTATGTTTTCTTTGATGATTTGAACTGGAATGCGAAATACGATGCCGGAGAAGAAATGGACACGGGTTATTTTAATATTTCAACTGGAGATTCCGCGAACTTTTCCTATTCTTTAATTCCAGACACGGGCTATTACCAATATGGATTTTATGTGAAGGATGAACAGGATATGGACATCGCGAACAATCTTTTGCTGACCACACATAATACGTCCGGTTCTCATCCGCTATGTATAAATGAAATCCAGGCAGCGCCCTCGGACGAACAGCCGGAATGGATCGAGCTTCTTCATATCTTTGATTTCCCCCTCAATATTTCAGGATGGACACTCGCCGATAAATTGGATACTCTTGTATTGCAGTCTGCAAGGAGTAACATATCTCAAAATGAATATATTGTAATACTTCCGGAAGCAACTGATTCACTGGCGCTAAAAACACACTTTGCATATCTCGACACACTTCCATATTTCATTTTTGCGTGGGAGCTGCCTTCTTTGAATAATGATAATGATATTCTTGTGCTTCGAGATGCAAACAATTGTCTGATCGACAGCATACATTATTACAGCGAGTGGAAAGAGATAGAAGATAATTCACTCGAACGCATAAATCCGCATCTTCCAACGGAGAATTCTGATAATTGGGACAGCTCGGTAAGCACCCTGGGTGGAACTCCCGGCAAGCAGAACAGTTTGTTTGTAGAGCATATTATTCCAGAAGTAGAACTGAGCGTGACACCCAATCCGCTTTCCTACAGGGAGAAGAAATCTGTGCTCATCGAATACAACCTGCCTGAGCCGATCTCGAAGATAAACATCCGCATCTTTGACATGAAAGGAAGAATGTTGCGCTGGCTCACAGACCAGCAATGGGTAGGGTCGCAGGGCACGGTAATCTGGGACTGCAAGAATGAAAACGGAAATGTTGTTCCCATTGGAATTTACATCGTGCACCTTGAAGGTGGAGGGAAGCAGAGCGGAAAGATATATGAAAAGACGACGATAATGGTCATCGGAGAAAAATGAGATACTAGATATATCTGCAAAATATTTCGATCATACTCCGTGATTAATAAGCATATTTAGACACGTATTGATTACACGTAAACAATTTTTTTCTCCAAACGAACTGCTCTGACCTTTCCTGACGGGTAGTTGTAAAAGGATTCCCCGATTTTCACATAGCCCATTTTCTCGTAGAACTTCTGATTGTATCTTGGGATGACCGTATCAACTATGATTGTTTTAATATTCGGAAGGTTCTTTATTACATATTCCTCAAAATGATGAAGCAGTCCCGAACCGATCCCTTTTCGGAGGAAATTCAAGTCAACATACAGGAAGAGAATTTCAACAGTGTTTTCATCATGAATTTTTGAGCCGATGTATCCAACTATTTCAGATTGTGCTACTGCAACAAAAAACGGATTGTTTTCTGCAAGCAGGACTATATCTTCAGGAGCATATGTTTCAATTCCAGACCGGGCAGCATCTTGTCCGATTTCTTTTGAGAATAGTTCTTCAAATGCTTTGGAGCGAAGGGAACGGCATACCTGAGCATCGGATGTCTCGAAGGGTTTGATTTTTAAGGAGGTCATTTTTTCAGATTATATCTTAAGTCCTGATTATGTCCTCCGGCTTTTTCCCCAAATATCTCCACCTCCACACGACCGCAACAAAAGACAACAGCACAAGAATTATCAAATTAAATATATATCCTTTTACGGAAGCCCATCCTCCACCCATCACGCCGAGTTTGATAAATCCATTGAAAAATGGAGTGGTCGGGATCGTGTGGGAAAGCCACTTAATAGGCAGGGGCATAGCAGAAAGGGGCCAGGAATATCCGCAGATCAAAAAGAGCGGATAGGAAGTAAACGCAATAATTTCCATATACCGTTTCTGGCTGTGGAAGAAGGATGCAAAGAAAAGCGTATAGAACAGAACAGAGAACAGAAAGAGAATACTCATAAACGCCACCGCAAGTAGGTTGCCCTTTATCGGGATCTCAAAGGCATGAAAAACGACCGTAAAGAAAAAGAGGAAATAACCAACATAGAGTAGCGCATAAAATCCCATTTTGCCACCGATAATTTGCAGAAGCTTGTTTTTCCCCGCAGCAAAGAGCTTTGAAAATTTGCTCTTTTCATTCTCTTTTGCAATGCTCTCGCCAAAGCCGATCAGAAGCGTCTGCTGGAGTATGAGGAGGAACAAACCGGGGAGGAGGAAATTTCCATAGCAGTTGGTGGTATTGTAAATAGGATGCACTTCTGCAGAGAGCGGTTCTACCAATTCCATTGCCGTTGCCTGCGTCATGCCCTTTGCTTCAAAGTAACGTAACCGTACTCCCGCACCATAGGTTAGAAGGATCTGCTGTACCGCATTGTTCAGATCGTTGGACGGCATAAAGCGAGTTGTGTTCAAGTAGAGCTTTACATCCGCACCATCGAGGGACTTAATATCATCTTCAAAGCCATGTGGGAAATAGAGGAATCCTTGAATATCCATCTTATAAAGCCGGTCAACGCCTTCTTCGTAACTGCCAAGCGTGCCGATCATTTTTATTTTCTGGTCAGCATCCATGAAGCGGTAAAGCTCTCGTGTAGTGGAAGTTCTGTCCATATCCACAACCGCAAAATCAATCTGGTCGGCATCTTTATAAAGATAGATAGAGCCAAGGAAAAAGGCATAGAGGATCGGGGCAATAAGCACAGTGAGGATTATGCTGTGATCTTTGAAAATAATACCCAGTTCGCGGGAAAATACCCTAAAGAACGTCTTCATAATGCCTTTTGTTGCAGGAATTTCTTTGTCCTGATGCCAAGAGCGATAACACTTCCCACAAAACCGATCACAATAAATAGAAGCAGCACAAGGATTTCGGGACGGGCATAACGGGCTGGTGCATTCATCTGGAAGAGCTTAAAAAAGCCGTATAAGAAATGGGTGTAGGGAATGAACTGCGCATAGAATTTATCAAAAAGCGGCATCGCAAAGATCGGGAAGGTGAATCCGCTGAACACAAAAGCGGGAGAGTTGTAGAAAAACGCGATATCCAGCGCGAGGATCTCGTCCTTCACAATGCAGGAGAGCATAAGCCCGAGAAAAATAACGGACACAAAAAATATGATGAAAAATCCTAAAATAAGAAGCAGGTTTCCGTTTATCGGAATGCCAAAGAGCGGATAGATCATGCCGATGATAAAGAGCAGAATAAGGAGTCCCATGAGGAGATATGCGAATGCTTTTCCGAACAGGATGTTGAGGATTTTTCCCTTTGCGGCAAGGAGCAAGTCACGGAAGGTGTTATTATTGAACTCGGAATTGATTGCGCGCGTCGTGACAAAGAAAAGGATCATCTGCAGGAGTACGGTCATGAGCCCGGGCACGAGGTAGTATAAATAATTATAATTTGGATTAAAAAGAGGTTTTACAGACACCCGGATAGGCAGTGCAAGATTCATTGCCTGGTCTTCGGTCATGCCGTCTTTCATGAATGTTTCTATCAGGATGCCTGCATTCACCGTATTCACGACATCCTCAGCTTCCTTATAGATCGTGTTGCCAAATATGATATTTGAGGAGTTCGTATATACGCCGATCTTTGTACTTTTTCCCGAATATACATTGCCCGAAAGACCATTCGGAATCTCATAAATTGCTTCTATATTGTTGTTTTCCAGGAAGACGTTCTTTATGTCGTCGGATGAATCAAGATAGCGCACCACTTTTGTTTCAGGCGATGCTTCGATGAAGCGAACGATGGCTCGGGAGAGCTCGGTGTTGTCTTTATCATAAACAGCAACCGGGATGTCGTGCAGGATCCCCTTCACATAGATAAAGGAAAGCAGCAGGAATACGCACACTGGAATAAATAGGAGTAGATTCCTTGTTGATTTCTGGTGGACTATTCGGTCCAGTTCGCGCATGGTTACGCGAAAGAACGCAGGGGAGAATTTCATATATTGTTAGAAGTATACCTGCGCAGTCATGCCCGGATGCAATCCAACAATTGGTTTAACAGGCTTTAAGTGGACTTCAAATGTTTTCAGGTCGAATTGTCCGGTTGCTTTTGTGGGCACCCACGTGGCAAAATCAGCCATGACCGAAATGAAATGCACGGTGAATTCAAATTCTTTATTTTTGAGAGCTGGAATTTTAACCTTATATTTTTTCCCCTTCTCGAATGCAGAAAGTTTGTCCTCCCGGACGTTCAGGAGCAGGTATATTTTTTCAGGAATTTGGATAGAGAGCAGCGGATAACCGGCACCCATCACCTCACCCGGATTGGCAATACGGCTGAGGT
>Ga0207996_1001738_pt1 | contig 14419 bp, 13 predicted proteins | sample AntAceMetag02UKG_FD_184773 | JGI IMG/M metagenome (GOLD analysis project Ga0207996, IMG submission 184773) | Saline lake microbial communities from Ace Lake, Antarctica - Antarctic Ace Lake Metagenome 02UKG (SPAdes) (version 2) | ecosystem: Environmental > Aquatic > Non-marine Saline and... | reverse complement strand
GTGAATTGCGTCGTAACCTCAAACGACCTCTCCAAAAAAAGCACCCCCTTGTCTAAATGAGATAGCTGATATCGCAATGTGAGAAACATATTCCCCATTTTGTTGCAATAGAATCAATTAATCCTATCATAAATCCCGAAATAAGCGATTTTCTTGTTGACAACACATATTTTGTATTGTAATGTGTTTCTGAATATCGGTATACGACACAGTTTATGTATCTTATTCTGACTTTTGTTAAGGCAAGGACTACATTTGATTAGGAGAAAAGAAATGAGGACGGAAGTTAAAGCGCCGATGGGAGGTAAGGTCATATCTATATTGGTCAATGTCAGAGATCAGGTTGAGGAGAATGATGAAGTTGCTGTGTTAGAGGCTATGAAAATGGAGTTGCCAGTAGTTTCGACGACGAGCGGGAAAATAAGTGAGTTGTGCGTCTCGCCCGGAGAGGCGATTGAGGCTGGGGCTGCATTGATGGTCATCGAAAATTAAGGAGATGCTCTAAGACGAAAAGAGCCCCTATCGACTTCAAGGGAATCTGCAATGAAAGGTGGTGGTGCCCCGGGGTAGGTGAGACTTGTACTTAAATTTCAAAGCAAATACGTTTAGTCCACAAGACCAAGTTATTGAATTTAGCTCTCAACTCACTTTGGGTTTAGAGAACAGAAAGAAATTTGATTATGAGCAATCAAGAAATTAGGTAAAAAAGGAGCCAAAAATGCAGAAAATTGACGAAATAAGAAACTTTATGGAGGAGATGGGGATCCCGGGCAGGGATCTCTATGATCTTCCGACTTCTACAAAAACGTTCCCGGACGGGGCGAACTATCGTATCGAAATCGCCGGGGTGGAAAGAGCGTCGGTGATGAAGGCGATGATTGATGAGTCAGAAAAGAGAGATTTGCCCGTCCATCGTGCCATTGCGACTGTCGGGGGTGCAACCTACTGCGATTTCTCTGAGCTTCAGGACATGGCCCAGATGGCGAAGGAGGCGAAAATAGAAGTAATCATGACCATTGGGCATCGCTTGGGTTGGGACCCCGGTGCTAAAGAGGCGACAATGTCTGAAGGGCAGCAAAATGGGTGGCGGCATCGTGGTTCGGACAACATATCCTATTTCATCGCAGATATGATGCGGTGTATTGAGGCAGGATTCCGTGGATTCCTGATTTACGATGAAGGGATCCTCTTGATTGTTAATCAGATGCGCAAAGAAGGCATGTTGCCTCCAGAGACCATCTTCAAGATCTCCGTTTTCGCGGGTTATAGAAGTGCTGCCGGAGCGAAAGTGGTCGAGGCTATGGGAGGAGACACATTGAACCCGCCTGCCGATGTATCCCTTCCCATCCTTGCCGGAATCCGAAAGGCCGTGGATATGCCGTTGGATGTCTACTTAATCATAGTGGATTCGTTTGGGGGGATGTTCAGGGCTTACGAAGCATCAGAGATTGCTCGTTTGGCCTCCCCTTGTTATTTCAAATTCGAACCTGGGGTTTCTGAGGGTGCTATTTATAAGCCCTGGATGTTTGAAGACTTCCACGATCGTTTTATCAGGGAAAAGGTCAAGATTGCCTCCATTGTTAGAGAGATTGTCGGAAGGATGAATCCCGATATCAAACTGTCAAATCGTGGACCTGAGGATTTGGTCCTGCCAGTTGCCAAGTGAGGAAACCATGTACAAGGTTGTATTGACGGATTATGCCTGGATAGATTTAACCTTAGAGCAAGAGATCCTGGAAAAAGGCGGTGCGGAGCTGATAGCAAAGCATTGCTCAACGGAATCCGACGTTATGGCGGTCACGGCGGAAGCTGATGCCATAATCACAGAGTATGCACCGATTACACGTGCAGTGATCTTTGCGGCCAAAAAATGCAAAGTCATCAGCATGAACGCAGCCGGTTATGACAATGTGGATGTTGCAGCGGCAACCGAGGCAAAGGTCATGGTGACAAACGTTCCGGATTACTGTTATGAGGAAGTGGCAGACCATGCAATGGCACTGATACTCGCATGTGCGCGGAGGGTGGTAAATTTCTGCCAAAATATCAGCTGTAAAATTTGGGATTTCAAATCGACAGGTCAAATTAAGCGAATAAGAGGTCAGACACTTGGCCTGATAGGCTTTGGAGGCGTTTCTATAAACGTTGCGAGACGGGCCAAGCCTTTCGGCATGCGTATTATAGCATATGATCCATATTTGCCTCCTGAAGTGTTTGATCAAGAGGGCGTCAGTCAGGTGTCTCTTGAAAAGCTATTAACGGATTCTGACTTCGTCTCGGTTCACATCCCCAAGACTCCTGAGACCGTCGGCCTTATTTCGGAAAAACAGCTGGGAATGATGAAGCCTCACTCTTTCCTTATCAATACGAGTCGAGGGGGAATTGTAGATGAAACAGCCCTGAATGAAACCCTGAAATGCGGCCGGATTGAGGGCGCCGCGCTGGATGTGTTGGCCGTGGAGCCTGCTGATTTCTCAAATCCGCTTTTCGAACTTGAAAATGCCGTTATAACGCCTCACTGTGCGTTTTACTCTGAGGATGCCATGATTGAAGTCAGGACAAGAGCCGCCGAACAAGTACTTAAAGTGCTTGCGGGTGAATGGCCCCCCAACCTGGTAAACCTCGATTTAAGGGAGCGAACCGATCTGAGGGCTGGAATCCTTAACGATTAAAGAAAGAGATTATTTAGGGGGATACGAATGAAAGCTAAAAAAAAGACCATCCAAGACTTTCAAAGGATGAAAAGAGAAGGCGAAAAAGTTACGTGGTTGACTTGCTATGATTACCCGACGGCCCAGTTCGAGGAAGCCGCCGGAATCGAAATGATTCTCGTGGGCGACTCCATGGGCATGTGCGTGTACGGGTATGAGAGCACTGTGCCGGTGACCATGGATCAGTGTATCGTCCACAGCCAAGCAGTTCGCCGGGGTGCACCCAATGTCTTTGTCATCGGTGATATGCCATTTATGAGCTATCATAAATCTGACGGAGATGCCGTTGTAAACGCCGGGCGATTCCTCAAAGAGGCGGGTGTGGATGCCATTAAGCTGGAAGGCGGGGTGCGTGTCGTAAGCCGCATCCGGGCCATCGTGGACGCTGGCATTGTAGTATCCGGGCATATCGGTTTGACGCCTCAAAGCTCAGGTCAGCTGGGTGGCCACAAAGCTCAGGGGCGGACGGCAGAATCGGCCGAAATGGTCATTAAAGATGCTTTCGCCGTCCAAGAGGCCGGGGCCCAGTTGCTTCTTCTGGAAGCGGTTCCGCCTGAGGTGGGGGAGTTCATAAGGAAGACATTGTCAATCCCTGTTTTTGGCATTGGTGCGGGCCTGGAATGTGATGGTCAGTTACTAATCATCTCAGACCTTATCGGACAGTTTCAAGCCTTTACACCCAAGTTCGTTAAGAAGTACGCAAATGTGGCTGAAGTTATCACCGATGCTATCAGTGCGTATGTGAAAGACGTCAAAGAAAAGGGCTTCCCAGCAGATGAGCATTGTTACCATATGCTTAAAGGAGAGGAAGGGAAATTCAAAGAGATGATCAAGGAATATGAATAGGATTTAGAGGATAGGGTAATGGCGTTGGGGTGACCGATCAGCTTAATTCGAAATGAAAAGGGGGCAAATAACGAAATTGTTCAAAAAAGAACAGAAAGGAGCAGGTGTTATGGACAAGCACGAGTACCAAAAGAGGTATGAACTGAACCGTAGACAGTTCCTGAAAATGGCTGGGATAGGGGGGGCAGCTGTAGCAGCATTCCCAGCAACGAATTTCCTTCCTCGAAATTGGGCGTACGCGCAGGCTGTCGGCAAAAACGCTGAAGAGAGAGCCATAAACGGCGCCCTGTCTTTAGCAAAAAAAGCTAAAAAGAAAGAGGTAACGGTCATGATACCATCTGGTTCGGAGGGAGGATTTGCGCCCTATCTACCGGAGTGGGAGAAAGCCACAGGAATTAAGACAAACATGATCACTGTTCCCATGTCTGAGATTGTGACGAAATGCATGAATGAAGCCGTAACCAAGTCAGGAACATACGATGTCATGCTCCCCAATCCTTACGGACTGCCGGATCTTGCGGAATCCAAACTCGCTATGGATCTCACCGATTATGTAAAGAAGTATAACCCTGAGTTGACGGGTCCGAATGGAGTTATAAAACCAATATACTTGTATGGGAATCTCTATAAGGGCCGCGTATATGGGCTTTTGACGGATGGGGACATTAACACCTGGATTATTCGCAGAGACTGGCTGAATGATGAAAGAAACAAAGAAGCATTTGAAAAGAAATACGGCTATCCTTTAAAGAAACCGGTCCTGTTTTCTGAGGTTTGGGACCAGATGAAATTCTTTTCAGACCCGAGCAAACCCAGATACGGCGGATGGCTTGGGATGTCGCCCTATTATGCAAAATGGGAATTCTTAGAAATATTCACTTCCTTTGGGATACTTCCTTTTGATAATGAAATGCGACCCGGAATAGCCGGAAAGGAAGGAATTCAGGCCCTGAAAGAGCTAATTGATGTGAAGCAGACCTTACATCCGGGACACACAACCGGGGGCTGGTCAGAGCAATATAAGGCTTACGCCGAGGGGACGACCTGGACAACAGTATCGTGGCCATCCTTTATCAAATACAACAATAATCCTAAATTTTCAAAGGCTGCCGGCAAAATGGAATATTGCCAGGCGCCTGGAAGAAAGCTGAAGGATGGAACCATTTTCAGACCGGCGAGATTCACTTTTGGATGGTCGTATATTGTGTCACGGTATTCCAAGATACCGGAACTCGCTTATTGTTGGGCTCAGTACATGTACAGCCCCACAGTGAGTGGTAAAATCGTCCGCACGGAGGGTACTTTTTTTGACGCTTTCAGATACAATCACTTTAAAGATCCAAAAGTAGGACAATTCTATGATAAGGATCGATGGAAAGAGCTCCTAAAGGTGTGGATGATCAACGCCGAAAACAGTTACCCTGAAATTGTTCTCCGGGGGGGAGAGGAATACAATAACCGGTTGGACGAGAATGTCATCGCGGCCTACCAGGGACAAAAAAGTGTGGAGGACGCCCTGAATGATACGGCCGAGCAATGGGAAAAAATAACCAGAAGGTACGGAAGAAAAAGACAGATCGAACAATGGACTTATCTTATATCCTGTATGGGAGATAACTTTAGGAATGTGATGAATCTCCCAGATCCTCCAGATTGGATCAACAAAATTTAATATAGTCAATATAGAGATTACCGCGGGGGGATACTAATTATTGCCTTCCGCGGTTATTTTCAATGAGAGTACTGAGCCAAATGAATTCAGCAGAAGTATTAACAAGCAAATTGGTAAAGGCGGACACGGAGCGGTCACTCCTGAGAAAGCTTATCGATAAAATACCGTTTGCGGTTTGGCTTATCGTCCCCGTCGAATGCTTTCTGTTATTTCTTTTGATTGTTCCTTCCTCGATTTCAATATGGCTAAGCTTTGTCGACTGGCAGCCCACATACGGAATACCCATATACAAAGCAACGTTTGTCGGTTTTGAAAATTTCATAGACCTCTTCGCCGACAAACGCTTCACAATGGCCCTTTTGAGAACATTTCTTATCACTGGCGTTGCTGTCTCCGCTGAGCTCTTGATTGGCCTTGGTTTGGCCGTTCTTTGTGACAAGGAATTTCCTATGAGGAAGTTCTTCGTTTTGTGTCTGCTGATGCCCATGATGCTGATCCCACTCGTGGTCGGAAATAACTTCTTTTTGTTGTTTCAAACGACGGGCCCGATTAACGATATCATAGGAATCATCATTGGCCATGATTTCAGATTGAATTGGTTATCCTCTCCCGATTACGCAATGTTACCTATTTTACTTGCAGAAATATGGCACTGGTATCCGCTGATGTTCCTCATCATGCTTTCCGGTCTGCGTGCCCTGCCACCCAACCAGCTAAGGGCGGCGGAGGTGCTGGGCTCCGGTAGATTGCAGACTTTTTTCAGGATTAAAATTCCTCAACTCGTTCCCGTAATCCTGATAGCCATTGTGATCCGGTGTATGGAAGTGTTCAAGATGTTTGATGAGGTTTTTATCTTGACGAAGGGTGGGCCAGGCAATGTGACGGAGACGATTTCTGTGTGGATGTATAAGACAGGGCTGAAGGATTTTAGGTTCTCTTATGTGTCCGCAGGAGCCTGGATTATCTTGATCGTATGTGTTATCATTTTCACCCTCCTACTAAAACCGCTTCTTTACAAGGTTGAGAAATTTGAGGAAGGAGGCAGTGCTTCATGAATGGAAACGCTAAGAAGTATGAGAGGGGAGACTACATCAGGCTTATTGTTGTCATTTTGATAACGATCATTATGCTATTTCCCATTTATTGGATGGTTATGACAGCTCTTAAGCCGATGGATGAATGGCTGAAATACCCCCCCGTCTGGTTCAGCCTGAAGCCCACACTAAACAATTTCAAGTCCTTGATGGGATTCGCAGATGCTGCCAGATCAGTAATGAAGGAAGGAGCAACAAATGCTTCGTGGGCTTTTTTGAAAGGCTTCTACATCTGCACCTCAGCGACAATACTTTCAATCGTGAGTGGAACCCTTGCAGCTTATAGCATTTCACGGTATCGGATTGGGGGAAATTTCCTTCCTTTGTTCATACTGAGCGCGAGGATGTTCCCGCCGATTGCTGTGGCCCTTCCTCTCATCGTTATGTATTCTACAATAAATGCGGTAGATACCTATTGGGGCTTAATCGTCGCTTACACCGGCTTTACCCTGCCATTTTCTGTCTGGATGATGAAAAGTTTCATTGATGAAGTTCCCCGTGAATTGGAGGAAGCCGGGATTATGGAGGGAATGTCGAACTTCCAGGCTTTTCGCAAAGTGACCATTCCTCTGGTCAAGACGGGAATCATGGTGACCACTTTATTCATTTTCATACTCAATTGGAGCGAATTTATCATTGCCTTGACGCTCAGTTGCATGAAGCTGGAGACAGTGCCAGTGTTTCTTGCCACGCTTTTTTCATCGACGGCGGGGTGGCTTTATGGACCGCAGGCCGCCTTAGGAGTTCTGGCGGTTATCCCGGTGATCATTTTTGGGTATATGATCCAGGAGGATCTGGCTAGAGGATTCACCTTCGGGGCCTTGAAACGTTAAGGCTTTAAGGAGCAATGGAGTTGCTGAAACAATGTCTAAAGTGAAGCTAAAGCTTGAGCACCTTACAAAAGTCTTCGGTGATTTGATCGCCGTCAATGACCTCTGTGTGGATATCTTTGACAATGAGTTTGTTTGCATACTGGGCCCGTCTGGCTGTGGAAAGACGACGACTCTCAATATGTTTGCAGGCTTAGAGAGGCCTACGAGCGGCAATATTATTCTCGATGATAAGGTGATCAATAAGCTACCACCTCAAAAGCGAGACATCGGTCTCATTTTTCAGGATTATGCGCTCTTTGAAAACATGAACGTCTATGAGAATCTAGCCTTCAGCATGCGGGTAAAGAGAAGACCCCGTCGGGAAGTTGATTCAAAAGTAAGGGAGGTAGCCCAGGCGGTGGAGGTTTCCCACATTCTCAAAAAAAAGTACGGGAGCCTAAATCCTGGAGAGATGCAGCGGGTCGCTATTGGCCGGACAATGATTTCGGGGCCTTCTGTGTTCCTGCTCGATGAGCCGCTCGATAACCTTGATGCAGATATGCGAGTCACGATGAGAGCAGAACTGAAAAGGCTGCAAAAGGACCTCGGGAAAACGATGATATATGTGACCCATGACCAGGAGGAAGCGATGTCCCTGGCGGATCGGATCATGGTCATGGAATCAGGCCTGCTACAGCAGATGGATAGTCCTCAAGAGATTTACAACCATCCAGTGAATAAATTCGTAGCAGGTTTCATCGGGACTCCGCCAATGAATTTCATTACCTGCAAACTGGAATCTGTAAATGGAAAGCTCATGTTGAATAGCCTCAAAGGCGCCTTTTCGATGGATGTGTCGGAGGTTGTGCGGCGTCTCGATGAAGGCAAGCTCCAGAATGAGATAATTGTCGGAATCCGGCCTGAAAATGTGAGTGTCAATATTGACGGTTCCCAGAGTGAAAAAGGAAAGGCCATTGTGCTGAGGGTAGAGCCTCTAGGGCCTGAACTGGTGATAGAGGTCGCGCTGGAAGGCGAGTCCGACAATGTTATTCGGGTCTTGACAGAGCCTGGTCGAATACCAGGGACTGGAGCAGAGATTGAGATCATTTTTCGTCAAGACAAAATTCACCTGATCGATCCCATGAGAGAGAAGGTGTTGATATGAGTATGGAGAACTATGGCCACGATCAAGCTAGATAATGTGACAAAACGGTTCCGGGGAGAAAGGGAACTGTGCAACATCTATGGTATCAATCTTGAGATAAGGGATGGAGAATTCTTTTGCCTCATAGGACCCAGCAATTCAGGGAAAAGTACCACGTTGCGAGCCATAGCCGGCCTTGTTTCTCTTGACGAAGGCAGGGTCTACATCGATGGGGTCGATGTGACAGATCTCCACCCCAGCAAGAGACATCTTGCAATGCTTTTTGAGACTCTTGCTCTATATCCCAACCGCACAGGATACGAGAACATCGCCTCACCGCTTCGTACAAGGAAGGTACCCCCCGAGGAAATTGAACGTACGGTACTTGAGGTTGCCAGACTACTTGGCTTGGAGCATCTGCTTAATAGATTGCCCGAGACTTTCAGTGGGGGTGAGCGGCAAAGGGTTGCCATTGCACGTGCCCTCGTTCAGAGGCCAAGAGTCTACCTCCTTGATGAACCTCTGGGAGCACTGGATGCTCGGCTCAGACTTTCGATGCGGGGGGAACTCAAGAGACTACAGCGTGACTTGGGTCAAACGATGGTTTTTGCCACCCATGATCAGGAGCAAGCGATGGCCCTAGGGGACCGCATTGGCGTGATAGGGGCTGGGGTAATACAGCAAATTGACGCTCCACAGGATATATATCTTAAGCCAAAGAACAAATTCGTGGCCAAAATCATAGGGAAACCCCAGATGAATTTCTTCGAATGCGAAATTACAGATGAGGGAAACAAGCGTTTGTTGGTTAACCCCGCCTTTCGAATCGATATGACGTCCTTCAAGCCTGATTTTTCCGGCAGAGCTAAGAATAACTCCGTTATCCTGGGCATCCGGCCTACAGACATTGACATTTCGGACCAAAAAGAGTCGCAGGATTGGGTTCCAGCACAAGTCCACATCAGTGAACCCTTGGGCAACAAGCAGATCCTCGATTTCAGAACAGGGGATAAGATGATAAGAACGGTGGTGAGACCCGATGTTTCATACGAGTTGGATGAGACGAAGTGGCTGAACTTCAGGAAAGAGCGGCTGCATCTTTTTGATAGAGAAACAGGAGTCAGCATTTTTTAGCCAATATTTTTGAAGTAGTAAAAAGTACGAAGGAGGTAAAGGATATGTTTTATGATGAGCCACGGTTTTTGATTGCTGGGGATCGTTATATATCCGTTGAAGTGGCCAATGCCATGAACATTCGAACAAGTTTTAGGGTATTAGCCTTGGATCGCGCGGTAAAGGAGGCTGGCATCCCCGGACTCGTTGAGACTGTTTTGACCTATCGGGCAGAGATGATCTATTTCGATAACCAGAAGATCTCAATAAAAGATTTGATAGCTGAAGTAAAAAAGATCTCCGATAGCATGGATAAAGTAGAATCGGTGCCATCAAGGTTGATTGAGTTGCCGTGTCGTTATGGCGGTAAGTACGGACCTGATTTAGAATACGTGGCTGAGGTAAACAAACTCAAAAATACCGATGAAGCTGCGGAATGGCATTATAGCGCCCCCCATTGGGTTGGGATTGTCGGTTTTACTCCAGGCCATCCATTCCTGATGAGCCTCAATCCTCCGAATAAAATGCTAAATGCCCCAAAATACAAGATACCAAGGACCTATACGCCGGTAGGCACCCTTGGCCACGGGGGAAATATTACCTCCATGTATACCCTACCAAGCCCTGGAGGATATCAAAAGATTGCGTACTGCCCGGTGCCAATTTATGATTCCTTCCAACGCCTGGATCAATTTACCGACTCCCCAATTCTTCTACAGGTAGGTGACCGTATCAGATTCAGGCCGATTAATGATGATGAGATGGATGATCTTCGCCAGCAGGTTCTGGAATGTTCGTATCAATACAAGATCGAGGAAGAAACTTTTTCTTTGAAAGAATATCTTGAGTCAATCAAAGTCTAAGGGAGGCATATTATGAGCGAAGAAGTTCTAGAAGTTTTGGAACCAGGACTCTTGACTTCGGTCCAAGATTTGGGTCGAGAGGGGTACCAGTCATTTGGTATACCGCCGTCAGGTGCAATGGATTCCTTTGCACTAAGGCTATGCAACTTACTTGTGGGTAATCCTGATGGTGAGGCAGGAATAGAGATGACTCTAATGGGGGCAAAGTTCAAGGTCCTAAAGGATTGGGCAATTTCCTTTGCAGGAGGCGATATGCCGGCCAAGGTAAATGATATCCCCTTGCCGAGATGGCAAAGCACTAAGGTTGCTGCGGGTGATGTCCTTTCTTTCTCTTTGGCCAAGATGGGTTGCCGAGGTTACCTTTGTTTGGCTGGCGGTATAGATGTCCCCATGATAATGGGCTCTAAATCAACATTTATTATGGGACGGATGGGAGGATATCGCGGCCGTGCTATGCGGAAAGGAGACCGACTGAAAGCAAACGAGCCTTCCTCTTCCCTGGATCAGCTTGCGGGCTGGAAGGTAAAACCTGATATAATCCCTTCAGACAAACTTGAGAAAGAAATTAGGATTGTCATGGGTCCTCAGGATGATTATGTCGCACAAGAGGGGATTGACAATTTTTTTGGTTCAAATTGGAGGGTGTCGAGTAAAGCCGACCGCATGGGGTATCGTTTTGAAGGAGGTGGCGAAACAAAGTTTGCAGATAAAGCTTTTACGGATATTGGGGGACCGGACCCAAGCAACATCATCGATGATGGAATTCCACTCGGTGGTATCCAAATCCCTGGTGGAATCGAACCTATATCACTGCTCGTGGACGGACCGAGTGCGGGTGGATTCGTCAAGATCGGTTGTGTGATCCGGCCGGATATAGACAGATTAGGACAAGCCAAAACTGGAGATCCAATCAAGTTTAGGCAAGTAAGCGCCGAGGAGGCTGCACAACTTCTGAAGGATCAATTGGCTTTAGCGGACAAGAAAAACCTCGTTCGGTAGAATAAGGGGAAACCAGATGGCAAGAGATAAGATTGATATTAATGTGGATATGGGTGAAAGCTTTGGGATGTACAAACTGGGGTCAGATGAGGAAATCATGCAGTTCTGTACATCCGCCAACGTAGCATGTGGGTTTCATGCGAGCGACCCTCATGTTATGCGGCATACGGTAGAGATGGCAAAAAAACATGGGGTGGCGTTGGGTGTGCATTTTGGGCTTCCCGACCTGATCGGTTTTGGAAGACGAATCATGGCGATTACCCCTGAGCAGCTGAAAGACTATGTCCTATATCAGATTGGAGCCTTGAAAGGATTTACGGATGCAGCGAAAATGAAGCTCCAGCATGTCAAACCCCATGGGGCTCTTTACCTAATGCTGAGAAATGATGAAGAATTGTCAAAAGCCGTTGTGGAGGCGGTACAGGAAATTGATGACAAGCTCATTCTTTTTTCTTGGAAGAATTCGGCCATATACGATGTTGCGAAACAGAAGGGACTGAGAGTAGTGAACGAGTTCTATGCTGACCGCGCCTGCGAGGAGGACGAAAAGATCGTCTTTCAGTTCGATCTCAATAATATAGGAGGGTCTATAGAAAAGGCCGTGGAACGGACCATGAAATTTATCGAGGAAGGGGAAGTCATCGCTTTCAGTGGTAAAAAATTGAAAGTGGAGGCAGATACCATTTGTGTCCATGGTGATTCTCCCATCGCCTTGGATCTTGCGTCAGCCCTCTATCAAGCGTTGCAGAAAGCTGGGGTTGGAATTCAACCTGTTGGAAAGTTTTTGAGCTGATTGACATGGAGAATTTTGTGTTTCCGAAGTCGGCATCCAGGGATAGCTTCGTGAAGTTAATAATCAGAAGAAATCGTTTAAGGGATATGAGGGTGAGGTAACTTCATTTTGTTCCCAAAGATGATAAAAATACGGCAAGAATTTTTGGACGACGCCCTTGAGAATGTGCCCCAAACAGTTAAACATGAGCTGGAAAGGGCACAAATTTCGAGAGTTATGAAGGAGGGGGACGATGTTGGAATTACTGTTGGGAGCCGGGGAATTACGGATCTGAGCCAAATTTTGAAAGTGATAGTCGATGGAATACTGAAAATGAAGGCAAAGCCATTTTTCATCCCAGCGATGGGTAGCCATGGAGGTGCCGAGGCTTCGAGTCAGGCCCGAATTGTACGGGAAATGGTAGGAAAAGATCTGTCCCATCTCCCTATCATTGCCACAATGGATGTTGAAAAGATTGGTAATGCTTCTGGCATGCCCGTTTATTTCTCGTCAGATGCATTGAAATTGGACAAAATCATTGTAGTTAACAGGGTGAAACCCCACACTGACTTCAGAGGAGCGATTGGCAGTGGGCTGCTCAAGATGTTGGTTATAGGTCTTGGCAAATATCGGGGCGCTGAGGCGTGTCATGTTGCTGCAAGAAAGCTGGGTTTGGAACGTGTAACAAAGCAAAGCTGGTAGTTCTCCGTGTAGAACAAATTGTGTTATAAGTCTCTTCCATTATCAGGAATTCGGGCATTACGAAATATTTGAACTTGAAATTGACATTATAATATTTTAAAAAATGGCGATCCAAAATGGAATGTTGTCATAGATTAGGGCATTCTGTTTGGAGTCGTAAATAGTACCTTGCGGGGATAGCGCAGTATAAATACACAAAACTATATGTAATTGGGGTGGGATTGTTCTCGATACAATTATGAATCAGTGGACGCGGATCAAAGGATAGATGTCATAGAAGGCCTTGAGATATTTTGTCATATTCTTTTGTGGGCCCCGATATCGCGCAACTTTTCCGAAGCACATACCATCGGATGTCAGAAAGGTAAGAGTGCATCGAAGTTGATGATTTCTGGAACAAAAAGCAGCCAAATGCCGGTCCCGGATGGGCTTGGCCGAAGCCGTGATCCATGCAATTATTGATTAAATCAAAATTGAAAGCGTCACTCTAAAAATAATGACAATCTGTTGATTCCGAGTATCACGGGTGCGAGTTGGGTTGCATCAAAAATAACGTGCATATCCAGATGTATCCGATATTGAAAATTGTTCCAAATAGCACAAAGATGCCCCCTTACAGGGGGCTAAATCAAAGCCCCGTCCTTTGGGCGGGGATCTTTACTTATGGCCTTTGAAAAAAGAATTAAAGGCATCTTCTCATTTTGAAGGAACTTCAAAATGTCAATAAAAACAGTGAAACCAAACACAAACATTAGAAAATAACCATGACTATCGGCTTTTTGATCAATTGGAAGCTGGGGTTACACCTTAGATAGTGTCCATCCATAAATGAAATCCGGGCACAGGTGAGTTTCCAATTCAGACATGCGCAATTTTTTGCAAGATCAAGGAAATCAAGGAGTTGGGCGGAGGCGTACGCATGTACGCCGCACAACCGACTCCGCGGATTGACGCTGAGGTTGCGAAAAAAGGCCATTTCTGGATGGAAACTAGATAGATTATCAGTGCCATCGAAGTTCATGTGCAGAAAATAAATACGATGAATTCAGATGGGTCATATTCAACGTCTAACTTGTTGACGCATTGTCGCTCTGGGAGCATTGCTTATGTAGGCATAAAAGGCTTTTGGAGCAGTGTCCCGATACGCATGGAAATAACAATAATTTTTGATTGAAAATCAGGAGCATACGGGGGAAACTTATAATACTGATAGCAGGGTTGAGGGAATTTCATGAAAGATAAGGCGCCGTACTACAGAGTAAAATCGGTCGAGAAGGCTCTTAAAATCTTAGAGGTTATTTCTGAAATGGGAGAAGCCAGTCTGACAGAATTGAGTCAGGCACTAAAATTGACTAAAACGAACATTCATCGGTTGGTTCTGACTCTGTCAGAAAATGGATTTATTATTTCGAGGAGAGATGGGTCTAAGTATATGCTCTCTCTAAAAATGTTCGCCTTAGCAGGTTCCGTGAATCAACGTTCCGCTCTTGTTCACATTGCCTTGCCTAAATTGCAGAAGTTGTCGACACTGAGTAGTGAAACGATCAACTTGGGCGTCTTATATGATGATAAAGTCCTCTACTTGCATAAGATAGTCAGCAATGAGTATCTGCGATTAGATACTCCTATTGCGAATAGCGACCCTGCTTACGCTACCGCATTAGGCAAATGTCTGCTTTCGTCCTTAGACA
>Ga0207996_1001736_pt1 | contig 14432 bp, 13 predicted proteins | sample AntAceMetag02UKG_FD_184773 | JGI IMG/M metagenome (GOLD analysis project Ga0207996, IMG submission 184773) | Saline lake microbial communities from Ace Lake, Antarctica - Antarctic Ace Lake Metagenome 02UKG (SPAdes) (version 2) | ecosystem: Environmental > Aquatic > Non-marine Saline and... | reverse complement strand
TTGTCAAGGCTGTGAGGAACGAACACCCGTAGGGCACGGCCTTGATCACTTTAGCTGGCTGTGCTACCAACGGAGCTGATAATCCCGAAAGGAATAGTCGAATTTACAGAAGAGAAGTTGCTTTATCTGACCCAACTCCTGCCGCAAGGCAGCGGTTACAATTTGCTCATAGAGTCCAGGTTTGATCGGCATAAGGGGTATAATTGCTTAGGATTTTCACGAGACAGACACCCACACATACCACAATTGAGCAAAATCACAAGTAAAAACATACTGATGACTAATAGACGCCAGAAATAATCATATTCAGATTACGGCCAACACTGACTGATCCTTCGAACTAAACTATTCGGAAAATCCGAACAGTTGCCATCACAGTGATTACCGTGCCTTTATAATTCCTGAAGAGAGAAAAAGTTAACACCACCACTATCTATTTGGGCTATTCGTTCTTGGATAACTCCGCGATGCCAGCCTGGCGACGTGTCTTCAACCTCATCATTCAACAAAGAATTCCAAATCATTTCCATGGCCTGAAGGAGCTCTACTGTATTCATTGTTTTTATTTCAACAGTGTCCATATCAGCTCCGTTAGTAATGATTGACGCAACTATTCATCCTCAAAATTCATTTTATCGGGCTTTTTCAACTTTTGGTGGCGATGCAGGGAGGGAGATGCCAGCACTCGCCAACAGCCAACGTACTGTTTTGTTAACATTAATTAATTTATATTTTTCTTTCAATGTACCAGCTGGTGCTAAAACAATGTACCAGTGCCAAAAATTAAGCCCACCAAATTCAAATCAAATGAACCGTTATCTTAGAATAACGCATTATCGTAAAATAAGTGGCATCACGAAAGAAGCCCTCTTCCTTTGGAAGTTAAACGATACTGCTGATTTCGACTCTGCGGTTTATCCGGATGGGTCATCTTAATGAAACCGGCATGGAGAGCAGGTCTTAGATAATTTTCTCTAAATGTCTGGCGGTGTGACAGGCCGAACTCCTTCATAAGTACCAAAGCCTTTTTGGGCCGTGAAGCGAGAGCCTGAACTATTCTTTTAACTTGGTCGGTAACTTGGTCGGTAACTTGGTCGGTCAAAGACAAGTTATCTTTAAGGCCATCTAAAAGTGCCTGCAGCATAAACTCAACGAACAATGTGCTGTCGCCACTATTATCAGACCCTCTGAGAGCTGCATAATACTCCTTCTGTTGGTCCCGAATGATACTTTCAATGGGTAGCAACGTAAAAACCGGTTTCCAATGGCTTAAGATGAGCGTTTGCCAGAGGCGACCTAAACGACCATTGCCATCCATGAATGGATGTATAAACTCAAATTCATAATGAAACACCGAACTGGCAATAAGCAAATGCTCATCAGTGATGGAAAGCCAGCCAAGCAGATCTTTCATAAGCTGTGGAATTCGTTCTGCAGGTGGTGCAATATGCACGATATCAGCACCGCGTTGTATTCCAACACTGCCGCTCCGAAAGTGCCCAGGGTTTTCATCCAGGCCATACATCATTTCTTCATGGGCAGCACAGAGATCTTTTATTTCTAACGGGTTCAAGCTATCAAGTTTTTCATAGGTTTGAAATGCATTACGTACTTCCTGCACCTCACGCATGGAGCCAAGAATCCGTTTACCATCCAGTACCGCAGTAACCTGCTCTAGATTCAGGGTATTGCCCTCGATTTCCAATGAAGCTTGAATCGTCTTAATGCGATTTGTTCTACGAAGATACGGTGTAACCAGTGCTGGTGCAACGACATCTAACCTGCCCAGACATTCACCTATCTGCTCAACGAATTTCAATATTTGAGGAGTGATGCTGTATGGTGGAGAGTAGTTTTTCTGGCTCATTTTTGTTTCATTGCACTGACAATCGAAAAAGGTTTCCGAGAAAATGGGGAAAATAGAGACGGAACTATTTGATTTTGAAAAAAACGGTGAACGTAACCCCATTTTTTATCTTAGTGACCTAAAAACAAAAAAGCCCGATGAATATTTAGAAATATTCATCGGGCTTTTTCAACTATGGTGGCGATGCAGGGAATTGAACCCCGGACACTACGGATATGAGCCGTATGCTCTAACCATCTGAGCTACATCGCCAATATGTGAAGACGAAAATATTTACCTTATTCGTCCTCAGCTGTCAACTTTTTTCGATATCAAAAAGAGTGACCCAAAAAGGGCCTCACAAAGAAGGCCCTCTTTTGTACTTCTTAACTGTTCAGAAAAGACTGAGCAGGGGAAATTACATCATTCCGCCCATTCCGCCCATTCCGCCCATTCCACCCATTCCACCTGGAGGCATGCCAGGCATTCCGCCGCCATCGCTATCATCAGGAGAATCAGCAATAACACACTCTGTGGTCAGAAGCATTCCTGAAACAGAAGCAGCGTTCTGCAGTGCAGTACGGGTAACTTTAGCAGGATCAATAACACCAGCAGCGATGAGGTCTTCGTACTCTTCGCTTGCAGCGTTGAATCCGTTAGCACCCTTAAGGCCCTTCACATGCTCAACAACAACGGAGCCTTCGCAGCCTGCATTGCTTGCAATCTGACGAACGGGCTCTTCGAGTGCACGAAGAAGGATCTTTTTACCAAGTTCCTGCTCGCCTTCAAGAGACAAAGCAGCAAGAGCTTCGAGGCAACGGATATATGCAACTCCGCCTCCGGGAACAACGCCTTCTTCAACGGCTGCACGAGTTGAATTCAGTGCATCTTCAACACGGGCTTTTTTCTCTTTCATTTCGATTTCAGTAGCAGCACCAACATTGATCACGGCAACACCGCCGATCAGTTTGGCAAGACGCTCCTGAAGTTTCTCACTGTCATAGTCAGAAGTAGAAGCCTCGATCTGAGTACGAATCTGCTTAACACGAGCTTCGAGCTGATCGGTTGCTCCAGCGCCATCGATGATGGTGGTATTGTCTTTATCAACAACAACACGCTTGGCGGTACCAAGATCGTTGATGGTTACATTCTCAAGCTTGATGCCGAGGTCTTCGGTGATAACCTGGCCACCGGTAAGAATCGCGATATCTTCAAGCATTGCTTTTCTGCGATCGCCAAAACCGGGAGCTTTAACAGCTGCGATATTAAGGGTGCCGCGAAGTTTATTGACAACCAGTGTGGCAAGCGCCTCACCATCAACATCTTCAGCAATGATGAACAGTCCCTTACCCATCTTGGCTACTGCTTCGAGTACTGGGAGAAGGTCTTTCATGTTAGATACTTTTTTCTCAACAAGGAGAAAGTAAGGATCTTCCATATTCACTTCCATACGATCGGCGTCAGTTACAAAGTAGGGAGAAAGATAACCGCGATCAAACTGCATACCCTCAACAACATCGAGAGTGGTGTCCATAGACTTGGCTTCTTCAACGGTGATAACACCCTCTTTACCAACTTTGTCCATGGCTTCAGCAATAATTGCACCAATGGTAGCATCACTGTTTGCTGAGATGGTTCCTACCTGAGCAATTTCTGACTGCTCTTTGGTTGGCTTAGCAATCGTCTTAAGTTCCGCGACAACGACAGCAACAGACTTGTCGATTCCACGTTTGATTTCCATTGGGTTTCCGCCAGCTGCAACAAGCTTTACACCTTCACGGTAGATAGCCTGAGCAAGAACGGTGGCGGTGGTAGTACCATCACCAGCAACATCAGAGGTCTTGGAAGCAACTTCGCGAACCATCTGTGCGCCCATGTTCTCAACTTTGTCCGTAACCTCGACTTCTTTAGCAACAGTCACACCATCTTTTGTGATGGTAGGTGCGCCGAAAGACTTCTCAATCAGAACGTTACGGCCCTTGGGACCGAGTGTAACTTTTACAGCATCAGCAAGAGTATTGACACCAGCGAGAATAGACTCGCGTGCCTTTACTCCGTATTTTATATCTTTTCCAGCCATGATTTTAGTCTCCTATATAGGGTATTGACAGACAGTATTCGTTATTTTTCTACGATTCCAAGGATGTCTTCTTCACGCATGATAAGGAAGTCCTCACCATCAAGCTTCACATCGGTTCCGCCATATTTTGAAAAGAGAACCATGTCTCCCTCTTTTACCTGCAGGGCAACACGCTCACCGTTATCGGCAACTTTTCCTGGTCCAACGGCTACAACTTCACCTTCAGCTGGTTTCTCTTTGGCACTATCTGGAATGATGATACCACCTGCTGTCACTGCTTCTTCCTGAAGTCTCTTAACAAGGAGACGGTCATTTAATGGACGAATTTTCATTTACTTCCTCCTGTAAAACGTATGGTTGCTTATAAATATTGGGAACTAACGTCCCATTCCACAAGCTTTGATTAATACTTTGGTTAAATACCAGTTGTTATCGAACTGCGCAAAACTATAGGTTTGCTTTTTTTAAAATCAAGGGGCGAATACTAAAAAAAAAGTATTCGCCCCAAGTTTTTGAATTTATGTGATTATTTTGCGTGACTCACGCGATAGGCAGGAAAAGGACTACCCTACCCGAACGACCCACTTAAAAGGATCATCCTGTTTACCGTTTTGAATGGCTTGCAGCTCATCGAAAAGGCGCTGGGATAATTCACCGGTATTGCCGTCTGCCACCACATACTTCCTATCCTGGTAGCAAAGCTCTCCAATGGGTGCGATCACTGCCGCAGTTCCGGATCCAAAGGCTTCCCTTAAACTGCCATCTTCTATTGCAGCCAGTAGTTCGTCTATGGTGATCTGTTTTTCTACTACATTAACATCCCAGCTTCTGGCCAGCTGAATAACAGAATCACGGGTAATGCCGCCAAGAATGGACCCGTTAAGAGGCGGAGTAATCAGGTCATCGCCAATCCTAAAGAAGATGTTTGAAGTTCCAACTTCTTCTATATACTTACGTTCACAGGCGTCGAGCCAGAGCACCTGCGTGTAGCCGGCCTTATGAGCCTCTTCGGCAGCCATTATAGATGCCGCATAATTTCCTGCAGTTTTTACATGTCCCACACCACCCTTGACGGCACGAACATATTTATCCGTCACCCAGATTTTAGTGGGGTTAAAACCTTCGGCATAGTAGGCACCAACAGGTGACATAATAACAAAGAAATAGTACTGGCCGGATGGCCGCACACCGAGTGCCGGTTCAACAGCAATCATGGTTGGACGCAGATAGAGTGTTGCGCCTTCACCACTTGGAATCCAGTCCCGATCAAGATAGACCAGAGCTTTAATTCCCTTCAGCACCTTTTCCACAGGGATACGCGGCATACACATACGAAGTGCCGAACTGTTCATACGCTCCAAATTATCTTCGGGCCGGAACATAAATATCTGGTTATCTTCCCCTTTATAGGCTTTCAAACCTTCGAAAATCGCCTGGCCATAGTGATAAACCATGGCGGCGGGATCCATACTGAAGTTCTTGTAGGGGCAGATTTCAGCATCATGCCAGCCGTTCTCCCTATCCCATTTCATAAGAAACATATGATCGGTGAAAAAGTTGCCGAATCCAAGATTCTTCTGATCCGGCTTATCCTTTTGTTTTTCGGCGTCACATCTGACCACCGATATATCTAAATTTTCCCACATGATGAGCCCCTTTTACGGTTTCTCTTTAAAACAACCGCAGTCCATTATATAGTGAATGATAATTACAAGATAATTGGAGAATACTGCACAAACAGTATTCTCCGAAAAGGACATAAACGTACTCAACTCCGTGAAAATTGCAACATTTTCCTGCTCCAGCAGCAGAGGCGTAACAGAGAGAAGAATGAAATGAGTGAACACTCCACGCCACCTGTAAAATTGGATAGCAGACCAAATTCCATGAGAATCTGGTATTTCCTGTTGACTTTCCTTGTCTCCATCCTTTTTCTTGGTCACATCCTCTGGCCCTTTTGGTCCATCCTGGTGCTTTCCTTTCTTCTCACCAATATTTTTCGACCCGTATACAGAATCCTCGCTACAAAAATACCTGAAACGGGGGCATCAATTCTCACCTGCCTCCTCATAATAGTCATTGTTTTTATCCCGCTCCTCTTCTTTGTTGGAGCCCTATCCAGTGAAGCATTGGGCCTTTATCACTGGGGTCGCAGCACCCAGGTGGGGATGAAGCTTCAGATTTTTATGCAGGACAGTCCACTCATTCTACAATTTCAGACCTACCTGAAAGACTTTGGCTTTAATTTTGAACCGGCCCAGCTCACCTCAATGTTTTCGTACATTGCTAAGATGGCAGGACTCTTTATTTATAATCAGGCGAGTTCCTGGGCTGCAAATATCCTTCAGTTTATCTTCCTGTTTTTTATGATGATCCTGGTCATCTTTTTTCTTCTCATCGACCAGGACAAATTAATCAAATTTGTTATTGCAGTATCGCCACTCCCGGACGACGAAGACCGATTACTCCTTGACAAATTTGAAGTAATTGCCAATGCCATACTCAAAGGAAATGGCATCTGCGGCCTGATTCAGGGTATACTGGGTGGTGTCGTCTTTTCCATCCTTGGCCTCAACTCCCCACTCCTCTGGGGTGGAATCATGGCAATCCTCGCGTTTCTTCCCATCTTCGGCATTGGCCTTGTTATGATACCAACGGCCCTGATCCTTATGGTGAACGGTAGTATTGGAAAAGGTATTTTTCTCTTTTTCTTCTACCTCACCCTTTCTTTTACTATCGAATACCTGGTAAAACCCAAAATGGTTGGAAATGAAGTGCAGATGCACACCCTGCTGGTATTTCTCTCCATACTTGGAGGACTCAGTGTTTATGGGGTATTGGGCATTATTTACGGGCCACTGATTGTCACCGGTTTTCTTACCCTGACAGAGATCTATTTTGCCAAGTATGATAATTATGTTCAACAAATGTGAGTGCTACCAATGAAACAGGTCAGTCTTGCCGTTGCGAGTGAATCACTACCCCGATTTACCACATTACTTCAGAGTGGCATATATCTGGTGGTGGATCAGGGAACAAGTATAGGTAAGCTCCTTTTCGCTCTCCCCGGCTTCTCTGTAGAATATGTAACAACCAGGGTTCAGACTATTTTCTTAAATGGGCTGCCCGCCGATAGCCTTAAGCAGCAACTCTTTGGAGAGCATGTTGTACTTGCCGTTTCCGCTGCAATGCCCGGTCTTGCCGGGGCAATATTTCGTAAAGGCGGAGTCCATGCATCGCTTCGCACGAAAACTGCAACTGAGCTTTCCGGGGCAGGGAGCAATGAGACACCCGTCCATGTTCGTCTCAAGTTATTCAACCTAATTGCAGTGGAAAGAGGTGTGGAAATCTTAGAAAAAAGCTGTGTTATCGTGGCCTCAGCTCTTGGGAAATTTCTTGATTATAGGCCACCGCTGCTTGCAAACATTCACGAAGTCACAATAAATGGCGAGGATATTACTCCCAACACGGTGACCAGTCTCCTTAAAACCGAAGAAATGATTACTCTTACAATCCGGGGCACTCATGGCAGCTGATGGACTAAAAGACATGCTTGGCCGAGTGAGTCTCACGCTCGTTGCAGAGGCTAAAGCTATCCTCCTCGATGCCTTGGCAAACAGTTCCGTCGAGACAGAAAGCTGCTCACTGTCGGATGCACTGGATCGTGTTCTTGGCAAAGACATCCTCTCACCCGAAAATCTCCCGACTCATCCGCGTTCCACCATGGATGGCTTTGCAGTGCGGGCAGCGGATACCTTTGGCGCGAGCAGTTCCATGCCCTGTTATCTGGAAATCGATGGAGACGTTGCCATGGGCCAGATGCCAACGGGCGAAGTGCTCCAGGGAAAATGTTTTCGCATTGCCACCGGCGGTCTGCTTCCAAAGGGCAGTGATGCGGTCATGATGTTTGAGCACACCATTCCCGTTGACGACAGGATGATAGAGGTGGTCAAAAGTGTGGGGGTAGGCATCAACCTGATCAACCGCGGCGAAGATATTGAGAAAGGCAAACCGGCACTCCCAAAGGGCCATCTGCTCCGCCCTCAGGATCTTGGATTGTTGGCAGGACTGGGGATTGCAAAGGTTGAAGTGTATAGGCGGCCAAAGGTTGGCATCCTCTCCACCGGCGATGAAATTGTGCCCTGGTCCGAATCGCCACCGCCCGGAAAAATTCGGGATATTAACGGGATCACCCTGGCTGCGGCATGCAAACGCCTAGGGGCTGAAGTCACCGATTACGGTATAGTCTCTGACAGTGAGGAGACATTTTTTGCAACCCTGACACGGGCCGCCAATGAAAACAACGTGGTGCTCTTTTCAGGCGGCAGCTCTGTTGGTATGCGGGATCTGGGAGAGCGGGTCATAGAAAAACTTGGCAACCCCGGTATCCTTGTGCATGGTGTGGCCCTTAAACCTGGTAAACCTGTTATTATTGGGCTCAGTCATGGAACAGCAATTTTTGGTCTGCCGGGACATCCTGTCTCGGCGATGGTTTGCTTTGAGTTATTTGTTGATCCGGCAATACGACACTTTGCGGGCATTGCATCACCCGGCAACAGCCTGATGCCATCAATCACCGCAATCATCGATAGAAATATCAACTCGTCTGCCGGAAGACTTGATCTTGTTCGCGTTCAGCTACAGAAACAGGAAAACACCCTGCCCCTTGCCACTCCGGTTCTGGGAAAATCAGGATCTATCTCCACTCTCTCCCGTGCCCATGGATATTTCCTTATTGATGAGCAATCTCAGGGACTCAACAAAGGTACTCTAGTAGAGGTACATCTTCTCTCATGACACAAAAAGACATCTATATAAAAAACATGCCTCTCCAGGAGGCAAAAGAAAAGTGGCATAACGCGCTGAAAAAAATAGATTTTTCACACGGAGCCAAAGCAGCAGAAATCAAAGTAGAGCAGGCACTTGGCCAGATCACCGGGGCTCCTGTGTTTGCAGCCCACTCTTCTCCTGCCTATAATGCTGCGGCCATGGACGGTATTGCTGTCCACTTTGCAGACCTTGCTTCCGCCTGCGATGCAGCACCTGTTCGCCTGGGGGCCAAGCAGTTCGCAGCGGTAAATACCGGCAACAATCTTCCGCAGGAATTTGATGCGGTGGTGATGATAGAGGATGTTCACTATGTGACTGAAGATGAGGTGGAACTGGCTATTCCCGCGACACCCTGGCAACATGTCCGTACCATTGGTGAAGATATTGTGGCAACGGAACTGATCCTGCCGGAGGGCCACACGATCCGTCCCATCGATCAGGGTGCCATGCTGGCCACCGGAGTCACCAAGGTACTTGTAAAAGTTGCACCCCAGGTCCTGGTTATTCCCACGGGATCCGAGCTTATTCAGCCTGGCACTGCTCCGGCTCCCGGACAGATCATTGAATTTAACTCCCGTATTCTTGCCGGCACCCTCAATGAATGGGGAGCAAAGGCCACAGGGGCCAAGCCTGTTTCCGATGACAAAGAAAAGCTCCGCAAGGCCATACGTGAGGCTGTAAAAGAGAATGATATTGTGATCACGAATGCCGGAGCATCTGCCGGTACCCGTGACTACACCTCAACGGTACTCGCAGAACTTGGCGAAGTGATTGTCCATGGTGTTGCCACCAAGCCCGGCAAACCGGTGATTCTGGCAATTGTGGATAATACCCCGGTCATTGGTTTACCCGGATATCCCGTCTCAGCCATCCTCACCATGCGCCTCTTTGTCCATGAAATGATCTATGATTTTATGAACATGAAAATGCCTGCCGCACAGTGGGCCACGGCCCGCATGTCCCGTCCCATGCATTCAGCCATGGGGGTTGATGAATTTGTACGTATTACTCTTGGTCAGGTAGGGGATGAGCTGATGGCAACACCTGCCGGAAAGGGTGCAGGGGCTGTAATGTCTCTGGTTCGTGCCGATGGTATCCTCACCCTGAAAGCTGGTTCTGAAGGAGTGGGAGCCGGGGAAGAAGTACAGATTGAACTGTTACGCCCCCTCACCGATGTTCATTCAACACTAGTTGCCATCGGCAGCCATGATAATATCATCGATGTCCTTGCCAATCTCCTTCATAAGGGACGCAAAACCATCCGGGTATCATCTGCCCATGTGGGGTCTATGGGAGGAATCATGGCCATCCGGCGTGGTGAAGCACATTTTGCCGGAAGTCATCTTCTTGATGAGGTCAGCGGTGAATATAACATCTCCTTTATTAAACGTTTTCTGGCAGATACACCTCTGCAGCTAATCAACCTCTGCTACCGTCAGCAGGGATTGATTGTTGCCAGGGGGAATCCTCTTGGAATCAAAGGATTTGAGGATGTGGTAAAAAATAATTTCAGTTTTATCAATCGCCAGAATGGTGCAGGAACACGATTACTCACGGACAAAACCCTCAAAGATCTGAATATTGATCCAGCCGACATTAACGGCTATGGCCATGAGGAATATACCCATATGAGCGTGGCAGCATCCATCGCCAATGGCAGCGTGAATTGCGGCATGGGAATCCTGGCCGCCGCCAATGCCTTAAAGCTTGATTTTGTGCCGGTGGCCGAAGAGCGCTATGACCTTATCATTCCAAAAGAGTTTTTAGATGATAGGAAAATAGAGACACTACTTGATGTGATCCGTAACAACGATGAATTCCAGGAATTGGTGCTGGCCCTTGGCGGGTATAGCCTGCGTGATTCCGGGAATATCATGTATGAACAATGATGTGTAACTATTCACCGAAATTGAGTTTGAGTCAGAATTGAATAACGAATACGCTGGTAGGAAACTGGGGACATGACCCAATTCGTCTTTTTCTTTTGAATTGGGATCGTGTCCCCCGATTCCGGATAAATATTGTGCCGTTCAATAGCATGGTGAATAGCAACAATGATGTTTACCTAACAATAGAGACTTACGATAGCTTCACTACTGAACACGAAACTACTATAAACAGTCGAGATCAAATTTGGAGGATAATGACATGACTAGGTTCTTAGAAATACTTAAACGATTTCCTTGTGTTGCTGTATTAATAACAATCGGTTTCCTAACCATGACAGCACGGGTCCAGGGAGACATCGCCACACTCACAGAACGAACTCTGGTTAATTTTGTTTCCGGGGTAGCCGTTGTCACTTGTGTTCTCTACATATTTCTCTGGGTAACCGGATCTCTGAACCCAGGAGACAAGCCCATTATGGATTTCAAGCGACTCGGTGAAAAAATTCTCAGGGGAACATCTGGAGACCAGACCCGTAAAAATGCAGACTGAAGGTAAAGAAAGAAAAAGTATTATCAGTCCTTTAGCCTTTAGTCCCTTATCCTTGAACTTCTGTTATAAAGAACACAAAAATAAACATTAATTCCTTTCGTTATTACGACAAGGTATGTAGGCTAAAAGTGTTTAGGCTGAAGGAAAGACAGCATCACACACGGCCTTCAGTCTTTCTGTTCCTTCAGGGTTACTATCAGAGAGCCACTGCAATGGCGTCACCCAGCTCCTTTAAGTCAAAGGGTTTTGCAATGGCGCAACAGAATCCATATTTTTTATAATCAGCCATCACCGGATCATTGGAATAGCCGCTGGCAACGATAAGTTTTGCTTTGGGATCGATCTGAAGAAGCTTCTCTGCTGCTTCCTGTCCGCCCATCCCCCCGGGAATAGTTAAATCCATTAACACAAGATCGACGGGAGTACCAAGAGCCTGCATCTCTTTATACATGCTGATCGCCTGGGAGCCGTCGCTAACCATGACAGACTCATGACCAAGAACGGTAAGCTGTGCTTTTGCAACCTCCAACAGCATTTTTTCATCATCCATAACCATAATCCTGGCTGACTTAACCGCCTGAGTTTCTTGCAGCGCCTTTTCTGTACTCTTTTCCTCCGTGGAACGTATGGCAGGCAGATATAGAGTGAAAGTACTCCCCTTATCCACAATGGAATTCACCGTCAGGTAGCCATTATGCTTATAAATAATAGAGTGGCAGATTGCCAGGCCCAGCCCGCTGCCTTCCTGCTTCGTTGTAAAATAGGGATCAAAAACTTTATCAATAATTACCTTTGAGATTCCTATCCCTGTATCCTGTATAATAATACGGACATAGTCACCTGTAGTCACATTCAGAAGTGTCTCTTCAACAACATCGTAAATGTTGGCACACTCTATAGAAATAGTACCGCCTTCTGGCATGGCCTGCTTGGCATTGATAATGATATTTTGAATGACCTGACCAATCTGGCCACTATCCACATCGACCTTCCAAAGATCCTCTGGAAAACTGTAGCTACACACAGCCTTACTGCCATGAAGGACAAAATCTGCCGATTCAGCAATAAGTGATGCCAGGGAGGTTTCCTCTTTGACTGGATCTCCGCCCTTGGAAAAAGTAAGTAACTGACCGGTAAGTTTGGTGGCCCGTTTCGTTGCTTTCCTGGCATCGGCAAGCAGGGTAGCTGTTCCAATATCCCCTTCGGCGATGCGAAAGCTTGCCAGTTCAATATTTCCAAGAATGGCGGATAAAATATTATTGAAATCGTGGGCAATTCCACCTGCAAGGACTCCCACGGACTCAAGTTTTTTGATTTTGAGCAATTCGTCTTCTGTCTTTCTTTCATTGGTAACATCCTGGAAAACAAGGACTACCCCTATAACCTTACTATCTCTATCCCGGATTGGAGCAGCGCTGTCGGCAATGGATCGGATGGTTCCATCTTTTGCAATGAGGGCTGTGGGGTTGGCAAGCCCTACGATTCTGCCGGATTCCAACACCTGCTCTACAGGGCTTAAGCATTTCTGGCCTGTTTTCTCGTTGATGATATGGAATACCTCGGCGGAAGGTTTTCCTGAAGCCCCTTCATTAGTCCATCCAGTAAGCTTTTCGGCTACCTTATTCAACAGAACGATCTTCCCTTCGGTGTCCGTGGTCATAACGCCGTCACCTATACTCTTCAAGGTAACAGAAAGCCGCTCCTGTTCTGCGCTCAAATCATTCCAGGCCTGCTTTCGATCTTCTGCCATTTGATTAGCGGTCAACGCCAGAGATTGAAATTCACGGAAGTAGATTTTATCGGCTGGAATAATCAGTTCCTCTGAGGCTGATTTCGTGAAAAACTCCAGAAACAGATCCAGGTTTTTTCTTATCTTTGTCGTAAGAGCCCAGGACAACAACAGGGAAAGGACTAAAAAGAAACAAAGCACCAGAACGACCTGAGTAATAATCTTTTTGACAACCTCCTTAGAGGCCAGCTGTGCTTCTGTAATTTGGTTTTCTATATAATCGATATAGACCCCGGTTCCGACATACCACTGCCAACCCGGAATTAAAGTAGCATAACTCACCTTGGGAGCAGGCCTTTCACCTGCCAACTTTGGCATTACATATTCAACAAAACCTCCACCTTCTTTCGCCTTCAGAATAAGTGCCTGCACTACTTTAAAACCTTTGGGATCGGACACCTCCCACATATTTCGCCCCTTACCAGGCCCGGAAAGAATATCCCCTTCCAAAGTTCCGGCAAAAATATACCCGCCAAAGATGCTACGACTTTCATCAAACCAGTCAAGAACCTCCTTTTTAATCTGCTCTTCTTCATCATCGAGATATATGCCATTGCCGATCACCCAGCCCAGGGGCTCGAAATATTTGACATAGGATATTTTAGGAACAAGAACTTTCGGATTTTCCGGGCGATTCCAGTAATAGCTGCAAAAACCCTCTTTTTCTTCTGAACGGGCTACGGCAATAATTTCCTGCACAATATATTCCCCAACGCTATCCTGGACGTTAATGATATCTGTCCTCTCAAGATCGGGATTATTGCGGGTAATAAGTTCGACTCCCTGCATCTCTTCAGCAAAATAATAGCCCCTCCCTTCATCCCAGCTGGTTGCATACAGGGCATCATGGATGAGTTTCCCAATTTCTGTACGACTCTTTTTTGCTTTGTTTTGTTTATAAATATACAGGGCAGTCTCATAGGCCTTTTCAGTTCGCGCCCTCACCTCGGTCTGTACTCTTTTTTCAAGCTGATTTCTCATATAGGCAATATGAGCAGCTGCGTGTTCAACTTCGTTTTTAAGAGTCCTCTTTTGTTGCCCCAAAAAAGCATTACGAATTTTCATCTCATGGAATGCTGCCTGTTTGATTTCTCCATTCACCCATAGATATCCAAGGACGACAACTAACAGAGATGACAGCAACCACAGATACAATTGAATGGTTTTCGTTAGATTGTTTGTTAGTGTACCATTCTTTCTGTAAATTCAAATAAAGCTTGGCAGTAGCAGGCCACTGCTTATCCTTTCGGATTGCAATCATCACAAAACAATCAAAAGGAGAGAACAATGACCTGCCAAATAAAGAATACCCAATTTGACTTTGCAATGGAACTGTTGATTCAAAATGGCCTTGACGGTATTGCGGACAGTATCGCAATTATGATGAATTCCGCCATGCAGATAGAGCGATCCCGTTATTTACAGGCGGAACCATATGAACGAACAGG
>Ga0207996_1001735_pt1 | contig 14434 bp, 9 predicted proteins | sample AntAceMetag02UKG_FD_184773 | JGI IMG/M metagenome (GOLD analysis project Ga0207996, IMG submission 184773) | Saline lake microbial communities from Ace Lake, Antarctica - Antarctic Ace Lake Metagenome 02UKG (SPAdes) (version 2) | ecosystem: Environmental > Aquatic > Non-marine Saline and Alkaline... | reverse complement strand
CCGGACTGACCAAACTCCGGAAAGAGATTACCCAAACCACCTCAATAGACAAACTCCTGGCAAAGACCAGACCACTCCTCCTAAACAACGGCTATTAACGCCAAGACTTTAGGTTTTGGAGGGTTAGGTTTTGGAGAGGTTTTGTAAGCTTTCAGTGAACCCCGTCCTCTCGTAGCGGCTGCCTTTAGGCTGCCATACGATGGCGACCTGAAGGTCGCCTCTACGAGCACGGGGCAACGGGGTTCACTGAAAGCTTCCGTTTTTTTAGCTTAGAGGTCCAGTTTTACCCCTAAAACTGGACCTCTAAGAGCTCTGAGAGGACTTAAATATATGTTACATGTTTATTTCCAAGTTGTTACGCAGGTCCGACCCGCCTTTACACCCGCCTTTACCCGCCTTAATCGACTTAGCCCCCATCCTAAACTGCCCGGCAGCGGAAGATCTTATATGGGAGATACGCGACAAACCCATCCGGGGGCTCTTCCAGGATGCCCTCGATCTCGCCAAAGTATCGCAATATCTCCTCCCGGATCTTTCGAACGGTATTGTCGCTTAACCGGTATCGTTCCTTAAGTTCATCGGAAGCTAATCGCAGCCGGGGGGCTGCGGTGACGCGGATAATCTCCCAGCCGGTCGCCTCCAGAATGGGAATGAGTACCGACACCAGGGGATACCATTTTATTGTTCCCATCCTGGCATAGATGGTGTTCAGGCAGTCCGCGGCTCTCTGAGAAGTAAAGCAGGCGGTCTGGTGGACAAAGTATTCCCCTATATTCATCTGGGCCCTGAGATGCCGAAGGACCGATGCCAGTCCACTCTCACCGAAGTAATGAAGCGCGGACCGCATAAAAAACAGGACTCGATCACCACCCAAAGCTATCTGCTCCCGGCCGAATTCAGAGAGAGATGCCTGAATGGTGTTAATTCGACCCGATCCGATCCGGTTGAGCTGCTGAAGCGAGAGATCAAGATTTACCAGCCGGATCTCCGGGGCAATCTTCCGCTTCATTAATTCCGAGAATAGGTATCCGGTCCCTCCCCCCAGATCAACCAGAACCGAAGGACCGGATTCTTCAATGCCAGCGATAATCTCCCCAATCAAAACCCCGGAGACAATCAGATCAGAGAAATATCCCTGATGAAACACCTCCCACCGGGCTCCATGAATACCAATCTCTTTTTCAATTTCTTCATTCATCAAAATATCCTTATAAAATAATCCTTATTTAACAAAACACGTCAAGAGGCTGTGTCATAATCGCTAAAATGTCATCGCGAGCCCCGAAGGGGCGAAGCAATCTCGATTAACAAATATAATATATTGTATTCCATTGGGTTGAGATTGCTTCGTCCCCCTCACTTTGTTCGGGGTCCTCGCAATGACAGAAAAACGCCGAAAATGTCAATTGTGACACAGTCTGCAAACGTGTTTTGTTAAATAAGGATTATTTTCCGCGGCGGTTTTGGGTTAATTCTGCAATAGAATGCCTCATCATATTATTAAAATCAATCTGGAATAATTCTAGAGTATAAAATTATGATTTTTTTGATAGAAAATTCACCTGAGATCCATTAATATTAATACGATCCAAATTCAATAAGATTATACCGGCCTTGGTTCAAAACTAAATTAGCGTCACAGGCAATAATTTATCGGAGGAGGAGAGTAATGTCCATCTTACTCAAACGTCTGATGGTACTTCTTTTTATCCCCGCCGGGATGGTTCTTCTTGTAACTCCCCTCCCCACTCACCGCAGGGGCTATGTGGAACAGGACTATGTCTTCATCTCCGCATCTCCCCTTTCAGCCAAAACAAATCCGGACAATAAAGTTCCTCTGATTGCTCAGGAAACGCTGCGGCCATACCCACATATTCACCGGACGGTTGAGAATCGGGCCAAGGACCTGGCGACATTCCCGGGTTCCATTGAAGAAACTGGTGATTCACTGGGACTGGATGAACTCGGCAAGACCATATCGGAGATGGAAGGCGTTTCAGCGGAGGATGCAGAGCGGCACCGGAAGATCCTTGCGGGGAGCAAAGCGATGTTTCGCCGGGGGGAGGAAGAAGCCCGTAAGGTTCAACGGACGATCCTGGCCGCCCGGCAGGATAACTGGAAGCACGAACCCACCAACATCCCGGTCGGGGAGTGGCAGGAGATGGTGAGTGATCTGCTCGCTTCGGGGGAGGGAGAAGCCGCGTTTATCTTCAACGGGTCTCTCTATCAGGGTTTCGTGAGATATGACAGTGCCTATGTTAGTCAGCCGATCCCGGGTCTCGACACCGGGCGGAGGATAGCGGGAGGGGTTTTTCTCCTCATCGGAATTTGGCTGATTACAGGATTGTATAGGGAGAAAACGGGCATCATGATAGGGAAGCGCTGGGGGATCGTCCTCTGGGATATCATCTGCATCTTTGTAAGTGGATTCTTTCTCTACGGTGCCATCGATTTTGCTCTGGTGAAGGTATTCGACACACCAACGGCCACAGAAGAATTCCTCCAGCTGATGGGGGTCTTCTGGGTGTTCCTCGCTATCCCGGTTCTCTCGCTCTTCATATCTGCAACCGCTGCCCAGGCGGTCAAGATTGACGGGAATGGCATCAGGCTGGACGGTTTATTTACCAAAAGATTTCTGCCATGGGAAGAACTTCGGGGGATCGCGGTTACAGAGCTGCGATCGGTGAAGAGGGCCGGGGGTTTTACCGCATCGAAGCGGATGATGAAGATCATGCGACTGACAGGCGAAACTTCATCCATCACCTTGATGGAGCCGCCGCTCAAATCCACCAAACGGTGTATCCTCGAAGCCCTGGCGGACAACGCTCCAGAAGAGTGGAAAGGAATTATTGAATCAGAAGGTAAAACCTGGCTGGCATACTTGTAATTTTGCTTCCGGCAGCACGAGATAATCATATTCTTGATGGGGAATTGCCTTTGGGATACGGAGATAAACCTTATGAACACGAATTAATCGCAATGTAAATTCAGGAGGAGTTATGACCAAGAAAACACAACTGTATATACCAATCGGAATACTGATCTGCGGCGCCTTCCTACTGGGGAACGCGGGATTCATGACGAAAAACCAGGAAGAACAGGAGCGGAAGTTTCAGGAGCGGATCGAGATCATGAAACAGGATCCGGAATGTCTGTATTTCGCAAAGACCGAGACCCCCCTCGCCGAACAGGAAATAATCGCCCAGGATCTCTTGAAGAAGATACAGGACTTATCAAAAACTGAGGGATTTGACTCTCCGGACTACGACAAGATCTTGGAACATGCCCGGGAGATCTTACTCAAGGCCCCGGATGCAGAGGTTGTCCAGATGGTTCACTGGAACATTTATGACCTCTTCCTCTTTCAGGAAGACTATCAAGAGGCAGGAAGAGCGCTCGAAAGTTATGTGTATAAATATCCGGATAATGAATTTCAGGTCTATGAAGCGTATGACAAGCTCAGCGTCTTTGCCGTAGATGCGGAGGATTGGGGACGGGTTCTCTATTATGCGGATAAAATTTTAGAGAAGGATCCTGAGCGTTATCCCCTGATCCTAACCAAGGCCCGGGCGATGATCAGACTGGGAGAGAAGAAGGAAGGAAAGGCCCTACTGGAGAGGATCGTCAAAGAGGCCGAAGGGACCGTACAGTATAACCTGGCTCTGATGGAACTGGATGAACTGATTGCCGCGAAGGACATAAAAGATCCACCAATCGATCCCGAGGAGGAAAGAAAGACCGAAGGAGGAGACGAGGGTGGAAAACAGGATCTGCTACCCGTTGCAGTGGTGCAAGATCCGCTCCTTGTTGAGAAATACAGAAAAACTCTGGATTCCATCAGATACGCTACTATGGCAATCCAAGTTTATCAATTGGATGAAATGAAACTACCCGGAAAATTGGCTGATCTGGTACCGATATTCATTAAGGAGGAGCAGATCATGGATGCCTGGGGAAACCCGTTCCACTATAAAATCGACACCAAAGACAACACATTCTGGCTGGCCAGTGGCGGAAGTGACGGCCAGTTTCAGGGATTCGACCAGGAGGGTACTTTCACTGAGCTCGTCGGAGAGGACATCATCTCTTATGATAATGATTTTGTGTTTCAACCAGAATTCCCCTGATCGGGAGGATTAGATTCCTTTTTTCTGCAGCTCCACGAACACTTAATGCCACTGATAAAACTAAAATAAAAATTCAAAATTCAAGAGACGGCTTGATCAATTACAAGGGTTTTTGGTATACTTAAATTCCTAAAATATCGAAAGTGTTTAAAAATCATATAGGCTCTATCCGAGGAGTTGTTGTATATATGGCAAATAACAACGCGGCCAGATGTTTTCTGATTACAATCCTGCTCCTATACCTGGCAGGTTATGGCTACTCCATGACCCGACCACCCACCGAACCGGTCCTTATGGAGTTTGTCCGTGTCGACTATGAAAAAAATGCCGGGGCTATAGTTATCGAACTGATAGTTCCCGACATTGATGAGATTGAAAACCTCTCCCGCATTGAACTGCTAATCTGCCATGCCAATGGCGAAGCACAATTCGGCCTGTTACAGGTCCGTGGTGACTACTGCGACCCGGTTCCCCCCGGTAACTTCGGGGTGATTATTGATCCCGGCATTGACGATCGGTCCATCAAAAATGTCTTGAGCGCCGGACCTCCCGGTCGCTGGGACTATGCCTCTCCCCATGGTACGATTCTTAAACAGAGTGCCTGCGGAGTAGTAGGCGGGAACCTGGGTGTCAGCATCTGGATCGCCCCGAAGGATTGGGAACCCGGTCGCTATATCATCAAAACCCGGGCGGTAAGAAGAAAACACAGCCCGGCCCCCTGGCAGAAACTGGCGACATTTGATTGTTCAGGAAAAGGTGTTAGCTCAGTCATGGAGAACAGGTGCCTGGTGAAACCAATCTTCTTCATACTTCCATGGAAAAAAGAATCCAAACCAAATGATGACATAAACTCGGTAACACTCATTCGTTACGATAAGCAGCCGCAGGATGAAGGGGTAACCATCAAACGCTGGGCGGGAGACACAAGCGGCCAGTATAAGTATGTCGTAAAAGAGAAAAGAGAACTGAAACTCAGCGACTTCCCGGAAAGGGTCATTCCTCTTGAACCCGGACTTTATCAATTCAAGCACAACTCCGTAACAGGAAGACCCCCGTCTGGGTTCTATGGCAAGAGCAACTTTTTTCAAATTAAGCCCGGAGAAGAAACCCTTGATGTACAGATTCCGTTGTACATGGCTATATAGGAGCATTTCTATGAAGCATATCCTTGCAGGAAAGACCGTTAAACCGTTGCAGAACATGATGGCCAGGATTCTATTGGAACATCTAACGAGCAGGAGACTGGCTTGCGCGTGCGTATTCCTGGCCCTGGTACTGAGCACGGTCCCAGCAGGTGCACTTGACAATTGGGAACGTGCGAAGAAGCAAGAGAAAGACAATACCCACTTAGTGATAAAAAGGAGCCCCTATCCCACTGTGACAGGTAAGTCCGGCCCGATTCAAATGCCGTTTTTTGAACAGTGCCAAGGAGGAACGTGTTGGGCTAATTGTGGTAAAATGCTCCAGAAAGGCCTTTACCCAGGAGACTTAGGCGCAACATCTACTTATGAGATATTCCAATTCATGTGGCATCTTAACATTCCGCTCGGCCTTTTTCCTTGTTTCATCACTGGGATTTCGGACGTATAAAAGGAATGATGCCTGCACAATTTTCCCTTGAATACGGATACTATACACTTTATTACAATTTGAAAATCCATCATTTGAGAAAGTGTCTTGAATTGTTTTTAAAACAGCCTTTTTCTTAATTGGAGAAGAGATTGAAACAAAAAAAACTAAATCATAAGATATTTCTTTTTTGTATTTCAATTATTTTTTTATCATTTTTTATAAATCATACTTTCGCGAAGATTCGCGAGATTAGTAGGAATAAAATCCCTGCCGCCGCCGCACCCGCCGAGGCCTGCGACTGGACCGGCACGTGGAAGACAAGCCGCGGCATGATGAAGCTGGTCCAGAAAGGCTTCACCCGGACCGGCGCCGATGTAACCGGCACCGTGTCGATCGTCTCTACGTCGGCGCAGGGCATGACCGGCAGTCTCTCGTTTCAGGATGTCAACATCGTGTCCATCGCGATGGACGACAAGCTGGTCGGCACGTGGATTCAGCCGCCAACCTATGGCCCTCCCAACGACGCCGGCGATATCGAGTTCACCATCTCTCAGGACTGCAACTCCTTCACCGGAAACTGGCGCCATGGCTATGGCACCGGCCAGGGCACCGCGTGGGATGGGCCGTGGACAGCTAAGCGCGTCGGGGCGGCCCCGCCACCGCCTTCAGCACAACCAACCACAGAGACGGTCTGCGCATCGGCCAAGCCCAGCATTACCGAGGGGAGCGTCTTCAATAAAGGCACCTTCACCATCGGCGGCTCGCAACCGCAGAAGGTCAGGATCACCCAACCCGCCCGAAATTTCTCCATCAAGGAAGAATATGGCAAGGCAATCTACCAGGTCATCGACGGCAAGAGTTGGGGCAGCCTGACCTTGGAGCCCGGCACCTACGTCCTCTCTTGCAACGGCGGTGGGGCCATGGGCCTCATGTCGGCCTTGGTCTGTCTCGCATATACCACGGACGGCACAGTCTCCCCCGGCATACCCACTCCACCATCCGGGCCGGGAAGAGATGACAAGCCATGACGAAAAGTAGGAATAAAATCCTTCCTTTTCCGACTAATGGCTAAACGGATAACAGAGAGTAGAAAACTCTGTGCCATCGCTTTTTACGGCTCTGACGCCAGGATTGTGTTCTCAGAACTGGTCTGGAAAGCGTATCATGGTGCGGATGCTTTCGGACTGGAGCCCGTGGTGATGAACGGGCAGTTGTTGATTCCGCCGCACAACATATCGCGGAAGTTTGTGGATGAGTACGGCACACCTAGTCAGCAGATGGACCTGGTGTTGTTCCTGGATGGGAGCGAGGAGAGTCGGACGGCTGTTGAGCGGAATGCAGAGGCATTCAAGGAAAGCTGTTCACGACCTAAATGGGATATTGCGCAGGAATGATGGCTTTCAGGAGGGGGAACAGGAATCAGGTTTCAGGTGTCAGGGAGACTAGAGAGAGAACCGTTCATGGTCGAGGGGAAACCGCAGAAAGGAAATTCTTATCAATTTCTCAGCGCGTGATGGGAACGAAAAAATTATAATGGAGAAGTGAATGAAATGAAAAGACCTACTATCTTATCGGTAGCGTGGGTTGTAGTATTTTTCACGGCAGTCACGCTGCCTCTCATGGCTGAAGAAGGGAATTCGCCCCGTGAGGTTTATGCCGTTTATGTTGCTGCCCAGCAGGATGGAAACATAAAAGGTATGTGTGCGTATATGGACGAAGAAAAAGTGAAGCTGCTCGGTACGATGTCCGAGGAAGAGAAGACCCAGCTCTCCGAGTTAATGAAGATGATAGCTCCGACGGAGTATATCGTCGTCACGGAAGATATCCAGGGAGATAACGCTACTTTAACTTTAACGGGAAAGCGGAATGATTTCGGCCGGCAGATTGATCAGAGCGGTACGGTCCGCTTTGTTAAGGAAGGCGGATCCTGGAAGGTTGAGAAAGACAGCTGGGAACAGATCGCCCATCCCGAAGCTTCTCCGTATTTTGAGCTTCCTGCCGGCAGCAATGGCAGATAGAATCTACATGGATTGATTGGACAACCATCGACGAAGGAACCCCAATTATAGGAGATGCTACAATGACAAAGTCAGGAATTCTTTCTCTCCTCGTATCCGTTTTTCTCCTCCCGTGCATCCCCGCCCTTGGGCAGGAGATTAAAATGTCGGTCACGGTTAAGGCAGTACCCGATGCAGCGGCCAAAGAGTCGTTTCAATTCTCGGGAACCATTACCGGATCAACTCTTTACCCTAAAGGGCATCTTAATGTATCGAACGACGTCACCGTGACGCTGGAATACATAGAACCCGGCGGGAAATTCCGCACATTACCGACCTCGATGAACGTTCGATATGGTCAGCGCAAGGGCAAGAAGTACCTGACCCCAGAGGAGAAATCCGGTATCAAGGCCAAGGGCATCAGTCTCTTCCGCACCGGGCTATCCGCCGAGAACGAGGGCAAGGCCATCAAGTTTGATAAGGTGTTGAAGGTTCCGCAAGGGGCCGCTGCCTATCGCGTCGTAGCGACGTTGACGCATAGTTGGTCAGGCACCTGGATGGCTATTGTCTACAAGAATGACGTGCAAACCCTGGCGATTCTTGGTGGTAAAGGAGGCGAGATTGTTAAAGTAGCTGCAACACCAAGTGAACATCGACCTTATTATACACCTAAGATTCAACTTTTTCGATTCAAAGGGGAGGAAGTTGAAGTCGATGCCAACGGGACTGGTGAATGGGAGGAGGTTACTCAAGACATGCTCCCAATAACGATAGGTCCAAATGGACGAGTCATAACCGGGTTTGGTTCAGAGGCTACAATAGACATGGCGAGAAGAGGACTGGTGACCGTCAAGGAGCTTTCGAATTACTCCGTTGGCGAGTTTTTAATCACGGATGAGGGAATTACGGCACATACAAACATGAAAGTCGGGGAGGTTAACGTAAAGGTGGATCGAAAATATAAAGCGATCGATTTTACCGTAAAGTGCGGAACATGCACCAACAGTGTGAGGGGCACAGAATTCACCTTGTCCCATACAGAGTCACCCATGAAATCCACAGTTTCCGTTTACTCCGGCAAGGTCGAGGTGACCCCGAACCTGTGTTCAGAACCGGCCATTATCCTGGCCGCCGGGCAGCGGATAACTGTCGATAAGAACTGCTTCGGGAAACTTGAGGTCTTCGATCCCGCTGCCGGGGATGAACCCGGGAAAATAGATGACGAGGGAGACGAAGTCCTCGTTCGTCTGGAACCGGTCGCCGACTCCCACGTTTACGCTTACTCTTACCGAAACTGGAATAAAGCCAACTGGGGAAAATACGAAAACCTCAATGCAGGTTGGAATCCCACGGGTGGAGAAAAAAGAACTTTCCTTAAGTTTGATCTGGCAGGCATCGATCCCAACAGTGTAGATAAAGCAACTTTGAAACTTTATCATTACCATACTGGAGTAGGTAATGCCATTGATATTGGTGTTTATCGTATTATGAACCCATGGCAGGAAGGAAGTGGCACGTACCATTCAGGGCAGACCGAAAAGACTGCTTCAGATGGTGAAATTAGCTGGGTTAACCAACCTAAAATTGATCAGTATCCGGTGGTTTGTTTCAATCCGGGACCAGGAATAGGCAAATGGGTTGAGGTAGATGTCACCTCCCTGGTTAAAGCATGGCTAACCGGCATACCGAATCATGGCATGGCAATTAAAACGGCAGCAAATTATTTAGGAAAATTTGAATCGCACTATGCTTTTCGATCCAGAGAGTTTGAAGAGGCTGATAAAAGACCATCTCTAATAATTGGCAGCGGTCCGGGCGGGACGACCGGCGGGACGACTAACACGGGAACGACTGGCAGCGGGACGACCGGCGGGACGACCAGCACGGGGACAACCGGTGGGACTACGACGGGCGTGGGATGGGTCGGCATCGGATTGGGGGCCGGCAACGGCACAACGGTCGACAGTACCTGGGCATTCGCCGAGGTCTACTCGGGATCGGACCCCAATCTGGACTACTCGCAGAGTCCTGTCTGGAGCCACGACAGTCAACACGTCTGCTTCCCGTGCCCGGGGATCTGGCGGTATGACCTGGCCACCGGCAAGCCGAAGAAGGTCATCTCCGCGGTGCCCGACCCCGTCTTGGGCTTGACATTCGACCTGCGCAATTCGGTCTACCATACGAAGGTGGTGAACCGAGAGGTGATCTACCGGGCCGGCACGCACTCCGTGGTAGGCAAAGGGACGGCCGATATCTACATGACCGTTCCCCTGATGGGCGGGAAACCCAAACCCTTCCTCATCACGCCGTACGATTCACTGCTTAGCCTGATGGCTGTCCGAAAGACGCCGCCCGGCGCTCTGATCATCAACACCAGGAAATCCACGTGGGACTTCACCCCCGGGCTTCCCCCCAACGCCGCCGGCGCCAAAACGTACTTCGTCATACCACGCGAGTTCGGGATGCCGATGGCCCTCTCGTCGGATTGGACGAAAGCGATCGCGGCCGACAACACGGGCGGCGCCCGACCTTACCCGACGACCCTCTGGTCCGTACCCGCCGGCAAGCCACTCCTGAAGTTCCCGAAGTCGCGGGGCCTGCAATCGTTCGGCTTTAGCCCGGACGGCACGCACATCGTAGCCGTCCAAGGGCAACAGAGGGAGGCACCCAAGATCGTGATCATCGCGTTGGCGACACCCGACAAGGTAATCTCGGCCGTCGCGGATGCTGGGGCATCCGCCTACTCCCCGCCGGCCTGGTCTCCGGACGGGAAGTACCTCGCGTTCATCTCCGAGATCCCCGGCCCGATCCAATTCGGCCGCCAGCAATTCACTCGGAAGATGCACGTCGTGCGCATCCTCTCACCCAAGGCCGCTGGCCCGGGGAACGCCTTTCAGGCGAAGCTCCCGATAGCCAAGGCCGAGCTCGATGACGCCCGGAAGAAACAAGCGTATGAAGACTACATAAAGGCGTATAACCACTTCACCTCTCTCATCTCTCAGGGGAAGAAAGGCACGGTGGAAGCAGACGTGGCTTTCAAGGAGTATAAGGCAAAAAAAGAGAAGTATGAAAAACTGATAAAAGAGGCCGCGGGCCCAACCGAAGAGAAGCCTTCTTCTCTGAATGAGGCCTATGAAAAGTATATTGCCGCCTATAAACACCTGACTAAATTGGTCGTCGAGACCCCCATAACCGGTCCCCCGGAGATGAAGAAACTCTCGGAGACGTACCGCGAAGCTCGAGATGAGTATAACAGAACCCAGGACAGGAACGCCTATCAAGAATCCATAGCGATTTATAATCGGCTGACGAGTCAGTCGATCAAGATCAAGTTCACGGGACCGGAAAATATCAGACGTGCCCAAGAGGATTTTTTCAACGCTAAGGCTGAATATGATAGACTATGCAAACAATCAAAAAAGTAATTCCACCTGCTATATTGAACATGGTGGAAATGATCTGAAGAAAATAGGTTGCCAAACCGGCATATACAGGTAACGACAGGAGCTTTACATTGAGATTGAAGATCCGTTGCTCAGCCATCGCTATTCTGGCCTTACTCATCCTCTTCACAGCACCGGTCGTCATGGCGATGACCGATGCCGAGTGCGGCGAGTCCCTCGTCGAGTTCGAGAAGCAGAAACTCCAGCTCGTGGTCGATCTCGACGGCAGGTTGGACGCCCTTAACAATCGTACCGACCTCGACACCGACGCCCGAGTCAAGGCCAAGTCCAAGGTCATCGCAGACACCATGGCCAAGAGCCGGGCGATCGCCACCTTGTACCGCGATCCGGCGGTCAAGTACATCATTGCCAAAGTCAACGGGCAGCTCCCCGCGGATAAACACATACGGGAGACCGCAGGCAGCAAGCCGGGCGATCCCGGCTACCGCGGCGCGCTCGGCGATATCGACCTCGGCGGCCCGGAAGTAGCGGTGGGCCTCGTCCGCAAGAAATTCAAGAAGATCATGAAGATCGTCGGTAACAAGGTGACGATCAAGAAGCAGGTAGCCTACATCACGATCGATTCCCTGGACATCACGATCCACAAGGATGGTAGCCGCGGCCAGGTCGGCACGCCGGAATACGAAATCCGTGTCCAGGGCGATGCTCGTCTACCCGAGACCTACCTGTGCCCGTCCATGCACAACAAGCAGGCCGGGAGAATGGCAGTCGAGGTACATGACCACCTAAAGAAGGCTGCGAAGGGCCTCAAGCTGACACCAGCCCAGCTAGGCAGTCGCAAATATCGAGAGGCCCTGCAGACAACGGCCAAGGGCACTCTGAAGTCGATCACTGCGGCCAATCTCTCCGACGCCGATCTGAGACAGGCACTGGCAGGCACAGGGCTGGACCCGCGAAATTTCAAGGCGAGGCTCGAGGGAATCAAGCACAAGGACTACCTGGATCCCGAGAAAGCGGGAGTGGACACCCCCGAGAAGGCCAAACAGTTCCAGAAGGCCGTCCTCGCAACGCTCGTGGCAGCCGAGGCCAAAAGCTGGCACCAGGCGACCAAAGAGATCACATCCCTAAAAGACCGGATCACCAAGGCGCAGACCAACGGTGATGCCGGTACCGTGCTGGACCTCCAGCGTCAGCTCATCGACACGCAAATCAAGCTCAAGGCGAATGTCGAAGCCAACCACAATCGCTACGGCGACTTACTGCCGGAACGTAAGATCACCGTCGATGAGTTCAGCGCCCCGGCCAAGATGGTCGACTTCGTACGGCATATGGCTACAACGCCCAACGGTCGCAGGGTTGTCACCCAGTTGCTGAATGACATGGCCGCAAAGGATCCGGATGCGGCAGTGAAGCTGCTCGAATCCCTGTCGGACAAGGAACGACAGCTCCTGCTTACGGACGATGATTTCCGTAAATTCCGCGGTGACCTCATGGCTGCAGCCACGAAGATTAAGGCAGCTCCGGCTTCTCGGCTGGAGACGATCAAGCTGTTCGCCGGCACGTGCAAGGCTCGCATTAAACGCATTGACAGCATGATGAACTACCAGTTCAAGAACCGGTTCAACACGTATATGGACAAGCAAATGAGCGCCTCGGCCTTTGGTCAGAAGTTCGAGAAGGCAATGGGCGTATACGGCAAGATCGACGAGGCACGCGCCTACTACAATGCCTTTCAGCGCGGCCGCCTCACCGAGTTGGCCACCGAGGTCGCGCGCCGACGTGTCATGTTCATGAGCACTGTGGAGTTCGTCTACAAGGAAGAGTATTACATGGCGACGTGGGACATAATCTGCACGGTATGCCCGAAGCTCGGGCTGGCAACTGCATTGGTGCGCATGGAGCTGGGTATGCTTGAGTCGAGCATGGACTACTTCTGGACCACTGAGCTCAACCTGTTGGAAGACCAACTGTACGAGTCGGCTGAATGGAAGCTCGAGGACGTGACCTCTCTCGAGAACGCCAAGCTGGGCACCTGGCGGCTGGTCAGCGTGCAAGACACGCGGAATGGCGTGACGCGGACATTCAAGCGGGATGAGCTGCTCGGTGGAGTCATGAAACTGCCGCTCGACTCGCTGGAGGTGGAGATGCTGCTTGAGCGCGAAATCGAGAAGTGCGATCCCGTCCTGGGCGGTTGGCGGCACCTGATGAAGCACCCGATCGCCAAGGCATCCGCTCACAAGGAAGGGTTCCGCGCCAAGTACATGCGGCGCTGGGAATCACTCAAGATCTGGTGGGTCGATGAGCTCATTCGCCGTCTGGAGGAGAGGAAGGCAGCTGAAGACGCCCTGTTGCGGGGACAGCTCCCCACGATGTTTGCCGAGCTGCAGCGGATCACCCGGGATCTGGAGATCGAAGACCAGGTCTACAAGGCCATGGATAACGAATGGAAGGACAAGAACTACCAGGTCCTCCTCGCGTGGCTCCGTGATGTTTCCCGCAGCATATTCAGCCAGGCGTCGGCTGAGACCTACGTCGAAAAGGCCGCTCAGATCGTGATCCGCTACCTGGAATGCTACCGTACTGTCCACCAGGCGCGGCAGGCAATCGAGGAGGCAGCATTTCTTGACGGCACAAAAGACCAAAAAGTCCTCCGTTTGCTGACCGGCGTCAGCTTCCTCGACGGCGAGCCAAAGAAAGACCTGGCCGTTGTCAGTGCATGGCAGAAGCTTCCTGAGACCATTCGACTAAAAACCGCCACGGAGTTGATCGCCATCAAGAAGAAGTACGTTGCACATGCGGCGCTCGATAATAAACTCATCGACATCCCCACGCTGAAAGACGTGGTTCGGCATCGGGTCTGGGAGGAAGCCTGGTCGCATGCGTTCAAGAACCTACAGCGCGCGCCTGCGCAAACTCCGGGAAAGAAGATCCCAACCGGCTCGGAATGTACTGCGTTCCGCAAGGAACACCGAGCGAAGGCCGAACAGCTCATCGCTGATTTCGAAGCCTACTACGCCAACCAGAATGTAGCACGGATTGAGATTGTCGTTCTGCAACAGATCGGGAGTCGCCGAACGGTCACTCCCGTCCCAGGCGCGGCCGTCAAGCTGCTAAACAGATGGGGAACATCCCTGCGTTGTAACCGGGCACGGGCGGGGGTGTTTACGTTTGAGATGATTGCACCCGGCGCCTACGGCGTTGAAGTGGGCGCGCCCGGTTTCGTATCCGATAAGGGTGCGGTTTCTATAACACTAGGCCTGGTCGTTCGGGCTCGTACCAACGATGAGCCGCCACTGGTGATACGCAAGACGGTGTACCTGCTGCCGGTCGCCGC
>Ga0207996_1001734_pt1 | contig 14438 bp, 16 predicted proteins | sample AntAceMetag02UKG_FD_184773 | JGI IMG/M metagenome (GOLD analysis project Ga0207996, IMG submission 184773) | Saline lake microbial communities from Ace Lake, Antarctica - Antarctic Ace Lake Metagenome 02UKG (SPAdes) (version 2) | ecosystem: Environmental > Aquatic > Non-marine Saline and... | reverse complement strand
AAAGCATATGATACATACAGATTTTACAATTCCCGAAGTAACTGCAATGGATGATGAGGCTAAAAAGGCAGATGTGATAATCTTAAACGAAATTGGTGAAGATCCGGGTATTGATCACATGGGCATTAAAAAGTCACTTGATGAAATTAAAAGAAAAGGCGGCAAAGTTATAAGTCTTGATTCTTATGGAGCAGGATTACCTTCATTTGAATATAACAGAAACCCTTTTGGTTACAAGTTTTCGTGGAATCCAAAGGGACTGATGAAATCAGCTATGGCTTCCGGAGAATATATCAAGGAAGGTAAAATTATCGAGGCGATAAATCTTTTTGATCATTTCCGTATTGTTGACCTTGAAGACCTCGGAACATTTGAAACATATCCAAACAGAAAATGTGCAGTTTATAAAGAACCTTATGGACTTGATGATAATGTAAGTTTCTACAGAGGCCTTCTCAGGTTTACAGGCTGGTGCAATACTATAAGAAAATTCATGAAGCTGAATCTGTTAGATCATTCAACTGTTAATAATTATGAAAATATGACATATAATGAATTTATAAGTCGCCTTGTAAACTCATCTAAAGATGGAGCAGAGGCAATTGCCAATTATTTTAATCTCGAAACAAATGATGATTTTATTAATAGGTTAAGATGGCTGGGGTTCTTCGAAGATATACAAATAGCAATTGACAAAGGCTCAAATGTAGATGTATTGGTTAATTTGATGCTAAAAAAAATGTTGTATCAACCGCATGAAAATGATATGGCGATAATTCATGATGATATTATAGTTGAACTTAACGGCAAAAGGGAAAAATGGTCATCAACAATGGTAGTTAATGGGATTCCTGGAGGTGACAGTGCAATGGCAAGAGCTGTTTCATTACCTGTAGCTATTTCAGCAAGATTGATATTAGAAGATAAGATAACATTGAGAGGTTCAGTATTACCTATTTACCCGGAGATATACAATCCTGTTCTTGAAGAACTTGAGGAATTTGGGATAAAGTATAGTCACCGAAAGAAAATAATTGAATAAATGAAAACTTATAAATAGAAGAAAAGATGGACAATGAAGACAATTTTTATTACAATAATACTTTTATTTAACACATCTTTGATTGCCGAGAGTAGTCTTGAAACAGTAATAAAATTAGACGCACAGATAAAAGTTCTTAAAGTTGAAATGAATTTAAAAATCAATATTCTTAAAAAGGAATTAGATATTACAGGCCAAGAACTTTTTCAAAATGAACAAAAAGCATGGGAAAAATATTTAAAAACTAAAACTATATTTACAGCAGATAGATATAGGGGTGGAACATTATCAAAAATTATAGCTCTCAAAGCTATGCTTGAAACAATCAAAATCCGTTTAAGGCAAATAGAAAATTATATAGAAATCTATAATACAACTTAACTAATCATTTCACTGAACCTCGCGCTGCTCGGCCGGAGAATTCCAACGTTATCCATAAATAAATCGGAAAATATCAAGAATGAAATACCGTGGTTATTTACTAAAAGAAAGTTTGCAAGATAAAACAGTATTGGACAAATTGACAATCACAAAAACTGAAACTTATCCCTGCCCTGAAAATATGCAAGCTGGATATATTGATGATTTTTGGACAGGTATTGCATTTGAAGGAAAGCAGGAAAATGCAGACAAGATAGCAGATATGTTAAGTCAGGCTGTTAAACGACAAGGCTGGTTTATAGAGATGGATACAGCTGAATTAAATTATCTGATATTCCCAAACAAGGTTATAATATATCCAAGAAAAGATAATACCAATAAACCATGGCCACCAGAGGCTATTGGAATTGCAAAGAAAATAAAAGTACCAGATTTTGTTGAATAAAACAGAAAAATGATGATAACCAAAAGATATAAGTGACCAATATGTTAAGTACATAATTAAGCGATAGGAGAAGAAAAAGATGAGGAATTTGATTTTTGCTGTAGTCGGAATCATAACAATCGGTATTGTTGGATGTGTATCTCAAACTAAAATTGAGACAAAAACAGAAAAGGAAGCAATTAACTCAGCACAATCATGGCTTAAACTAGTTGACAATAAAAAATATACAGATAGCTGGGAAGAAGCAGCCGAGTACTTCAAATCAGTTGTCAGTAAAGAAAAATTTAAAATAGATACAAGTGCAATAAGAAATCCTTTAGGAAAAGTCATTACCAGAAAACTCATGTCTGTTAATTCCAAAACTTCACTTCCAGGTGTTCCAGATGGGAAATATGTGATTATTAAATTTAAATCATCTTTCAAAAATGAAAAGTCAGCTATCGAGACGATAACACTTAAGTTAGACAAAGATAATTGCTGGAAAGTTGATGGCTATTTTATAAGATAGCTATACTTAACCAATCATTCCATTGAACAGGCTAATCAGGTGTCGCTTGTTAGGCTATGCCCAGACACGGTCGCCTATCAATGAATTACACGTTAGATACTAAAATAAAGATGAAAGAAAATTATTATGAAATCACAAATTAAACTCGTTCTAGCCACTGTTTTGGTGTTTCTTACATTAACATCTTTTGCTAGTAATATACAAGATGTAAAAGAAAAGTCTTTAACACATATTATTATTTGCTGGCTTGATAAGTCTGTCAAAAGCAATGATATAGAAGTGATTATAAATGAAACCAAAAAATTGAATTCTATTCCTGGAGTATCAGGCTTTTCTGTAGGAAAATCAATAAAAAGCAATAGAGATATCGTAGATGATAGTTTTACTTTTGCAGTGTCTATGAAGTTCAAGAACATGAAAGAAATGAATACATATTTAAAAAGCAAAATGCATGTAAACTATGTAAAAAATGTATTGAAATCAAAAGCAGTAAAAATAATAGCTTACGATTTTGAAAATGAAACATCTAACTAATAGATGCTCTTGATATTTTCTTGCTCCAACCTTCAGGCTTCGCTTTTAGCTATGCCCTGACACAGTCGCTCGTTGAGCTTCCGTCTTCGCACGAGGCTACGCCGAGACAAGATGGCGGAGACAGGTCGCAGCGAAAATACAAGTAACTTCAAACGTTACAAAGAAAGAATAATAAAGGGATCTATAATATGACTACAACGAATATAATCGATAATAAAATTTATAAAAAATGGCATAGTATTTATATAAAAAACTCAAATGAGCATAACATAGTTTCAACGCTTCTTAAGAAAATAATTTTTCGATTAAAAAAGCATAAAAGTTTTCTAGACATTGGAGCCGCAAATGGAGCACTTACCAAAAGAATTAGCAATAGTTTTCAAAGTGTTACGGTTATCGAACCCAATTATGAGCACAATGATGTTTATAAAAAACATAATTATACTTACTTCAATGAATATTTTATGGATTTGAAGATTCAAGATAAGTTTGATTTTATTCTCTGTAGCCATGTCTTTTGGCTTATAAATAAAAAGACCCAAAAAGAATTTATTCGCAAAGCTTATAATATGCTTAATGAAGGGGGATGTGCATCATTTATTACCCCTGCTTCATATGGTAAAGGTTTTGAGTTTTATTCCCGTTTCTTTCTGGATATGAGTTGTGATTTTAACAGATTAAATCAAATATTTCTGAATGACTTAAATTACTCAATAGAAGTTATTCCATATACCAGCCATATAAAAAGTAAAAATTTCGAAGATTTTTTCTCGATATGTAAACTTTTTACATTAGAAAGCTGGTTACATCCTGTAAACTTAACAAATGATGAAATTCAAAAAAAAATTGATAATAAAAACGAATATACAAATAAACAATTAAATAAGATAGAAGAATATATTAAAAATGAACTTTATGATGAAAACTTAAAAGAATATCAAATGGAAGAATGCGAAGTAATTATTAATATCTGGAAATCATGAAAGGCTGAATTTTAATGTTAGCTAAAAAAAATTAACATAAAGGAAAATTATGATTATAAGAAAAGAACAAAATTCAGATATTGAAGCAATAACAGACGTTACAATCGCTGCTTTTAAAAATCATCCGATCAGCCGACAAACAGAACACTTTATTGTCAATGCGTTAAGATTAGCAGGTGTATTGACTATCTCCCTAGTTGCTGAAATTGATGGACATATCGTCGGGCACATTGCTTTTTCGCCAATAACCGTTTCAGACGGCACAAACGATTGGTATGGCCTGGGGCCAGTTTCTGTATTGGCCGATTATCAGAAACAAGGGATAGGAAAAGCACTTGTCAATAAAGGACTATCTTTGTTAAAAGATATAGGAGGACAAGGCTGTGCACTTGTAGAATTTCCGGATTATTACAGAAAATTTGGTTTTAATAATAATCCAGAAATGATTTTTGAGGGAATTCCTCAGGAGGTTTTTCTGGTTTTACCATTTAATAAAAAAATCCCTAAAGGAATTGTTAACTTCCATGAAGGATTTAAAGCAGAAAGTTAACTAGATCAGTAGACCTAATCTGTGGTTCGCTGTCGCTCTTTACAGATAGATAAATTTTACATATTTTCAGCCTTCTAACTAGATAAAGATCAAAAATATTTGCAGATATAACAAGAATACTATTTCCGGAGTATATAAACTGGAAAAAGAATTAGACCAAATATTCCACAGAACGGCATTCCGCCGCCTGTGAGTTCAAACGTTATCAATAAAATCACAACGAAAGTTTAAATATAATGGGCATAAATAGCATTCAATTTGACCATATTGGTTTTGCAGTAAAAGATATAAATGAAGCAGTCAAATGGTATTCAGATGTCCTAGGGTTTACTAAGCTTATTCCTCCTGGAATTTGCGAAATGGATTTAATGGGGCACAAAGGCTATCGCTGTATTATACAAAATAAAAATGGATTTTGTTTAGAGCTAGAACAAAGAACAGATATAAATTTCCCTGACAACCAATCCCCTATAATATCTCATTTCAGTATTAATGTTGACGATATCGAAAGTACACGTGAGCTGCTTCAAAAAACTGACAATGTTCACTTGGATAATGAAGGCAAAATAATAAACAAGCCTGGTAAAAAAATAATTTATATGACTGGATTGGATGGGATAAGAATAGAAATAATCCAAAACAAATAATATGGATAAAACTATGTCAAACAAAGTAAATGGAATAGACAAGATAAAAGATTTTTTTGATGCTTGGAATCTATATCAAAGGGTGATTCAATTTAACTATATGTCGCATAAAGAGTTGATTTTTACTCTAGAAAAATTTATTGAAGAAAATTATAAATCCCCATATTCAATGCTTGATCTAGGATGTGGAGATTCATATATTCCAAAAGCATTAAAAGAGACTAACATCAGTCACTATCATGGAATAGATTTATCGCCAATGGCATTGAAGTTTGCCAAAAAAAATATGCAGTCACTTCTCTGTAAAAAACAATTCACTGAAGGAAACATTTTAGAAGAAATAGACAAGCTAGAAAAAGGCTATGATATAATCATTGCCACCTCTTCAATTCATCATTTTTCATTAAAGCAAAAAGGGGAGCTGATAGGTGCACTTAGACCTCTTCTTAATCCTAATGGAAAATTCCTTATGTATGATATAATGTGTAAGAACAATGAAACAAGAGATGGCTATATTCAGAGATTAATGAATGACTTTCAAACTTGCTGGACAGAAATGACAGCAAAAGAATTGGTTTTACTTCATAATCACGTTTCTGGGTATGACTTCCCTGAATCTTTTGAAACACTCAAACTAATGGGACAACAAAATGGATTTAGCAAAGTAAATTCACTATTCCAAGACCAAAAGCATCTTTACGAATTGTTATGTTTCACGGTCTGACAGAATATATAAACATAAATTGATTAATTTTAAGTGGGGATAATATGAATATTATTGAAAAAGCACAAAATGAAATGAGAAAGTAACGCCTCTATAAAATATTTAGCCAAGATAATATATTTATTCAATAAAGCCATTGCGGATGATAAGGTTTTAGCCTATAATAAAAATTGTAGACAGCCTCTTCCATATAAGCCATAAATCAACCTGGCTTGCCGTTTCTCATAAGACTAAAATCAGGAGCTTAAAATGAATAAAGACCTAAAAGTAATTATCACCTCAGGTATCGGCGGTGCCATGGAATATTATGACTTTGTCATATTTGTTCTATTTGCCGGAATTATCTCAAAATTGTTCTTCTCAAATAATGATTCCCAACTTTTTGCTTTAATCGTTACCTATACATTCTTCGCAGTAGGGTATTTTGTCCGTCCTATCGGTGGTATTATCCTAGCCCATTTCGGTGACAAATATGGGAGGAAAAAAGTCTTTTCTTTCACTATCTTTCTTATGGCAATATCCACATTCCTAATCGGTATACTCCCGACATATGACAATATTGGGATTTTAGCACCAATGTTCCTCCTGTTCCTTAGAATAAGTCAGGGGATAGCTGTCGGAGGAGAAATTCCAGGAGCAAGTACATTTGTTTATGAACATATGGCGCCTAAAAACAAATGTACAGGAATATCTATCCTTATCGGCTCCCTTTTCTGTGGAATTTTATTGGGCTCGCTTGTGGGTACATGTATAACCAACCATTTATCTCAAAAAGCACTATACTCCTGGGGGTGGAGAATACCTTTTCTATTTGGTGGGCTATTAGGACTTGTTGGAATATACTTACGAAGTAAGCTATCCGAAACTCCAATATTCCTTGAAATAAAAAAACATAATCAACAACCTAAGCTGCCTATAGCCAATATAATAAAGAATCATAAGAGTGCTGTAATAGCCAGTATATGCACAACTTTAGTTTTAGCTGGATCAATAACAACATTCTACATGTACCTCCCTAACTACCTTGTCCAATACTATAAATACGATTTTTCAACCGTATTTACCTTTAATTCAATAGGTCTGTTTTTATTAGTTATTTTTACTATTGGAACAGGTATTATAGTAGATAAATTTAAAATCAACTCTAAAATCATGTTTTCTATCGGTTGTCTTATACTATTATTATTCTCTATCCCAGCTTTTTATATAATGGGAACACATAACCATCTGTATTTGATAATAATGTATATAATCCTAGGAATTGGCTTAGGAATAATTAGTGCCGTCTTTGTATTGCTTCTTGTGAAAATATTCCCACATGATATTAGATTTTCCGGGGTATCCACTTCTTACAACATAGCTTTCGCTGTATTTGGCGGCCTAACACCTCTCATCAATACCCTGCTATGTGAAAACTTTAACTTTGCTCTTGCCCCCGCATATTATATGATGCTTATCGCTGTGATAGGCTTAATAGCTGTAACAAAAATTAAATTTTTAGATCAAAAGTTATAGTGATATATAAAAGCAAGTAATAGAGCAAGGCATTTTATCTCGGCTTAGCTCGATTAGCGCGAAGACTAGCAAACAAAAAAAATATCTTCGGGATAATTATGCGTCTTGATAAATTTATATGTAAAAGTACCGACTTAACAAGAAATGAAGCTACCCAGGTTATTCATGCAGGAAAAGTAGTAGTTAATAAAAAAATCATTACAAATGAAGCGCTTCAGGTACATGAAAACAATACAGTAACTCTTAATGGGCAAAGACTAAAAGCTCGCTGCCATCGCTACATATTGATGCATAAACCATATGGAACCATTTGTTCAAATGTTGACGAAGCTTATCCATCTATATTCAATTATATCAACATTGACAGAACTGCAGAACTTCATATAGCCGGGCGTTTAGATACAAACACAACAGGGTTGGTTTTAATAACCGACGATGGACGCTGGTCCTTCAATATTATATCACCTAAGAAGCAATGTAAAAAAGTTTATCGTGTTGGTTTACGTGATGTTATTACAGGTGATGTAGCTTCAAAATTTAAAAATGGGATCCAATTACAGGGTGAAGAAAAACTTACTTTACCTGCTAAATTAAATGTTATTGCCTCCAAAGAAGTGCTTTTAACAATAACTGAAGGTAAACATCATCAAGTTAAGCGCATGTTTGCCGCTGTTGGTAACAGAGTAGTTTCATTGCATCGTGAGAAAATTGGAGAGATAAGCTTAGATGTTGAAGTTGGACAATGGCGTTATTTAACAGCAGAAGAGGTAAATTTATTTTAAGCACTGAATGCACATATAACACCAAATAAAAAGAAATAATAACCACAAAGAAAAATAAAGCTGAATAGATTTATTTAAAAAGTTTAACAAAACTTAAAAATTTTTTGTGACTTAGTATCTTAGTGTGAGGAAAATACTTAACCTATTATGTAAGCAGCAACATTGATATTTAAAATTAAAGGATAAAATGAAAAAAATAGGATTAATTGGAGGTGTAGGCCCAGAGTCTACAGTAGATTATTATAAACAAATTATTTCAGCTTTTAATACCCGTTATAAGGAATTAGCTTATCCAGAAATTATTATCTATAGTGCAAATCTAAATGAACTTATGACGCTTGTCAATGCTAAAAAATGGTCTAAACTTACAGAGTGGTTACTGGAAAAAATCAATGTTCTATATAATGCGGGTGCTGATTTCGCCGCAATCGCATCCAATACGCCTCATATTGTTTTTAATAAGATAAAATCAAAGTCCCCCATACCATTGTTGAGTATAGTGGAAGAAACATGTAACAAAGCTCAGGAAATGAAGTTTAAAAAAATTGGTTTAATGGGGACTAAACTAACAATGGAGGCCGATTTCTATAAAGAACCATTTATTTCAAAAGGAATATCAATTGTTGTACCTAACGAAAAAGAGCAACAGCTAATTCATCATAAATTATTTTCTGAAATAGAATTAGGAATTATTAAAGAAGAAACACGGGATGAATTTTTAAGAATAATTAAAAGAATGAAAGAAGAAAATAATATTGATTCTTTAATACTGGGATGCACTGAATTGCCTCTAATATTAAAAGGAGACAGCTGCTACGGTATTCCATATTTAAACACTACAGCAATTCATTGTAAAAGTATTATTAAATATTGTATTGGAGCATAATCATGACTAAAGAAGAAAAAATATTTCAAGACGGACTCGAAGAATATCCAATATCAACTATAATCATCGAGAATTTGTTTATGTTTCTATGGATTGCATATGGAACCTTTTTGTGCTGGATATTAGTACCATTAGTCGCCTGGATTTATTTGGCATTTGGATTAATAATGGTCTTGTGTGTGATGAGAATTTTGGTGTGCAAAAATTGTTACTATCATGGTAAACGATGTCATCTTGGATGGGGTAAATTATCTGCGATGTACTGCAAACAGGGAGAATTGACGCATTTTGGCTGTGGGTTTAGTGGTGCAATCATTCCTATAGTTTATGGTTCAATGGCATTGCTTCCTTTAATATTTGGAATAATATCAATTTTTAAAACATTCTCTTTAATCAATATTTGTACGATAGTAATCTTTCTGCTTATAGTCATAATGAGTTCTTTTACCCTTAGAAAAAAATCATGCGCAGTCTGTAAAATGAAAAAAATGTGTCCTGGTTGTGCATCAAAAGGATAGGCTATTTATAAAAAGATTTTGGAATTGATCGATTAATCATATTAAAGAAGGTATCTGAAGATGAACTGGGGATTTATAAAAACAATCATCATATTGCCAGGCACTGTGCTTGTTTTTGTCCCTGCAGCTATTCTACTTACTACGCAAGATTCCAAGTCTGCAGTGGAATTAGCTTCTCCTGCACAAATACAGTTTTGGATAGCTCTTTTATCTGCAACTGCCGGCCTTATATTAAGTATCTGGACGTCCAACCTTTTCATAAAGTTTGGCAAAGGAACCCCTGCCCCCTGGGATCCTCCAAAAAAGTTAGTTATTCGAGGACCATATCGGCATGTTAGAAATCCGATGATTACCGGGGTGTTACTCTTACTCTTCGCTGAAGCATTACTACTACAATCCCGCCCAATAGCCATATGGATGATTATATTCTTCATTGCTAACGCAATCTATTTTCCACTTATAGAAGAGAGAAGTATGGAAAAAAGATTTGGCAATGAATACAGGAATTATAAAAAACAGGTTCCACGCTGGATCCCCCGCTTGACTCCTTGGAATTGACATTGTACTACAGCTAGCCCAAGATAACCTTAGTTATGGATAATGTTATATTAAAGTGAGACAAGACTCCCCAAATAAGTTCTAAATTTCAATTTTTATCCATTATTCGGGTTATTTCGGACAGCTTCGGAGAGCTGTCCCTACCTATGCGGTGCATTGTTTGGAGTCTGGGTAGGGCGGTTTCTCCGTAAACCGTCGGAATAGTAGATCTTTTATCCATTATTCGGGTTAAGATAAAAGTGTTGCCGGGAAATAGCGGGAAACTATCAGGATCGCTACCGACAGAGTTATTATAGATGCGATAGTACTGCTAAGAACCATATCAGAACTTTCCTGTACGCTAATTTCATACTGCTGCGCTATAATAAACGTAGTTGCTGCCACAGGCATGGCAGACAGTATTAGCCCAGTTGCAGTCATTAGCGGAGAAGCACCTAAAAGCAGAAGAAGTACAAACACAATAGCCGGCATAAGCATAAGTTTAGCAACGTTAACAATTATAATTTTTGGTATTATCCGTTTGGGAATTTTCAAAACCAATGTCATACCTATTGCAAACATAGCACACGGCCCGCAGGTTGACCCTAGTAAACTAAACAGCTCGGAGATGGGAGTTGGAGGTTTTATCTTCAACGCTGACAAAACAAATCCAATAATAATCGAAAAAATTATAGGATTTTTTATAATAATCTTTTTCATTAATTTGATAATTGATAAATTCTTAGGTTCAACAATAAATTCAAGCATAATAACTGATACACATACAATAAATGAAAGAATAATAGTGCTTATTACAACGGCCAGCATACCTTTGTTGCCAAACAAAACCATTATTACCGGTATTCCCATAAACGCCGTATTTGGAGATGCAACAGCTAACGCTCTTATCACAGCTTCTCTCTTTTGGCCATATTTAAAAAATAACCATAAAAACACACTAAAAGTTATTATTGTCCCCAGCGAATAGGCTATAACAAAGGGGCCATTGAAAAAATTAGATAAAGGTGTTTGAGCGGTAGATATAAACAGAACGGATGGTAATGCAAAAAAATAGACAAACTTAGATAAACTTTTCTCTGCACTTTCTCCGAGTACACCAGTAACTGAAGCCGCTGTACCAAGCAGCATAATACCAAAAACCGGGATAATAGCATTTAATAAAATATTCATAAAATCCTTGCGGGTAAAGCTATGACAAAGGTAACCTGAGACACTATCATTAATCATTTTGAAAATAAAGAGTAAGCCTTTAATAATTGATTATACCGAATTGATTTTTTTTTACAATTATATCGGAGGTATTTTTGTTTTTTATTTGTTTGCAGGACTTTATCCTCATTTATTTTTATTATTTTTCGGAAATCATTTTGTCTTGGGTATATATTTAGTAATATTGTGTTTTTTAATGATCAAAATAAATTTCATATAAGCTGAAATGAGCATTACAATGACCCCAGAAAAAAATTGTCCGCTTTGCCAGTCAGTTCATACAGAGTTTTTTTTAAAAGATAAGTTTCGTTCTTACTTTCAATGCAATACGTGTTGTTTAGTTTTTGTCCCCACATCCCAGCGTCTATCATCAGAAGAAGAAAAAAGCAGATACGATCTGCACCAAAATATCCCAGATGACCCCAATTACCGCAAATTTTTAAGTCGTATATTTAATCCAATACAAAAGCTTATTGCTCCGAAAAGTAAAGGCCTTGACTTTGGTTCAGGCCCCGGCCCTACCCTTTCATTGATGTTTGAGGAAGCTGGACATATCATGTCAATCTATGATCATTTTTACGCAAATGAAGTCTCTGTGTTTAAGAAGCAGTACGATTTTATTACAACAAGTGAAGTAGTTGAACATCTGTTTGACCCTAAAAACGAACTTGATAGGTTATGGGAATGCCTAAAACCGGGTGGTTTCCTAGGAATAATGACAAAACTGGCGCTTGACCGTCAAGCTTTTGATAGCTGGCACTACAAAAATGATCCAACACATGTCTGTTATTTCACAAAGCAAACGTGTGAATGGCTAGCAAAAAAATGGCATGCTAAATTAACTTTTGCCGATAAAGACGTCGTAATTTTCAGCAAATCAATATATCTATAGCCTTAAAATAAATCATTGCAAACAAACCGTATTAAAGGTATATTCATAATAGATTAAAGATTATTTTTATACATTTCAAGATAAATCTTGTTTTTGTCTTTTTGCTACTGTTTGTAATCATGATTATGTTGATTATTAAGAAGTTAAAAAGCAAATCACTGTACACTGAAATTATTAGTAAAAAGCTGAAGGGGAAAGTTACTATGTCTGAAGTTACTACTAGCAATGAACTTTTAAAAGCTGTTATCAATCCTGATTATGGTGCTGCTGTACTGGCGTTTTATGTTAAAAAAGACAAAAAAGAAATCGCTATAATGCCGGATAGCCGAAAAGATAGCAACAGCCTTGATGCCTCAAGCTTCTTAATGATTCCATATTCAAACCGCATTGAAGATGGAACGTTTACTTTTAACGAAAAAAATCACCAATTAAAAAATGGAAAAAATCACTCTATCCATGGTGATACAAGAAAGAGTAAATGGATAATTGAAGAAATAAATCAAGATAGAATCATCTGCTACTTTGATTCTTCAAAATATAAGGATGTAAACTGGCCATGGCCGTTCAGTGCAGAAGTAGATTATTCAATTTCAGGCAATACATTCAAATCGAGAATCACATTGAAGAATAATGGAGACACACCAATGCCCGCCGGTTTTGGGTGGCACCCTTACTATAGCCGTTCACTTACAAAGGAAAATGAACCGGTTTTTGTGCAGTTTGAAACAGAAGGTGTATATCCTGATATCAACGAAAACTGTATCCCTTCAGGTAACCCGGAAAAGCCATTTGGAAAACTGGATTTTTCGATAGAAAAACAGCTTGACCCTAAAGTTCATATTGACAACTGCTACCAGGGATACAACGGAAAGGGACATATGCTTTGGCCAGACAGTGGCATAAAAGTTTCCTACGAATGTTCTCCAGAATGCTCGCATCTAATATTCTTCAATCCTGATGATCCATTTTTCGCTTTTGAACCTGCAACAAATGCAAACAACGGTGTAAATCACTTTAATGATGAAGTTTTTAAATGCGGTACTGTTTCTCTCAAACCAGGAGAAAAATTATCGGCTTCATTTTCTATAAAAATAGACTTTATTAGCTGACACCATTAGATTCTATAGTTAGTTTTTAAGTTATATATGATTCAGATTAAGTAGAGACACATGGCATGTGACTCTGAAACTACATAAAATTAGAGGATTACCATGGCTTTACTTGAATATATCAACAAAAGTGTCGATAAAATAATTCCATATGAACCTGGAAGACCAATAGCGGAAGTTGCGCGTGAGTTTGGTTTGAACCTAGACCATATAGTGAAAATAGCATCGAATGAGTCACCTTTGGGAGTTTCTCCCCTTGCCATGAAAGCCATGAGAGATTCATTAGAAAAAATGAATCTTTATCCTGATGGCGGCGCTTTTTACCTAAAGAATAAACTTTCTAAAAAGTATCACATTCTCCCTGAACAGCTCATTGTAGGCAACGGTTCCAACGAAATTTTAGAATTCATAGCTCATTGTTTTTTGTCCAAAGATACTTCCATGATAATGAGCAAACATGCTTTTGTAATATATAAACTTCTTGGCATAATGTCCGGAAGTGAAGTTATAGAAGTTCCAATGAAAGAAAAACTAACGCATGATCTTGACGCCATGCTTGATGCCATTAAAGATAACACAAGAGTAATTTATATATGTAATCCAAACAATCCGACCGGCAGCATGGTTTACAACAATGATATAGTAAAATTTATGAATAAAGTTCCTGACGATATTTTGATTGTTTTCGATGAGGCATACGCAGAAATATGTCAAGGAGAAATGCCGGATTCACTATCATACGTTCATGAAGGTAGAAATGTCATTGTTTTACGCTCTTTTTCTAAAGCATACGGCTTAGCTGGATTACGCGTCGGTTACGGCATTTCCACGCCAGAGCTAGCAAAAGTTTTAAATAAACCACGACAGCCCTTTAACTGCAATAAAATGGCCCAAATAGCTGCTACAGCAGCACTGGACGACTATGATTTTATACTAAAAACTAAAGAACTGTACAAAAACGGAATAGTGCAAATTATTTCAGCATGCAAAAAGTTCAATCTGGATTACATCCATCCCTATGCTAACTTTATCTTAATCAAAGTGGGCAACGGTGCTGAAGTTTTTCAAAAACTGCAGAAGCGGGGAGTTATCGTAAGACCTATGGCAGCCTATATGCTGCCGGAATGGATTCGAGTATCAATCGGTACAAAAAAG
>Ga0207996_1001731_pt1 | contig 14457 bp, 10 predicted proteins | sample AntAceMetag02UKG_FD_184773 | JGI IMG/M metagenome (GOLD analysis project Ga0207996, IMG submission 184773) | Saline lake microbial communities from Ace Lake, Antarctica - Antarctic Ace Lake Metagenome 02UKG (SPAdes) (version 2) | ecosystem: Environmental > Aquatic > Non-marine Saline and... | reverse complement strand
CTAACAATAGCTTATACGCCATTGCCGCAGCTCTGGCTTCGGTTAGAAAAGAATTAGTAAATTTGAAATGAAATTTTCAAATCAAAAATAATAAAGTACAACGGCAACGGCGCATAGCAGAGCCGTTATGGGCAAGGTAAATTCAGCAATAATTAACAATTAATTTATGATAATTAATAAAGACTCTTTTTTATATAATTTACCAATTGGATTAGCCCTCAAAGATTTACTAATCTTAGACTCAATAAGATTTACAGTTGAGATGATAGATTTAAATTACCAATTATTATTAAAGGAACTTGAAAGAATTTCACATAATTCAGATGATAAGGACTTTAAGAGAAATCTAATACCAGTTTTTAACAATTGTTGGAGTCTTATTGATAATTGCCAAAGACTAATAAAACAATATAAACTTCTACATTCAGATAATGAACACGAATTAATCAGAGAAATATCATATATAACACCACTAAGAAATACATTCCAACATATGGATGAAAGAATAGAAGAGTGTTTGTTTGAATCTGACATGCCTTTTTATGGAGTAATTAGTTGGGAAATTAAATTGACAGAAGGCGAAATGACTCAAAAATTCTTTCTAATAAGTAGTTTATATATTCCTCGCGGAAAACTTAGTCATCGAATTGAAAAGAAAACAAATCCAATGAATGAATTGGTCGATATTAAATTGGAAACGTTCATAAGAAAAGGACGAAAGCCTAAAGTAAAATTTGAAAAAGTAGAAATAAATATTTCCAAGTTGTACAATCAGGTTATATCAATAATTAAGAAATTTGAGGCGAAACTAGATAAAAACTTCATGGAACAAAATGCAAAGAAAACTGATTGGATAAAAAGACGTGATATAATGTTAAAAATAAATTATTAAACCCAGCCCATAACAAAAGCTCATAAATAATTGCCGGGACAATTATAAATTCAACATTTGTCGTCCGTTTCAAGTCTGGCAAAACCAGACAAGAAACTACTTCGCAAGCGGCAACTATTCATAGCTAAAACGTTATAGCCAATGCCAGCAAATACACAAAATTGAAACATACATAATTACAAAAAGACTTTAACCCAAATAAAGACATAAGAATGAAACATATCCTAACTATCATTATTCTTTCAGCAACTATTTTAAATGTTAATGCACAGACAATTCTAAAGAAGAAAGAAGTAGCCGCAAAATTAGAAGAAATAAAAAATGAAATAAAAAATAAAGACTTTGAAAAGGCATTAAATATTTTTCAAAGTAAAAATGAAGTTATCCTGAAGAAAAATGTTCGAAAGAAAAATATTGAGCAATTTGAAGATATTTCAATGCTTCTTTCCAATAAAAAAAAGTTGTTTATAAAAAACGAAAAAAAAGTTAAACAATATATTAAGTACTATAATAACAACGAGTTATGTGATGCATGTTTATTGTTGTCACTTAATTTAACAATTGAGAATTCATTTCTAAAAACTCGAAAAGAATTCGATAATTTAAAACCAATACTTTCTGATATTATTCCTTTATGTATCAAAAATGAGAAATTGGTATCAGCATGCAATCAAGATTATAATGTTTACAAGTATTGTGATGCGGTATCTTGCATAAACATGGAGATTAATTCACGGAATGCTTATTCGAGAACAATCTCATATTTTGAAAATTTATTACCAAAAATACAAGAAGCAGAAAGTAAATGTTCTGCTTATTCTATCAAAATAAAAAAATGGCAAATGCAATATGAGAATAAAGAATTTAATAAACTTTTCACAAGTGTTCTTCTAATAGAGCCATATGAGACAAGGTTTATTCCCTCTAATGATAAAGTACAATTTGAAAATTTAAGACGAAATCTGGAAATAAAGAATGAAGAACAAAAGAAAGCAGCAGAATCACTAAGAGAAGTCTATATCAACCCCATTGAATCAGAGATAAAAGAAATTAATTTAGGACAATTGACTTATCTTAAATCACAAAACTACATCGAATTATTGAGTGACCTTACAAACAGATTAAACAAAGAAATAAAGAATAATCCACTTAAATATGATAATATAGATAATGAGATTAAAAGACTTAAAATGGATGTTCAGAAAGTGTTGTATGATTTAAAAGCATATTCAGAAAAGAACAAACCACAGTATATAAATCTTGTTAAACTTTACAATGACTTTGCTGGTGAAGGAATGTTTGGCGAACCTAAATATACAGATATTCAAATAGAACATTTTTGGAAAAACGATTATAAAGGAAAAGCAATAATTGCTACAGGTACTGTATATGAAATAGCAGAAACATTTTTTGGCTCAAGTACATATATTACTATTCAAATATCGACGTCTCACTATGTTGATTTATATTTAGACTCAAGTGAGGGGGATAAATTATTAGGTATCTCAAAAGGTCAGAAAGTTGAATTTATGGGGGAGATTGATCATTTAGGAACCGGAATAATGTCACACCACTCAATTAAGAATGTTAAAATATTAAACATTTATTAAAGATGAATTCTACAAATAAATTAGAAATGGAGACCTTTTCATTAGATAAAATAACAAGAATATTTAGAAAAGAATTTGGTGTTATTGAACACAAAATTAAAATCATAAGGGTTTTAAATGGAAAGCCATTTACAAAAGAAAATATATTGAATTCCAAAGAGGAAAGTAATTTAATATGGCATCCTGGAGTATATGTATTTTTTGGCAACAAAAGGATATGGAAAGTTGGCAGACATTTAACAAATAGCAGAAAGAGAGCCACACAACATATTACAGAAAATACACAGACACAAAAACACAGAATTAAGGATTTAGAAAAAATACTTGACGCTGAATTAATCTTATTTAACGTTAAGGAGAAAGAAGATAACCATTGGGTTGCTGCAATTGAGATATTCTTAGAAAAACAACTGAAGCCATTAATACAATCAAAAAGGACTGGTTAAAATGAATACAGATTAGACTCGAAAATAGAAAGCACTGGCTATAACAAAGGCTATAAAAAATAGGCGAGATAGCAGTAGCATCAAGGCCTATAGCCCGTTTAAACTTCATCGTAAGTTGAAAAATTGTGCTTCGAAATCGCCTACATTTTCATAGCCCAACCGTTAGCCATTATTGTAAAGAAAACTCAAACATATAATAAAAAACCTATGAAAAAATTAATTTTAACTGAAAATCTTGAATCACTTGGTAAACAATACGAAATTGAACATTTATCAATGTGGAACAAAAACAAACTAGAAACAGACTCTTGGGAAGCATTAAAGTTCTTTTTTTATCACTCATTTATGCGAGGAAGACGAGATGAACTATCATTGGAGTATTATAAATTTACCGTGAAAGTACTTTATGAGTTTTTCAATGAGATTGGTTTTGAAAAAGAACTTCTAAATGCGTATAACAATAATTTGTACAAGACGGACAATATAAGAAAATTGAAAAAATCTAAAAGAAACTCGATAAATCATAAAGACTTTGACATTGAGATAAGGCAAAAGAACTCTTTAATAAAAATCTTAACAACAGAAACTAAGATTATCCAAGATAATCAAAGGCCAAAAAATATTTATTTACAAAATGACACAGATTTATTAATGGTTCTTGACACTTTAAACTTTATAAGTCAATTATCAGAGAGACATAATATTTATATGTATTTTTATAATCTTGTAAGTACAGGGCATATTAAAAATGCCTACAATGAATTGATTACCCTCTCAGGAATAGGCGATAAACTTTCTACATTCTTCTTGAGGGATATAGCAATAATAAATCGCAGCAATATAACAGCAAAACAAATAGAATTTGTATTCCCAGTTGACACTTGGGTAGCACAAATAACAACTTTGATTGCTGAAAAAAAGTTTTCTACTGAAAAGCCGAATGACATAAAGGAATATTACATTAATAACTTTCCTAACTCTAACTTTCCACTAATTGCTGCAGGTCTGTGGTATTTGGGATATAACTCTTTGGAATATGCAATTCAATACGCAAAAGAATCTAAAATTAATTTATAAACTTAAAAATGAATAATATGTATTTTGAATTAGGAAATGATGCTTTTGATAAAGGTGATTTTGAAAAAGCAGTAAAGTATTACAATGATGCACTCGAATCGGAGAAAAACATACAAGAGATTTTACAAAACCTATCGTTATGTTATTACGAAGTAAAAGATTATTCATCCTCAATTGATATTTCGAACAAATTAATATCATCAGATAATTCATCTTTCTTAGCATCAGCATTATTCAACCGTGGGAATTGTTATCATAAAATGAAAGAATATAGAAAAGCGGAAGAAGATTTTTCGATAATAATAAGCATATTCCCCTATGACCCAGATGCATACTACAATAGGTCAAATGCTAGAGAAAAACTCAACAATGCACTTGGTGCAAAAAAAGACCGTAGAATTGTTGAAATTATTGAGAAAAAGAATGACCAGAACTTGTACGCAGCACCTTCTGAATCTGAAATTGATTCTTATACTCTTGATCAATTCACCACTGACAAGACTAATCTTCTGAAAGAAATAGAAACAAAGCCTGATAGTTATTCGTTGTATTTTGAATTAGGCAACGCATATGCTAAGATTAGAGAGTTTAAAAAAGCAATAGAATATTTCAATAAGTCCATAGAATTATATTCAGGTAATTTTTATGAAAGTGCTAATCAAAATCTTATTGCCGCATATTTAGATATTTGTGACTATGAAAAAGCAATCTCAGTAGCAACTAAATACATTAAATATAACCCAGATGTGGAAATAATTAGAAAAATGAAAAAATGGGCAGAAGAGTTTTTAGATAAGAATGAGACATCTTGATAAAAAACAACAATGGCTAACAAAAAATATAGTGCATTTGGCAGATAGTGCTAAATATGAGGATATTAGTAATAAATAAAATTAGTCGTAAATTGAAAATTAAGCGTTTCAAAATGCCAAACGCACCATATTCAAACCGTTATAGCCAATGCAAAAAAAATCGTATATTCGAAATAAATCACAAAAACCAATCATTTTATGAAAACACAGAAAAAAACCAAAGAAGAGATAAGTAATGAATCGGAGATAAAAACCGGAAGTTTTTCTCATAAATCTCTTATCAAAAAGCATCATATTTTTATTGTGTCTGCTATCACCATTGCTATTCTATCATTAGGTGGGTATTTTTATTATAATTACTCTGCTAAGCAAATACGAACAGAAAAAGAAAACGACCTTCTAGCAATTACAAAATTAAAAAACAATCAGATTGTACAGTGGCGTAAGGAACGGATTGCTGATGCGAAAATAATTACGAATTCCCGCTTTTTCGCAAATGGCATAGAAGAATGGTTAATTGATAGAAATTTAAACCAGCTTAATGATGATATACTTGAACAATTACAATCGGCAATTTCAAATTATGGTTACGAAGATATTTTTCTTGTTTCAACAAAAGGAGAATTTTATCTTTCAGTACTTCCAAACCTAAAAGAAATTGACGACGTTACAAAAACAAAAATCTTACAAGTATCCAATAAAAACGAAATTTCTTTTACTGATTTTTATTATTGTACGGAGCACCACACAATTCATTACGACATTATTGCCCCCATTAAAAATAATGACAACGACATTATTGCTTATCTGGTATTCCGTATTAATCCTTACGAATTTTTGTATCCTTTAATCCAGTCATGGCCACTTCCGAGTAAATCTGCGGAATTACTTCTCGTCAGTAAAGATGGAGACAGCGTTTTATTCCTGAACGAATTGAGGCATCAAAAAAACACGGCATTACAGCTTAGGATTCCATTGATAAAAAATGATTTACCAGCAACACAAGCAATATTAGGCAAAACAGGTATTTTCACAGGAAAAGATTATCGTGGCATCGAGGTCATTTCCTGTCTGGCTCATGTTCCCAACACCGATTGGTTTTTGGTTTCAAAAGTTGATAAAAGTGAAATTTTCAGTGAAATAAAAACCAGCGCCAGCATAGTTTCCATAATAATATTAATGCTTATTCTTACCTTAATCACTGGAATAGCATGGATTTATCATTTCCGCCAAAAAAATATATATAAAAATTTATGGCAGACTCAGGAAGAATATCGTACCATATTATACAGTATAGGCGATGCTGTTATTACAACCGACACTAACGGATGTATAACAAATATAAATAAAGTAGCTGAAACACTAACTGGCTGGGAGGAAACGAAAGCAATTGGAAAAAGATTAATTACTGTATTTAATATTATTAATGAAGTGACTAGAACTTCAGTTGAAGACCCGGTTAATAAAGTTTTAAAAAACGGGCATATTATTGGGCTTGCCAACCATACCATTTTAATTTCAAAAAACGGTACTGAATTCCAAATTGCCGACAGTGCTGCACCAATAAAAAATGTAACAGGTGAAATAAAAGGCGTAGTGTTTGTTTTTTCGGATGTAACAGATAAGTATGCCGCACAAAAACATTTAAAAAATGCTAAAGAAAAAGCCGAAAAATCTGACCGTTTAAAATCTGCATTTCTTGCAAATATGAGCCACGAAATCCGCACACCCATGAATGGAATTCTTGGTTTTTCAGATCTTTTAAAAGAACCTGGCTTGACAGGAGAAACGCAGCAGAAATATATCCGAATTATCGAAAAATCTGGAGCAAGGATGCTCAATATTATCAATGATATTATTAGCATTTCAAAAATAGAATCAGGTTTAATGGAAGTTAATTTGGCAGCGTCCAATGTTAACGAGCAAATCGAATATATTCACACTTTTTTCAAGCCCGAAGCAGAAGCAAAAGGTAATACACTTTCGTTCAAAAATTCATTACCATTAAAAGAAGCCATTATTAAAACCGACAGAGAGAAACTATTTGCCATTTTAACAAATCTTGTAAAAAATGCCATTAAATATACCGATAAAGGTTCAATTGAATTTGGCTATTCAATTAATGGGGAACAATTTGAGTTTTATGTAAAAGACACAGGTATTGGTATTGATAACGATAGGCAAATAGCAATTTTTGAGCGATTTATTCAAGCTGACATCGAAGATAAAATGGCAAGACAAGGAGCGGGGTTAGGTTTGGCGATTTCCAAAGCTTATGTAGAAATACTTGGGGGGGAATTGTGGGTTGAAAGTAAAAAAGATATCGGCTCTACTTTTTATTTTACAATTCCTTATAATGCTGAAAAAATGGAAATTTACCGAAATACTGAAAACCAAGAAACTAAAAATTTGACTAGTCCAATTAAAAAACTAAAGATATTAATTGTAGAAGATGATGAAACATCGAATCTATTTCTAAACACGATTTTAAAAGAACAAAAAACAGAAATAATATGTGCAACTACTGGAACCGAAGCTATAAAATTATGCCGTGAAAATCCTGATTTGGATTTAATATTAATGGATATTAAAATGCCGGATATGGACGGATATGAAGCAACCAAACAAATACGGGAATTTAATAAGGATGTTGTCATAATTGCTCAAACAGCTCACGGACTAGCAGGAGACAGAGAAAAAGCAATGGTAGCAGGGTGTAATGAACACATTCCAAAACCAATTGAAAAGAAAAAATTGTTGTCATTAATAGAGCAATATTTTATTAATTAGACAAAGTTTAAAATTGATAATCGAATGAAAAACACAAAGCACATGGCTATAACAATATATATAGTTTATGGCGGGTGAAGTGCTAATTATGAGCGATTTAACATTAAATAAGCATTGGTGTAAATTGAAAGATTTGTGTTTCAAAACCGCCACAAAACCATATACTAACCGTTAGCTGCAACTTAAAAAATGCCAGAACAATTAACAAAATACAAATTTAAAAGAATAGCAACTGAATCTCTGAAAAATGGAATAAGACTCCATTTTGATTCGATTTTATTATTTAATAATAAGTCTTATCCGACTTCATTGCAGATTTCAATAATTGCAATTGAAGAAATAGCAAAAGCTAAGTGGGTAGAGCATTACTATTATTCGTCTATTTCAAATGACGGATTCCCTGAAAAAGATTTCGAACAGAAATGGCTTAAACTTTTATACTTTCATCCAAAGAAGCAGTATGCATTTCTTGCAAGAGAGTTATTTGAATATTCTCCAAAATTTGTAGATTTTGTTCAGAAAGGGAAATTAGAATTGCATAAGCAAAAAGCGACTTATGTAGGACTTGAAAAAGCAAAAGGAATTATTGATGTAAATAGTAGAATATCGATTCCAGAAAAAGTAAAAGATTCAGATGCAAAAAAAATAATATCATTACTTAATGATGTTTTGATAGAGATTTGCGAGAATAAAATATTTCAAGAATTCTATTTTGGTATCGAAGAAATGGACAAGGTCATAAATGAAAAATTATTAAATAGATTGAAAAAATGGAAATATAAATCGGGAATTAAATCAAAAAAATGGTTTAGTGAATGGACGAATAAATAAAAGCAGCAGCTAACAAAAAATATAGTGCATTTGGCATATAATGCTAAATATGAATATATTAGTAACTAATATAATTAATCGTAAGTTGAAAATGAAGCGTTTCAAAATGCCAAACGCACCATATTAAAACCGTAGGCAATTTTGAAAACAAACAGGATATTAACAAATGGAATATATTAACACAGTAGAAACGGTAAACAAGCTTTTGACTGATAATAATGAATGGATTGTTCGTTATAAAAACTATGCAAAGAAAATCGATTCAAATCAAAAACAACACCAAGAAGGGAGAACAAAATTTCGAATTCTTTCTCCTTTTCACCTTTATACGAGTATTAGTAACTTATTAAAGAACAATGTCCTCAACTACGATTTAAGATTCTTAGGACAAAGCGTTGCAAATATTAAAATCAAACAAGGAGTTGTCATTATTACGACAAACAAAAAAAAAGATTCAAGTAATAAAAAATATTTTCACATTGATGTTCCATTAAAAGTTGAGAAGTGGAATAGTTATAAGGCAAGTAAGTTTAGAAAAGAATTTAAACAATGTGTCAGTGATAGAGGACACAGCCAAGAGCATAAAATAGAATCAGCCTTACTCTCTGAATTTAAAAGAAAAGATAGAAGTACAAAGGCTCTTTGTAACATCCAACCTGTTCTTTTGGCTAGTTCATTTTTTCAAATGGCAACTCCTATAAAAGCGAGTTTACTGGATATTAGTTATTCAAATGATAAAGGAGGTGGAATTGATATTTTGGCGAGAGTAAAACACAAAGATAATAGTGTGAAACTTTGTGTTATGGAATTAAAGGATGAATATAAAAAATCTGAGCCACCTCAAAAAGTAATGAATCAAGCTGTCGCTTATGCAACATTTATTGCTAACTTATTACGAAGTGAAAGCGGTAAGGAATGGTATAAAATTTTTGGTTTTTCAGGAAATGTACCAGAAATTCTAACAATTGACGTTTCAACAGTAATGCCTTCTCCAGGGAATAACGAATTAGAAGATTTTAGCAATGAAAGAATTAAAATTTTAGACGACACATTTATTGAACTTTATTCCCTGTATTTTAAAGATAAATCAAAATATATTGATGGTTATAATTACGAATTCAATGGGTCCTTGAAAGAAGGAATGATGAAATAAAAAACTGCCTATAACAACAAATATAGTTCATGCCGCGGTTTGCAGCATTTAGATAATGAAGTTATAAATTTAAAAATATTGATATTAAAGAAAACTATTGAATAAAGTGCGGCACGCACCATATTCAAACCGTTACCCAACATATAAAAAAAGGAGACAGAATGAAAAAAACAGTATTTACAGTATTCGCAATTTTAGCTATTGTATTGGTAATGATTTCTTGTAATAAGAAAAACACATTTACTGATAAAAGAGACAATGAAACCTATAAAACAGTTAATATAGGTAATCAGATTTTTATGGCTGAAAACTTAAATTTTGAATCTGAAAAAGGTAGTGGAACATATCAGAATGATTCTTCCCTATCAAAGGTATATGGAAGACTTTATAGTTGGAAAACTGCATGCGAAGTTTGTCCTGATGGTTGGCATCTTCCCTCTGACAAAGAATGGACAGAGTTAATAAATTACCTTGGTGGCGACAGTATTGCTGGTGGCAAAATGAAAACACAAGACATATTACTTTGGAAAATGCCTAATACTGGAGCAACCAATAATTCTGGTTTTACTGCTTTGCCTAGTGGATACGGAATTTATTCAATAGTTAATACTGAATTTAATCGAATGGGAGAAAACACTTATTTCTGGTCTTCTACGATTAATGATGAGGGGCATGTGTGGGCACGTACTTTGGATTTCAAAAAAGAAAGTGTTAAGCGAGATTGGTTTAGTTCTTCTGGCTATTATCTTTCGGTCCGTTGTGTCAAGGATTAATTCAATTATTGTTGATAAGTTATACTTCAATTAGCGATTGTTCTGAAAATAAAAGATTTGAGAGTTCCTTTGTATAGAGAAAGGGATAGTTACGTTGGATAATAAAAGCTATACCCAATAAGGGTTTTTAGTGGTATAATGATGATCTTGAAAAAACAAATAAAATAGGTTCTTACAAGAAATTCAATAACGTTTATAATCATGTAAAGAATTTTTTATCGAGGAGATGGTTAAAATGCTTAATAAATATGATTTTAAAAACGCCTTAATACTTCTTGACAAAATCTAAAAATGTGCAGTTGGAAGTAAAGAAATAACCGGATAAAATAGGTTGGTTTTCAAAGCAGCCTATTATAATTCAGATTTATACAATGCTATAAATCACTTTATCTCGTTAAACATCACCGTGAACTTGAAATAAAGTATCAGAATCCCAGCAGGCTATCTTCTACAAGGGAACAAATATTGGAATACTGGCACAAAAACTCTTTCCTGATGGAACCGACTTAGACAAGTACATACCAGGTAATTTCTCAATGGTTTTTAGTGAGACAAAGCATTTATTGGCAACTAATTCCCCAACTATTTACGAAGCAAGTTTTAAGTTTGAGAACCTTATGTGTTTTGTTGACATTCTTACCAAAACTAATGCTAATTGGTATGCTTAATCAATATTTATATTATATTTGTTTACAATACAAATTCTGTTATGAGCAAAGTTTTAAAATATTCTGACACAATTACTAAATTATTTATAACCATAATAGTTTTTTCTTTTTCACTACAGGTATACTCTTCTAATATAAACAAAGTTGATAGCTTAATAAATGTTTTACAATCAGCACCTGATTCTGAAAAGGCTGCCATTCTTAATGCTCTTTCAAATGAAACTCTTCCCGATTCCATAGAATATTCATTTGAACTTGCAAAATCAGCTCTTAAGTTTGCAAGAGAATATAAATTAAAACACGAGGAGTCTTTAGCTTTGTCAAATTTAGGTGATGTTTCATATTTTTCCAATAAAATGAACGATGCTGAAGATTATTATCAACAATCATTATTATTATCTATTGAACTATGGGATACTTCTTTCATGTCAGGATGTTATAATAATCTGGGATACGTTTATCTCGAACTTGCTGAATATAAAAATGCACTTGAGAGTTTTAATAAATCTTTAAAATACGAAAAAGCCTTACAATCTGATAAAAAAATTGCAAGTGTATTAAATAATATTGGCCTTACTTATGATTATCTTGGGAAATATAAACAGTCACTTGAATATTATTTGAAAGCATTACAAATGGAAGAAGATTTTAATAATGATGAAGGCATTTCAAATGTTTCGAATAACATTGGAAATACATATCAGATATGGGGAAATTATGAAAAAGCACTTTATTATTATCTAAAATCTCTTAAAATAAATGAAAAATTAGAATCAAAAAGTGGTATTGCAATAGCATTGAATAACATCGGGATAATTTATCATAGTTGGAAAAATTATGATAAAGCTCTTGAATATTATCAGAAGGCTCTTAATATTGAAGATGATTTGGATAATAAGCAGGGAATATCAGAATCCTTAAATAACATTGCAATTATATACGACGAAACAGGAGAATATAATAAAGCGATTGATCTGTATAAGAAATCATTAGAAATAGAAGAAGAAATTGGTAATAAAATAGGGGTTTCTACCTCACTGAGTAATATCGGGGAGTTTTATGAAGATAGGGGTAACTACAATAAAGCATTTGATTATTATAACAAGTCGATAAAAATTGATAATGAAATTGATAATAGTGCAGGACTTGGACAAACATATAATCAATTAGGAAATCTTTATGTTCGGTTAAAACAATATAATAAGGCAATAAAGTATTATAATCATAGCAGAAATATTGTTGAGCCTCTTAATATATTCGAAACTATTATTGAGAATTATAAAGGACTTGGTGATGTATATTTAGAAATAAAAGATTATAAAAATGCAATCTATTTTATTAATAAATATCATTCGCTTAAAGATTCCATTTTTAGTAAGGAAATGTTGAAGCGACAAAATAATCTTCAGGCAGATTTCGAGATCGAAAAAAAGGAAAAAGAAATTAAGCTTTTAAACTCCGAGAAAATAATAAGAGCCATGGAGATAAATGAAAAACAATCTCAACTTAGAGAACAGAAGACCTTATTATATATTGCGTTTGGAGGAATTGTTTTGTTTATTGTTTTTATTTTGCTTCTGTTTCGCCAAATTAAAAATAGAAATAAAGCGAATAAACTTTTAAATATTCAGAACAAAGAGATTAAGGAAAATCGTCTTGAGTTAATTGCAGCAAAAGAAAAAGCTGAAGAAAGCGACCGCTTAAAATCAGCATTCCTGGCCAATATGAGTCATGAAATCCGCACTCCTATGAATGGAATCCTTGGATTTACTGACCTGCTTTCTAATCCAATTCTTTCGGGAAACGAAAAAGAAAAGTATATTAACATTATAAAGAAAAGTGGTGATCGGATGCTTAATACGGTGAACGATATCATTGATGTTTCGAAGATAGATGCCGGACAGGTAGAAATAACGAAATTTATTGTTAATATTAATAAAGAAATAGAAACCCAATATGACTTTTTCAAAGGGGAAGCTAGTACTAAGGGAATAAGATTCAATCTTATAAATGAACTTCCTATACAAGAATCCTTTATTCTTACCGATAAAGTAAAGCTTAATTCCATCCTTTGCAACCTGATAAAAAATGCCATTAAATACACGGATAAGGGAAGTATAGAGATTTACTCCGGAAAAAAGGAAGCAATGTTTGAATTTAAAATTAAAGATACTGGAATAGGGATCCCTGAAGATCGCATTAAATCCATTTTCAATAGATTTGAACAGGCTGATATTACCGATGCCCATGCACGACAGGGTTCGGGATTAGGGCTATCAATTACAGAGACTTATGTTAAGATGTTAGGTGGCAATATTGGAGTTCAATCTGAGTTAGGAAAAGGCTCAACCTTTTATTTCACACTACCATGGATTGAAAAACAGGAAAAGTCTGTTCCTTTAAAAGATAATCTAGACATAAGCAAAGTGTTTGATAAGCAAATTAACCTACTAATAGCAGAAGATGATAATACCAGTTTTGAATTTTTTAAGATCATTTTAGAAAGAGATGTGAATAAGATAATACGGACTACCAATGGGGAAGAAACTGTTAATTATTTGAAGAATAATACAGATATTAATTTGGTATTAATGGATATCAATATGCCTGTACTAAATGGTTTTGAAGCAACAAAACAGATTAAAAAATTCAGACCCGAATTATACATTATTGCACAAACGGCTTATGCTCTCGTGGGTGATGAAGAGAAAGCACTACAAGCAGGGTGTAATGATTATATTTCAAAGCCAATAAATGTAGAAGAACTGAAGCAGAAAATCAATAAATATCTAAGTAAAGAATGAAAAATATATACTACCCCTCTAGGCAAGTTTATACTCTCGATTCCAAACTCCCGCATTCGGTCTTACGACTCACATCTTTGAACTTTAGTCTTATCAATATTGACAATAATTTGTTAAATAAGCCTTTACGACTTTTTATACTGCTCCTATTAAATTTTTCTCAACTAAATATTAGGTGAATTGGGGGGGGTCAGTTAGCACAATTTTCTTAGATCATCTCTAAACTGGTTCGAAAACTGTCCTGTCTGGATCACAAAAGCACTCTGAAAAGGGTACTTTTTCTATTTTAAAATTTGCATAAATATTAATAATAGCATAGCTATTTATTTCTAAATCCATAGAGACATTTAAAAAGCCCCACCTAAATGCTACTTATGGCAATAAACAATCCAGTTGTTATTAACGCGTATATGTTATTAAATTTGCTACACAGTATACATTTATATGATAAATTTTCTACTTTTGTATCAATTCTGGATATACCGGTCATATTGTGCCACCTGTACCGGGCATGTTGTGCCACTTAAAACAGATGTAATTTCAAGACCAAATTTACACATTAATTTATAAGTTTTATCTACATTAATTTATTTTAAAAATT
>Ga0207996_1001730_pt1 | contig 14464 bp, 14 predicted proteins | sample AntAceMetag02UKG_FD_184773 | JGI IMG/M metagenome (GOLD analysis project Ga0207996, IMG submission 184773) | Saline lake microbial communities from Ace Lake, Antarctica - Antarctic Ace Lake Metagenome 02UKG (SPAdes) (version 2) | ecosystem: Environmental > Aquatic > Non-marine Saline and... | reverse complement strand
CAAAGTATATGCATTTGCTTTAATTCTTTTTGCGTTAGACATATCATCAACCCCCCCCATAATTCTCTCTTCAACTCCATATCTATAACCACCCCAATCTCTAACTAAATCAAGAGATAAAGCAGAATATAATGTTACTATTATTGAAATAATGAACACTATTTTTATTTTGAGAAATCTGTTAATGATATTTTGTAATTTAACGCTTCCTGCAAAAATAAACATGACTGCTAATAAAGCATCTACAAGAATTAGCATCCTTGACTGCAGAAGAGGTATAAAAACTAGTGAAGCATAAAAAAGCATAACCCTCTTATTTTTAAAAAGAACTAATTGTAAAATTATAAGAATAAGAGTTGAAAAATTAGGGCCTAAGAAAAAGGAGTATCTTTCAGTGGAATAATCTTTTTCACTCAGCACTAAAAAGAGAATTAAAATGAAGACTACAGAAATTTTCGGATCAAAAAAAAGTCGTTTTTTTACTATAAATGCCCACATCATTACAAAAATAATAGGACCAATAATGAATTGGGCATTATAAAGCGAGGCAAATATAATGCCAGCACTAAACAAAACAGCTAAGTTTAAAATTTGTGAGTTATACCTATTATTTATTCTATATTGTACAAAAAAGAGTAAAAATACGCCTAGATACCAGTATGATATTGGGATTATAGTATATTTAACCAATAACGGGGGAACCCCAAAAATAAGTATTGTGAAAAACTCATCTGCAATTCGTATTTTAGTTTTGGAAATTGACATAAATTGATTTAATAACTTTAATACAGTACTTCAAACTTTAATACCTTAATCTATTATACATAAGCTAGTTGAATAATACTAGTGCCGGATATTATATAATTAAGGTACTAATTTTTCATTAACAATAGCTCATCAATTTTACTATAAACATCTACCACTTTTACTCTTTGAACACAAGGTACGGGACTATTTGGAGGATATTTATATACACATTTCCACCCACAACCATAACAATCCATTTTTCTATTAATAACTATTGGAATATTATGTTTATAAATAGTATTATGATTAATATTATATGGTAAAAAGCGACCATAATGCGCTCCGCTTAAAATACATAGTGATCTTGTATTTACAGATGCTGCAATATGAATAGCTGCAGTATCATTACCGACAATAAATGATGCGTTTCTTATTATTTCAACCAGCTCAGATAATGTTGTTTTTCCCGCTAAATTCATTAATTTCGCTGTTGAGTTATTAATTACCTCTTCACAAATGGATTTTTCACTATTAGCTCCAACAATAATTCCAATTAACCTATGGCTATTATAAATATAGTTTGCAAGTAGCGAAAAAGATTTGATATCCCATTGTTTTTTACTTGCTGAAGCTCCAGGAACTAGAATATAATATTTTTCAGCAAATAAGAATTTACTTGGTAAATTTATTATTGAAGTAAGTACAGGCAAATTAGGTAATATATCTATGTCAAATAAATTACTAATAAACTCAGCATTACGTTGCAACTCCATTAAGGGTTTATCCGTTGCTTTTATTAATTGAGTATACCATTTATCACTAATCCTTTTTTGAAAAGAGGTCAAGTTATCTAAATCACCAATGCTACCAATTTTTTTTTTAGAGTCCATCGTCTTAACAATTGAATCTCCAGTTAAAAAGACACGAGAAAACGTTGGTTGTATAGTTATTTCTGTGGATAATCTTTTTATTTTAAGCAATGTTTGATACCTATAAATTATATTTTTTGAAATACGATTTACATTTATAGAAATAATTTGATCCCAATATGGTAATTCAATAGCCAAATTGGCCCATAACTCATTAGCAATTAAAATTATCTTATAATTTGGGTAATGTTTTTTATATTCTTTTGCTGTATCAAGCCAAAGAATGAAATCACCAATTCTATCAACTCTAATTAATAAAAGAGTATTGGGCTCAATTCGACTTCTTCGAAAAAATAATAATATATCAACAATTTTAAAGACTAATAACTTAATATTGTTCTTCGTTAAAAAAGATATTTGTGCAAATACTTTTTTATTATTATTTCGAACCATATGGTTGTTGTTTTTATATTAGAAGTAAAAGGGTTTAGTTTATGATCATTCCCTTTAAAATTAAACCTCATCACCTTAACCTTTGCATTAAGACCATAAATATCTGCTAGTATTGAAGCACGATGCTGTCCATCCCTTATATAATTTTGACCACTAAATAATATTATATAGTTATCCAAATATGGGTAACCATTAGCTTTTATAGAATTTATTGCATTCAATAACCTTTTTTCATTATTTACATTTAAATAGTTATATTGTTCATATTTAATAAATCTATCTTTATTACCTTTCAAATAATTGTATGAGGGCGAATTTTTAATTGGTGAAATAGACAAAAGGCTCAAGTTTCTTTTATAAATCTTTCGCAATATGCACTTTAAATCAGATAGTCTTATTTCTTCTATACTAATATCCGACAAATTTGGCAAATAATTAGCGCATTCTTTAAGAAAATGCACATCAAAATTTTCTAATTTATAATTTTGTAGAAAATTTAAATTTTCTAATGACTTTTTTACTAAAGATGAAAATTCTAAATATTCTTTGATAGTAAAATCCATCCTCATATTGTCAATATGTAGATGTATGGACTCTCCAATATTATCCTCTATCTGGAATCTCTTAATTTTACCATTTTTGTTTTTAGCATCTGCTAAAGTTATTACACCTGGATTACTCATTAATAATCTTTAAATGTTAAGTAATTATCGAACAAACTTTGAAGTGATGTATTATTAATTTGACTAATAATTTCTGATGAATATTTAAAAAAAAGCAACTCTAAATTACCTTTTAATTCATTAGTGTCAACAGACTTATTCAATATCTCAATTCTCTTTTTATAATATTCGTCCACTTTTCGTTTATCCAGAATACAATGAGAAATAATATGAACTAATTCATCTAAATCAGAAGATTTATATTTCCAAAAAGAATCTGTTTCAATCTTCCTATCCCAAATACCTTTTTGAAGGTTTTCATGTGCAGGTATCCATTCTCTATTATTTGTGCTTCTGTATGCTAGTTGATAAACAACATCAATATGAAGGTCATAATTCAAACTACGGAAATGGTCATGAGGAAAGGCTCCGTACAAATAGGTATTAGTTATTGAAGAATCCTCATGAAATTTATACTTTAAATCACTAAATATATTTTTTATTTCCTTGCGTTGACTTCTTTTACAAATTAAATCTAAGTCATCAATAAATGAAATTCTGTTTGGAATATAATCATGTTTCCTTAGAACAATATACTCAATATGCTTCGCGTTTAATTCACTAAATACACCTATTAGTAATTCTCTTTTTGATAAAATCATATCTTTTTAAGGTTCTTAAGATTCTTCTCTGCAACTAAAATAGATAAAGCATATTTCAAATACTCCTTTCTATCAATTTCAAATCTAAATTTTTTTGATTGAATATGTATTTGTTCATCAAAGCCTTTTGAAGGTGGGTGATTTAATTCAATTTCAAAATCAATATTTTGAATTTTTCCTATTGCTAATATTTTAATTTTTTCTCCCATATTTATTTAATTAATTTTATAATTCTATTCAGTACCCGCCTTATTAAACTATTTTTTTTTGCCTTATGTATTAAAGCCTCAAAACGTATGTCGGGTAGCAAGTGTTTAGGATGAACCAAAGGAAAAGAAAGTTTATAAGTCTTCATATCATGTAAACTTTTTTTTGAGCCAATTGTGTGAGTAGCATTATTATCTAATCCAATGTTTGACATTAAATTAACGCTTGGAATAATAATAAGGCCTCTATTAATTAATCTTGAATATATCCATTGATAATCCCAGGTATCTATTTTATCGTGATATGTTTTTTCAAAATCATTCACTCTTGATTTATATTCATTTTTGTTTACTATTGCACTTTTCAGATAGCCATTTTCTCTTATTTCAGGCCAACCTTTCATATCAATGTCATAATTATTCCATGCTCTTCTCCAGCTAGCCCAGCCCCAGATACTACCAAAATTTGAAAAATGATAACTATAATTATCTATTTTATAATTCTTAATTAAATTTGATCCACTTATTTGACTAATTCTGCTATCGTTTGCATAAAAATCCAACAATTCTTCACAAAACCAAAAAAAATCTTGATTAGGTACACAATCATCTTCTAAAATAATTCCCATTTCTTCATTATCAAAGAACCAATTAATGGCAATACTTACAGCAAATTTACAACCAAAATTCTCTTTTCTAAAAAGCGTGCTCACTTCACACTTCCAATCAATTTGGCTTATTACATAGTCACGGACACTTTGAACCTTCTCTTTCTCTCCATCTATATTTTTTCTAGGGCCATCTGCTGCTATATAAAGCTTTGGTGGTTTCGCTTTTCTTATAGCTTCAAATACGCGCCTTGTTGTTTCTTGCCTATTAAATACTATAAGAAGAACGGCAGTATTTAATGAGCGTATTTTAATATCTTCAAGCATTTTGTTCTTGTCTCTTTTTTAGCATTTTTCTAATTAAACGATTAGTTTTGATTATTCTTGAATCTTTTGTTGAAGAATTTTTTTTTACTAAAAAAAACCGTGTTTATTGTTTTGGCAAAAATAAAATAATCATATTTCGATAAATATTTGGATATTTCACTATTCTCTATTTCACCCATACTGCTCTTAAGTATCTCTATTAAAATTATACTTGGTTGATGCTTTTTAAAGTTAGTTGACTTTAAAACATTTAAATCCAAACCTTCTACATCTATAGACATAAAATCAATTCTTTGACCATTAATTAAGTTATCATCAAGAACCCTTTCTAAAGTAACAGATTCCATTTCTTTCTTGAATAACAGCTTAATGTTTTCTTGCTTTTCTCTTCTTTCAGAAACTTCTTTTGAGAAGCCATTCAAAGCTGGCTCACTAAAAGCATAATATGTTAACAATTGCCCCTTATCAGAAATTGGTTTTTCAATATTTATATCTCTAGCTCTTTTTCTGTTGAATAATCGCATACTACCTGGCATGGCGTCTATATTGATACCGTTCCATCCTTTTCTGTAAAAAAAGTATGTATTTGAAAACCTTTTAGGATGATGAGCACCTATGTCAATAAAGAAACCCCTTTTCTGCTTTTCGAACAACCTTCTCAATATCATATCCTCACCTTCTTGTGAATATGATTTCATATAATGATTACAAAAAAAATTATTTCTTATTATAACAAGTTTGTCTTTAATTGTCTCAGGTAAAATGCTTTTTATTATTTGTTTTATCATTATGATTTTTTTTAGTTTCTAATAAAGAATAAACTTTTTGATATATTAATAAAATTAATTCTGGTTTTATTGAATATAGCCAAACTCAAATAGGACGCAACAAAATAAGATATAAGTGTTGACCAAGCGGCACCTTCAATGCCGATTTTTTTAATTAGAACATAGTTTAGAAGAATGTTTACAACTGCTCCAATAGTGGTATTTATCATAGAATATTTTTGCAAATTCTCATTAATTAACCATTTCCCACTTGCGACTCCAATAAAAACAAAAACTGCAGCCCAAATATGTATCATCAGTACATTTCCTGCATAAAGATATTTTTCACCATAAATTACATTAATTACAAAATTCGAAAAAAAAGTAATTGGCAAAGCCAGTAATATTGCAGCCCAAATCATCAAGGAATATAATCTTCGAAGTCTTAAATAATATAATTTTTCAGATTTCTTTTTAGCATTGATAATTGCTGGGAAAAGCGAAGAAACAATAACAATTGGTATAAAATACCATGCTTCACTGAGCTTCGCTGCAGCAGAATACTGCCCCACTTGCTCACTACTTAGCATATTCTGTATCATTACTTGATCTATTTTCATATAAATTGTAATAACTATTCCGCTAAAGATCAATGGCCAGCTATCTTTTAACAGTCTTATAGCCTCATCTTTACTGAACCGCCAAAGCCGTATGGACAAACCAACTTTATTGTAAAAATAAACGAATCCAGCAGCCAAAACTAAGCTATCAAAAATTACTACATAAACAAAAGAAATCAATGTAGCTCCATTTAGAATAAGCCATATTTTAACCATTGAGGATAAACTCAATGCAACAGCATTTGCATAAACTGAATAACGACTTAATACTTGTGATTGAAAATAGAAATCAATAACATTAAAACTTTGAAAAATTGTTGCTGAAGCAAATAACAAGATCATAAAGTTTGTTTTCTGGTTATTTGATGAAATATTGAGCACTACCGCTAAAGCTAACAAGACTAATACGGAACCTATAAGTTTTAAAAAAAACGCTGTTCCTAATAATACATCTCTACTTAATCCATCTTTAACTATATCCCTAATTAATATATTTGTAAGCCCCAGAGTTGCAGCAATTGCAAATATGGCAGCAAAACTTTGTGCATAACTAAATAAGCCAAACTGCTCTGGACCAAGATATCTTGCAACCCAAACTGTAACAAACATACCGAGAAACAGACGAAGTATCTTTTCCCCAAGAAGCCAAGATGTATTTTTAAAATACTTTATTAAACCCTTATTAGTTTTTATCTTGTTAAACAATACTCTCCACCAAATTTCTTGATTCTTATATAGCTGCATACTATAAAATTGCTATTTTCCTAGTTGTAAATACATTATCTATATTAAGCCGAAAATATAATATTTGATTAGCTTTTAAATTTATATTGGTTTCTCTATTCCATACAAAAGAATAATCCCCAGCTTGAAGGGTTGTATCAATAATTACTTCTATTAGTTTTCCTTGTGCATCATAGACGGAACAATTAACTTTAGATTGTTTATTAAGCGAAAAACGAATTCCTGCTCTAGTACTAACTGGATTTTGCGTAACAAAAATTTTTTGCTTATTATCAAAATTACTAAAATCAAAACCTGTGCTAATATTTCTTCTAGGATTCCAATAAGCTGTATCTATTGATAATGATGGGGTGATATCATCAGAAATATCATCCCATCTTACTAGATGAATAGGAGTAGGTGATATTCCGCCATTATGACAAATAAAAAATCCAAAAGGAAAAGTTGAATTGACTGAAGTAGAGAGAACGTCTATGCCATCTGTATCGCTTACGCCTTCAATTGTATAAGTACCAACAAAGCTATTCTCATTGTTCCTTTTATAAACTGAAAAATAATCTTGCCCTTGACTCGATGCAATTAGATATCCCTCATCATTTGCAGCATAATAAATGCATAAGCCTTCTATATCGGCAGCTAAAACCTCATCTTCAACTTCTAAGAATCTTACAGGATTAACCGTCATTCCCTCATCTGCATAATAAACATAAATTCCCTCATCTTCCCTTCCTGCATATGGAAGAGCACTTTCATTATCAGCAACCATTCCCTCCGTTGGCTCGATTGATCCATTTTGAAAAGTCCTTTTAAGCTCAAGATTTATATTGCCTGCGATATCACAATATATTCGATATTGCTGTATCATACTACTATAATCACAACCAAATGCATAAAATTCACTATTATTGGGGCTGTGATACAATGTAAATCCATAAAGTTCATTTGACCATCCGTTAGTTGTAGGAGCTCCCATATAGATTAGCTAACCCTATAGAAAATAAAATGCGGATTGCTAGCACTTCTTTCATTTATTCCTATAAGATCGATAAGGCCGTAATTGCTAGTAGGAAAATTGTAAGTAATATCAATATTGCCGGGTTTATATTGTGTAGAATAAGAAAATAACTCTTCTCCTTCCATATTATAAACAAAAAGCTTTGATACGTTTTTATCACTTGAAATAATCGTACTTAAGGCGGGGTCTTCTGGATGCAACCAAATACACATATCGTCTTGATCACCTATACCTTCAGCAGCGCAAGTAACTTTAATCTCAGCAACGTAATTAGCTTCAATGAAAGATAAAAATAACAAACAAAAGAAAAACAACTTTCTGTTAAACATATATTATTATGATTTATATTTAAAACTTGTCTTTGATATCTCCAAATCACTACGCATTCTTTGATGAACTAATCAAAATGATCATCAATAATTCCACAAATTATATGACCAATCATTATATGAGCTTCTTGTATTCGTGCAGTATTAGAAGAATTTACAAAAATTGGGATATCACATATACTTTTTAATGCTCCGCCAGTTTTACCCAATAATCCAATTGTTTGACATCCTGTTTTCTTTGCAAGGTTTACGGCATTTATAACATTTTTACTATCCCCACTTGTGGAAATAGCGACTAAAACATCATTAGGTTTCGCTAATGCCTCTATTTGTCTCGAAAACACCCTATCATATCCATAATCATTTCCAATTGCAGTTAAAACTGAAGTGTATGTTGATAATGCTATTGCAGCTAGTCCTTTTCTTTCTTTTTGAAAGCGACCGGTAAATTCTGCTGCTAAGTGCTGAGAATCTCCGGCACTACCACCATTGCCACAGAAATATATCGTGCCTTCATTTTTTAATGCCTTTACGATTACTTCGGAAGATTTAATAATATCATCTAGATTTTCAAAAACCTTGTCAATTACACTTAAGTGTTCCCTTATTGCATTTTGTGCTTTTTCTTTCATTTTTTATATATACCCATTAGTTTCTTCAAATTTATTGTAATATTTCTCCAGGCTTTTCTCAAGTGAGAAAAAATCTTTGTTATATCCAACACTTTTTAGACTATTTATGTCGGCTTGTGTGTATTCCTGGTATTTCCCCTTCAAATGAGATGGAAATGGAATAAATTCAATTGCAACATCATTATACATTCTTTTAATAATGTTAGCAATATCTAAAAATGATCTTGCCTGCCCTGTTCCACAATTATAAATTCCACTTATGTCATTATTTATAAAGAAATTAACTACATTAACGACGTCCTCGATAAAAATAAAATCTCGCAGAAAATCCTTGCTTCCTTCAAATAACATCAACTTATTCCCTTCTTTTATCTGTTGATAAAAATGATACGGGACGGAAGCCATTGCTCCTTTGTGGTTTTCTTGGTATCCAAAAACATTAAAATATCGCAAACCAGTTATTGGTATTCCATCCTCTCTTTTTAATGCTTGTCTTACATAGTTGTCAAAAAGAAATTTAGAAAAAGCATAAACATTTAATGGAGCTTCATTACTTTTTATTTCTTTAAATCCTTTTTTCCCACTGCCATAAACAGAAGCACTTGAAGCATAAATAAATTTTGTTTTATTTTTAAGGCAATAATGAAGTAATTCCTTTGAGTATTCAAAATTATTTCTAATCATATAATTACCATCTGTCTCTGTTGTTGAACTGCAAGCTCCTTGATGAATTATCATATCAATTTTCCCTATTTTTGGTAAAAATGATAAAAAATCTATTTTATCAATATAATCGACAAACGCGGCTTTTGAAAGATTTAGATATTTATTACTAGATGAAATATTATCAACTACGATAATTTCATTTATACCTTGTCTATTAAGCAAATTAATTATATTGCTACCAATGAAACCAGCACCTCCTGTTACAATAATCATTTCTTTATCAATTTGTTGACAATTAATTTTTCTTGCTCCAAATTATCTATACGTGTAACCCCATCAATAAAATCCAAATGACTAAATAAAGTGAGTTTTTCTTGGGCTAAAAATGTAGGTTTTTCCCCGAATTTTAATAGATAATACTCATCTGATAGTATTGCAATAAATAATAAATCCTCTTTTTGTCTTTTATATGTTTTTAGATTATTTATCGATAAGAAATTAGCATCTTCAAATTTTGATAGAATAACATTGTTTTTACCAATATTAATTTCTTTTAATATATCATCCAAATCCGTAAAACTACGATATTCCATATTCATCATTCTTTTTATTTCGCCAATAGTTATAGGAATCGTACCAATTTTTCCGACAACTATGCTAGCAGCTTTATTTGCATAATTTAGAGCTTTATTTATAGTATATCCATTGGAAATACATGCTGCCAATGTTGCAATTACTGTATCTCCAGCACCGCTCACATCAAAGACCTCTTTGGCTTTAGCGTCAATATTTATATAGTGATTCCTATCAATCCAAAGCATTCCTTTTTCTGACCGAGTAACTAAAATATTATCAAGATTATATGTTTCTATGATTTCTTTCCCTGCTTTTACAATTGATTCAATGTCGTTAGTACTAATATTTGCAGTTTTTGAGAACTCCTTAAAGTTCGGCGTTATTATATTTGCCGCCTCGTACACTTTCCAGTCTAATTTCTTGGGATCTACAATAATAGGTTTATTAATTTCACGAAACTGATTTATTAGATATTGTGAAACTTCTTGATCAATAAAACCTTTACTATAATCAGAAATAATTAGAGCATCAAATTCCTGAAAATCAATATTAAAGATTAATAGCCGTTTTAAAATTTCAGAATTATCATTATTTACTTTTTCAATATCAATCCTGCAAATTTGATGTCCATGACTTAGAACTCTTGTTTTTGTTGTGGTGGGGTGGTTGTCTAGCTTGATAAGTTTTGCCTTTATTCCTTTGTTTGTCAACAGTTGCTTGATGTTTTTACCATTCAAATCCTTTCCAACTGTACCAACGATTGTTACGTTACAACCAAGACTTATTAAATTATTGGCAACATTAGCCGCTCCCCCGAGAGTTGATTTATTTTCAGTATGTTTTAATACTGGGACAGGAGCCTCTGGTGAAATTCTTGTAACGTCTCCAATTATATATTCATCAAGAATTACATCCCCCGCAACTAATATGTTGATATTTGAAAAATTCAACTTCATATATTCTATTTGTAATAGTAATAAAAAATTTGTTACTTTTTAACAACCAAATGCATCTCTTCAGTAAGCTGAGCACGTTAAAATTCGAAAAGAATCGCTCACGTTTAGCGCCAAACATCTTTCATTTAATCTTCAAAGCTGAAACTCCAAGTGTCTAATTGTTTCTTCAGAAATCAAAAGCTTTTCTTCAAATAATTTGTTCTCCTTCGTGAGAGTTTCGATTGTCTTTTAAACTCTTTTGAAGAAATTCCCTGTTCGTTTTGCGTAAAAAAAGACACTCAAAACCCATGAATTGACAATGCTTTTAGAAGTTTTTAGACAATTATTTCTAACTGTTGATTGCTTGGAAATCGCTTTCGATTTTGTATTTTTTCAATGATATTCCTTCCAGAATCAGCATTAGTTTTTGTCGGATTATTTCTATCAAAGTGGCTGAGGAATCAAAGGCATTTCAAAGCTTCCTTGCTCGAGTCGTTTGCACCAGATGGCAAATCCACGTTTATCCCAAACCAGCAAATTGACTAATGTTTGGTTACGAATAACGAAATAAAGGTGTCGCCCGATAGCGGATCTTTTTTGAATTGATTAATCACCAATCCGCTTAAGCCGTCCAACCCTTTGCGCATATCTTCCGATCTTGCTTATAAAAACAAACGGGCATTACCTGATCCGAATAACATATCAGACAAGCTCGTTTAGAATATCCTGACTAATGTTCCATCGGCCAGCTTGATTTCTATTCTTGCCGCTGTGGAAAAATCGGTACTTGAACTCAAATCAACCTTTGCAAATCCTATTTCGGCGATTTATCGTTAAGGTATTTCTTAACCCAATAACTATATGTTAGTAGTTTTATATTGTGATCATCACTATATTGTTGCTGACTTATTCCGATTTGTTGCCACAGCTCCCCTAGGTCGAACATAATCGTGGTTTTGTCTTCGTTCTGCATCATTTTTTATAGTCGTAAAACTGACACCGTTTATTGGACTTGTTCAAGATGGGTTGGCCGGATGGATTCATTAACCTCAATTTTATCTGGCCAAAGTAAAACTCTAACTGTTCCTTCAATCGGGAAATAGTAACCGTTTATTTTATTAAATGCTTTAATTTTGGAGTAATACCAAGTACCAGAAAAATCTATCTCCTGGTCATTATTGAAAGTTTCAAAAAATGTTGATCTTCCATAATTCCTCAATTCTCTGACACATCTGTTAATTGCGCCAATATCTTTACTTGTAACAGTTTTGTCAGGAAATAAATAACGTTCTAATCCCTCAGAAGTTTTTGAAATAGTATGTGGGAATGAAATTAAATGCACGGCAAGGATGCCAATTAGTACGATTGTTATATTACGTGAAGTCAATAAATCCTGAAGAGACATAATAAAAAGAATTGCAAGAACTACTGCAGGACCAAACACATAATGGTTGTCGCCGCCTAGTCCAATTTTGTCAGAAGGAAGAATAAGGATTTGTAACAAAAGCATAATAACCCAGAATATGTAACTAAATCCCTTCTCATCACTCAGCCATTTATATATCATGTCGTTCATATCAAAATGCTCAACACATTTTGACCATAAAGTTTCCTTAATTCTTCTCCGTATGCCTAATATTATGAGAATTAGAATGCTTATGCCCAATAAGATAGTTATTAAATTACACCCTAATGTAGCTCCCAGAACCAGCATTTCAGAATAGCGAAAAAAACCGAAAAATTTTCCTGTTAACTCCGCACCAGTTAGTAAACCCCCACCAATTGACGTAGAAAATGAAAGAAATCCATATGGAACAATTCTTAAAAATATTGCTAAGATACCATAAAAAATAAAAAGAAAAGATAGAGAGCCTGTAACCCCATATAAGAATGCTCTGGCAATTCGAAAAATCGGTCGACTAATAGCTTTAGAGTTTCCGAAATCATAATTCAAACAAAAACGAACTATCATCAAAAACATAATGAGCATAACTGCAAACAAGCCAATCTCATCTGAGAAAGCAGCAGCTATAAGAAAAGCTGTTTTCCATTTCTTTTGATGCGCTACAAAAAAAGCGAGAATAAATGTAAACCATATGTACTTACTGTAAAGAATAACCAGCATAACAGGACTAATCACAAACGATGTAGTAATCAATATTAACCAACAAATAAGGAACAAATCCAAACGACTCGAAAGGTTTTTATTGTATTTTGTTGCCAACCAAGATATTAATGCAGAATTAAGGAGTGTTAAAAGAATCATTAAAAAATTAATTGAACTAAAAAATAGCCGCGATTTAAATAATCCCTCGAATCCATAAAAAACATATTGAGTAAGTCTACCTCTACCCATGTCATAATTAGATGAAGACCTGAATGAATCATAAATCAATTTAATTGCATCTGAAAAATGACTCCCACTATTAATGAACTGATCAGCATTAATTTGCCAAATGTGCATGAAACGTATAGAATCTGGAGAAAGAGTCGAAAATGTTCCCTTATATATTATAAAAATAATTACGATGAAAATTACCAAAAGAGCACCAAAAATCTTCACAATACCTAATACAACATTATTTTTATTCATGTCTAAAGTTTTTGTTGGAATTTTTACAATAAAATTTCAATTAATAAGTTTAGTTGGCCTTTTCTCTATAAAAAAAATAAATCGGGTAAGGAAAAACATGAATCAGACGTAAAGGATAAATAAATTCAGAAAGATTTCCTCTGTACTATCATTATTTTCCTTATCAAACTTCAGCCTTAAGCAAAAAAGTTAGCTTTCAACGTTAGCAATTGACAATCTTTTAAATAATTCCTTCCATTGTATGAGTTTTCTTATTATTACAGTTGCTTACCATTAAAAACAAAAATCTTATTTAATAAAAATGCGAATAATCCAGCGGGAATAAGTAATAGAGCCCCGCTTGTATAGGTGTCAAATCCAAAATATTTGAGTAATGCCACACCCCCAAGGTTGAATAAATAGGTTATTCCATAAACTCCAAAAAACTTGAAAATTAATTTATTGTTATGGCTTTTAAAAACAAAAACACCAATTGTTTTAAAATTAAAAAGGATACCCACAACGGTACCAATAAATAAAGCAATTGGATAAAAGACTCCCAGAAATATTAGCAGAGCGAAAAACCCATACCCAAAGATTGTGTTTATACCACTAACTATAAAGAAGCGAATAAGTTTATTCGTAAGTAACTTATTCAAAAAAGTTTTAACCTTACACATAAAATTATTGTCCATTGTTTATTTAATTATCAAAATTAATTCTTTCTTTTTCAATAACAAGTGGCCGTTTTTTGACCTGAGTAAAGATAGCACCAATGTACTCTCCAATAATTCCTAAGAAAAACAATTGAACACCCGAAAAGAAAAAGATACCTATAATTAATGGTGCAATACCTACTGAGAAACTACTCCAAAAAATTAGTTTATAAACTAAATAAAATAAAGCAACAAGAATACTTAAAAAAGATATTCCGAATCCAATAAAACTAGCCATCCTTAATGGAAGTTTTGAGTAGTTTACAAAACCCAGCATGGCAATATCATAAAGAGTATAAAAATTATTTTTTGTTTTCCCTTTTTCGCGTTTGGGTTGTGTATAAGGTATTTCTGTTCT